>Ga0308160_10006027_pt1 | contig 12497 bp, 15 predicted proteins | sample PhyFR1_FD_201036 | JGI IMG/M metagenome (GOLD analysis project Ga0308160, IMG submission 201036) | Phyllosphere microbial communities from UC Gill Tract Community Farm, Albany, California, United States - DLSLF.R1 | ecosystem: Host-associated > Plants > Phyllosphere > Unclassified | place: USA... | reverse complement strand
GGTCATGCCCAACCCCAAATACATGGATTTCCAGACCGAGATCGAGTGGTGAGTCTATCGTGATTTGCGTGAATGATCGCTGACGAATAGGACGATGAGAACGACATTGATCGACTGGCTGCTGCAGGTCCACTTGCGATACCACATGCTTCCCGAGACGCTCTGGATCGCCATCAACATTGTTGATCGATTCTTGTCGGTTCGAGTCGTATCCCTCATCAAGCTACAACTCGTCGGTGTCACTGCCATGTTTATCGCCGCCAAGTACGAAGAGATCCTCGCTCCTAGGTACGCATGCTGCCCTCTTTCGCTTGTCCCTGACTGATCTCCAGTGTGGACGAATTTGTCTTCATGACCGAGCAGGGATACAACAAGGAAGAGATTCTCAAGGGTGAACGAATCATTCTCCAAACACTCGACTTTGAGATCTCGTCCTACTGTTCACCATACTCTTGGGTTCGACGAATCTCCAAGGCCGACGACTACGATATTCAGACACGTACATTGTCAAAGTTCCTCATGGAAGTTACGCTGCTGGATCACCGATTCCTCAGGTGCAAACCTTCAATGGTCGCTGCTATCGGAATGTACCTCGCACGTAGAATGTTGAATGGGACATGGGTGAGTTGCTAGTCGTTTGGTGGACTACTTGCTGATGTGTAGGACGACGCATTCATCTACTACTCGAATTACACCGAACCTCAGCTCATCCGGGGAGCATCGTTACTTTGTGAACGACTCGTCGAAGCCGACTTTGAATCCGTCTACGTCTTTAAGAAGTACGCCAACAAGAAGTTTCTCCGCGCATCGACTTTTGCTCGTGATTGGGCACAGACCAATCCCACCTACAACTGGTAATCCACTCCTCTCACGACTACGAGGAAGCCAACTTAACGACCACGGACACTGTACATACGTCTCTTGTTTATAATATCACAATCATCGGAACTATCATCGGCATCACCCCCCGATGTACCTTGTCGAAAACATCGAATCGACCATTATCCTACCCATCACTCATAACAATATCAATTATCTATCCTGTCCAACCCAATCCAACTGGTTTTCTATCGTTGATCTCTTATCCTATATCTTTCTCTCTAACGTATCTATCTATCTATCGCATAGCTTAGCTTCTTATACCCAAATTTCCGCCCTCTTTCCATCTACGTACCGATATTTGTTTTTATCATGGCATGACAAACGGTCTCTTTTGGGTAACGTGATCATGCATCAATCATCCATCTTCTGTTGGTTATGATTATGGTTTGGTTGTGGGTCTGGGTTGGAGGAGGTGACGGCAGATTATGCATTTGTATCTAGGTACTTCTACGACTATATGTGTGTTTATTGGCTTGCGACCAGGGGTGGATCGCGGTTGCCTTGCGCTGTCTGAACAACGGGTTCCAGTGTCGGTCCATGCTCCATCCCGTCGCCATTCGCGATTCCACTCGATGCAGTTGGTACACCATTGGATGTCGATTCTGGCTGATGATGAGCATCTCCAACATCATTCTCCTTTTGTCGGTTCTGGAAGATATCCTTCAAAACCTCCTTCACCCCAACCCCATGTCCCTGTGCACGTATCGGTGAACTCAATCTCGATCGAGGTCCATCCGAACCAGAAGCGGCAGAGCCGAGATGTACCTGTGACCTCGAAGGCGATCTGAAAGAACTAGATCGGAGTGAAGGTGCTCGACTTGTATTTGTTGAAATTCGCCCATCTTACTATTAGCTTTTTCTCCGGAAGGCAGGTAACGGGGGCGGTGGAAAGGAATAGGAGACATACCCAGAGCAAGTCGAAGATCGTTTACATCTACAATCCTTGATTGAGGTCGAAGGAGAGAGAGGTTGGAAAAAGAAGTGGAAGCTTGGAAATTTCCTTCGTTGTCCAGTAAAATTGATGTTCTCTCCGTTGCTCTTCATTAGCTTTACCAGACGAGGGGAGAGGACTTACAATTCTTCAAAGCATTCTCGACCGACCAGGAAGCTCCTAATCTCTTGACCAAGCCCAATTCGTCTCGTCCCGACCGCTGCTGAATCACAGGAGAATGAGCGAGAATGGATAGGATCTCGTCTCGGTTGATTATTGGCCTTGAGGCTGATGAGGATTCACCTTCCATTTCGTGCGGGATGAATTGACATGTTTGATCTGGGGGTGGGAGGATTGTATGTTCTGCCAGGGTTTGGTAAGTGGGTACAAGCCATGGCTCGGGCATGTTGTCCAGTGTCTATTCATCAGCCACATTCAGGCGACACCAGATTACGACACACCTTATTTGCCAGACCCTCGACCTGACTCAGATCCCACTGCTGCCCAATCTTCTTCCATGTAAACACTACAGTCTCTCTAATAGCCCTCCTGCGCTCCAAGACCCAAGCTCCACTCCGTCCGTCTCCAGGCCGACGAATGAGCTCGTTCCCAGCGTCCGCATCTAGTGCCAATAACATTGGGATCCCAGAAGACAGCGCTGCGAGTGGTACGGCTCGATGGACGACTTCCATGATTTTCAAGATTGAAGCGTAATCATAAGGGGTAGCTACATTGTCGAAGGACTCGATATTTGCAAACGAGGTCATTCGAGCCAAAGGTAATGAGACTCTTCTCGAAGATCGACTGGATTTACGGGGTGGTGTGGACGTTCCGTTTCCTGGCACGGTGCCGGTGGGTGTATCGAGTGGTGTGGGTTCAGTGACGTTGAACGAGACTCCCTTTTCTGGTCTGTCGGTACGGTCCTTTTCGACTTGTTTGGAGATCTGTCGATCTACTTCGTTCAGGTCAGGCGGAGTAGGAGATTTGGGATCGACAGTCTCAGAAGGTGGTAACGGCGTAGAGGTATTGGAAGGAGACTGCTTGAACGGCGAAGCGATATTACTAGGTGGTGGCGAGCCTGTACCGAGTGAACACGACATAGCCAGAGTATACACGGTAGCATGTAGGGCATTGCAGAATCGATAAGCGGCGGTATCGCCCAGACCGACTTGACTGTCTTCTTCCCTCGGTAGCTCCTGTTCGATATACAGGATGAGGGCTCGAGCATATGCCGCTCTGACGGCGTAGGTGGATTCACAAAGGAGTGGTAGAGTCTCTTGCCAGATATCCGGCGAGATGGCTGTTCGTCGTCTACTCTGTTTGGGCCGTGCTGGACCTTCTCGAAGTTGTGGTCCTTTGCCCTTGTCGGCTGTCGGTTTGCCTTGTCCTGATAGTCGTTGCTCGAGTTCATCTCCCCGTTGAGCAGTCTCCATGACGCCAATCATGCAGCAAACGAGGACTCGAACGATATGTGGTCGACTAGCGTCTGAAGATGGGATATCCGGTATACGGTACGCAATCTCCTCCACAATCTCGTTGACCTGTTCCGGATAATAGATATGCGTAGCGAGGGACGCGACACACTGGACCAAAGCCGGCAAAAGAGCATCCTCGACATTACATCGTATACGTCGTATAGTAAGTCCCACCAGGCTATCGAGGATATATATCACCCCAAGGCCGACGAGGGAGATATCCGAATTAATGACCGTCATGATCATTGCCAAGATTGTCGTTTGTTTATGTCCTGGTGCGATATCTCCCATCCCCACTATCAATTCCACTAAACGCGTAGGAATGACGTATCGGTATTGCAACATTGCTCCACTTGTCAATCGTTCCGCTATCCAGCAGCACATTTCCGTGTCCTGCCATCCTGCTTTATCGAGGTGGTCGAATAACGCGTCGACAAGGGTGGACAGCTGGGCGGTTTGACATTGTGCTACGAGGTCGTATATCGATCTCAAAGCGAGGCGTAGCACGGTGGTGGTATCCGGTGCTTTCTCGTCGGAAGAGTATCCTCGGATAGATGGTGCCCGCCTATCTCCAGATCTCTCCACCTGAGCCGACTCGGTCTTGAGAGTATGTATATCCGACTCCATCACGTTGATAAGCAGTGGCGGGACGATGATCCTGACTTGTTTTCCGAAATCCTTGTCCGCATCTCCTTCCCCCGCTTGTCCCAGTAGCAGAGACGAATTCAAAGCAGCATACACCCCAGCTAATCCATATGCTCTCGTCCGGTTCTTCAGCGCAGGGTCTGGTTTCTCGGTGGACGGCACCCAAGTAGCTATAGCTGCTATTTTTCGAATGACGAGTAGGTAAGCCGAGAACGATTGTGTATTTGAATGGATGTCGGTACCGGTACTGTGGTTCGAGAATGCGATGAATAGCGATATAGAACGCGAGAGGAAGTCGAGGTCGGTCTCGTGTTTTGAGGTGGCATAGTCGAGAGAGACGTTCAAGATGCGTATGATTGATTTAGCGAATGATGGGATTTCAGTCCTAAATTCCTTCGTGATCGTCCCCAGGATTGACAAGGAGATGAGCAGTGATCTAAAATCATCAGCTCTGATTTCACAAAAACGGCACGAGAGAGCCATACGGTCTTTGAGTGGTTACAGGTGATGAAGTCTTGGCGGTATCCTTCTGCACCCTCCTCTCAATATCCGATACGACCCTCGACACCTGTCCCGTTTCGCGTAACCGGACCACCAGCTCATGCAGCTCATCCTTCAGCGGCTGGATTTGAGTACCGGAAGACGACTGGAGCTGTTTCGTAGGCGGGTAGCATCTTGCTAGAAGCTTTGAATCGGATGGAGGTCCTCCACAAGGTAAGCACGGCATTGTCGAAATGGACGCCGAAAATCAAAGTACAATCTACACCTCTGGATTTCGTCGATGGCCCGTGAACGCGTTCGTTGCTTTTGCACTTGCGGTGTGCGTGAGGCGGATGTCGGTCTCGGGCTACTCTACTGACAGCTTAGCTGGATGGAGGAGTGATGATGCCAAGGTGTTTCAGAGGGATGAGCAAGACCAAGGCCGAAACGGGCAGAGTTGAGAGCAGCCCCGCAGTCAGGAACGGAATAAGACAAGGTACAAATTGAACAGAGAGGAACCACACTAATAGGTTAGATGTCACTCTATGCTTGCTATGCATTGAATTCACCGGAAACAGCTCAAGAAGATCAATCAGCATAGTTTGTTCAGCGGCAGGCATCTATGAGCAATCAGTAACTATGCATTGTTGATGATCGTCTTACGGTATAGGGACCGGAACAATTTCCCGTCGGAACGATTACCAATCTTTCGCTTGCTATTCGCTGACTTTGGAAGCGACGGCGAACTGTATATATACCTTTAGGACGAGTACATGACCTCTGCACGACAGACTACCACAGACACCACTCAGAATACGAGCATAATCACCCGTACGAGCATATATACCCTCCTAGCAGTTCTACTTGCAATCATAGCGCTTTTCATTCCCTCTTTACTCAGAGGTCAAGCTCTCCGGCCACAGATCATCAACGTCGCTGGTCGATATATCCCCCAACTGAGGCCCGCTACTACACACACCATGTCGGACGTCAAGCTTTCCCCGAGGGAGGTGAAGGAATGGAACTCGTATGTCACCTCGTAGCTGTAAAGGTCGAGCGCTGATGATAGATTGGCAGATGGGATGGATCGGTATCATACCCATTTCCGATACGAGTTTAACCGCGTCTATGATGTAAGCTACCTGTTTCTCAAGGCTTGATAATAGCTGACTTCTCTAGCTTGCGGATGGATCGTTCCATAAAGAAGGGATGAATCTGCAGCGATTCATGAGGGAAGCAGCACAATTGTCGACACATTTGGATATGCACCATCGTATAGTAAGCCGCCTTGTCTATGCGCTGAAGGGATCTGGTTGACAATATAGGAAGTAAGTCGCCCGAGGCTGGGCGTTGATCGATGAAGCTGATCAGAAGGAAGCGTACATCTTCCCATTATTGGCAAAGAAGATGCCCCAATTCAAAGCAGGAGCGAAACAAGCTGGAGAGCACCTGAAATCACACAAGGCGATCCATGATGGTACGCCACGCTTTTCTGGTTGAGCTGACGGATAGGTCTGGACAAATATAATAAATTCCTCAAAGACGTTCAAGAAACCCCATCGAGCTATAATCCAGATCAGCTGAGGTCGATCTTGGATAGTTTCAGAGATGTCCTCTTCAGGTGAGCTGGCTTTATCATATATCAGGGGTTTGAGCTGACTTGCAGACATCTAGATGAAGAGGTTGAAGATCTTGGAGGGGAGAGTTTGCGTAAAGCCGGTTTCACGCTCAAGGAGATCAAGCAGATACCAATGTAGACCGGGAGACAATAGGACCGTCTGTATGTATGCACGACTAGACCATGCGGGAAAGGATGGATCATCATCGGCGGGAAACGAGGTATTGGTGGTGCCTGGTTGTCGAGCTTTACCTTCTGACATCCTTCTGCCCTCCTTCGAAGGTGACCCCGGATCATGCGGCGAGTGTTCTTGTACGTTCTCATTTCTGAGGTTCTATGATGCCAACCTTACTAACGCACAGGCTTCCAGGCCCCATCAGTATACTTTATCGATGCCAAAGGAAGTACGCAAACAGGGGTAAAAGCTCGAGAGTGTGTGTATACTCACCTAAAAAGGTCGTTCCTCGGCCACGCCTCCGTTTCAGTTCTTTTGACCCCCCCAAAGTTGATACTTTACACTTCTTACACCATCTCCCATCCCACCAGCTGACGATACCCACATAACGTATAGTTTTAGCACCACCTACCTTTTCCATTCATACCCAAAAAGACTACCTTTTTGAGATATTCGACATCGAGTCTATTCTCTCGGTTCAGCTCCAGCTGACTCCCCGCCCCTTCCTTTAACCTGGATACCCGTCTTCGCCGAACTTCCTTCCAACCATCTGGTCTTCCAATCTGCTCCACACGATGAGTATGACGCCTCGACCGACTATACGGCCTTCGTCAACAAGACCAAGACTGCCTATATCAGTAGAAGGGGACATGTATCGTTCTCTCCCTTCTCCATCATCTACTTCACCACGATCCACTCGATCTGAATCACGACCAGTTACTTCTCTAGGACCTAGACGAGAACATCCACCCCCACAACGAACAGCTACCCATACACAATCACATGGTGATACGCCATATAGCGCTTCTTACCGACATAGGATCTGGGAAGACGAAAGACAATCTAGATCATCATCCGCCGCACCCAAATCAACAGGCAGTATGCTTTCCCCTTCCGCCAGTCTACACTCGTACCACCCCTCCTACATGTCCGAGGGGTACTTCCCCAATACCCCTCAGACGAGGAATGACTTTCAGTACCACCCAACTCCCGAACTCCCACCGCAGGTTATCCCACTCAGTGAAGCACCAAGGCATCCAAGTGGAGGAAAGAAACAACAATCAGGAAGGAAAAGGACTGCGTGTGATAGATGTAAAAGGCAGAAATCAAGCGTGAGTCACCTCCCACTGTCGTGCTAACGCCCCAGTGTATCGAAGCGTATATCGAAGATCCTCTGACTGGACTGAGAAAGAATAATCCGAAAGAAACGAGATGTCAGAGATGTGTCGAGAGAAAAGTCACCGATTGTACCATTACCAATGTCGAAGTCTCATACGCCAGGCCCGCTACTCCCAAACATCCTCTTCGGCTATCATCCTCAACGGCCCCGACCCTTCCAGAGCCGGCTAGCCAAGGCGTAGACCAGTCGACAGTCGTGAAAGACCCCGTCGTGGAGGATACCAAGCTGAAAGCGGGGGTTTCGCCTGGGTCCGACAACCTCAGCCAAGCGAGTGGGGCGAGTACATTCTGGAAGACTCTGTTTGAAGAAGACGCATCGATCCGAGTCAAGAGGGTCAGGGAGGATAGTCCACAAGGAGAGGCAAAACAGCAGGGCAGTATGTTGTTCTATTTCGGCCTCGTGTCGGAGCTGACAACAGGTATCTACTTTGGAAACAGTCACATGGGACCATCCTTTGTCCAGGACTTTGTCAACGTGAGTTTGCAGCTTCAAAGTCGAGCTGATAATAGGCATCAAGGGAACAGAGTGATGTAGTTGTTGTTCCAGTTCAAATGGCTCGTCCCAAACGTCCAGACTACCGAGCCGAGAAGCTCTTGCGAAATCTACCTGGAAACGAAAAGGAGATGGATCGATATATCGACCGTTTCTTTGATAAATACAACTTGTCAGTACCGTTCATACCTGTTTGATCACCACTAACCTATCAGCTGGGCGGACGTGATTGATGAACCGGATTTCCGGGCAATGTACCAATCCTTCAAGCATGATCACTCTTTCGGTCCTAAAGCCGATAGAGCATCAGCCGACCTTCGAGACCTGTCACTGATATTCATGGTACTCGCTTTCGGTGTCGTGCTCGATCACACACCTCTCGAAGAGGTGCAGAAACAGAATGAAACGATTCTGTCAAACATCCCCGAGGGTGAAGCTAGGGACAAGACTAGGGAATGCTTAGCGGTAAAAGATGCTGCTAGCATGACGCTCAATCGACGAGAGGAGATGAGTACATTTTGGGCATCCTTGGCTAGGAGTAGCTTGATTGATGCTCAATCGGCTTCGATGGGCGAGACTATCAATTCGATTTCGGCTTGGGTGTTGGTTGCTTGGTATGCTATTCACGGGAGGAAAGCGGAGGAGGGGTGGTCGGTTCTTGGTCAAGCGGCTAGACAGGCGATGGCCAGTGGGTGAGTGCTTTCTTCTGTAGACTCCAACACGAAGCTGATGGTAGTTTCCATATTGACGGATCACATCGAATGTACCAATTCTCGGATATCACTGCCAAGGAAAAGGAACAGAGGCGAAGAATCTGGGCTCGTGAGTACGAGTGGTTTGTCCTCAAGTCAAACTGACCCACTAGACATGGTCATCATCGATACATCAGTCTCCCTTTACCTCGGCCGGCCACATGCGATCTTTGGAGGGCAGCGCTACACCTCCCAAGAACCAGCCAACATCGCCGGTATCGAATTAATCGATCCACCACCCGTCAATGAACAACTAGTAGAAGACGCAGCGGATAAATCACCCTGGCAACTCGACCTTTCAGTCTATCCAGACAAAGTCCGAGGTCACCCACTCTGCAAACCCACCCGCTCAACATTCCTGATACTCCACCTCCGCCTCGCCTACATTATCGGCCGAATGCAATTGCGTTGTTTTGGTCTGAAAGCGAGAAAACACGAAAAAGACGTGGTGGAATGCGAAGCCATGTTTGAAGATTGGGCACAGGCTTTACCACCTCATTTCAAGATGCAAGGAACTGATCATTCTTTGGACGATCAACCTGGTTATGGATGGTTGAAACATCAAAGGAGGAACATACATTCGAAATACTATATTGCGAGGATATCCCTACATCGACCCTACCTCCTGGCGGCGGTCACTGATCCTGAAGAGGCCCAAGATGGAGCCAACCTGTACGAATCATCAAAAGACGCTTGTATGCTCTCGGCCATGGCGGATCTGAATCTGCGGACTCAGACGGACGAATCAGATCCTCTCGACAGGTTCAAATGGGTCACGGTAAATAATTCTACTTCCTCATGGGCGCTACTGACAAGCAGGTGGCAAGTGGATTCAATCCAGCATTGATCATGGGTATAGTATGCTTCTTCAATGCCCAACACCACAAATACCAAGTGCAAGAACTACTCGGCTTACTTTCGAAATACCTCGAGGTGGAATCGAAAACACTCAGAACAGGACCGGTATTACAAGAGGAACTTCGAGCGTTAAAGTTTCTACACAAGAGCGCAAGCTTACATATCAAGCTGGAGCAGGGGAGTTCGGATGTCAAGGAGAAGGAGGGGGATACGGTGGTGGGGATCAAGAGGCCGGAGGAAGAAAAGGAAAAAGACAAAGAGAGGGAGAGAAAACGACCGAAATTTACTCGACCGTTTACGACGACTGTGCCTCTTGACATGTCTATCGAAAGTCGAGGTGAAGCAAGTGGGAAGAGCGATACTTCCGCCCCGATACCTCTTCCTCAGGCTCATCGACAACTACTCCAAACTCCCTCTACTTCTACTTCGAGGAACTTTATGGGCGATTTCGGACTCGGCATGACCGATGCAAACGGTATGGCCCATTCGCTCTCACCTTATCAGACATACCCCAACGTTCCATCTGCGCTACAGTTCGCAATCAAGGACTTTTCATTCGGGGATCAAGACTTGACGACTTTTACCGATTACTCCCTACCCATCACCTACCCCCAGGTCGACATGACCCGTACTCAAGCCTCGACATTTGATTCTTCCGCTCTACAACAAATCACAATGTTGAACAATCACGGGATCGCACCCACTCCTTCACCCAACACCGAGGCGGCCGTATGGGCAGCCATGGGCTCAGTGGCGACTTCATCCGGTACTGCCTTTGGTCAAGTTCTCAGTAATATGGATACGGCCGGTGCTCAACTTGGTGAAATCTCCCCTCCGACTAGCTTGGGGGATTTGCCGGGAGCGACCAATCGTCATCTCGAAGGGTATGAGGGGTATGGTCATGGGTATCCCGGTATTGGGTTGGGAATACAATTGGGTCATACCCCAACACCGATGCATGCGGGGACATATTACAATCCAATGATGGTACATCCACAACCTCACATGTATCTCCAACAACCACAACACCAACAGCAGCAGCAACAACAAGCGCAACAACAGCAAACGAATCAACAACTCAATCTACAAGCAATGCGACGACAATCATATCCCCAACCTCAGACACAGACTCAGAACACGGGGCAGAGTTGGAGTCAAGGTATTATGAACCACCATGGGATACCGCAGACACACGAGGCGGTCAAGGAGACGCGAAGTAATTCAATGTGGACTATACCTGGTAATAATGTCTGAGGGCATCTGGAAGTGGGATCAGACGAGATTGTGACAAAGCGAACAGACTGTTTGGGTGGTTCTCGTATGTAAGTTACTCTATCGTGCGTTGGAAATATCTTATAATCGGTTTGGAAGGGAATAGACGTGGTTCCAGTATCGTATACACAATTGTAATTGATAGATTCATGCCAAGCCTGTAAACATTCATAAGAAAGTCGTCTGAATTATATATTTCCCACATCGTATTTACCTGTCCCCCAGTCCCGCTCAAAAGCATAATTCACAGTCACTTGACTACCCTTCCAGATTCCGGACTAATCCACTCCCCATCCTCCCCTCTTCCCGTAATCTTCTGCCCCGACTTCCCTTTCCAAACTCTTGTAGGTTTTTCTCCCGACCCACTCACCATAGGAGTCTATAGGTCCTCTTGTTCCGGACTCGTTTCCGTCGACTTGATCTTGACTCGGGGAGTACTGGTACCAGATGTCGAATTTACCGGTTTCGGTTTCGGTTTCATGTAATTCCGATAAGCATTTCGATCAGGAGTAAGAGCCAAAGTCTGCCATCGCTGACATTCTTTCGTCCTAGCTTGAAGTTGAGCCTAGTTGATCAGTATCGCAATCTCCAAGGCAGGAAGGAAGAAAATCTACCTCTTGGGTTTGAGCGTATCGAACGCGTTCTTGAGCCATCGCCTGTGCGTGGAGTCGGGTTGTCACCTCCTGCTTCAGTGCCTCGTCGGCTGCTTTCGCCCGCTCGGTGGCCTTTTGGCGTAGTCCCCGTTCCACATCTAGCTCCCTACGAAGATCATCCAGCTCTCTGGATCCGATAGCCGACCTAGCTCGATCGATATTGTTTTCCTGTTTCGCAGTATGATGCTGATTATCAGCCATATATCATAGGCAAACTCACAATCTCTTTCAGACCATCGATCTCTCCCTGCAACCTCTGATTCTGTTGTTGCAAAACAACATAATCCGCCGAGCCGACCGTACTTTGCTGAACACCCTCTTCGATCCTCGAGAGACGATCAACCAGTGTATCCTGGAACTTGGAAGTAGACCTTCGAAGCTCTGCCAATTCAGACGATTGGAGTCGGATCGTTTCTGCAAGAGTTTCATTACGGCGTTTCTCGGCAACCAGCTCTGCTTGCTTCGTTTCGAGCTCAACCTGGTGTTTCTTCGACATCGAGGCTTGTCGCTGATGGGCGATTGTCATGGACTGGACTTCGCCGGACAGGGACTGCCTCTCCGTTTGAACGACTTGCAGATCCGACTGTAGGGTTGTGATTCGGCTAAGGGCAGCTTCGAAACTCCTCCTAGTCTCCATACCCCCATTCTCGGCGTTGACTTGGGCTTGACGAGTTTCCAAAAGCTCTATCTCGAGGCGATGCATTGTCTTCAGCTGCTCTTCCTTCTCGGCGACCGACTTCGAGAGTTCTGATCGCAGATCTTCCACTACATCCGATTGTTGTCGATCGAACCGTGCCAAGACTTCTGCGGCTTCGGACTGAGCACCCTCTAGGGTTGAAAGCTTGTTGAGAACAGCTTGTTGTCCTTCGAGTATCGGGACGAGATGATCGTTCTGATGGCCCTTGTTCTGCTGCGTCGCGTTGGCCAGTGAGGAGATGAGAATCGATTGCTGTTCGATCATGTTGGCCAAGGGAGAGATGTCGACCTTGCTACCTTGTGATGAAGCTGAACATCAGTTTTGGATACAAAACTATGGGATCGCTCACACTCAATTGCTTCGATAGTACGGCCGAGCTGACTACTG
>Ga0308160_10006026_pt1 | contig 12497 bp, 10 predicted proteins | sample PhyFR1_FD_201036 | JGI IMG/M metagenome (GOLD analysis project Ga0308160, IMG submission 201036) | Phyllosphere microbial communities from UC Gill Tract Community Farm, Albany, California, United States - DLSLF.R1 | ecosystem: Host-associated > Plants > Phyllosphere > Unclassified | place: USA... | reverse complement strand
TCTTCGATCCGCCGTGGCAACCAGCGCAGGCCGAGCAGGATCAGCACCGTGGTGACGACTTCGACGACCAATTGGGTCAGCGCCAGGTCCGGCGCCGAGAACCACACGAAGGTCACGCAGGTCATCAGGCCGCACACGCTGACCATGGTCAGGGCCGCGAGCCGGTGATACTTGGCTTGCCAGGCGGCGCCCAGGGCACAGGCAATCGCCAGCAGCCACAAGGTTACGAACACGACGGAACCGGGGATCTTCGGCCGCTCGCCCCAGGTGAGGCCACTGTGCAGCAGCGGGATCATGGCGCCTATCACCGCGACGATCACCAGCAGGAACAACTGCGTTTGCAGGCGCTTGGTGCTGATGCGTTTTTCGATCTTGCGTACCCCGCGCATCATCACCACCAGGCAGCGTTCGAAACCGCGCTTGCCGTTGAAGTAGCTGATGACCGGCGGGTATTTGAAGCGACCGCGCTTGAGTTGCTTGCGCAGCATCAGGTAGAGCACCACGCCGCCGGTCATGGCCACCAGGCTCATGATCATCGGCGCGTTCCAGCCATGCCAGATCGCCAGGCTGTACTGCGGCAGCACACCGCCCACCACCGGCAACGCGGCGGCGGCGAGGATCGAACCGACCATCTGGGCCGGGAAGATCCCCACCAACAGGCAGGTCAATACCAGCAGCTCAACCGGCGCGCGCATCCAGCGCGGTGGTTCGTGGGGCGTGTGCGGCAAATCGGTGGCGGGCGGGCCGAAGAACACATCGACGGTAAAGCGCAGGGCATAGGCCACGCTGAATGTGCCGGCGATGGTCGCAATCACCGGCAGGGCGATTTCCACCCATTTTGTCGCCGAGATAAACACCGTTTCGGCGAAGAACATCTCTTTGGACAGGAAACCATTGAGCAACGGCACGCCGGCCATGGAGGCGCTGGCCACCATCGCCAGGGTCGCGGTAAACGGGATCAGCCGCACCAGGCCGCTGAGCTTGCGGATGTCCCGCGTGCCGCTTTCGTGGTCGATGATGCCCGCCGCCATGAACAGCGAGGCCTTGAAGGTGGCGTGGTTGAGGATATGGAACACTGCCGCGACGGCGGCCAGCGGGCTGTTGAGCCCCAGCAGCAAGGTGATCAGCCCGAGGTGGCTGATGGTGGAGTAGGCCAGCAGGCCTTTGAGATCGTTTTGAAACATGGCGCAGTAAGCGCCGAGGAGGAGGGTGAGGGCGCCGGCACCGCCGACGATCCAGAACCATTCTTCGCTGCCCGACAGCGATGGCCACAGGCGGGCCAGCAGGAACACGCCGGCCTTCACCATCGTCGCCGAATGCAGGTAAGCGGAAACCGGTGTCGGCGCCGCCATGGCGTGGGGCAGCCAGAAGTGGAACGGGAACTGCGCGCTCTTGCTCAACGCGCCGATCAGCACCAGGGTCAGCATCACCGGGTACAGCGAGTGCGCGCGAATCTGATCGCCCGCCGCCAGCACCTGGTCCAGGTCATAGCTGCCGACGATATGCCCCAGCAGCATCACCCCCGCCAACAGGCACAAGCCGCCCGCGCCGGTGACCATCAACGCCATATAGGCGCCGCGTCGTGCATCGGCGCGGTGGTGCCAGTAGCCGATCAGCAGGAACGAGAACAGGCTGGTCAGTTCCCAAAAGAACACGATCTGCACCAGATTGCCGGAGATCACCAGCCCGAGCATGGCGCCCATAAACGCCAGGAAGAACGCGAAGAACCGCGGCACCGGGTCTTCCGGCGACATGTAGTAGCGCGCATACAGCGACACCAGCGTGCCGATGCCCAGCACCAGCATCGAGAACAACCAGGCGAAGCCATCCATGCGCAGCACGATGTTCAGCCCCAGGCTGGGCAACCACATGAATTCTTCGCGGATCACGCCGCCATAGGCGACCTGGGGGTAGAGCAGGGCAACTTGAACAGTCCCGACCAAGGCCACCAGGCCGGCCAACAGGGATTCGGTGTTACGTGCGTTGTGCGGCAGCAAGGCCGCCAGACAGCTGCCGACAAAAGGCAGAAGCAGTAGAACTATCAGGGACATAGGCTTCTAATCTGCGGGAGTTTGGGATGCATCATACGTGCCGCTTTCGTGATCACCAAACGGGAAGATGTGGCAGGATCCTACAAGGTAGATCGAAAATTCCGAATAAGCATTGTTTCAGCCCCGCACCGTTACCTGTGGTGAAGGCCGGGTCTTATCCTTGTTGTTCGTGTTCTACCTCCGCTTGAAGTTCAACCGCCTTCTGCCCGCGCGTCTTCATCTCACTCACAATTACCGCCAGCACAATCAACACCGCCCCCAGCATCGCTATCGGCGGGAAGCGCTCGCCGGCGAGCCGCCCGATCACCCCGGCCCAGACCGGCTCACCGGCATAAATCAAGGTGGCCCGTGTTGGCGAAACGCTCTGCTGCGCCCAGTTCATCGCCACCTGGATCACCGCACTGGTCAAGCCCAGGCCCACCGCACTGAACAGCAGCAACCACGAGAACCCCGGCAATGCCTCGCCCATCGGCACGACCATCAGGAACGACAGCAGCGACGCCGTGGCCAGTTGCACCACGGTGACGCGGCGTACATCCACCTGCCCGGCAAAGGCGCTGATCAGGATGATTTCTGCGGCAATCGCGATGGCGCCGATCAAGGTCGCGATCTCACCCGCGCTGAAATTCAGCGACGCCCCCGCCGGGCCGGTCAACAGCATCAACCCGGCAAACGCCAGCATGATGCCGATACTGGGCATCAAGCCCGGACGACGTCCCAGCACCAGCCATTGCAGCAACGGCACGAACGGCACATACAGCGCGGTGATGAACGCCGACTGGCTGCTCAGGATGGTTTGCAGGCCGATGGTCTGCAGGCCGTAGCCGAATATGATCGCCACGCCGATAAACACCCCGGCCTTGAGCTCGAACAGGCTCAGGTCGCGCAGGGTGCGCAAGGAAAAGAACCCCACCACAATCGCCGCCGCCGCAAAGCGCAGGCCCACGAAGAACATCGGCCCGCTGACGGTCATGGCGTGCTGCACCAGCAAAAAGGTGCCGCCCCAGATCATGGTGATAAACACCAGGATGCATTCGGCTTTGCTGAAACGATTGAAACGCGAAGGGGAGGTCGGGGCGGTCATGGCGGCTCTGGTCTTGCAAGGGAAAGGCACGGACCGCACAATGCGCCGCACGCTGGGCAGTATACTGCGCACACCCACCCATTGAGCAATATAGTGCACAAAGAAAATCCACACCGGGCCTCGGTCCTGCAACATGTCAGCCAGAACGTCCGTCGTCTGCGCCACGCCGCCGACCTCAGCCAGACCGCGCTGTCGGAAAAGTCCGGGGTCAGCCGGCGCATGCTGGTGGCCATCGAGGCCGGCGAGAAGAACGTCAGCCTGTCCACCCTCGACCGCGTGGCCGAAGCACTGGAAGTGGCCTTCAGCGACCTGATCCAGGCCCCGGATGCGGGCGACCACAGCCGCATCAACGAACTCGCCTGGGCCGGCGACATTCCCGGCAGCAAAGCCGTATTACTGGCCAAGGCCACTGCGCGGCGCGAAGTCGAGCTATGGGAGATGCGCCTGGAGCCCGGCGATCGCTACAGCCCCGAACCCGACCCCGAAGGCTGGAGCGTGCAGGTGTTTGTGTTTGAAGGCTGCCTGACCTTGCGCGTTGGCGAAGAAGACAAACAGGTCGCTGCCGGTGAGTTTTTCATGTTTGCCAGCCGCCAGGTCCATGGCTATCGCAATGACGGCGACGTGGCCGTGCGCTTTGTTCGTAACGTGGTGCTCTAACTGTCCGCCAGGCAACAGTGGATGGACATTTTGCTGGTTTGCACTGCGCTCAAGGGTCTCGCTTAACCCGCAACCCGCTGATTTTGCTGGTGATTAGATTCAGGCACGACTCCTGCAATCCCTCCGTTATTCTCTCGGAGCCTGGAGTCGGCCCATGTCAGCCCACCCTCAACACCCTGCCCATATCATCCGCTCGGACGCGGAGGCCATTGAAGTCGCCACGCGCCTGGCCGAACGCTTTGCCGTCGAAGCCAGCGCGCGCGACCGCGACCGGCGCCTGCCTTTTGCTGAACTGGACGAGTTCTCCGCCAGCGGCCTGTGGGGCATCACCGTGCCCAAGGCCTACGGCGGTGCCGGGGTGTCCTATGTGACGGTGGCCGAGGTGATCAAACGGATTTCCGCGGCCGACCCGTCCCTGGGGCAAATCCCGCAGAACCATCTGGGGGTGGTGGACCTCCTGCTGCAAACCGGTACCGAGGAACAAAAGCGCTATTACTTCGGCAAGGTCTTGGCGGGTTACCGCTTCGGCAATGCGTTCTCCGAAGCCAAGAGCAAAAACGCCGGTACCTTCGACACGCAGATCCGGTTCAACGGCGACACCGCGCAAATCAATGGTGAAAAGTTTTACTGCACCGGCGCGCTGTTCGCCCATATCGTGCCCACCGCAGGCAATAACGAGCAGGGCCAGGCGTTTATTGGTTTCGTCGAACGCGACGCGCCGGGGCTGAGCGTGATCGACAACTGGGACGGCTTCGGCCAGCGCACCACCGCCAGTGGTGGCGTGACCCTCGATGGCGTGAACGTACCGTTGAGCGCGGTGATCCCTGCGCATCTAGCGTTCGATAAACCCACCGCCGACGGCCCGATTTCACAAATCATCCAGGCCGCCGTCGATACCGGCATCGCCCTTGGCGCGCTGGAACAGGCCAAGATCCATGCCCGCCAGGCCCGGCCCTGGATCGACAGCCAGCAGGACCACGGCTGGCAGGACCCCTTCACAATCGCCGCCATCGGCGACCTGCAATGGCGCGTTCACGGCACCGAAGCCATCCTCGCCAAAGCCGGCATCGCGGTCGACCAGGCCCTGGCTGAACCGAATGAAGACAGCGTGGCCCACGCCTCCCTGGTCGTGGCCCAGGCCAAGGTGCTGTCGGCCGAAACCGCCTTGCTCGCCAGCAGCAAACTCTTCGAACTGGCCGGCACCCGCTCGGTGACCGCCAAGCACAACCTCGACCGCTTCTGGCGCAACGCGCGCACCCACACCCTGCATGATCCGGCCCGCTGGAAATACCACCTGATCGGTAACTTCGTGCTCAACGGCGTGAAGCCTGCGCGCCACGCCTGGAACTGAGGAGCCTGCCCCATGACCGCACTGACACTCGCCCGCCAACTGCTCGACAGCACCCGTCTTCACGTCCAAAAAAGTGACGACCCCTACGTGATCAGCCGCTTCGGCGACTTGCAGATCCGTGTCGACGTGGCCGCCGCCTTGCTTGAGCGCGCCGACAGCCACCCCAGCCCGGTGGCCGCCACCGAAGCGCAGATCGCCGCGGCCGAGGCCCTGATTGCCGCCAGCAACGCCGAATTCGAATTGACCGGCCAACGCACCGCGCTGCCGTCGACCCTGGATGACCCCTTGCGGCGCAAATACCAGATCGTCGGCAACTACCACCTCAACGGAGTGCTTTGATGGCCCGCCAAATCCGCTTGAACGCCTTCGACATGAACTGCGTCGGCCACCAGTCGCCAGGCCTGTGGGCGCATCCGCGTGACCGCTCGTGGCAGTACAAGGACCTGGAGTACTGGACCGATCTGGCGAAAATCCTCGAGCGTGGCAAGTTCGATGGCCTGTTTATCGCCGACGTGCTGGGCATTTACGACGTGTACCACGGCAACGGTGACGCGGCGATTCGCCAGGCCACCCAAGTGCCGGTCAACGACCCGCTGTCGCTGATCGCACCGATGGCGCTGGTCACCCAGCACCTGGGTTTTGGCCTCACCGCGTCGCTGTCCTTCGAGCATCCGTACCCCTTCGCGCGCCGGCTGTCGACGCTCGATCACCTGACCAAGGGCCGCATCGGCTGGAACATCGTCACCTCCTACCTGGAAAGCGGCGCCAAGAACCTCGGCCAGAAGGCCCAGACCGAACACGATGCACGTTATGACTACGCCGAGGAATACCTCGAGGTTTGCTACAAGCTCTGGGAAGGCAGTTGGGAGGAGGGCGCGGTGCTGCGTGATCGGGAGCGTCGGATCTTCAGCGACCCGAGCAAAATCCATGAGATCCGCCACGTCGGCAAACACTTCCAGGTGCCCGGCATTCACCTGTGCGAGCCGTCGCCGCAGCGCACGCCGGTGCTGTACCAGGCCGGCGCCTCCAGCCGTGGCAAACAGTTCGCCGCCGAGCAGGCCGAATGCGTGTTTGTCGCCGCACCGTCCAAGGTGCTGCTGAAAAAAACCGTGGCCGATATCCGTCGCCGTGCCGCCGAGGCGGGGCGCGATCCGAAGAAAATCCTGATCTTCAATTTGCAGACGGTGATCGTCGGCGAGACCGACGCCAAGGCCAAGGCCAAGTTTGACGACTACAAAACCTACGTCAGCTACGAAGGCGCAATGGCGTTGATCTCCGGCTGGACCGGTATCGACTTCAGCCAGTTCAAGCCCGACGAGCCGCTCAAACATGTCCACACCAACGCGATTCAATCGGCGGTGGAGGCGTTCTCCACGGCTGATCCGAACAAGGTCTGGACGCCCAATGAACTGGCTGACTGGGTGGGCATCGGCGGGTTTGGGCCCTTGTTTGTCGGCGGCCCGCAAACCGTCGCCGACCTGTTGCAGGAATGGGTGGAAGACACCGACGTGGACGGCTTCAACCTGGCGTATGCGCTGACCCACGAGACCTTCATCGACGCCGTGGAGTGGTTGGTGCCGGAGCTGCAAAAGCGTGGCGTGTACAAGACCGAATATGCCCAGGGCACCCTGCGCGAGAAGTTGTTCGGCGAGGGCGCAAGGTTGGGTCCAAACCACCCCGGCGCCAGCTACCGCGATCTGTCTGGTGCACGAAATTCCAATGTGGGAGGGGGCTTGCCCCCGATAGCAGTGGGTCAGCAATTGATAGGTGTCTGACACACTGCCATCGGGGGCAAGCCCCCTCCCACATTTGTCCCGTGTCGATCCAAATATCCCAGCCAGCGGACCACCGCACGCTTGACCACCCCAATAGGAACCACCCCCTATGAGCGTGCACGACCCCAAGGCCCTTCTGGAGCACCTGCGCCGCTGGGCGCAACTTACGCCGTTGCACATCGCCCTGCGCCACAAGCGCCAGGGCCAGTGGTACGCCTGGCGCTGGATCGACGCCTTGCGCGACGTCGAACGCCTGGCCGATGGTTTGCGCCAGCACGGTTTCGATCAACACTCACGCCTGGTGCTCAGTGGCGCCTTTGAGCCGAACCTGCTGTTGCTGGCATTGGCGGCCCAGTCTGTCGGCGCGCAGGTGCTCACGCTGGCCGATAACCTCGAGCCGCAGGCCCTGGAGCAGCAACTGTGGCGTATTCACCCCAGTCATGCCTACGTTCAAGGTCGCCTGCGCGATTGGGCATTCACCCAGCGCTTGGACTTCGCTCAGTTGCTCGGCCCGGTCGATCCGGCGCAACACCTGCAGCGTTGGTGGCAACCAACGGGCGAAACCGTGCTGTGGAGCGAAGAAGGCACCGGCTGGCCAGACGGCCTTGGCGTGGTGCTGGAGCAATGGCTGCACAGCGGTCATGGCCTGGCGTTTCCGGAAAACCTGGCCTCGGCGCGACGCGATCGCAGCGAAGTGGCGCCCACCGGCCTGGTGCTGTCGCCCGAGCGTTTGCAGCACCTGGCCGATGAGATCGAAAGCCGCCTGGCTCCCGTCGGCAGTTGGCGGCGCCGCCTCTGCGACTGGGCCATCGCCCACCCGCAAGGCGGCCTGCGCCGGTTGCTGAAAAACCGCGTGCGCACACTGCTGGGCTTTCAACGCCTGGCCTCTATCTGGCAGCCCCTCAAAGCCGGTAATGAGCCGACGTGGCTGGCCGAATTCAAACGGGACATCGCATGAGCCAGGCCATTCTCCAGGTGCGGGACATTTCGCTGTCGTTCAAAGGGGTCAAGGCCATCAATGCGCTGTCGTTCGAGGTACAACGCGGCGAGATCTGCGCGTTGATCGGCCCTAACGGCGCGGGCAAAAGCTCGCTGCTCAATGTGCTCAACGGCGTGTACCGTTTCGATGCCGGCGAGATCGTCTTTGAGCAACAACACTTCCATCGCATCGACCCCTTGGGCGCCGCCCGCCGAGGCATTGGGCGCACCTTCCAGAACAACGCACTGTTCAAGAAGATGAGCGTGCTCGACAACCTCCTTACCGGGCTGTCGCGGCATATGCGCGCCGGCTTTCTCGAACAGGCCCTGGGCTTGCCCCGTGCACGCCGCGAAGCCGAAGCATTTCGCCGGCGCGGCCAACACATCCTGGAATTTCTTGAGCTGCAAGCCCATCGCGATGTGTTGGTGGGCAACCTGTCCTACGGCCTGCAAAAGCGCGTGGAGTTGGGCCGCGCACTGATCGCCGGGCCCAGCCTGTTGCTGCTTGACGAACCCATGGCCGGCATGAACGCCGAAGAGAAACAGGACATGGCACGCTTCGTCGCCGACGTGAACCGAGACCTGGGCACCACGGTGGTGTTGATCGAACACGACATGGGCGTGGTGATGGGCCTGTCTGACCATGTGGTGGTGCTCGACTATGGGCGCAAGGTCGGCGACGGCACGCCGGCCGAGGTGCAGGCGCACCCCGAGGTGATCGCGGCGTATCTGGGAGCGGTGCGCTGATGTCGTTCTTCTTCGAAACCCTGCTCGGCGGTTTGCTGGCCGGCACCCTGTACTCGCTGGTCGCCATCGGCTTCGTACTGATCTACAAGGCCAGCGGCGTGTTCAATTTCGCCCAGGGCGCGATGTTGCTGTTTGCCGCGCTGACCTTCGTCAGCCTGCACGAGCAGGGCGTTCCGTTCGCCGTGGCGCTGCTGCTGACGGTGCTGGTGATGATCGTCGGCGCGTTGCTCATCGAGCGCCTGGTGCTACGCCCGCTGGTGAACCGTTCGCAGATCACCCTGTTCATGGCGACCCTGGGCCTGTCGTTCATCATCGAGGGCCTGGCCCAGGGCTTGATGGGCTCCCAAGTGCGCGCACTGGACCTGGGCATCGACGACGTGCCGCTGTTTGTCGGGCCGCTGATGCTCAGCCAGTTTGACCTGATCGCCGCCGCCACCGCCGTGGTGCTGGTGACGGTGCTGGCGTTGCTGTTCAACAAGACCCGCATCGGCGTGTCGTTGCGGGCGGTAGCCGATGACACCACGGCGGCGCTGTCCATCGGCATCAACCTCAACCGCATCTGGCAGATCGTCTGGGCAGTGGCCGGCGTCGTCGGCCTGGTGGCGGGGCTGCTATGGGGCGCGCGCCAGGGCGTGCAGTTCTCGCTGTCGCTGGTGGTGCTCAAGGCGTTGCCGGTGTTGATCATCGGCGGCTTTACCTCGATTGGCGGGGCGATGGTCGGCGGGCTGATCGTCGGCGCCGCCGAGAACCTCGCCGAGGTGTATATCGGCCCGCTGATCGGCGGCGGCATCACGCCGTGGTTCGCCTATGTATTGGCGCTGGCCTTCCTGTATATGCGTCCCGCCGGCCTGTTCGGCGAGCGCGCCATCGAGCGAGTCTGAAACCATGTCGATTCCTGTTGCGCAAGACACCGCGCCGTTACTGCTGATGCAACGACGCCTGCCCTGGGGCCTGCTCGGCCTGCTGGCCCTGGCTTTTGGCGTGGTGCCGCTGTGGGGCAATGACTATTGGCTCAATGCGATCCTGATTCCGTTTCTGGTGCTGTCCCTGGCCGGGTTGGGCTTGAACCTGCTGACCGGCTACACCGGGCAGACCTCGGTGGGCGCCGCCGGCTTCATGGCGGTTGGCGCATTTGCCACCTACGGCTTTCTGCTGCGCCTGCCCGAGCTGGGCCTGCCGGTGGCGCTGCTGGGCGGTGGGATTATCAGCGCAGGGGTGGGCTTGCTGTTCGGCCTGCCCAGTTCGCGGATCAAGGGCTTCTACCTGATGGTCACCACCCTGGCCGCGCAGTTTTTCCTGGAGTGGCTGTTCGTCAAATTCCCCTGGTTCTACAACTACGGTTCGTCCGGCACGATTTCGGCGCCCAAGCTTGCGCTGTTCGGCCATGACCTCAACACGCCGCTGGGCCGTTACCTGCTGACGCTGGTCACGGTGCTGCTGTTGACCTGGACCGCGACCAACCTGGTGCGCAGCCAAGTGGGGCGCAACTGGATGGCGATCCGCGACATGGACACCGCCGCCGCCGTGGTCGGCATTGCGGTGGTGCGCTACAAGCGCCTGGCGTTTGCGGTCAGTTCGTTCTACTTGGGCATCGCCGGCGCGCTGTGGGCCTTCGCCTACCTGGGCACCGCCAGTGCCGGCAGCTTCGATATCAACCGCTCGTTCCAGATCCTGTTCATCATCATTATCGGCGGCATGGGCAGCATCGCCGGCAACTTCGTCGGCGCGGCCTTCATCAGTTTGCTGCCGATCTTTCTCAGCCACGCCGGGCAGGCATTGTTCGGCGGTTCGGTGGACGCGGGGCAGTTGCAGAACCTGCAGAAAATTATCTTTGGCGTGTTGATCATCGTGTTCCTGATCAAGGAGCCCGAGGGCTTGATTCGCCTGTTGCATACCCTTCGCGATCGGCTGCGGCAGTGGCCGCTACGTTTCTAACCCCTGTAGAAGAGAACTTCCATGCGTGCATCCTTGAAACGTTCCCTGGTCGGCGCCGCCTTTGCGTTGGCCGCATTGGCCGGCGCCGTGCCCCAGGCCATGGCGACGCCGGACCAGCAATTCATTCCCCTGGCCACCTATCGCGTGGGCGCCTATGCCTCCAGTGGCGTGCAGGTGTGGGCCGGGATGATCGACTACCTGCGCTACATCAACGAGGTCGAAGGCGGCATCAACGGCGTCAAGCTGGTGTGGCAGGAATGCGAGACCGAATGGACGGCCGAGAAGGGTATCGAATGCTATGAGCGCTTCAAGCACGGCCTGGATGGCGCGCCGGTCGCGGTGTACCAACCCAACGGCGCGCCGGCGGCGTATGCCCTGAGCGAGCGCGCCGAAGTCGACAAGATCCCGCTGATCACCCTCGGCTACGGGCGCACCGAGGCCACTGACGGCACGGTGTTCCCCTACAACTTCCCGGTGATGCTGACCTTCTACAGCGAGGCGTCGAGCCTGGTCAATTACATCGCCGAGCGCGAAGGCGGCTTCGACAAGCTCAAGGGCAAGAAGATCGCCACGGTCTATCACGACTCGGCCTACGGTCGCGAAACCCTCGGGCCACTGAAATTGCTCGCCGAAAAGTATGGCTTTGAGAACATCCAGATCCCGGTGGCCGACCCCGGCAACGAGCAATCGGCGCAATGGCGCCAGGTCCGCCAGGCCAACCCGGACTGGGTGTTCCTGCGTACCTGGGGCGTGTCCACGCCGGTAGCGGTGAAGACCGCCGCGCGCTTCGGCTTCCCCGTGGACCACATCATCGGCGACATCTGGGCCAGTTCCAGCGAGGACGTGCTGCCGGCCGGTGCCGCCGCCAAGGGGTACCTGGCGCTCACGCCGTACCCGGCCGGGGCCGACTTCGAGATCCATCAGCGCCTCAAGCAAGCCATCCTCGACAAGGGCCACAGCGACCTCAAGGACCTGAAAAACTTCGGCAGTGTCTACTACAACTCCGGCCTGGTGAATGCCGCCGTAGCGGTAGAGGCGATTCGCACCGCGCAGGCCAAATTCGGTAAGCGCCCACTCAATGGCGAAGAAGGCCGCTGGGGCCTGGAACACCTGAACATCGACGACGCACGCCTTAAAGCCATGGGCTACCTGGGCCTGATGCAGAACCTCAAGCTGTCGTGCCGCGACCACGAAGGCGGCGGTTCGGCGCGGGTGCAGCAGTGGGACGGCGCCCAGTGGACGCTGATCAGCGACTGGATCGCCGCCGACCGCGCACTGCTGCGCCCGTTGATCGATGAAAAGTCGGCCGCGTTCGCCAAGGAAAAAGGCCTGACGCCACGCACCTGCACTGGGGATGAATAAATCATGAGCCAGCCTGCCACCGAGCCTGCGCGCCCGTCGCTGCTGACGGTCAACGACATTGAAGTGATTTACGACGGCGCAATCCTGGCGGTGGCCGGGGTGTCGCTGAGTGTGCCCAAGGGCGCCATTGTTGCCTTGCTCGGTGCCAACGGCGCCGGCAAGAGCACCACCCTCAAGGCCATCTCCGGGCTGGTGCGTGCCGAGCGCGCCGAGGTCAGCCGGGGTGTGATTGAATACGCCGGGCGCGACCTGGCCGGTATCGACCCCAGCCAGCGCGTGCGCGAGGGCATGGTGCATGTGCTGGAGGGGCGGCATGTGTTCGGCCAACTGAGCGTGGAAGACAACCTGCGCAGCGGCGGCTTTGTGTGCCGCCTGAGCCGCAAGGACATGGAGCACGACTTGGAGCGCATCTACACCTGGTTCCCAAGGCTCAAGACCAAGCGCCACACCCGCGCCGGGCTCACCTCCGGCGGCGAGCAGCAGATGGTCGCCATCGGCCGGGCGTTGATGACGCGTCCTACTTTGGTACTGCTCGACGAGCCGTCCATGGGTTTGGC
>Ga0308160_10006023_pt1 | contig 12502 bp, 10 predicted proteins | sample PhyFR1_FD_201036 | JGI IMG/M metagenome (GOLD analysis project Ga0308160, IMG submission 201036) | Phyllosphere microbial communities from UC Gill Tract Community Farm, Albany, California, United States - DLSLF.R1 | ecosystem: Host-associated > Plants > Phyllosphere > Unclassified | place: USA... | reverse complement strand
GCCTCGCCCGTAAAGGAACGGTGGCGGTCGTTGCGAGCGACATGGACGCGATACTTCAGGGCGCGACCGAGGAGGATCAGAAGATGCTGTATTCGGGTATGTTCGGTGGCGCCAGCCTGGTCGGCGAGGACTTGTTCGTGCCGGCGCTTGTTGGCCTTGGCGGCTTTTTCCTGCAGTGCAGCCAGGGTGGCGTCGGCGTTGCCGGTCGTGGTGATTCGTCCGGAACCTATCTCGAATAGTAGCCCGGCAAATGCACCCAGGTCCTTCGACAGCAAGGAACGGTGCTGGTTATTGGCCTGGACGATCGCTTCCCGCATGGCCAGGTAGCTGTGCCAGCAGCCCAGCTTGAGCTTTGTGCCAAACAGCGCGTTGAACCCGTTGATGATCGCCGTGTTGAAGGGCGGAACCACGGTAGGGTGGAGAAAGTAGAGGATCGTGGCCGCCGCCGGGCCGAGCCCCTTGATGCCCGCTTCGGCGAGCCGGCTCATCTCGGCAAGCAGCTGTTCCTCTCGAGTCGCGTTCAGGCAGGCCGACAGGAAGCTGCCGAACTTGCGCTGGTTCGCTTCGCTCTCATAGATGTCGGGAATGCGCAGCTTGGGCTTCCAGTAGAACGGATGGGCTGCGCCTTCGAACATCTGCTTCTGCTCGGTGATTGCGTACAGCACGTCTTCAAGAGGCGAGCCCCGGAAATCGTTCCCGAAAGTGCCATCGGAGATCGCCTTGACCGTGTGGCCCACGCCGCGCCGGATCGACCGGAAGGCCTTCATGCGCTCGTCGCTGCCGATAAACCAGGTGTTGTAGACCGACTCGGCGTCCTGCTTGTACTGGGAAATAAGATCGGACAGGCTGCCGGTGACAACTGCCGCTGAAAAAGAGTTCATACGCTGCACATATCTTTATGGAAAGATAAGTGTAGCCGCCTCTTCAGCTGTCGGCAATCGCCATCTGGCTGGCCATGAATTGCTTACCCCACATCACCACAGACAAGGCTTGACCTTCCAATAGTGGGAAGGGCTAGAGTACCGTCAGAGCAATCAAACAGGAGGTACGCGATGTACACGCTCAAGGTAGAAAAAATGTCCTGCGGCGGTTGTGCCGCCCGGGTTACCCGTGCCGTCCAGACAGTGGATGCGCAGGCAAAAGTTGAGGTGCTGTTGAAAGACCGTCTGGTCAAAGTGGAGAGTGCGGAAGCACCGGATGCGATCGCTCACGCGATCACGTCTGCTGGGTATTCGGCGACACAGGCAACGCAAGTCTAAACCAGGGCGTGTGCCGGAGAAGGGCCGGCACACGCCGACGGCGCGTTTGTCCAGGCAGGACGGTTCCGGATCGATCGCGAACTTCGGGCGTACGATAATGAACGTAAACTGCCATTCACCAGTCCAGGAAAGGTTCCGATATGAACGACCTGTCGCATCACGATCACGACGGACACGAACGTCATCACGACCATGGAACCGGCCACGGCCATCATCAAGAGGGCGGAGGCGGCGACAAGCCCTTCACCGATCCGGTCTGTGGAATGAAGGTTGGCGCCGACTCCGCCAAGGAAATCCGGTACGCAGGGGAGATCTATCACTTCTGCAGCACAAAGTGCATGGACAAGTTCCGGGTGGCACCCGAGCAGTACGTCGGCAGCGGCAAACCCGAGCCAGCACCAGCTGCACCGGAAGGGGCGATCTACACCTGCCCGATGCACCCTGAAATCCGGCAGCCGCAGCCCGGCAACTGCCCGATCTGCGGGATGACGCTCGAGCCCATGCTGCCGTCGCTGGAAGAAGAGGAAAACCCGGAACTGGTCGATTTCAAACGCCGTTTCTGGTGGACCCTACCTTTGACGGTCATCGTCACCGTTCTGGCAATGGCAGGGCATCGGATTTTCGCAGGCGGCTTGCCAAGGCAGAGCTGGATCGAGCTCGTGCTGAGCACTCCGGTCGTATTGTGGGCCGGGTGGCCTTTCTTCACACGCGGCGTGCAATCGATCAGGAATCGTAGCCCGAACATGTGGACGCTGATCGGACTCGGCGTCGCCGCAGCCTACAGCTACAGCGTGGTTGCGACCGTTACGCCCAGCCTCTTTCCGCAAACCTTTCTCATGCACGGGCGCATCGGGGTGTACTACGAGGCGGCCGCCGTCATCATTTCGCTGACCCTACTGGGCCAGATCCTGGAACTGCGTGCCCGCTCACAGACATCCGCTGCCATCAAATCGCTGTTGGGCCTGGCGCCGAAGACGGCGCGTCGGATGAATGCCGATGGCACGGAAGAAGACATCCAGCTGACCCGTGTTCACGTCGGCGATGCGCTGCGTGTGCGCCCCGGTGAAAAGGTGCCGGTCGACGGCGTCGTCCTGGAAGGAGAGAGCGCGGTCGACGAATCCATGCTGACCGGCGAGCCGGTTCCCGTGACCAAGCGTCCGGGCGACAAGGTCATTGGCGCCACCATCAATTCCAGCGGCAGCCTGATCGTCCGGTCGGAAAAGGTTGGCGCGCAGACCATGCTGTCGCAGATCGTCCAGATGGTCGCGCAGGCACAGCGATCGCGTGCGCCGATGCAGCGCTTGGCTGACGTGGTTGCCGGTTACTTCGTGACGATCGTGGTGGCTATCGCATTGCTGACGCTGCTCGGCTGGGGCTTCCTTGGCCCGGAGCCGAGCTGGGTGTATGGATTCGTCAATGCCGTGTCCGTACTGATCATTGCCTGTCCGTGCGCGCTGGGGCTGGCCACGCCGATGTCCATCATGGCAGCCACCGGCCGTGGCGCCACGCAGGGGATCCTGTTCCGCGATGCGGCGGCCATCGAGGGTATGCGCAAGATCGATACCCTGATCGTCGACAAGACCGGTACCCTCACCGAAGGCAAGCCCGCCTTCCATTCCGCCGTCGCGGCGCCGGGTGGAAACGAACAGGAGGTATTGCGGTTTGCCGCCAGTATCGACCAGGGCAGCGAGCACCCGCTGGCGCATGCGATCGTTGCCGAGGCACGCAGCCGTGGTCTGCCCCTGGGCAAGCCCGAGACCTTCGAGTCGTCCAGCGGTATCGGTGTGCGCGGCATCGTCGATGGCAAGCATATTGCCCTTGGCAACACCGCACTCATGGATATGGAAAAGGTCGACTGGAAGCCGCTTGCAAGACAGGCGGAAAGCTTGCGTCTCGAAGGCGCAAGTGTCATGTACCTGGCAGCCGACCGCCAGCTCCTGGGCCTTGTCGCGGTATCCGACCCGGTCAAGCAGACCACCCCGGAAGCGTTAGCTACATTGAAGGAGGCCGGCATCACGGTCGTGATGGCGACCGGCGACGGTCTCACTACCGCGAAATCGGTCGGTGCAAAGCTCGGCATCGCGGAGGTCTATGGCGAAGTCAAGCCGCAGGACAAGCTGGCATTGGTCGAACGCCTGCAGGCGCAAGGCAAGACGGTGGCGATGGCCGGTGACGGTATCAATGACTCCCCGGCGCTGGCCAAAGCCAATGTCGGCATCGCGATGGGAACCGGCACCGATGTCGCTATCAACTCGGCACACGTTACCTTGGTCAAGGGCGACCTGCGCGGCATCGCGCGGGCGCGCCTGTTGTCGCTGGAAACGGTGCGCAATATGCGGCAGAACCTCGGCTTTGCCTTTGTCTACAACGCACTTGGGATCCCGCTGGCTGCGGGACTACTTTATCCGTTCTCGGGTCGGCTCCTGTCACCGATGATTGCGGCGCTGGCGATGAGTCTGAGCTCGGTATCTGTCATCACGAACGCGCTTCGGCTACGGGGCACAGGGAAGTAGCCTTCAAGCGGAATCCTCATTGACCACTCATGACACCGTCCAGCCGACCGCATGATTGCCGTGCTCGCCAGTGTCAGGAACGGTTGCGGCCTCGGTCCTGTTGCTTGAGGAAAGCAGAAAATTGGTACTTCGCCTCGCTCGCTCCCGGTTGCGAAAGGCCTCACCTGAACGCTTGAAGAATGGCGAGAGTAATTCGATTGCTTACTTGTAGTGCTTGTAAACTACTGTACTCCCGTCATTGCGGACCAGCAGCACATCGTACGGCATGTGCGTCGGCCCCTCCATCCCCGGGGAGCCGGGCGGCATGGCAGGCACAGCCAAACCTTTTGCCTTGGGCTTCTCAGTGAGGAGGCGCTTGATCTCGGCGGCAGGTACGTGCCCCTCGAGCGCATAGCCGCCGACGACCGCCGTGTGGCATGAACCGAGCCGGTCAGGAATGCCCATTTTCTCGCGCGTGTCGGACGGGTTGGCGACATTGTGCGCATTGACCTTGAATCCCTTGTCTTGCAGGTGCTTGACCCACTCTTCACAGCAGCCGCAGGTGGCTGTCTTGTAGACCTCGACGGCTTGAGTTGCGGCGCTGGCGAGCATTGGAAAAATCAGTAAAGCACCAAAAACCAGTTTTTTAGTTGCCTTATTAAACATTTTCGATTCCAAAAGGTTGAGGAGTAATTCACTACAGCTTTCACTCGCAGACTTCTATACATCAAATTAAAGTCTTCTCCAAATAAGTAGACGGTCTATGAAGAAAAGTGCACGGTTTCTTCAACTGGCATAGAAATTTTTGATGTCATCAATACGGCGTATTCTTCAATAGATCGTCCATACTCTTGTAGAATCCCTTGACCCGATCCACTTCAAACTCGTACAGCAGCGCATTCTCTGCGAATTTCTGCCTTGCGATATCCATATCAACCGTATTACCGTCAATGTTGCCTTGCGATTGCACCTCATATTTGAGTTCAACGCCGGAGTCCACGTTAGCCCCGTTCTTGATAGCACCGTTAATATCGATGTCTACGGCCTTGTACCCTGGTGTGTCCGCGTTCGCAATGTTCGATGCAAGCAACTCCTGACGATATGCCCTTAAACCCAATGCACGCTCATGGAAACGGGGTTTTGCCTGACCAGAAAAAAGGTCGAACAATCCCCCTGCTGGCCCGGCAACACGCGAGGCCGGCGTGACTTGACTAGTCGACACAGGAGCATTCTCGGCTGGCGGTAGGTTATTAAGTACGTTTTCAAATGCTGCCCGGCTATCTAACGTACTCGCGCTCGACTTTGATGGCTGGAGTTTAGAGCCTTCGGTTACGGTTAGCGAAGGGCGTTTCACATTTTCCATGTTTGTTTCCTTTCATTGCCTATTTCTAGCTGAAGGAACCGGCACTTAACGCTGTGTACCGACTCAACGGTATTGCCGACGGCGATCATTGTGAACATACTTATACAACCTCGCCATGTTACTTTCTTTAGAATAGCCGAGCAGTTCACAATAACGCAACCGCCCGGCATTAAACACTTCAGCAGAGCACGTCGGTCACATTTCCGCACCAGGTGGCGACGTCGAAGCCAGTATCGCGGCAAGCATCACGACAACTAGCAAGACCAAAGCTTCGACCCACAATATGCGCCTGAAACGCTCTGGCAGGACTGCAGGGGCAGCATTACCAGAACGTTCCAAGGTCAGCCATGGCGGCATCACCAAAAACCGGTTGTATCCACCCAGTGCAGCAGCGACGCCTACAAGTAGCAGCTTCGCTATCAAGGTGTTCCCATATGGATTGCCGAAAACGTTTTCGAGGCTTCCCAGACTACGCCACACGGCGTAGGCACCAGTGATAAAAATCCCAGTCAGTGCGATGGTTGCGGAACTGGACAGTGATTCGACATACGCTGCCCTGGCGCGCCGGTCCAGGGCATTCATGTTGACAGACGTTTTTAGTGTGACGACACCCGCCAGAATTACCTCACCCACCCACAGGCTGATCAGGCCCAGGTGGACCCAGTCAGCCACCAGGCGTACGCTGAAATCGCCGTCGCTTGCCGCGTGGCTGACCATACTACGCGTGTACCAGAACACGGCGAGCGAAATCAAGGTCAGTATTGGGGGGGCCGCACTTCGGTCCATGTCCAGGAAGACAGCGAAGGTGGCCACGATCAACCCGGCCATCCCGATCATCCACGCGAATCCAAGATGCGTTGAGGTCAGCATCGAGAAGACTGCGCCGCCAGCTTCAATGAACGGAACCTCGGCCATCGCGGCGGACTCAAGCCACAGGACCACGAGATTCGCAGCCAGCGCGGCCATGGCTCCTGCGCGCGCGATCCGGAGCGCAGGCCCTCGGCGTCTCTCGGACCAATCCGAAAGCTCGCGGCCGAGCCACAGGCGACCCATGCTTGCACCTGTAAGAACAGCCACTGCCAAGTTCAGAAGTGCCGTGACAAGGTGCTGGGCCGATTGCAGTTCCATGCCCATTACTTGACCTTGAACGAGAACACGCCCTTCGCCTTGTGCCCATCGTGGGTCATTGTCGACCACTCTACGTGATATTCCCCTGCTTGCAGAGGAGGCAGCTGGGCAGTTATGACGGTGGAGTCTGCCTTGTCGACGGCGGTACCAGTCACGGGAACCTCGTTATTCATCGGACCGGTGAGCTTGATCTTGCTGAAGGCCGGCTCAAGCGCTTCGTTGAACTTGAGGCGAACCTGTTTCGGTGCAGTATCGAGCGTGCTGCCGGCTTGGGGATCGGAAGACTGCAGCTTGGCGTGCGCGAAGGCGGACGAGGTGACGGCACTTGCGAGGGCAAAGGTGGCTACGGCCAGAACGCGTTTGATGGACATGTTTTTACTCCCGATTTGCTTGATTGGTAAAGGTGCGGATCGACCGCAATTTAGTTGGCCGCTTGCAGCTTGGTCACGGTGAATGCGCCGTTGACGCGCTCGACACGCAGACGGATCTTGTCCCCGGCTTTCACTTGGTCGAGCATCGCCGGATCCTGCACCTTGAAGGACATGGTCATCCCAGCCATGTTGAGGTTGACCAGCGGGCCGTGCTGAACGGTCAGTTTGCCGGCCTCCTTGTCGACCTTCTTGACCTCGCCCTCGGCCAGGGCATTGGCATCATCCTGCGAAGTCGCAGGCATTGCGTCGTGCTGGTGGCTGTGGTCGTGGGTCTGTGCGAATGCATTGACGGCTGCCAGCGAAAGACCAGCGGAAACGATGACGGCGCTGAACAAAGTGGAAAAACGAGTCATTTGGGGCTCCAGAAAAATCAAGGATTGTTGGTTGCTTTGGACGCGCGACGCAGCTCGTCGGCCTGTCGCGGTCCATTTCATTTATAGGTACGTTTAGCAGCACGCGCGGAACTGGTAGCGGCCAAGGCACGGCCGGACATGTTCGCGCCAGGCACGAACGATGCGTTCAGCGGTGTGGAAGGTCAGGCGCGGGGAGGTCGCTCTGGCAGCGCAAGATCGACCGACTGCAGGAGATGCTGGTTGAACGGCACGGTGACGGAGGGAGCTGCGGATACAGGCAGCACGGCAATAAACGACGGCGCCATAGCGACGCAGCAGCCGCATGTCGCGCAGGCGGCGCATTTGCCGGCGTGATGATGAGCCGAGGGGGCATGATCGGAATGCGCGTCCAGTGCGGCGTGCACATGATGTGCATCGGCATTGGCCAAGTTCGCATCGTCGGCCATCCCATCGTCATGATCGTGCGGCGCCGCAGTTAGCGGCGGCGTACACGGGAACATCGCTGCGGAAGCGACACCGTGGAGCGGTACCGCCAGCAACGTGATCCAGACGATCAGGACTTTCAGAATGGCTTTCACGTCCCGATTTTAGCATATGCAAGAGTATCTGAAAGCATACCCGGCAAGCCTGTTTAAGCCATTGCTAAGTAACGACCGTTCGTGGCAGGTGCACTACGCGGTGGAGGCATGTTGCGAAGCCGTATCGTGTGCACATGTCATGTTTGCATGTGCTAGATTCGGCAACATGCGCCCTCTAGTTCGACTCATCATACTGTGGATACTGATCGTATCGCTGCCCCTACAAGGCAGCGCTGCCTCGGTCAAATTGCCATGCACTATGGCGCATGGCTCCATCACAAGTCAGAACGCCGATGTGATGGACGATTGCGATGAGCCCGCAACGATGATCGCGAGGGCATCCCAGCATGCCAGCAACGCTGTTGCCCATCAGGGTATGCCCTGCGATCAGGGCTCGCATCAGGAGCACCCGTCGTGCCGGGCCTGCAGTGCCTGCTGCGTAGGAGCGTCAGCGCCGCCGCCGTTCGAGGTGCCCGCTCCTGCAATGGAGCACTTCGAGTACGCTTATATTTCCCTACCCCCTTCCATTACGGGCTGGATTCCGTCTCGCCTAGATCGACCACCACGCCTGTAACCCTCAGGCTGGCTGAACCAAACGCCTTTCCTCGCGTCGGCTGAGGTACGTCGCCGCTGCGGTCGGCGGTCGGCGAACAGCCAGCTAGCCGCTCCATCTAATCTAACGTCAGCGCAGTGCATGCGGGCTGGCCGGTCACTCGGCTCGCTTTTGGTCGCGTGCATGTGCCGGGAATTGAAAAGCGCTGTTTGGAACGCGAACGCGCCTAAGCCAAGCGGCGTACCGATCGCCTGACGGGTTCCCGGTCCGCGCCATCCGTGGACAGCAAGGATTTCGTCGCAACATCGAGGAAGATTTCATGCACCAGCGTGTTTTTTCAAAGCACATCGCCGACAGACAGAGGCGCCTGCAGGATGCCGGCACTTCCCTAGTATCCGCCGGGCGGGCGCTGGCGGTATCAGGCTTCATGCTTGCGGCGTTTGCCCCTTCTGCGTTCGCTCAGGCAGAGGCTACGATGCAGTCCCCATCTTCAGACGGGGTCGACAAGTTACTCGTCGTGTGGTTCGTACTGACTGGCCTGACCATGGCATACCTCGCGTGGGATATGTTCACCCGCACGCCAGCGATGAAAGTCATGAAGTGGGGCTGGCTGCTGGTCGCTGTTTATACCGGCCCTGTCGCCTTTATCGTTTATTGGTTCTCCTGCCGCGAGCCGGAACCGGGTACACATGAAAAATTCGTGTCGCCGCAGTGGAAGCAGACCGTGGGTTCAACCATCCACTGTATGGCGGGCGACGCGACCGGCGTCATCATCGCCGCGGCCCTCACGAGTCTGCTGCATACGCCGATGTGGCTGGACTCGCTGGTTGAATATCTGGCCGGCTTTTTCTTCGGCCTGTTTATTTTCCAGGCGCTGTTCATGAAAGACATGCTGGGTGGAAGTTACTGGGGAGCCGTGCGTGCGACTGTGCTGCCGGAATGGCTGTCGATGAATGGTGTGATGGCGGGGATGATTCCCACCATGGTCATCCTCATGTCGCACGACATGGCCGCGATGCATCCAAGCTCCATTCGCTTCTGGGGAATCATGTCGCTCGCGACCCTGATCGGCGCGATCCCAGCCTATCCAATCAACTGGTGGCTGGTCAGCAAAGGGTTGAAACATGGCATGGGCACCGAGCGAGTACTCGGCCGCGGCGGCGCACCTGTGCCAGAGCCGGAAGGGGCCGAGCGGGAAATGGCGCACGCCGGACATGCGCAATACAAGGCGTCCGTGGACCAGATGCAAATGGGTCATCGCATGGGTACGTCGCCGGGCAATACAGGCACGGGAGCCACGCACGGAAGCGGTCGTGGGTCGGAACACCAACCCCAAGTGCCTGCCAGCAGCAAAGTCATCGTGTCCATTTTGAGTTTGCTGGTGCTGGCCATCGGCATCCTGATCGCCGCGGTCTACGGGGATTTTTCCATGAGCGCGGGAACAATGGACAGTGAGGCATCAAAAGAACGCCCCATGGTTGGCATGGAAGCTGACATGCGAACCAGGGCAGCAACGAATCCGTCACATCATTAAAGGGGAAACTTCATGCAGCAATATGTTGTTGGGGAGAACGCTGTGAATCGCTGGCGACGGCGGATCCTGCAGGGTGCAGGGGCCGCCGCAGCACTGGGCGGCCTAGCGCCGGCGAGGCTACTGGCCGCTAGCCAGACGCCACAGCCGATTTTACGCGGCACCGAATTCGACCTGGAAATCGGGCCCACACCGGTCAATTTCACAGGTTCAGACCAGGTCGCTACCGCGGTCAACGGCCAGGTACCAGCGCCTATCCTGTACTGGCGCGAGGGCGACACGGTCACGCTGCGCGTGACGAACCGATTGCCGGTCACGAGCTCGATCCATTGGCACGGCATTCTGGTGCCGGCCGAAATGGACGGGGTGCCCGGCATCAGCTTCGCTGGGATTCCGCCCGGGCAGACTTTTGTCTACCGCTTCCCGGTGAAGCAGAGCGGCACTTACTGGTACCACAGTCATTCCGGCTTCCAGGAGCAGAGCGGCCTGTATGGGGCGATTGTGATCGAGCCAAAAAATGGCGAGCGGGTCAAGGCCGACCGCGAATACGTCGTGATGCTGTCAGACTGGGTCGATGGCGACCCAGCCAAGGTCTTCCGTAAGCTCAAGAAGATGAGCGACTTCTTCAACACCAATCAGCCGACCGTTGACCAGTTCCTCAGCGACGTTCGCCAGAACGGCCTGGCAGCTGCTGTCGACAAGCGGAAGATGTGGAACCGGATGCGGATGTTGCCAACCGACTTCAGCGATGTCGCCGCAAGCCGCAACCTGGGCGTGTCGATGGCTTACCTGATCAACGGTGCGCCTGCCGACAAGAACTGGACCGCGCTGTTCCGGCCAGGCGAGAAGGTCAGGCTTCGCTTCATCAACGGAGCGGCAACGACGATCTTCGACGTGCGGATTCCAGGTCTGAAGATGACGGTCATTTCGGCGGACGGACAGGACGTCGAGCCGGTGGCGGTGGACGAGTTCCGGATCTCTGTCGCCGAGACCTACGATGTATTGGTCGAGCCATCCATGGACCAGGCGTACACCATTTTCGCCCAGTCGATCGGGCGCTCCGGCTTCGTGCGGGCGACGCTGGCGCCGCGATCGGGCATGTCGGCCCCGGTGCCGGAAATGGATCCGCCGCAATGGCTGGCCATGCAGGACATGATGGGCGCGATGTCTATGCCGGCCATGGGCGGCATGGACACGAGCCAAATGCAGGGGCAGGGTGACATGCCGGATATGAGCCATATGCAGGGCATGGGACCGATGTCCGGTATGGACCAGAGCGCAGCCGTATCTGGACAGGGAAAGGAAGCAAAGTCACAACACGACATGCAGTCGATGGATGGCATGAAGAACATGCAGGGAATGTCCCGTGGTTCGATGAACGGCGGGCAGATGCAAATGCCGATGCAGCACGCTGGTCATGGGGACGCCGGTGCGATGCCGATGCCGATGGCGCAAAGCATGCCGCCGAAGGTCACGCACGCGCGTACAGAATATGGGCCCGGCGTCGACATGCACGTCGACATGCCGAGGACCAACCTGGACGATCCAGGGGTCAACCTTCGGAATAACGGCAGGCGGGTTCTCACCTATGCCGACCTTCGCACCATCGGGGGGCCGATCGACGACCGGGCGCCGACGCGCAACATCGAACTGCACCTGACGGGCAACATGGACCGTTTCATGTGGTCGTTCGACGGCCAGAAGTTTTCGGAATCGAAGCCCATCCATTTTCGGCAGGGCGAGCGACTGCGTATCGTGCTGGTGAACGATACGATGATGACCCACCCGATCCATCTCCATGGCATGTGGAGCGAGCTCGAATCTCCAACCGGCGAGTTCCTGGTCCGTAAGCACACCATTAACGTGCAGCCAGCCCAGCGCGTTACCTATCGCGTGACGGCCGACGCCCCTGGTCACTGGGCGTATCACTGCCATCTGCTGTACCACATGGAAGCAGGCATGTTCAGGGAGGTAGTCGTCTCATGAAAACTGGAATGACAAAAAGACATTCGATCGGTGCGCTGCTAATCCTGAGCCTCGCGACGGGAGGCATTGCGTCTGCTCAGGCAAGCGACCCATCGAAAAATGCTGGGACTGGCCAAACATCGAGCACGAGTCAGTCCGGGTCAATGGAGGGAATGGATCATTCGCAGATGGGACATTCACAAATGGACCAGTCCCAGATCGATAAGCCTAAGACAAACAAGGCTAAGACGAAAAAGCCGAAGAAGGCGAAATCCAAAGCGGAGCAGCCCAAGGCGGAGCAGGCCCAAATGGACATGTCGCAGATGGACCATTCGCAAATGGACCACTCGAAGATGGGCCAGTCTCAAACGACCCAGCCGAAGCCGGAGCAGCCTCAAACGGACATGTCGCAGATGGACCATGCGCAAATGGACCACTCGAAGATGGGCCAGACCCAAACGAACCAGCCCAAGGCAGGGCCGCCCCAAATGGACATGTCGCAGATGGACCACTCTCAGATGAACCATGCGAGCGGTCAGCCGACCCAAAGCGCAACGCCGTCGCCTCAACAGGGTATGGCCGGCAGGGCGCATTCGATGAGCGGCACGGATCAGGGCATGAAGATGGGCCCGATGCAGGGAGGCAGTCCGCCGCCGGACGCACGTGACCCGGATGCCTATGCCGAAGGAACGACCTTCAGGAACCTGCCCGGCAACGAGATGCACGACGAGATGCCCTTCGGCCGAGTCCTGCTCGACAAGTTCGAATACGCCAAGGGCGACGGCGAGCAGGGCCAGAACCTCGACGCCGAAGCATGGTACGGGAACGACTATAACAAGGCCTGGTTCA
>Ga0308160_10006022_pt1 | contig 12502 bp, 12 predicted proteins | sample PhyFR1_FD_201036 | JGI IMG/M metagenome (GOLD analysis project Ga0308160, IMG submission 201036) | Phyllosphere microbial communities from UC Gill Tract Community Farm, Albany, California, United States - DLSLF.R1 | ecosystem: Host-associated > Plants > Phyllosphere > Unclassified | place: USA... | reverse complement strand
GCATGTCGTCTCTCCCGAATGAGCTCGTCCCCGAGGACCACCAGAACCTCGCACTCGCGCTCGAGATGGGCCAGCGCTCGCTCAAGACGGGCGGCGTCCCGATCGGAGCCGTCCTGTCGGTCCCGCCAGCCTCCGTCGAGCTCATCAACCCCTCCCAGCTGTCGGGCCCTCATAGCTGAACCCGAGCATCCTTCCGCCTGACCTTCCGCAGCTACCACCATCCGACAGGCAAGGTTCTCTCGACCGGCCATAATCAGGTCCGTTTCCGCCTTCGTCCTTCAGACGGCCACCTTGCACCTCTCGGCTGACAGCTCGACTCCTGTCGTTTCCTCTTGCCTTCCCTTCGACCCCCTCACAGCGCGTGCAGATGAACAGCAACATCCGTCATGCCGAGACCGACTGCCTCGAGAACCTCGGCCGAACCTCGATGGCCATCCTCCGCGAATGCGTCCGTCCCTCAGAGGCCGCCCCCCTCCACACATGTTCGAGGGTCCAGCTCGCTGACGTCGCTCCCTATGGCCTTCCTTCGTACGGCAGACCATGTACTCAACCCTGAGGTGCGCCGAGCCCCTCAGCTGACGCTCACATCCTACGACACAGAGTCTGATCAAGTCTTACTGGGACGACCCATCGTCTACGCCTCCCCTCTCAGCCCTTGCATCGCCTGCACCGGCTCGATCCTCGTCCGTCCCGACCAATCCGGTCGCACCCGTCTCTCTTCCCTCGCTGACCTCCCCCCCTTCCCTTCGCTTCCTTCCACTCAGCTCTACGCAATTCCCCGCGTCGTCATCGCCGAGAACGCCAACTTCGTCGGCGGCGAGGCCCTCCTCCGCTCGCCCCCGTCCCTGCTCGCGCCCGCGCTCCAGCAGCCGCGGATCGTGCTCAACGCCGACCTGGCCGACGCTAAACGGGTCATGGCCGAGTGGATCGCGAGCCCCGAGGGCGCAAAAGTCTGGTGGGAGGACATTGGGCTCGTCGGCGAGGAGGAGCGCTGAGTCGTGGCGCTCGGTTGGGCGCTGACCCTCCGCTCTTGGAGCGGGGCAAGCCAGGCTCGTCTGTTCGACCCTTGGAAGGGCGGGAATGAGGCGAGCGAGGGTACACGAGACGAGCTGCTGCTGATACTCTTGCGGGCTGGCGGGGAGCGCCTGACAGGTCGCGCATGGCGCGGCGCTTGCACGCTGGCTGGTCGCTTCAAAGATCGCCGACCTAAAAGGGACCCCCGACCGGCCCGTCCGACACAACCAATGACAGCGGGCTCTCGGACCTAACCTTTGCTCGATTTGCATGCGTCCCTGTCTTGCTCTGCCCTCGGCTGCTGGCAGAAGTTCAGCCGCGATGAGGATGGTCGAGTTCCCCCTTTCTGCCCCTTTTCTCGCCTCGGCCGACGTTGCCCTCGAAGCCGGCCGGCTGCCCAGCTCCGGCCGGCCGAGAGAGGCCGCAAACGCCCGTGAGACTGGCGGGCGACGAAAGCTGACTGGACCACCGCTCGCACGAGGTGCCGGTCGAGCGCATACAACCCTCCTCTCTTACCATCATCGTCGCCTCTTACCCTCTCGCGGCCAGCTCAACATGTCCTCTACCACCTTCCCGTCGCTGCCGCCGTTCAACACGATCGCCCTCCAGCAGCCGCTGACGCTCGCTGGCTCGGGCCTCCCCTCGACGACCGACGGCTCTGGCGACCAGCCGCTGCCCGCGCTCGGCCCGCTCGTCCTCGCCAACCGGGTCATCCTCGCCAGCCTGACGCGCAACCGCGCCGGGCCGGCCGACGAGGCGAGCCGGGAGACGACCGACGGGGTACCGAACCCGGAGATGATCGAGTACTACCGTCAGCGCGCCCGGGGTGGCTTTGGCTTCCTCCTCTCCGAGGGCGTCCTGATTGAGCCTCAGGTGCGGTCGCCCAGACTACCCCGCCGGTCGTCCGGATGACTGACGCGCCATTGCTTCCCACTTGCGACATCAAGGGCACGACCTGGCGCGATGCGCCTGGCATCTGGAACGACGCGCAGGTCGCCGGCTGGCGGTCCGTCACCGAGGCCGTTCACGCCGAGGGCGGTCAAATTCTCTGCCAGCTCTGGGTGTGTCTGTCGTTCGCCTCTGAATCCGCGTACCGTACCTCGGGTCGGCTGATGCCGACGTCCTCTCCTTCCTGTGAATCGTTACCCGGCAGCACCTCGGCCGCGTCTCGCACCCCGACCAGCCTCAGCAACAGGCCTTCGGTCACCCCGTCCGCGCGGCGTCCACAATCTCCGCCCGAGGCGGCCACTTCCACGACCTCCCGGGCAAGCCGAGCTACGTCGCTCCGACCGAGGCACTCGCCGACCCGACCGTCGTCGTCGACGCCTTCCGCAAGGCCGCAACCAACGCCCGCCGGGCCGGCTTCGACGGCGTCGAGCTCCACAGCGCCTCGGGCTGTCGGTCGCGCGGCCAGCTTCTGGAGCCGTCCAAGCCAGCGGTTGCGCTGACTCTGAGCGACACTCCCTGCAGACCTTGTCGTCCAGTTTCTCGACCGATCGGCCAACCAGCGAACCGACGGCTACGGCGGCCCGGCCGCCAACCGCATCCGCTTCGCCGACGAAGTCCTCCAGGCTGTGCTCGAGGTCTGGCCGGCCGACCGGGTCGGCATCAAGATGGCCCCCATCGGCGGCTACAACGACGTCGGGATGTGAGTCGGGCTCACCGGCGCCTGCTGCTGACGCCCGGTTAGAAGGAGACTGACACCGTACGCTTGTCATCGCAGGAACGCGCTCGACACTATCGTAGGTGTCTGCCTCCAGGTGCGACGTCTGCTGAGCGCTAACACTCCTTGTGCTCCGTCCTTCAGGAGACGTTCGGTGCCCTGCTCGCGGTCGTGTCGCACCTTGAGCTCGCCTACGTCCAGATGGTGCGCTACCTTAAGCACGAGGACGCCGTGCTCGACCCGCGCGAAGGCCTCCGCGCTCGCTGCCAGACGCTCGATCTCGAGCGCGCGCTGCTCGAGCCGTTCCGGGCCCGCCAGCTGGCCGACGGCCGGCAGCGCCCGACCCGCGTCTTCCTCAACGGCAACTTTGGCGGCCTGTCGCTCGCCGGCGAGGAGGCCAACCGCTTTGTCAAGGAGGGCCGGGCCGATGCGTGCGTTTTTCTCATCTACCGTCGCTTACTCTCAACCACCTCACTGAAGCGACCCCCTCCTCCTTCTCGCAGCATCGTCTTTGGCCGCGACTCGATCTGCAACCCGGACCTGCCCTACCGTATCTTCAACGGTATCCCGCTCAGCCACCCGGGCGGCGGACCCAAGTCGACGTGGTACGCCGTTCCGCCCGGACCGGGCGGCCGTGGTCGGGGTCTGATCGACGCGCCCTTCTCCGAGGCGTTCGTCCGCGAGCGGGGTGAGGGCGAGGCGATCGTCCGGGCCTGAGAGCGAGGCAAGCCCCCTTGGCGCGAGCGACCGATTGCATGCCCTCTCCTTCTGATCGGCTCGAGGTGAGAGCGCGGGGGAGGGCGGCAATGGGCGGATGGATCGGAGATGAGTGAAAGCGCCACTTGCACGCTAAGTCAGGCTCGCCGATGGCGCTGCAGGAAGATCATTCCACTGCGGCACGAGCCAAAGACATGAGCTGCAGGCAGGGACCGCAGGCTGCCCAGAACGTCATTTCTTCTTCCTGGATGATAACAGTTGGTCTGCAATGTAAAACAGGCCCACATCGCATTCTGCCACGAACGACAGCCGGGAGCGAAAGGGAGAGGGCATACTTGAGTGTGCTTAGGCGGCGGATGATCAAGCGCACGGCTTGCCAATCGTCGGTGCCGAAGTAGACGTCCGGTAGGTTGCGTTTGACGCGCTCCAATGAGCTTCTCCTGGTCCGGCAAAGCAAAGTCGTTCCAACTCGTTGATCCGACTTTCTTGGCAGCTGGGTCGACGATCGTCTGGACGACCTCCTTCGACGCTTTAGTAACATTCAGCTTGCAACATGAAAACAGTCAACATCGAAGGCTGGCTTAGCCAAGTGGTTACGGCGGTTGATTCGAATCATTCACTCGATTATCACCTCCTCTTGTAGGGCGCAGGTTCGAATCCTGCAGCCAGCTCATCCTTTTGAACACTTGCCCTGTATAGCACGGCTTTCTTTTTGCGGACGCTGCAGAGTCAGAAGTCCTTTGAGTGTCCCCAAGAGGGTTCGCTTTGCGCTCTAGGCTACAGGCTTCACAGTCAGTCGGCTGACTACCGTCGATCCACAGCATTGGGCCTATGAGATACGTGTGACGGACGCGCTCGAGCTGACGATCCGGCTGTAAAACGATTGCCATGTCCAATCACGATGACAGGCGACGACTGTGGAAATCAGCATTATGATTGAGGGTTTGACAGGTATCCTGTCTTGCAGTGCAGTCTACGTCAGCCGGCTAGAGAGCACAGGAAGCGAGCCCAACGGGCGAGGCGGGCGGGTTATACGAAGAGAGGACTGAGTTCAAAAACGATGGACTAATAAGGGGTTCTGATCCGGAGCTGCTCGGCGAGGGTCGCTGTGAGGCGCAAAAGGCAGTCGAGCCGGCTCGCAGCTGCGCCTTGCCCACCAGTCCCGACGGCACTCCTGCAGCACAACGACCGGGCCTATGAGACTTCTATGGGCGTGTCCCCTCCGCCGTAATCTGAATCTGCGTTGCAGCTGTATTATCACAGCCGAGAAGGGGATCTGCTCACTCTGGGCAGCCTGCCGTCCCTGCCGGCTCTGTCGACCAAAATGTCGCACCAGAAAGGTCTTCCTTCTGCGCCATCGGACCAGGTTCGAGACGACTGCCAGCAAGCTCGTCGCGCTCGCCCTGCCGCTGTCGCTCGTTTTTGGGTTGCTGGACCCCGTCGCGTGTAGCCCGGCCGACATGGCGCGCAGGCGGGTAGGCCGACGCGACGACGGTCCGGAACCCATCGCGCCAGCAGGCTTCGAGCCAGCCCCTTCGTTCCTCCCGGCTCCGTTCTGTGCTCGACGCCTCCATTTCCCCGTCAGCACACGACCGCTCGCCCTGTCGAGTCGACCTTCGCCATCAGCAGCCTCCTCGCGCGACACGAGGTCCATCACCAGCTCGTTGCCGCCCCTCCCCCGCGCCCTCTGCCTCCGAAGCGGGCAGCCCCGTGCCCCGCCTGTTCGCCATCGACCTCGACCCCCACCCATCTCCACCGGCCGGACCTCCCTGCCGTCCTGCTTCCTCGAGAGCCCGCCACCTCCTCTAGCGGTCGTCAGAGCGCGCGCTCCCTTCCGTTCCACCTCGTCCTCTCGCATCGCAGCCGTCGAGCGACCGGACCTGCTCGGCCGATCCAGCTCTCGACCTCTGCCGCCTCGCCGCCCGCCGCCGCCGCCGCGCTCATCCGACGGGCGACCGAGATCCGCCTGCTCTCCTCGGCTCCCATCGCCCGCCCTTCATCCACCACCTACTCAAACCAGCGCATGTTTCGCTCGCCACCGCCTCCCGCTCACCAGTCGCTACCGGGCCAGAGGCCGCCAGCCGCGTCGCCTCCGACGCAGCCCCGGGCCCGGGCGGCCGCTGCCGGCGCAGGGAGCTTGCGAGCTGCCGAGCCGGGGAGCGATGGGCCGCCGACGAGCTCGACCGTCAAGAAGGCTGGTGCGTCCGCCCCAGGCATCTCGGCTGCCCACAGAAACCTTCCGCTGACCCGCTCTCGTGTTGGCGTCCTGACTTGAATGCATGACCGCAGCCAAGGACGTCAGTCATGTCCCCTGCCGCTTCTTCCGCAGCGGCCAGTGTTCGGCCGGGTCGAGCTGCGTCTTTGCCCACATCGTCGCCGAGCGTGCGTACCTCCTTTGATCGGGTCTGGAGCTCGTTGCTGTCCACAGCTGCTGATCCGCGCGATCTCCATCTGTCACTCGCAGCAGGCCAGCAGAAGCAGGTGTGCGGCTACTTCCTGAAGGGCTCCTGCAAGTTCGGCCACAAGTGTGCGTCAGGCCGGTCGTTGCTTCGCTCCGCTTCTAGGTTGGCAATCGACCCACTGACCTGGCTCATGAGCCACCCTGTCCAGGCGCTCTTGCTCATATCCGGCCTGGAGAGCCGATGAGCATGGACCGCAAGAACAAGTGCGGACGCCTGACGCCTGCTCCGCCTCGCCTCCGGAGATGCCCACAACTGACCCCTCTGGACCCCTCCTACGCATCGCTCAGGAAGGCAGCTCAGCTCGAAGCGCAGGCGGCCGCTCGGGCAGCGAACGGGCATCCGGGGGATGGCGGTGTTCCTGCTGGCGGTCCGGGCAATGGAGCTCAAAGCCGTGGATCGAACGGCTCAGGTTTGGGTGGGGAAAGCGGACGGCCCTTCAATGGCCAGCAGCAGCAACAGCAGCAGTTCCCCCAACACCAGCAGCATGCGCCACCGCGACCGGCGGACCAGTCTCGGACCGGCCAGCCCCATCAGCATCCAGACTCGAGTCTGCTCACGCTCGCCTCGCTGTCGTACCAGACGTCATCTCCTCTGGCGTATCAGCAACCGCCGGGAGCGATCGGATCGCCTAGGGCGGCGCTATCCGGTCTCGACCTATTGAACGCAGCGCTCAGCCAGGCGACTCTGAGCGGGGGTGGCGGCAGCGGTATGGGTCCATCTACGCCGACGACCGCCCACAACTTGCCCGGCCAGTCGCAGCTGCCGTCGGCGCGGTTGCCTCCGGCGCCGCACCTGTCTCCGCCGCCAGCGCATCGGCCGCCTTTCCCTGGATCCACCTCGCACTCGGGGTCAGGCCTATTCCAGCCGAGCCACCAGACCTCGCACCTGATCGCATCCTCTGGCGCTTCAAGCGCTGGAGGCGGTGGCGGCGGCGGCGGCGGCGGCGGCTCACCATTCTCGACCTCGCCCTTTGCCGCGCCCGGCTCGCGCGCGCTCTTCCTCTCGTCATCCTACGACGCCTACGCTCAGGAACGCGACGGGTCGTTCCCGAGCTCACTGCCAACCTCGACCCTCCGATCGGCCGGCGCGTCACATGGCCTTCCTCGTCACCCCGCGTCGGTCCGCACGCGCAGCTTCCTCGAGAGCAGCACGACCCGCAACGGGCTGGACGGCAACGGCTCCTCGGCCGACGAGGGCCTGGACGACGACGGTACCAACTCGGACGACGGCGAGGAGTTCCTGCCGTCGAGTCTGAGCGAGCTCTTGACCGAGCACGAGATGGAGCGCCGGATGACGCGCCGCAATTCGAACCAGCCGCAGCTGCACCGGCCGTCGCTCGGGCAGCACGCCCACTCTCAGCAGATCTCGCACCACGCCGGTCTCCACTCGACCAGCGCGGCAGCCGCCTTCCCGATTAATCGGCTCTACTCGGACAGCGGCGCCTACACTCGAGCACGAGAGGGCTCGCCGTCTGGTCCCTGGATCGAGTCGGTTCCTGTCCTTCCGGTGTCTGCCAGCGGCCGGCCAGCCGACGATCTGGAGCGGACGGTCGGTCGTCGACACGGGGAACGGCCGCCGATGGGTGGAGTCTTCGACTCGCTGTCCGGCGACGGCCTTTCACGCTCGCCGGCGGCCGCACCGCCTGCGATGTACGACTCGACTCAGACGCTTCGACCAACAGCGTACGGCGGCGGCGAGACCGACGGATCGCACGACGACCCTTTCCGCCACCCGTCAACGTCGCCAACAACCTCCCAGCCGGCGCGGTCGAATCTGGCCGCGCTCTGGGATCGGTCGGCAGCTGCCTCGTACGACGCCGGACCAGCCCCTGCGGGCGCGACTCAGACCCGGCACGGCTTCCCGCTGTCGTCCTCCCCGTACGCCGGTCCGCCTGGCCAGCCCTCGCATCATCACCTGCTCGGGACGACGCACCAGCCTTCGCACCTCCGGCAGCTGCCGATGTCGCAGCTCACCGCGCCCGGCGTTGAAGGAGGCACTCAGCCGCTCATGTCGCCATCGTCACGCGCGCTCGCCTCCCACGCACCGGGCATGTCGCTGCCCGGCGGGCTGGGCGTCACGCTCTCGCGTCTGCACTACCAGCCGGCGGGCACGCCTGGCGAGGGCACGTCGTACTCGTCGAACGGCTTGCCGGACCTCGCCGGCCTCGCATACGGCAACGTCGGCAGCAGCAGGCAACCGGCGGGCGAGAACCAGGCGGTAGGGACACCTGACCCCTGGCGGACATTGGATGGCGACGGCTACCCGGCGCTCGGTGGCGGTGGCGGCGGCCCGCCGACCATCCACCAACCGACGCCGATCAAGAGCGGGACGACGATCGCCAACCGGGCAGACGAGGACGACGAGTTTGCCGACGACGTCCTCTTCGACTAAGCGTTCCCCTCTCTCAGAACCTCAACAGAACCTCAACAAACAAAAGACCAACCCCTCGCAGGCCTGCTGTCCTCGTACCCCGCTCCGTAACGCTCTGCCTCGCAGACCCGCTCTATCTGTCACTTAGCCTTTTTCCTCCCTCCAGTTGTACATCTGCCCCGTTGCCACGACGAACAATCACGGTGCTCGTGTCCACGTGACTTGCGTTGTCTGGAGGCGCACCGGGAAGGGCATAAGGGCATCGCGTGGGATCCAGCTGCACGTCACTCTTCCTCGTCCTCGTCGGCGATGACGACGCGGCGCTTCTTGATCTCGCCCGCGCCGGGCCCGTCGTCGTCGTCCTCGCTGTCCATCTCTTCGCTCTCGATCGAGGCCTCGCGCTCGCGGCGCTTCTCCTTGCCGCCCTTGGATCGCTTGCGCGACCGGGCGTCCTCCTCGGACGAGGCCTCCTCCGACTCGAGCGCCTCGGCCTCCTCCTCGGACGAGGATAGCGTCGGCGACGCCCGCCGCTTCGACTTGCCCTTGGACGACCGTGATCGCGCGCGCGAGTCCTCCTCCTCGTCGTCGTCCGAGACCTGTGGGATGGCACGGGTGGTCAGCACGGGTGGGGACGAGGCCAGAGCGAGAGGGTGATCGAGCGAGGGGACGTACGACGAAGCCGTCGTTGGCGTATCCTCCGCCGTCGTCGGCATCGCGTGCACTGGCGCCAGCCTTGCCGCCACCGGCGCTGAGACGACGGCGCCGGCGCCGCTCCTCCTCGTCGTCGAGCTCGCTCTCGCTGTCGTCGCTGTAGATGCTGCCGCGGCGGCCTCGGCCGGCGGCGGCGGCCGCGCTCCGGACAGCCTTCTTGCGCGAGCTGCCGCCGCCGTTGTCCTCGCGCGGGCCGCGCACGGCCTTGGCCCGGGCCTTCTTGACACCCGGGATGTCGACGTTTGAGGCCGTCATCGAATCGTCGTCCCACATCTTCATCCGCGACTTTTCACGGTTGCGCTCCTTGACGCCCTTTGCGAGGATGCGGTGGGCCTCGCCCTCCATGCCGACGGGAACGAGCGTCATGTGGCCGGCGTACATGCCCTCGGTCTGCATGAGCTCGGCATCCCAGTGGTGGTTGACGAGGTACGACTGGGGCGCGGCCGGGTAGGACGGGTCCGGATGCGAGACGAGCGAAAACATGTTGGTCGGCTTGCCGAGCTGGAGCGAGAGCGAGCCGTCCGACCACTTGACGATGCGCGCGTTGGGCTGCTTGACCGGCCGACCCTCGGCGTCCTTGGTCCACCGCCAGCGGATCGTGCTGCCGACCTGCCGCATGAGCTCCTCGGCCTTGCGGCGCTCAATCTCGTTGGCCGTCAGCTGCACGTCCTCCTCGAGCAGCTCGGGCAGCACCGGGTCGTCCGGCTCCTGGTAGAGGTCGCGCGAATACGGCATGTGCTGGTGGTGGACCGTCTTTGGCAGCCGAAGCAGCCAACGCTGCGAGGCGAGCACGCGTGAGGGAGAAGAGCTCGGCTTCAGCTAGAGAGCTCCTGGCTCAGCGCTCAGTAGCAGCTCACCTTGCCATCCGTGCCTTCGTGCGCTTCCCAGGTCATTGCCCCCAGCTGCGCCGAGTATTTCTCCTGGTCGACGGGCGCCCGGCCGACCGAGCCGTCGTCCGAGCCGTCCTCGGCGTACTCGAGCTTCGCCCGCCGCTCGCGGACGGACGAGGTGATGCTGTCGTTGTCCGAGAACATTGGCTCGTCCTCCTCACCTCCGTTCCTAGGTGCAGACAGACAACACAGAGGTGCAGACAGACAACACAGAGAAGACTCAGCATCAGCTGACCAGGATGCGGCCTTGGCATGACGCTCGGGGACTGACTGGCTGGCCTGAGCCGAGCCCTCGCGGCCGTCGGCAGCCATCTTCGTGTCGTCGTCGGGCTTCGCGTCGGCGTCGTCTCCGTCGTCGTCGTCGCCGAAGAGATCGGCCGCATCCTCGCCTCCCGCATCGCTCTCGTCCTTCTTGACGCCAGTCGTCAGCACTGGTGACGAGTCACGCATCTGTTGCTCGTCCTTGACCGAGCCGCCGGCCGAGGACGCCGGCGACGAAGGGCCGGCCAGCGGAGGGAGGGCAGCGGCGTTCATCTCGGGCGACGGCGTCGGGCCGGCGGGAGGAGGCGTCGACATCCTCGTGGCAGCAGGTAGGTAAGGGGGCGTCTTGTCGAGCTAGGAGTCTCCGGTGTTGTCGGTGCGAGGGTGTGAGGGGCAAGAGGGCATGCAAGGGAGAGGATCTCAGCGCGAGGTCGCTTGCCTGCGTCGGCGCCGCGGCGCGCCTTTGCGTCCGAGCCCTGTCATGGCGCTGCTCCCAGCAGTGCCTCTGGCTCGTTACTTGCGCTCAGATTCGCCTCTTTTCGCTTTCGCTAAAGGTCGTAAAGACAGGCATAGGGGCATGTTCGATAGGAGCAGAAGTCGATCTCGGATTGTGATAAGGGGTGCAGGGACGGATGGGGGGAGCAGACAGGAGATATCAACAAGAGGGGACACAACAGGGCCCGCGAGGGGGCGAGCGAGGGAGTGGAGGATAGTGAGACTAGAGAGAGCTAGTCCGGGGTATGAATAGGAGCAGGATTGGAACAAGGGGTATCGGAGAGAGAGAGGGAGGAAATTGGCCGCCGCCGGGCCCCTCGGTCAGAAGCGCCGCGGCGTCCCAGGCGAGCGCAGGTCGGGCGTCTTGGGCGTCAAGGGCAGCTGCAGGTTGCCGGGCGACATTGCGTTGGTGAAGAGGAGGTGCTTGAGGTCGCGGAGCCGGTTCTAGAAGGGGGAAGGGGAGCTGGCTCAGCTGCTGGGCTCAAGAACTGTCAAAGGACTTATCGGGCGCACCTCGTAGTCCTCGACGACACGCCGACGGAGGTCGCGCTCGCCTTCGAGCTCGAGCCGCAGCGAGCGGATGAGTGCGTCCTTGTCGTCGCCCTCCTCCTCCTCCTCCTCCTCGGCGATGGCGGCCTTCTTGACCGCGCTCTGAGAAGGTCGGCGCGTGCCCAGGCCGATGTTCCTCGGCGTCGGAAGCGCCGGTTCGCCCTCGGTTGTGGAGCTGGACGCTGGCGGGTTCAAGACGCCGCCGAAGTCGTGGGCGGAGCGGGGCGAGAGCGCATCGCCGTCAAAGTCGGGTGAAGTCGGCGACTGGAGATGATCCGAAAATTTGGCCGAGAACGCCATCGAGACTGGTCGGAGCTCGAGGTTGTAGTCCTGGCCGTTGGCCAGCAAGGAGGCAGACGACGGCGACGCCCCGAGGCGGGGCGGGCGACGACGGACGACAGGCGACGTCGGATGAGGCGGAGACGAGGGCGACGAGGTGGCCGACGTCGAGCGCGAGATCGCCGGTCGAACGCTGTCCTCGGTCGCCTGGAGGAGCGCCTGCGGGATCGGGACCGCGTTGGCCGGCGGCGGCGTCGGTAGCGGTGCCGAGATCTCGTGGATCGGTGCCGCATCCGGGGCCTGAGCGCCGGGCGACTTGGCAAAGATCTTGCGCAGGCCGTTAGACGCACTCCGCCGCGGCTTCAGGTGCCGGTCGACGAACGCGTCGCCGCCCTGGCTGAAGCCCGGTGACGGCGGCTCGACCGGATAGCGGGACGTCTGGGGCGAAGGGGGGATGGATGATTCCGAGGGGCGCCGACCGATTGACGGCACGGACCTGGTGAGGAGTGAGATCAGTTTGTGAGTGAAATTTCGCAGAGGAGGAGAGCTCGGATGAAAGACGGACGGCGAAGGGGGCGCATAGCCGAGCGCCTTCCAGGCGGCGCTTGCGTCGTCGCCCTCCCGGTCTTTCTTTCGGCGGCCGAGACTGCTGATCCACGCCCGTTTGCCCTTGCCGACGTCGTCCGCGCCATCGGGCTCGTCCTTGAAGTCGGGCGAGCTTCGACTGGGCCGTAGGAGCTTCAAATCCGCCATGGTCGGCAGTTCGCCCTCGACGTCGTCGAAGCCCTCCTCCTCCCAGGGCGCAGGACCGTCACGTCGGATCTTGGGGCCAAGCGTCGACAGTCGCGTCCGTCGCTCGGTCGGGCGCGAGTAGAGGTCGTTGATGTCCTCGGCGGCAGCGCCAACGGGACTCGTTCCGGCCTGCAGTTCGGGCGAGGGCGGTAGCGCCGGCTCGTCGTCCGACGGGCTCGCCGAGGGCGGCACGAGCGAGGGCGGCGGCAGGAGGTGCTGCATCTGCCAGGGCGACCCGGACCGACTGCGATCCATTGCGACCGGCGTCGTCGATGAAGGCGGGACGGCCGGCAGCGGTC
>Ga0308160_10006020_pt1 | contig 12505 bp, 14 predicted proteins | sample PhyFR1_FD_201036 | JGI IMG/M metagenome (GOLD analysis project Ga0308160, IMG submission 201036) | Phyllosphere microbial communities from UC Gill Tract Community Farm, Albany, California, United States - DLSLF.R1 | ecosystem: Host-associated > Plants > Phyllosphere > Unclassified | place: USA... | reverse complement strand
CTCCTTTTTGTTGTTTATCTTTGCTTTTACACACACTCTCTCTCCTCTCTTCCTTTGCTACCTCTCTCTTGAAGTTGGAGTACATGTGAATTGAATGATGACTATGCTTTACCTACCTAACACATCTCACATTCGAGAGCGCATGATTCTCCTCTTTCCTTGATCCACGTACTTCGACTCTCGCACTTCGCTGATTACCATCGCGCGCTCCGTCGACGAGACTCTACGACTCTGCGCAGTAAACGTCACGCTACGTCTCGGGTACGTACAGAGCAGTCGAGGTGTGGTCGTTTCGCTCGTTTCGCACTCATTTTCGTTCTCAGTCCGTCCCATCACTTCTCGTCTTCTGCTTCCGAATACTTTTCCGGGGTCAAACAAGAGTCATCTGCTTCTAGACGTGAGTGATAGTAGGCAAAGGTCCTTTTCATGTGGACTATCGAGACCATTTTGCGAAAGCTTCTCCCTTTCCCTCTTTACTATCTCCTTCACTTCGACAGATTGCTGTGGCGACCGCTACGGACTCTTGCTGATGAGCTCAGCTACAGTATGTATAGCTGCTTTGAGATGCTCCTCGCCTTCTCGCTCCTTCCTCTTCCCTTTCATCTCTCAACTTTCAGTTCTCTCTCTCCTTCACATTCAGCTTCGATCGATCACAGGACATTGCACAGAGGGGAATTATAGAGCATAGAGATATCATACAGTAGACTATAGGTAAGTCTCCCTGCCCTCTCCTTCGTTTCTCCCTCTCGAATGAAGGAGGGGTTCGAGTCCTCTCTTCCTCTCTTGGGACGTGGAGATATCACGGGGGCAGAAGTGAGCTGATAGCTGATCTCTTTACGCGCTCGTTTAGATCAGCAAGTGCTTCATTCAAAACTCCCTCGTTTCCCGACCTTCGTTTCCCTCTCCCTCTTTTCCCTTCCCCCATCACTCCTCAAGATGTACAGCAATGGACAGCGACGACGATACAGAGCTATGGCACTCTTGGTCACCTTCGCTTCGCTTTCGACAGCCAAGAACATTTCGACGATTTCGATTCCTTCGTCTGGTTCTGCTTCCTTGACCCATACCATTCTTCCTCTCGACGTCATAACCTCGTTCGTCGTCTCTTCTTTCAAACACCATAATATTCTCCTGCAGCTCATTCCCTCGCTTGTACTACAGTTGCGGTTGTTCGACAGGAGCAAGTTACTATCCAACAGCAGCGCTTTCGCAAGCAGCTTACGGTTCAAGCGTCGCTTCGGGACCAGCTTGTGGGATGTACTTTAACTTGACGTTGCAAGAGACGTTTGGAGCGGTTCCTACTTGGACTCTGAGCGAAGAACAGCAAGTTTCGGTCGTCGTCAAAATCGTCGTAAGCTGCTCAATGTTACCGCCTTGTCCCACCTTACTGCTGACAGCGAACGTGCGATTACTTCATAGGACAAGTGCCCGGCGGTCAAAGGGCAGTCACCAGGCAAGGGATGGTGTGGAGCGACGGAGAAGCGACCAAAGTGAGTCTCCCTTCTTTCCGGCGAGGACACTATTCGAAAGGTTCTTGCTGATTTCTCGACCGCTTCGGTCCACAGCAAAGCGTATGCTCGCTACCTACCGCTATTTGCCGTCCTGTTTGCGCAATTGCTGACCGAACTCGTCATTACCTCGACAGCGATCAATACTTTCACTTTGACCTTTCGCTACCTTCGCCTGCGCTCGACTTCTCCTTCTTCCCGACGAATCGGTCTTACTACGGCTACGATGATTTTGGGAGTTGGATCATCCGATTCGATGGAGTCGATTGTCAGAATTGGGCTGGTTGGACAAATCAAACGGTGAGCTGCTCGCTTCTCCTGCTTCTGTATTGCTACAACTGCTGAACGCTGCTCGCTCGCTCGTCAGGCGCTCGGTCTCGATGCTTCGCTGACGAGTGACAGTGGATGTTGTTCGGCGAATCCGATCGTGAGCCATTTTTCGCTCGTCTCTAGCAGTTCGTCTCGCTAATGAGCGATACATTAAGCCGATTTAGGTCGACAACAACGTCTGTCCCGCCTTCTCGCTTAGGTCTGGCGCAAGCACGTCGACCATCGCCATTCGACTCTATTCGATTTTGATTATCGCTTTCTCGTTCTTGCTCCTGCAAACCTGAGATCTAGGATCTCCGTGGGAGGACCGGAACGAGATGGATAGTCGCTGGAGCAAAAGGTGCCAACGACCGCGTCAATATTGACAATACGGAACTCAGTCGACCAGGTCAGTTCTCCTGCTCCCTCTTCCCCTCATCAAGAAGCTGACCCCTCTCGCACGACCGCTACTCTACAGTGACAACAAGAAGTCTCGTATCATCCCTCGTCACTTGCAACTCGCTATCCGCAACGATGAAGAGTTGAACCGTCTCCTCGGAGGTGTAGTCATCTCGCAAGGAGGAGTCCTCCCCAACATTCACTCTGAACTTCTCCCTCAAAAGACCAAGGTTCCCGAGGGGGGAAAGAAGTCACAAGAGTACTAGGAGGTTCCTCTGTCGCTTGATTCAATGGATGCGGGTCGTCGTCGGTGCTTTTCTTCGTTTTTCTCTCCCTTACTCTCCTTTTTGTTGTTTATCTTTGCTTTTACTCTCTCTGCTCTCCTCTCTCCTAGTACTTCTTGACCTCTTGAAGCACATGTAAACTGAATGATGATTATGCTTTACCTACATAACGCTTTTACGTGGTGAGAGATGTGGAGAGCGCTTGATCGTGACTCTTCCTTGACCGGTTGCTCGCTACGACGCTGTCTTCCGCCTTGATTCTCGCTCGTCCTGTTCGAGCGTATGCTTGCAACTTCAATCGATCGACCGCAGAAATCGCAGACTCACTGGTCCATTGCAACGGTTCAAGCTTTTCGTCGATTGCTCGATCGTCTTACTGCTCCGCCTTCCTTCTCGACGCCTTTGAACGATTGCCGCGAAGGATCAGGCCCTAGAGACGTTCTCTCGACGCCGGAAACTCGGGCGGCCATTCGACAACTCAAAGCTGAATTGGGCTCAGTTCGGAGATTAGCCGATCGAGTAAAGTAATTGCGGAACCGAATCTCCTTGACTTCTCTCGAAGACTCGTATCGACATCTGTTCGACGTGATCTCGAGAATGTACCGGCATTCGTCCTTATCTGCGCTGTCTAGCTGTGCGAAATCGTCGAAATCTCGTCGCATCTCAGACGAAACGCATCGAATCAAAAGGTCAGACTCGTGTCTAGGGATGGCCAGGTCTGAGAAGGAGCGTAGTAAAGAGTTTGAATCAGTCGCAAATGTCTCCACCTCGAGAAATTGTCTTGCGAGATTCTCGAAACGACGAACTCGGAAAAACGAAGTCGGATCGAATCTTTCCTTCTGCATCTTACCAGTCTCGACCCAACATTACGACCTCGCTATAACGAGAAAGATAGCTTACGCATCCCCTACGAGCAACGCTAGCAGCCAAAGATCTCTCACCTCGCTCCTTTCGCTTGAGACCGGAACTCCGTTCAAGGCTCTCGCTCTACGACACCAGCTTCTACGCCCATCATACCTCGCTCAAACTGAACAACAAGCGTTAAAGGAGCTATAGCGAGTGATCCGAAGCGCATAGGTGAGCGAGCGGTCTCCATCTTCTTCCTCATCAATTGTTGTCGAGGGGTCTTGTTAGCTGACCCGCTCGTCTCTGAGTTTAGCATGGATCAAAACAATGACTACTTCCGTACAATGTACAACCAGAACGCACCTTATCCTCCTCCTCCATCTCATCCAAATTCTTCCCGGTTACTAAATATCGATACATCTTGCGCACCTCCACCGGTTCCGAACGGTTACCCATTCCCTGTTCCATCTACTCCTGCACCTTCAGACCCCTCGCGCTCGAGAACCTCTAGCCTCAACGAAACGAAACAGACCCGACCACCTCTCTCAACCGCTTTAAGCGGCTCCGATCCATCGATTAAAGGCAAAGCTTCTCGACAAACGAGTGAAACTGGAGAAGCAGGAGGAGGAGGAGATGGTGCGGGAGCTACACCTGGCGGCAGCTCGAATGGAGCAGCGACGAAAGCGAAACGAACGAGGAATCGCAAACCCGCAAGTTGTGCACAATGTCGAAAGAAGAAACTCAGGTGCAATCGTGCGGATCCGTGTGATCAATGTACACTGTAAGTCATGAAGCTGAACGAGAAGTCGAGTTGAATTGACCCTCCCTGCGAGAGCTTCACAGAAAAGGGCAAGGAGATCAATGTTCTTGGGAAGGAGCTGAACCGCTCTACAGTCGGAGGAACGAGACCGATACTCAGGAGTTACGCGATCAGGTGGGCTTTTGTTTCTTCCGTTCGCGATCGAGCTCTTCTGACAAACTTTTTTGAACCCGCATTTTAGGTTGCTCGACTCGAATCTCTGGTACGCTACCTCACATCGCAACGACGCGACGAAGATTCTTTCGAACCACTACCTGCTGGTGCCGAGTCGCCTTCCTCACCCAACGTCGTCTCATTTCCCTCGAAAAGTACTCGTCAAGCATCGTCCTCTTCACAAACTCACCCTCAGACTCCGAAACCTTCGTACGCCATGGACCTCCGAGCAAACGACCTCTGCGAAGGAATCGCTCAACTGGCAATCAAGGAGTTCGTCGTAGTCGAAGGGAGTGGAAACGATTCATGGGCACCAGGGAATCAACGGGGACTCCAATTCATCGATGAAGCGCGACTCTTCCTCAAAACGATGCCACAACAATTCGGTGTCTCTGATGCTCCCGCATTCTCCGTCTCTTCAAAATCATCGTCTTCACTCGGCGGTCGATCAAGGCAAGCTTCTGACGCTCATCCATCGCTCGACTCGATCCCACGATCTCCGTCTGGGAGCACCTTCAGCACCTCGTCTCGTGCTTCGATGGTCAGTCCGAGTCCTCTCGGAACCGCATCATTTGGTGGCAACCCACCGTCACTAGCCGAAGTGCTCAAGTTCCTCCCGACTCGCAAGCAAGCTCACTCAGCGTATACGTACTTCGTCGGATATGTCGATTGTAAGGCTCTTTCTTTACTCTCATTTCGGGAACAATTTCAGAACTGACGGACTCTCCAAGGTTCAGGGTACGCTCATCCCGTCCACCTCTCGACCTTCGAGGCGCAGTGGAAAGCTCTCGACACTGCTCTACAATTGCCAGACGAAGAAGCTCGCAATCGCGCCATCGACCCATTCTTTATCGCGACTTTCCTCGGAGTTATCGCTACCGGTCTAGCGATGATGCCGGTCAAGAGAGCTAAACGAGATGGATTCCCCGAGAACAAGGACAGGATCGTAGACCAATGGTTGGAAGGAGCGATGGTCGCCCTCACGAGTGGTCGATTCCTCGACAACCCTTCAGTCGAAGCTGTTCGAGCGACTGTCGTCCTCTCAACTTTCTTCGTCTTCACCGCTACCGGAGAACGATCTGGTGCCGGTATGGGTCTACTCTCACTCGTCGTACAAATCGCTCTATCACTCGGTCTCCAGCGTGATCCGGATCGCACTCCTGGTCGATTCACTTTCTTTGAAGCCGAGGAGCGTCGACGACTGTTCTGGAACCTCTTCATGCTGTAAGTCACTACTGCCTCTCTCCTGTCTTCTTCGTCGAGCTCATACATCGTCTTATCGTATACGCAGGTGTATTCTCTCTTCCGCGAGTCTCAGTCGAACATGGGCTGTTTTCGATCTCAACAATGTCGATACCAGGCTACCTCTCGATTGTCACGACAACGAGATTCTCGACGAAGCAACAGCACAAGCTGGCATTGAGAAGCGACGGACCAAGTTTGAGGAAACTCCCATGACCTCGTTGATCGTCAAGATGAAATTAGCGGTACTCGCCAGGAAGATGGTCAGTTTCATCCCGATCTTCCTTTCAATCTCACGTGCCAACGAACATCTGTCACTTCACAGAATGATCGTGCTTTCGGGATTCATCCAGTACCTTACGAGGAGGTACTCGGTCTCGACGCAGAATTGCGAGAGTTCGAAGAGGCAATTCCAGCTCGATATCGTCTTCGTCTCGACCCTTCTGGCGCCCTCATTCGACCTGCAACTCACGTCACTGTAACGGAGATGCGAGCTTGGTGAGTTGTATCGACGCCATTCGAGAACAGGATTGTCGCTGACTTCGTTTCTCCTCGTCTCAGCATGATCATGATCAGCTTAGCAGGAGAGTACATCCGTCTCCATCGTCCATGGCTTCGTAAGTCCTGTTGCTCCACCTCACTCAGCGCCTCATGCTGAGAGCGCGTGATGTGGCCTGCAGTCCTCTCCGGTCAGAACAAAGCTTTTCAATATTCGCGAGATCAAGCCATCAAATATTCTAAACTCCTCCTCGCCGTCTATCGTTCCCCTTCTTGCAACAAACAGAAGTGGGGTGGATTATCTTACAAGGCTTGCAACGCTAGCATCGTCCTCGCCATCGACATTCTCGCTTTCCCCGAACAATCCGAAGTCGACCTTCTCCGATCAATGGTGAAAGCTGTTCAGAAGCAGATGGAGGCACAAGCACCACACTCGGTGCGTTGCTCCTTTCACATACATGCATCTGTAATGAACCGGAAGCTGACTCTCGCTTGATTCGTCAACAGAGTTTGTGTCGCAAAGGTAGTCGTCTCATCGGGTTCCTCCTCGACAAAGATGCTGCGCTAACTGCCGCGAGAGATCAACGACGGCAACAGAAGCGCTCCCGGGTCGACACTTCCGATGTTTCGTCGTTCCCATCTCGATCCCTTCGCACCGTTTTCGATTCGACTTTGGTTGGAGAACCCATCTTCCTCCACGAGCGAGACGACGATGTAGAGGCGTTACACCATAAGACCGACATCAGTCCGACTGGGAGTGAAGACTTCTCCGCGCCAGCTTCGAGCTCTTACTCCCATCCTCGAACAATCGCCCCTCCCCCTTCTAACACCGATTTCCGTCCACCACCTACTCCCAGTCAGCGTACTCAGCAGCAAGCTTCTCAACCTGCTATCCCTTCGGCTCCCGCAGTCAATTCACTGATCGATGGTGTCAACTTTGCCGATTTCGCTGGAGCCTTCGAATTCGATTTCAACATGCCGAATCATCCATTCCCTTCGCCTGCACCGACGAACGACTACTCTTCTCTTCAAAGTCCCTACCTATATCCTCCTTCCTATCAACCCAATTCCCACTATCCTCCTACTTCTCAATCAGCCTATCCCACTGCTGCCTCCCTTCAAAACGATCTCTCGAGTTACGGAGTCGATCACAAAACGAACCCTCCATACCAACCTGATCCAACTCTACAGCCTTACTATCGATGAATATCTTTGTATCCAGGCTCGAAAACTTGGTAAAATCTTTGCTGCTCCTTGTTGTCTGAAAATATTCGATTTCGCAGTTTCAACCTCCCCATTTTCGAGTTTCGTCTACGATGCGAGATCGTCTCTCTCCCGTCTCTGATCCTTCACCCCTCAAGATCCGAACCGGACTGCAGACGGATCCGGATTTGCGAGGAGGCGAAATCCACAGCTCGAACACCTCTATCGCTTTGATTGCTAGTCGGGGCTTCTCCTACACCGTCGCAAGCTTGGTCGTCTCAAATTAGTGATGGACAAGGCAAGGACCCTTTCGAAAGGAATAGAGACATTAACCCGGATCAGGTACTTCGCAATTTGCGATTTCCCAAACTGTAAGTCTCTGGAAGCCAACTTATCTTGATCGAGCTTTGAGGAACCTTTCCGAGCACCGTATGCGACATTCTACCCCCCTACACTTTCATTCTCTCTCTCAGTTTCCTGAATCTCTCGCTGTCTCCTTCATCTCTCCGAACCTTTTCAACCTCATCTCATCACTTTTCCTTGTCCCTTCCCTCACGCTCTCTTCTCGTATCAGCTACCAACTAGGCCGTCATGCTCGCCTCTGCTGGTCAGATCGTCGTCACTTTCGCCTTATTCGCTGTTGCTCAATGTGCACCTCGTGAGTTTCCCCTCCTCGCACAACGTGTGCCTCGATAGCTGATCATTTTGCTCGAAGAACCAGTCATTTCTGCACCCGCAACACTCACTGAACGAGCTGCAGCCTCAGCTCACACTCCTGCCGTTTCGCTCCCCGACCCTCGCATCATTCCCTTCGCCGCTCTTGCTGCCTACTTCGACACTCCTCCCGAACCAATAGCATCAGCTTCCTCCTCTATTCCTTCCTCTTCCAGCTCACTCTCCGCCGCGTCGAGCTCGGCTTCTTCAGCTGTCTCTTCCTCGATCACGACTTCAAGCTCGAAATCGATCGAACCGACTACAACTCGAGACACGACTCCTACCGCTGAATCTGCGAAGCTCTCGTCGCCTGTCTCGACATCTGCCGACAGTTCACCCTCGGTTGCCGCCAGCTCAGAATCGCCAGTCCCAGATCAACCTACATCCGTCTCGCCGCCTGGAATCGAACCTCCCAAGGCCGATGAAGCGAGTCTCATCGCTCGTGCCGCCATCGGTAGCAGCTTTGAATTGACAGCCGATGAGCTGTTCAAGCGTGCTCCAGCTCAGAATGGTACATGGGGAGCCAAACGAAAAGGACTTCGAATCAAAGGTGCCTGTGTCGGGTCAAAGGCGAATGCTACTACGATCAACTCCCTACTGTACTATGGAGGTAAAGGTGCTGTCGTCAGTAAGTTCACTCTCTTCCTGTATCAATCAGTCTTGATTCGCTTAGCCCAAATTCCGAGCAGAACTTTGTCCAAACGCTGTCATCAACATCAATGAACCCATCTTCTTCTTCGCAGCGAATCAGGTCATCACCACTGCTGGTAAGTTCTGCTTTCTATCGCTCGAATGGACAGGACTGACTCGATTGAGCATTATAGGTGAACCTACCGGCAGTACTCGAGCTACGATCGTCGTTCAAGGAGAAAAGCAAGCTTGCGCTATCTACGGAGCTTACCCTGGTGCAGACAATATTGTACTCAGAAACGTCCAAGTTAACGGCAATCGACCGAATCTAGGGATAGTTTGGGGAGGACTCGCTCTTCTCGAATTCGGCGGAAACACTCGAGGTCAGAGGGTAGAGAACGTTCGTTCTTACGAGTAAGTAACGCTTCCTCTCAGGTGACCAGTGACTATCGCTGACTTCAAACGCTTCCCTACCGCAGGCCTCGAGGGTGGAGCGCTTTCCACTCTGCAGAAGGAGGAAAAGGTGTTCACGCCTGCTCGGGCATGCAGATCATCGGGAATCAACTTGGTCCTGCAGGTACGCATTACCGTACTCTATCACTCTGCCTAAATAGCTAACGAGTCGGCACTCCTCGATCAGGTCAAAGCCCGACTGGTGTCAATCAATTCCGTCGAAGAGGAACCGAAAACATCGCTCCTGGGCAGTGGGCAGACGGCATCTCTCACGCCTGTCCCGACTCCGTCGTCTCCGGAAACGTTATCACCGATGCGACTGATGGCGGTAAGCTCAAACTTCCCTTCGCAAACTTCGTCATTCACTCGCTGAAACCATTCCTCCTTTCTAGCTATTGTCGTTTTCGGCGCACCTGGATCGACGATCGAAGGCAATACGTAAGCTTCTGTCATCAATTCGATCTCACGATATACTGACGACTTGAATTCGTGAACAGCATTATCGCGAACGAACGAGTCGCTCTCGGAGGTATCAATGCCGTCGATTACTCTCCCTTCGCCGGGAGCTACGAAGGCACTGTCATCAAGAACAACAAGCTCATCGCAGCAAACACGATGATCAAGGTCGGAATCGCAATCGGCGGAATGGTGAGCGTCGCTCTCTCTCGTTCTTTGCGACTACTCGTACTGAAGAGCTCATTGCGTTTTCAGGTGTGGGGTGTTGACAATCGAACCGCATCTCGTACGTTCGGCGGAACGTTCATCAACAACGAGTTCAGCTCTGGACCGAAAGGTTACTTCGCTGTGAGTTGAAACCCTTTCGATCGCACTTCGTCTACTCACGCTCTCTCCTTGATAGTACGGTATCGGTGTCGCCGGTCACAACAACGCAGTGATTCAAGGAAACCGAGCCAACAACGCAAACTTTGGTGGTGTCGATTCTCCCTCTTGCTTCTCTGGCTGGTTCCCTCTTCCTAAACCTCAACCCTGGATCGCCGATCCTTACACTACTGCTGGCTCGACTCTACAAGAAGACTTCTGGCTCAAGACTACTCTCGTTCTCTTGATCTGCAAGGGACCAGGTTCGAGTGAGTCAATTTTTTCGTTCTGAGCTCGAACTTTACGTTGACACAGCTCCCGTTTCTACAGTTCTTAGTCGGATCTCGAGTGGAGCGGCTTAGCCTATACGTGTAGGACTGGAGGAGCTGGCGAGACGGGGCGATGGCTGATTTGTACCCTCGTTCATTTCGATCGTCTTTCTTTCGTTAATTTGCTCTCGTTTCGATTGCATTTCACACCTTTTCGTCAATGCAAAGTCGTTCGCCGTCTCATCTGCTTGTTCTGCCTCACCGTAGAGCGAGAGTCCGTCGTTGAAGTCGATGAGACAAATTTGTAATTTGGGTCCGAGGAGTTTCGGAGCTTGATCCTCCTTTCTCACCTCTCTCTGATCTCTTTCTCTCTCTTCCTTTTCCCTCCCACGTTCTCTCTCATGCTTAGATGCGAGCGGATACGAACTTCGCTGAGCTCTGTCCCGACCTGACTGTCGCTCAGTGGTGCGCTGATCCAACTGGAGATGTTTGTTGTGGGTGAGTTCGTCTCCGCTCTTCAATCCGCTCTACTATGACTGATTGAGGTGGACGAACATTCGCAGAATCTGTCCAAATATCGGAATAAGTGGTTTAGGTGGACACATCTCGCTCGCTTTCTCTTCACTTTCTTCGAGTGAGTCGGTTCTTCCCTCCTTTTGATGTCATCACTTGGATACTCCTGATGACTTAAGGTTTCAGTCGCTGCTATATCACTGTCGCCAGCATCAGCTCCTTCAGCACTCGTAAGCTCGCCGTTGATGCTCTCGCTCAAATCTGCAAGCTCACTCGATCGTTTCGCTAGGTCACGAATCTCATTCAAGCGAACGCCTACGCACTCGTCCTACTCGGCTACCTCCTCACGAATGCGAAAGAACTAGGTGCGAATCTCCTCGTTTCACCCTATTCCGATCGAGATACCAAGCTGAAGTCTGTGAGATTCGCACAGATTTCTTCCACGCCGCCTACGCTCTGCTCCTCGCCTTCTCTTCCTTGATCCCTCTCACCGCAATCGCCGCGAGTCCACCTTGGGCAGTAACCGGATCCAAATCACCCGCCGAACGTTCGCAAGAAGCTGAATCAGTCGTCTTGATGGCTTTGACCGGTCTCGAAGATGGCGATTCCGATGAAGAAGAAAAGCAACACCTGATCAGGAAACGCAAGAGACAGCTTCGAAGAGCGTTGAGGAACGATCCGGATCTTTTGTTGGAGGCGATTGATGAAGGTCAAAGTAAAGGGTTGTGTGGGATTCCCGGCAGTCACTGGATGCTGTACCTTGGGATGTCGGGGAGTGTGTTGCTGTGGGGATTCGCTCTTACTTCGGGGATTATTGGAGGTGCGAATGGGTCGACGAGGATCTCGTTGGCTCAAGCGAATTGTGAGATGACGTCTCTTTATCGATCGTATGCTTTGTTTGACGGTCGTGAGGAGCTGTTGTCGCAGGTACAGAAGGGCTAGGAGACGCAGCTCAACTGATCATTCTAGCGGTAAGCGCCGTGCTCGCGTCGCCGCAGCCTATTACCGAATCTGACTCGTCCCTTCGTTCTCGCAGGATGTCGGAATGATGGTACTCGCTGTCGTTTGTCATTGTCTCTCTTCTCACTGTGCATTGCTGGCTTAGTGGAAATTTCGTACAGGCTGTATTCATCGCAATCATCACGAATCATCTCGTTCGTTTCGATCCATTCCGCCTTGATCTGTTCTAAGCTGACGTAGCGTGTGCGAACAGGTGAAAGATCTTGCTGGCCTGTACGTCCGACTCTGCTGTCTCATCCACGATAACGAGCTGAGTCGGCCTTACTCGACAGATTCCAACGACAATCCTTGATGGAGTATTCCGGTTCACCTCAACTAGTCTTCGGAGCTTCTTTCGCAGTATGGGTACGTCACAGAGACTCTCCATCTGCACTCCACAGCGCTATTGACGATGGTGCGAGCTTCTGTTCGGACAGCTCGTTTGGATGTTGGCGAGTTTCACGATTTACTTCAAAGCTGGTAACGCAAACCTACTTGCGGCGGGAGAGTTTAGCTGGAGTTTCGGAACGAGTGAGTCGGCTCCTCCTGTGAGCGAGGAGAAGTGAAAAGACTGACATTGCAGATTGAACGATTTTGTAGCTTTCTCGATTCTGAGTGAGTCTCCAGCTCGTTCATCTCTCTTAATCATGACTGATGTTTAGAGCTGATGGGTTCACAGTGAACCTGATACCCGTCATTTCTCCATTCCCTCTTGATCGTTCTCCTCGACAATTCGAACTGACCTCTTCTCCAAACTATTCGCAGATCTATTCGATCTTTAAAACTCTGTGGAATACTTACGTGTAATACTGTGCCTGAAACGAAGCTGTTGTACTCCATTTCTTG
>Ga0308160_10006019_pt1 | contig 12505 bp, 15 predicted proteins | sample PhyFR1_FD_201036 | JGI IMG/M metagenome (GOLD analysis project Ga0308160, IMG submission 201036) | Phyllosphere microbial communities from UC Gill Tract Community Farm, Albany, California, United States - DLSLF.R1 | ecosystem: Host-associated > Plants > Phyllosphere > Unclassified | place: USA... | reverse complement strand
AAGAAGATTTGAAGGCCAAGAGTGAAACTAGTCGAGATGATCATGGTGATCAAACCAAAAGCTCCTCCACCAACTATACCAGACATCATGGCAGTCTCGAGTGCCAAGCGAGCATACAGATCCCAAGCGGTATTATTGTTCTTAACACCAGTGTAAAGGGCCCATAGGGTTGGCAAGCTCAGTCCAAGAATGGCCAGACCGAGCGAGATGAATGGGAGGGAGAATTCGGCCCAGAGCGATCGGAACCTGCTCAATGCTAGTAGTGATGCTGCTCGATGGGCGTTAATGCTTTCGGCAGGCTGCGAAGTTGGGACGTCGGCAGCTTTCGCCCATGCTGATTCGAGGTACCGCTCGACTTGCACATTCCCGCATTCATTGATGTATCGTTGAATCTGATCCGAGTTGGCCCTGGTAGCGGTCTCGAGTGTAGTGATGTCACCGAAACATTCAGGAATGATGGATCCGAGATTGTTGAATGGGATTGGGATTCCTAGCATCATTGATAACGTAGGGGTGATGTCGATTTGGTCAATATGCCGATTTGGAGTGGTACTTCCAGGGAAGGTGCTTTCGCGACGGGCAGCGGCCAGCGCAGGGTCAGAGCGTAGAGTGGTTGTGAGAGGTTTACCCTTGGAGTAGATCCACATTCCCGCAGAAGTCTCCAAAGCGGAATCTCCGCCGTGATTACCCTTCTGATCCATTCCGTGATCCCCAAGAACAACGAGTAAGGTCTCATCATCCAGCTTGTCCACTACATCCCTCAACACCCCATCCATCTGATGCAACTTCTTCTGCATGATATCCCTATGCGGTCCTACTCGATGTCCTACATGATCCACACCTAGGAAATGACCAATCAAGACATCCCATTTGGACGAGTTGTCGGGGTGAAGGGATGGGAATATATGCTCTACCACTCCGTTATCGACGGTATGTAGATCTTCGACGTTGAAGGAATCGTAGGGATATAGTTGGTCGAATGAGTTTGGGAATAGACTGGTCCAGGTATCATCTCCCATAAACCAAACCGACTTATTGTGCGCGACCAGCTGGGAGATGATAGAATCCTCATCAATCGCCGGCGAAGCAAAGTTGGATCCGACATCGATAAAAGTCGGTAAAGAGCCGGTGACGAGCGCTTTCAATCGCTGCATACTCGAAGTAGGCGGGTCGGCGTACGCATTGAATATAATAGAATGGTCCGGTCTAGATTTTGACAATTCAGCAGGAAGAGTGAGGATGCCATGATGATGTGCAGACTTTGGGTGTGGGTAGTGAGGCGAAATGAAATCCGTCCGTAAAGCGTCAATGACTAGGATGACGGCTTTGGAGTGAGTTGCTGGTATAGGAGCTGGAGTGTCGACTGTGTAAGGTGGAGAGACGGCGGAGATGGTCGAACGAGTGAGAAGGTATCCTTTGGTGAATATGTATAACCCTATAATGTGGAGGGAGGTCACGTAGAGGAGTAAGAGGATAGCGAGGTTGAACCGCGAAATATGCTTGAGCCATGTCGAGCTCAGCTGGGTGAGGTTGCGCGATGGCACCGGGTCGGGAGCCTAATTGTCAGTGCTGGCCTTCTATGCCTATGGCCTGACATACCTTCTCTGCCGCTGCCGCTACCGCGGGCGGTACTGCTGCCTTCTTTTTCGACGGCATAATGATTGAGTAATAGCTTCTTTTCTGTTGCACATTTCGGAAATTCCACGACGCGAAGTGGTGCCTTAGTATCCATGATTTGACGGTGGAACCCCACTACCTTCCATCATTCATCCCCCACTCTCTTATAGCCTAGCAATCATGCCAGGCGCTAAACCAGCTACTGTAGCTGCACCAGCTCCAGCTGGAGCTGCTCCTGCAGCTGAGGAATCTACCAAGTCGGGTATCGTCAATATCCTTAGGACTGTCTCGATGTTCTTCTTGCTTCAATTTGGTATGTCACTTTTCTGGCGGTTGGCATTTACTGATGAATAGCCATGAAATATGGGATGTCATATGTACGTTCCACGAGGCATCTCCCCAGATCATGTACTGATAGATAGCTCGGTATGGGCGGAAACAAGGGTGTAACTCCTGCCCCCGCTGGTCCTGCTTCGCCGGGTACTACTGAGACTCCCGCTCAATCCAATGTCCTCGGGAACCAAGTTGCGCACCCGCTCTGGCCAACTGGAACACCCATGTCTATGCTTCTCTTCCTATCCACATCTGCTACCTCGGACGATATCGACCTATCAAAGCCTTTGATCGCTTGGGACGACCTTACATTTGGGGATTGGAAGCAGGAACGTGATGAGGATTTACTACTTGATGTCCCTCACTCTGTTAGTCACGGAAATGGAAGTTGGTGGATGGATATCAAGCTCGTCAAGGACGGTGGTCCGATCCAGGGAAAGAAGATTGAAGATGTTGCTTCGTACAGGAAACGTGCGTTATCAAGTTGAACAGTGCTAATAAATAGAGCTCGTTCGATATCTACCGAAGCGAAAGGCCAGAAAGGAGAAGAAGCTCATCGGAGGCGATGAAGATGAAATCGACCAAGTCGAGGATCTCGTCGAAGAGCCCAAGACTACTATTGTCGGTCATTGGTCCCGCAACTTGACGCTCACCATTGTTCAAGATTCCGGTAAAGTCGACGTCAAGGCAATGAACCCCACAATGAAGCCTCACTACCTTATCGTCCCAGGCCCATCGGAAGGCTCATTAGTCTACTACCCTCCTGTATTCCCCAATGACTTCTGGCTACTTCGAGAAAACATGATGCCAATCAATTCGACAACCACCAAACTTCCCTTGACTATCAACTACCACGCCTTGTCGTCCATGAAATTCGGCATCTTCTCCACAATGACCGCATCAATGGAACAGCAAGCTACCACCCAAGGAAGTGGTGCGGAAATGGACGAAGTCAAGAGGATGTTGACGGAAACTAGTCCTTGGTTGTTGATCACTACCGCTATCGTTACGCTCCTTCACACTATTTTCGAGTTCTTGGCATTCTCGAGCGATGTCAGTCATTGGAGGAAGAAGGACAAGGATTTGGTCGGAGTATCGCTCAACACGATCTTGACAAATTGTTTTGTTCAGCTCATCATCTTGCTCTATCTCCATGATAGTTCCGAAGAGACGAGCTTCATGATCTTGTTTGGTCAGGGAATGTACGTCTTCAACTGGTTTTCGAGATCTCGCTGACAGAATAGTGGTCTGCTCATTGAAGCTTGGAAGATCACAAAAGGTAGCTGCCGCGAGACATCAATTGGGCCAAGCTGACAACCAGTCGTCGATGTCCGAATCCGAGAGAACCCAAATTCCCTCATCGGCTACTCTCTCCACTTTGACAGTATGTCCAAATCTGAAAGTGGACGTATGCTGACAAGGAAGACAAGCGAGAACTGTCCGAAGACGAGAAGAAAACTCAGGAATACGATCAGCTCGCATTCAGGCTTGTTTCTTACGGTGCTATTCCCGTCCTAGCTGGATACACCGTATACTCCCGTACGTCTCCTCTCTTTCTCTTTGTCTTTCCCTATCTTATACATGTACTTGAGCTGACATATAGTCATGTACGAAACTCACCGAGGATGGTACTCTTTCATCGTCACCACCCTTGCTCAGGCTATTTACATGTTTGGTTTCGTCCAGCTCGTTCCCCAATTGATTATCAATTACAAGTTGAAGAGTGTCGCTCATATGCCAATGAAGGCCATGATGTACAAGACTCGTAAGCTCCCTCTTTCCAAGAGATGAAACGCTAAACAATAGTGTCTACCGTGGTCGATGACTTCTTGTAAGCTCTTTCCCTCTTCTTCACCGGATATTAACTGATCATATAGTGGTACGCTACTAAAGTCCAGATAAAGCGGATGACAAGCTGACAAATAGCATTCTGTATCCGAATGCCATGGCTCCATCGACTAGCTTGTTTCCGAGACGACGTAGTGTTCTGCATCCTCATCTATCAGGTGCGTACCCCTTCTCCTCAGTCTATCACAGCCCCTTCTGGACATCATAGCATACTGACTACCAGCGATGGATCTACCGAGTCGATTACTCTCGAGTCAACGAATATGGTCAGGTCAATGAAGGTATGGTCGAACCCGTTGGAGAGGGAGCGGTAGAGGGAGAGAAAGTCAAGGAGATCGAGTCGAAGAAGACCAAGTAGGGCTTAGGAGTGGTGCTGGTGTTGTCGGAAAGAGTGTGGAAGAGCATCTCGGCTTTGTGACCTCGTCGATTGTCATATGTGTTGAAAGATGCTCTATGTATCACTTGGACTGAGGTCCACTGAATGCTTGAATCAATGCATGATGCCGTCAGATCGTTATACAATATCCCCAAGAACCCGTCAGGCCAAGCCTAATACGGTAGACCGCTCTGACCACTTCCACCTCCACCATTGCCATTGCCATTCGGTTTCGAATTCAGATTCGACTCGTACGGTCGTCTGGGTAACATCCCACCAGGACCTCCGGGACCTGCTTGAGGTCCATTAGAACCTCTTGGTCCAGAGGGCGGACGACCTTTCGAAGGTGCTAATGCGAAAGGTGCAGGAGGGACGTATGGATTGCCCCCACCTGGTGGTCGAGGGGGTATACCTGGTGGTGGGCCCGAGTTGTTGAACCCACTTTGAAGTGATCCCCCTGGTCGAATTGGGTATTGTTGACCTGCGCCATTCGGATTGTTCATACTGTTCATGTGATTTTGATGAGGTGGACGGGGTCGATGCATATTCGGCCCATTGTTGTTGTTGTATTGATTCATAGGTGGTGCGCCATATGGGTTCGACATTGGCATTCCATTCCCATTCTGACCAACTTGCTGAGCGTGAGCCATGGGTCGACCGTTCCATGGTTGTTTTTGTTGATGTTGTTGATGTGGGTGTTGTTGGTGTTGATTGTGGAAAGGCTGATATCCAGGATTCTGAGCTTGTTGATTCGGAAATGGTTGTCTAGGTCGATGAGCCTGCACGGGTGGCATGGGTCTTCGAGCGGGTTCATTCCGGACTTTCTGGGTCATTTCATGGGACGATTCCACATTTAACAAGTTGCTTTTCATTAGCATAGATAATCATACTGCGAGAAAGGAACGTACTCGGCGCATTTCGCAGGCCGTGGTGTTGTCCAGAACCACGGATGATCAAGAGCATCATTCGCTGTTAATCTCTTGATAGGATCAAGGCGGAGTAATTGCATCATTAAATCCGCACCTCCTCTTTCCATACTATCATCAGTAAACGTTCAGCGATCCTCACTCAGGAGAAAAAGACTCACTTCCACCGTTTAGCATTCTCCACAAGAGGTACATCTTCCGTAACTTTATCCCATGGGTAATCGGGTGAATCGGGGAATCCAGGTAATTTGTCCCATCCAGGGAACGATTCTCCAGAAGGTCGTTCGATTTTCCCAAAGATTTTGAATAATTGATCCCGATCACTCTCCCCTTGCAGGATTGGGAGACGGTGATACATTTCTCCCAGGACACATCTACCATCAGTACCGATCAAGTCAAGAGAGGTATGAACGTACCCTAGAGACCACATATCAACGGCTGGACCGTAGTGCCTATCCCCCAATAGTAATTCGGGAGCACGATACCACCTCGTAACAACCATATTCGTGTACTCTGTAGCGAGATGTTTAGGCATCAACTCGTCAAATGTCCAAGTCCTCGCTAGACCGAAATCGGCGATTTTGATCTCTCCGCGACGGCCCACAAGGATATTGGCAGTCTTGATATCTCGATGAATGAAGTTGTTCTGTCATTAGCTCTGAACAAAGCGGGCGAGCTAGCCAATGGAGCAGTGCCCAGGATGAAGGAGGGAAAGGGGACATACGGCATGAATATAATCCATCCCCTGAAGGATTTGCTTCATTAACAACTTGGCGATCGAGTTGGTGAGCTTGAAATCCGAATTAGCAAGTAGACCACATAGATCATGGTCCATATAAGGAAAGACCATGAATACGTCTCCTCGACTTCTATCGGCCGGGTTCTCTACTTATTAGTTCCGTTTATTGCCGATTAATAGGACATACTTCGCTCAACTACCATATCAATGATTTCGACGATATTCGGGTGGTTGAGGGCTTTCAGAATCTTGATCTCCCGGACTGTTGTTACTGATACCTGTTTGTCAGACTACGTTTCCGTGGTCAAAGGGAGACATACCCCGTCGCGTGGATTATGAGTGATAAGCTTCTTGAGAGCAATGGCCCGTTTGGTAGCGATCTCCACGCCCTTTGTGACGACACTAGACATTAGCCATATCTCAGACTATCGCATATTAGGCTCACCCAAAAGTACCTTCCCCGAGTTTATGCCCCAAATCATAAGCCGCCAGAGTAGTAGTCCCCACAAAAGACTTTTTCAAGTTCCGCAATTCCTCCTCTGCAGTAGGGCGTGAAAACGATTTCGATCCATTCTCCGTCGAGGCAACCACCTCCGTCTTGGCAGCTGGTGTACCTGGTCTCGTGGTTGGATTCAAGAGGTTCCGATTGGGAGCATGAGGTACAGAAGCTTGTCCATCCACCCTATCTCCATGGGCATCGTATTTCCCTTCTGCTTTCGTTGCGTCCAAGACTTTGTGCACTGCTCGTGGTTGGTAGCTTGATGATGCGCCCGGGACTACTGGGCGTCTATCATCATTAGGCGGTGGTGTTGGTGGGCGTTCAGATGGGGGAGGCGGCGTAGGCAAGACAGGAGGCGTAGGTGGTCTATCGGCCGGAGGAGGTGGTGGTGGGACACTCGGGGTGGGCGGTCTTGTCTCTTCTCTCGGTGGTGGTGGGGGTGGGGGTGATACCGGGCGAGGAGGATCAAGGATGTTAATATCAGATATCCGCTTCGTAGGTCTATTCTTGATTTTTATAGGTTGATAAGATCCATTCTCCGATACAGACGGTGCACCCTGCGATTCATTGTCCACTCGGATAGGCTTGATTTCTTCCTCCTCCGCAATCTCCCCTTCCTCTTCATCAGGCGTCGGGATTCGTTCCTTTCGAGAAGAGTATGTCCTTGCTCGTTCCCTTCTACTCTCTCGATCACGACTACGACTTCTTGTTCTTGATCTCGACCGGCGTCTGCGCTTGTGATGATCGTCTTCCGATTTCTTCGGTGATAATTCTCGATGTCGACCACTGGTCGTACGCGTCCTCTCGCGGTCTCGATATTCCCCATGATCACGCTTTTCATCTTTCCTTCCATCCCCATACCTCCCACTATCTTCATACCGCTGATAACTCTTATCTTCAGTCTCTCCTTCCTCATATCCTCTATCTTCATATTTCCTCTTTGCTTTAGGTAATTCCTCTCGTCGGTCGGTATACCTACTCCTCTCCCAATCACTCTGATTATCATCATACCTACTTGACTTTCTCGGCGAATACTCTCCCCTCTCCTTCTCATATCTATGATGCGACCTATCATCATATCGATCCCTCCCACCAGACCGAGGCGTTTCATCCTTATAAGCAGGCTTGCGTTCATCCTCCCATGGCCTATGGCTCCGTGGTGGTGGACTCCTTGACCGTCTCTTTTCATACGACCTATCTCTATCATCATGTTTCCCTCTTCCATTAGAATCCCAACCCATTGAACTTTGTGATGGACCGCCCTCTGCTTGGGGTTTGGGTGGAAGTGCCGATATAGAAGACGGTTTCGAAGTTGATGGACCGGGTTTATCTAATGGGTTCACCCATGATGAGGAGGGTATGCGCGACATCTTCTCGATAGGGTAGTGGCACCCTCTTTCCTTTTATGTAGAGTCGTGTGTGGAGAAAGGAGGTCTATGAATGTGACCCTGTTTTCGTGTATCGACTTTGCAGACTCTTCAAACTAGCATTAGTCTGGATTCACTCTGTTCAAACGGCCAGGTGATAGAGGGGAGTGAGGATAAACAGGCTACTAAGACGACAAGGCGAGGTTAATTATCACGGAAGGGGAGCAAGTACAGCAAGATCACCTCGACTTTTGATTCCGTCATTTACCTCGTGGCGGAGCAGAGAGCAAGGAGCATCAAGGAGGGCGATGGCGAGCACAGTCTCAACAACGACAAACTACCCCCAAGGGGGCACTGGTACTATGGTATGCATCTTGTCTTGCAGTTTTACGATGGGAAAATGTCTAGCCCTCCATCCTGAAGACTTCTTCGCAGTCTGTCCACCATCCCGGACCACTAGCACTCCCTGTAGCACCTGGTACATAGCTCTCTTGCATTCCATCTGTCATCTACTCATCAGCATCAGTCCTCCCGCATCATGTTACACACAGTCAAGCATCAAAGACTTGGAGTAGAGGAGGTGTCCAGAGCTGAGATGGAATGGACATACCTTCCACCATTTCTGAGTAGCTTCACTCTTTCCAATTTGAGCCATATCACCTTCATAATCGTTTCCGATATACCTCATATGAGCAATCAAGAGATGTTCCTGCTCTAGGAAATGGATCGAGTAATCTATCATCAGCTCGTGGCCTTACACTCTGCATCTCTGTCCATCTGTCCTTGGCGCCCCTCTCGCTCCCTCATCCTCATCACCAAACCCCCTCTCCCTCCCGTCGTAAAGGATCCCGCTTTCGCTGCGCTCGAGACAGCTCGACAACTTACCGACAACATGGGCTTTACGTAGTGCCTCCAATACCTCGGGCCAAACAGCGGCGTGACACTTCTATCAGCTCGATCATGGCTCAGTGTAAAATGGATCTACCTTTTTGTACTCCTCTAGAGCTTCTGGCTTGACTTTGATCACTTGGCATATACGTTTGCCCTCGTTGGTCCTTGGGAGCTCTGGCATAGTGGACATGGTGGAATGTATGAATTACGGTTGATGATCTCATAGATCAACTGAATAGCGGACCTCGGTACAATGCTTCGCCGGGCCGGTCAATCACTCCAGAAACTACGCAACGTTTGCGCAACGAGTGATCGATGCATAGCTACGTACGCGACAACTACCTTGACTATCTTCCTTCCTTCCATTCCTACTTCCTACCTACGTTTATTAAACCTCATGCAAACACAACAGAGTCCATCTCCATCACCACCTACAACTTGGCAGGGGCGAATCCAACAGCGTTCCTACCGAGATCGTAGACGGTGTAGTACTTTCGGAGGAAAGTGTCACCGATGATCCACAATGGACCAATGGGGGCGGGGATGTCCATACCAGTGAAGGAAGAGATACAAGTTCCACCAGCGTTGAGGATGTAGTCGGATCCCTTGAGCTTGTAGATCTTTCCGCCGAAGCTGAACGACATCTCGGGAAGAGACTCGACAGTGTTACAGTCGACAGTGTACTGTCCCTGCCATCCCTTGGTAGCGCCGATCCTGGTCGTCAGCTTACTTCAGGTGCGTGGAAGCTGACTTACTCCTTGTTGAGCATCTCGGCGACGTCGGTGGGCATGACAATAAGGGAAGTTCCGGTATCAATAGCAGCACCAGTGTTTTCCAACTCGAGCTCCTCTTCTCCGAAACCAATCTTCTCTAGCTCAACCTCCCAGTATCCCTTTCGCCTAATGGGAACATACTCGATCTTGCCAGTGTAGGCAGACTCGTCAATACCACCAAAGATGGCCTCTCCTCCATCCTGATCACTGGATCCGAGTCGGAAGGAGAAGACGGGCTCATCGAGCAACTTCTGGTCAAGCATGTTGTAGAAGGGGGGTACAATGTGGTTGACGGAAATGGTGTTGTAGGCTAGACCGAGGATACCATCGAATTTACCGAAAGCGAAAGCGAGTCCGGGCTCTTTGGTAGCTTCGGCAAAGTCTTGGTGCTTGATGGCGAGATCACCAATGACGACAGTGTCCTGAGAGACGTAACCCTCGAGGGAGCCGGATCCGTATCGGATAGCAAACTCGGATCCGTTGGCCTTGTAGGTGGACGACTGGGAGTGGTCGTACTTGCTGTGTAGCTGAGAGTCAGTGAAGATCGGGCAATGGGGGAGGGACTTACGAAACAAGCGATCGAGGTGCACTCGGTGGAAGGAACCCAAAGGTTGGACGATCCAGTGTCGAGAACGACCTTGAACTCCTGAGGGGGAGTTCCGACAGTAATAGGAGCATAGTACTGGGCGTTCATGTAGTCTATGATCAATCTCATGGCATCATCGGATGCGATGACTCACTGGAAAGGGGAACACCGTGACCACCCTTAAGCATCCTCTTCTGATTATGGTTATCACCCATCATCATAGCCCAGAACTTCTCCCTAGCCTCCTCATCAACTTCAGAGAGGGAAGGCATCTTCCTACCCTCACCTCCGAAACCCATCAAAGGTTTCTGACCCATGTTCTCGAGCCACTCGGGAGTCTGGAAACCAAGATGCTTGTGCTTCAAGAACTCGGCTTCCATCTCTGGAGAAGGCCTGAAATCGTTTCCATCAGGGTTGAGGGAAGTTTGGGAGATGGGTAGCTTCTTCAATTGCATTCTAACGAAGTCAGCGGTGGCCAAATGAGACGATGACGAAGCGTTGGATGAAAGGGAGTGGGGGTGGATAAGAGGGGAGGACATACCGGTGGACTGCTGCGTCGACCGAAGTAGCTGCCGCTAGGGCTAGCAATAGAGTACCTGTCAACATTGTGATAGGTATGTAGTTGTGATGGTTAAGTGGTAAAGTAGAGTAGATGATAAGACGATGTACCCCATTACAACGGGGAAGGGACAAGGGGATGCCCGGGAGTACAAGCCGGGAGTAGTATATTACTACTTTGAGTAATTTATACATTATACCGCAATCGCTCTTACCCTATAATGCAATATGACTGGAAATGACGTCGACAGTACAGTACATGATCCGTCCGTACTCTATACAACGAGACTATAACTACTATGACAACAGTAATGATGGTGATGATATACAACCTACTGCGCAGTTACTAGCGCATCCAACCTTGCAACATCTTGGGATGAGAACTCGAAATCTCCAAATGACTCTTGTGACATACTTACACTCTGACTCTCTGTTCCAGCTAATATCTCTTCCTTTCTCCTCTTTCGACATCGACCACGTGTGGAGCTGATGGACGATTGTGACGTCTGAGAATTGGGGGGCGTAGACGATTCGGATTCGGGTTGTCTGTGACTCTGGCTTCTCTTTCGATTGTTCGGTGGTGCGGGTTCCGGGGTCTCGCTTTCAATGCGGACAGGCGAATCAAGTGCTGGAGATAGCTCGACATTGCGGGAGGTATTTGAACGGTTGGAAGAGGGTACGTGGGATGCCTGGGAAGGTTTGACCGTCTCGATATCGCTATCATCGAGCTCATCTTCGTAAACCTTTATCGTTTGACTCGGAGGTTCGCTTACATCCTCCAGAACATCATTCCCCTTGCTCTGATCCTCTTCAGTCAAATCGACGATGGTAGCCTGAGCTCGCCTCTTTTTACCCCTCATCCTATCCACCTCGTTTCTCCTAGCTTCCACAGCTGATGCCCGATGCCAATCTCCTATAATTTCTCCAGGGACTTCCGAGTCCATATCGTAATAAGCGACTTTACCATAGACCATACTCTTTTTCCTAATCTCCTGGGCTTTGGTATAACTCTCGTCTTCGAGGATAGCGGTCCCTTCCGGTTCTACACCTTGATTGGAGTGAATTTGGCGGAGTTGGATCAACATGATGACGACTTCGGGGATTAGGACTTTGGTGACGAATTCCTGAGGTCCTAGAGGCTTGTACCGGGTTGGATAGTCGAAGAGTGGTAGATATTCCCATTCGGTCAATTCGTAGATGTATGCCTTGATGATTTCTGATCCGACGTCACCGTAACTTACATCAGCCTTTGTCCCTGGCGAGGGTGACTTACTATCCAGCACCAACAATATCCGATGATCTGGCATCTGCAAAGTATCGAGCCCATTCTGGTTCCCCTTCAACTTCCGAGTGATAATATCGAAACATCGGAGAGGTCATTGGACGCTTGACCATCATCCTAATCCTACTTCTAATCCAGGGAATTTCCATGTCTTTCCAAATATCCAGCCACTCGATAGTTTCCGGATACCCAGCTCGCTTCCCCAGTGGAATGACCTGAGTAATGTACTTGTGTGTATTACAGAAATCGAATCTTTGTGCGTAATCAATCGATTCTTTCCCTCCTTGTCGGATCTGCTTTGCTAAATCGATTGCCTGATCGTGGAGTGCTGGTACATTGTCGAGAGGTAATGGTTCATTGCAGAGCTATCATCAGTTCGGTCACTCATAGTGACATACGAGGCATAGATCGTCTAGATCGCAGAACGCCTTTAGATACTCCTTTTCTTCCTCGGTCAATTCCTCTTCCGCAAATTCATCCTGATACTCGATGAGAGGCTCTTCTTGCGTCTCCTTTTCAACAACCACAGCAGGCCGAGGCGGTCTACTATCAGCCAAACCACCAATATCAGAAGGACATACAGTTCAATCTCGACCGTCTGCTTGTAGTTCTTCAAGAACTCGAATGCCGACGCCTTCTCCATTTCAAGCTCCTCCATCCTCTTCTTTTCCTCCTTACTAAGTACCGGAGCTAGGTCCGGGCCGTATTCC
>Ga0308160_10006018_pt1 | contig 12506 bp, 7 predicted proteins | sample PhyFR1_FD_201036 | JGI IMG/M metagenome (GOLD analysis project Ga0308160, IMG submission 201036) | Phyllosphere microbial communities from UC Gill Tract Community Farm, Albany, California, United States - DLSLF.R1 | ecosystem: Host-associated > Plants > Phyllosphere > Unclassified | place: USA... | reverse complement strand
GCATGTTGCTGCCGTCGGCACGCACGGTGCGCACGCGTTCGGCCGACTTGTACAGGATCGTCTGCGAATCGCCGCCCCACACCGGCAGGTCGGCGATGTCGTTCGTGACCTGGCGCGCCGGCCCGGTCGGGGCGCCGTTCGCGTCCAGCGGCATCACGTGCAGGCGCGAGTCCATGATGAAGGCCACCTTGCTGCCGTCCGGCGCCAGCGCGGCCGCGCCTTCGTCGCGTTCGGAGATCTGCTGCGGCGCCGGCGCCACCGCGTAAAAGGTGCCGCTGCGGCTGGCCAGGTCGATCACGCGCAGCTTGTTGTAGCCTTCGCGGAAGCGGTTGTTGATGCGCTCGTTATCGACCAGCAGGATGCGGCGCCCGTCCGGCGTCCATTGCGGCGTGCTGACCTGGGTGCTGTTCGAGGCCAGGATGACTTCCGGGGTATTCGTGGCGCGGTTCCAGATTTCCAGCTGGCCCGAGAGCGTGGTGTAGGCGATGCGCCCACCGTCCGGCGACAGCTTGGGCGTGACCATCGAGCGGCCGGGAATCGCGGCCAGGCGGGTACGCGTGCCGCTGGCCAGGTCGACCTGGTCCACCGCCAGCTGGCCGGCGTTGCCCCGCTCGGAAGAGAAGTACACCGCCCGGCCATCGGCCGTCCATTGCGGATTGGCGTCGCGATCAAGGTCGTCCGTCACGCGTACCGGCTCTTCTCCGATGCGCATGGTCCAGACATCGTTGAGGGCGACAAAGGCAATGTGCTGGCCGTCCGGCGAGAGCACCGGCGCGCTGATGCCCGCCACCTGGCGCGTGCCAAGCTTGTCGAAGCCGCGCTCCTTCGGCTTCTTGAAGACCGGACGGCGCAGCTTCAGTTCGGCACGAAACTCAAGGTCCTGGCGGGCGCCGCCGGCGGCGTCGCGCGTGCGGATCTTGCCGTCGCTGGTGTACAGGAAGCGGCCGTCGGGCAGGAAGCGCGCCGGGAACGGAAAGATGTCTTCGTCGGTGCTGACCTGGGCGCCGCCCACCACCAGCTGGCGCGCCGCGTTCTGGTAGACCAGCGCGCTGCCGTCCGGCGTCCAGGCCGGCGCCGTGCCGGGTGCGACGGTCGTCGGGGCGCCGCCGGTAATCGGCGCGGTGAGCACGTTGCTGCCATCCACATAGGCCAGGCGCGTGCCGTCGGGCGACACCACCGGATTGCTTTCCGCGCCAGGGCCGGTGGTCAGCTGCACCGGCGCCGCGCCGCCCAGGGCCACGCTCCAGATCTTGTACTGGCCGTCGCCGCTGCGGTCCGACGAGAATACCAGGCCGCTGCCGTCCGGCAGCCAGGCCGGTTCGCGGTCGTCATACGGGCCGGCCGTGATCTCCCTCGGGTCGCGTCCGTCCGGATCGATCGTCCAGACATGGAAGTTCCCTTCCGGCGCGTAATTCTGGAAGGCGATGCGCTTGCCGTCCGGCGACCAGACGGGTGCGGTCGGTTCCAGCGTGTAGTCGGTAATGCGCACCGCGCGTCCGCCCGCGCCCGGCATCACCCAGAGTGCGCCCTGGGCCGAGAACACGATGCGCTTGCCGTCCGGCGAAGGCGCGGCGGCCATGTTGGTACCTTCGCGCAGTTCGACAGTCAGGTCGCGGGTTGGCCCGTGCAGTCCGTTCAGCTGGTCCACCGTCGTGCCGCCGGGCCATTGGCAAGCCGAGAGCAAGGCCGCGCCGACGGCGGCCGCCAGGGCAGTACGCACGCATGACTGCTGCAAGCCGATTCGATTCTTCATGTGTTCCTCCGAATGAGTTGCCGAAATGCACCAAAGTGGTGCGCGGGCGACTTATCGATGCTCGGGCTCGCTTCTTACGCCAAACTTACTGCTGAGTACGGCTGGAAATGGATCGCAGGCAGAACGCATAGAGGCTGATTTCGCTCAAGTCTCGCTGCTGACGGTGAGGAACTTTGGGGAAGTTTCGCAGTAGAGCTGCATATAAGAAATGCAAGCAGAAGGTGAAGTGCTTAACGGACCAGGCCCAAGGCCACTGGCATATTGGATGCAAACTCGTCAATAGGAGGCCATCATGTCCGACAACAAACAAGACCGCGGCCAGCAGGACCGTTCCCGTATCAACGTGCACGAGGATTACGAAGTGCGCCACTGGACCGAAGCCCTGGGCGTGTCGAAGGAAGAGCTCGAAAAAGCCGTGAAAGCGGTCGGCCCTTCGGTCAGCGCCGTGCGCGCACACCTCGGCAAACAGTAACACCCAGCTCTCCCCCGGACGCCCTGCGCGTCCATCCCTTGCCGCCGCTGGCGCCCGACTTGCCGTCGGCCAGCCGCGGCAGCGTACCCGGCAGCCCGCGCCACCGGCGCCGGCTGCCATCCGTCCGCGCGCCCTTGCGCCACCCCTTCCGTGAAAGGAGCCCAATGTGGATATCCGCGCCTTTATTGCATCGCTCGACATTTCGCTGACCAATGCCTTGTTCGCCGCCGGCCTGGCGGTCGCTTCCTTCCTGGCCATCCATGCCGCGCTGGCCCTGTTCCGGCGCCGCCTCGACCAGTTGAGCGACGAGTCGGCGCACCGCCCGGTCGCCGAAGTGCTGCGCAAGACCCTGGCCCGCACCAGCAACCTGGTGGTGCTGGCCACCGCCGTGCTGATCGGCCTGTCGGCACTCGACCTGCCGCCGCCCTGGAACGCGCGCGTCGGCCACCTGTGGTTCCTGACGCTCGGCTTGCAGCTGGCGATCTACCTGCACAATGCCGTCAAGGTCACCGCAAGCCGCTACTTCCGCACCCACTCGCACCACGGCAACGACGGCCAGGTGACGATCGCCCACACCCTGATCATCTGGGTGCTGCAGACGGCGGTCTGGGTCATCTTCGCGCTGGCCCTGCTGTCGAACATGGGGATCGACGTCAGCACCTTTGTCGCCAGCCTCGGGATCGGCGGCATCGCCATCGCGCTGGCGGTGCAGAACGTGCTGGGCGATTTGTTCGCCTCGCTCTCGATCGCCCTCGACAAGCCGTTCGAGGTGGGCGACTCCATTTCCACCGGCAGCATCTCGGGCACGGTGGAAAAGGTCGGCCTGAAGACCACCCGCCTGCGTGCCGCGAGCGGCGAGCAGATCGTGATCTCGAACGCGGCGCTGCTGAAGGACACGGTGTCGAATTTCAAGCGCATGCAGACGCGCCGCATCGTGTTTACCCTGCGCGCCCATCCCGACACGCCGGCGGCGCTGGCCGCCAAGGTGCCGGAAGCGGTCAAGGCCATCATCGAGGCGCAGGACAAGGTCAGCTTCGGCCGCGCCCACCTGAGCAAGTACGACCAGAACTTCATCGAGTACGAAGTCGTCTACACCATGCAGACCGCGGACTACGATTTGTTCATGAGCACCCAGCAGGCGATCCTGCTGGCGGCGATGGGGATGTTCGCCGAGCTGAAGATCTCGACCGCGCCGCGCGCCCAGCAATTGCTGCTGCAGGAGCCGCTGCCCGATGCCGCACCCGAACTCCCGGCGGAAGGCCGGGTCAGACCACCGGCAACCCTGCGCAGCTTGCCGCAAGGCGCCTGAGCTGCCGGTCTCCCAACCGAATCACGCAAGGAGGATTGTTTCGATGAACCAGCCCACGCAACAACAGCAGCCACCCGGGACCGAAGCCGGGCTCACGCCCAAGGCCGACCACGGCGAAACCAGCTACCAGGGTTCCGGCAAGCTGGCCGGCAAGGCCACCATCATCACCGGCGGCGACAGCGGCATCGGCCGCGCCGTCGCCCTCGCCTTTGCGCGCGAAGGCGCCGACGTGCTGATCGCCTACCTCAACGAGCACGAGGACGCAAAGGAGACCGCGCGTCTGGTCGAGGAAGCCGGGCACAAGGCCGTGCTGGTGCCGGGCGACATCGCCGAGCCGGCCCACTGCCGGGCGATCGTCGACAAGGCGGTGCAGGCATTCGGGCGCATCGACGTCCTGGTGAACAACGCCGCCTTCCAGATGACGCGCGAATCGCTGGAAGAGATTCCCGATGACGAATGGGACTACACCTTCCAGGTGAACATCACGGCCATGTTCCACATCTGCAAAGCGGCGGTGAAGCACATGCAGCCGGGGTCGTCGATCATCAACACCAGCTCGATCAACTCCGACAAGCCGAAGCCGACCCTGCTGGCGTATGCCACCACCAAGGGTGCGATCGCCAACTTCACGGCGGGGCTGGCGCAGCTGCTGGCGGAGAAAGGCATCCGCGCGAATTCGGTGGCGCCGGGGCCGATCTGGACACCGCTGATTCCGTCGACCATGCCGCCGGAGGAAGTGGAAAGCTTCGGCTCCCAGGTGCCGATGAAGCGGGCGGGGCAACCTGCGGAAGTGGCGCCGGTGTATGTGATGCTGGCGTCGGACCAGGCGAGTTATATTTCCGGCGCGCGGATCGCGGTGACTGGCGGGACGCCGATTTTGTAAGAAGCCGGAATCGCCGCAGCGTCATATCAATCCGCGGCGATGACCGTACGGTGGGCACTCCGTGCCCACGCGGACGCCGGCGCCGTGTTGGCGTTTGATCCAATCGAAAACGAAAAGCCGCGTTGACGCATCCGGAAGCGTCAACGCGGCGTTTGCATATCGACGGAGTAATCCGTCAACACGATGCGGCGTTCCGCGTGGGCACTTCGTCATTGATGCCCCCGGCATCAATGACCCCACCGTACGGTTGACGTAAAAGACTTCGGTGGCGCATCAGTATTCCGGCGCCGGAACCGGCGTCGGCGGCGGCGGTGGCGGCGGAATCTCCTCTTCCGGCACCGTCTCCACCTCGACCGCCTCGTCCTCCACCGGCGCCAGGACCTCGACCGCCTCGTCCGCCGGCACGCCCTCGTTCAGCTCCTCCTCATCGATGAACTCTTCCTCGGGCGCCGCGCGCGGATGCACCGGTTCCGGCTTGCGCCCGCCCGGGAACAGCGCGTCCTTGTCGATCTTGCCTTCGTCGAGCGCGGTCTTGAAGAAGTCGCCGACCAGCAGGATCGCGTTGTGCCCGCCCTGCCCCCAGTAATTGCTGCGCATGGTCACGCGGTTGTCGTTGAAGCCGACCCAGGCGCCCGCCACCAGGTTCGGGTGCATCAGGATGAACCAGCCGTCGGCGTTGTTCTGGGTGGTGCCGGTCTTGCCGGCCACGTCGCCGGTCACGCCGAAGCGGTAGCGCACCGCCGTGCCGGTGCCGCGGTTCACGACCCCGCGCAGGATGTCGATCAGCGTCTCGCTCGACGCCTGCGACAGCGCGCGTTCCGGCGCCACGGTGCCGAAGTCGGCGATCACCTTGCCGTCGCGGTCGAGGATGCGGCGCACGAACACCGGCTTGCGGTACTGGCCCTGGGCGGCAATCGTCGCATAGGTGTTCACCATCTCCAGCAGCGTGACCGGGCTGGTGCCCAGGGCCAGCGACGGCACCGGCGACAGCTTGCTCTGGCGGATGCCGAGATTGCGCGCCAGCTTGATCACCGACGGCAGGCCGACGTCCTGCATCACCTGGGCCGTGATCGTGTTCTTCGAGTGGACCAGGCCTTCGCGCATCGTGATCTGGCGTCCGCTGGTGCCTGACATATCGGTCGGACGCCAGACCTTGCCGTTGCCCATGTCGAATTCCATCACCGTGTCGACATAGGTCTGCTCGGGCGGGATGCCGCTTTCCAGCGCCGCGCCGTAGACGATGGGCTTGAAGGTCGATCCAGGCTGGCGCGCGGCCTGGGCCACGTGGTCGTACTGGTCGCGCGCGAAATCGCGGCTGCCGACCCAGGCCTTGACTTCGCCGGTGCCCGGGTCCATGGCGACGAAACCGGCTTCCAGGCGCGACTTGGCTTCCTTCAGGCCGCGCAGGAAGTCGCGGTCGCCCTTCAGGCGCTTCAGGGCCGCGGACGGGGCCTCGCCGCCGTCGACCGCGCGCCGGTACTCGCCGGACTCGCGGACAAAGGCGTCCAGTTCCGTCGCGTGCGAGCGCCAGTAGTAGTCGAAGGCCTTGACGCCCTGGCGCATCGAAGTATAGGTGCCGGTCGAACTCGAATTGAAGAGGCTCGGCGACGACCACTCGACGTCGGCCACCGCCTGCAGCGCCGTGGCCTGGCGCTCGACCGCGCGCACGGCCGCCGCCTGCAGCTCGGCGTCGAGCGTGGTCTCGACGCGCAGGCCGTCGAGCTGGAGGTCGTAGTCGTTTTCGTCGGCCCATTCGAGCAGCCACTTGCGCACGTGCGCCGTGAAATGGTCGTCGCGGCCGCTGCGATCGAGCTGGCGCTCGAAACGCAGGCGCAGCGGGCGCCTGGTCAGCGCCTTGAAGCGCTTCTCGTCAAACGCGCCGTGCTTGTACATCTGTCCCAGCACCACGTTGCGCCGGCCAAGGGAGCGTTCCGGATTGGTCACCGGGTTGTAGTAATAGGTCCCCTTCAGCATGCCGACCAGGGTCGCCGCTTCCAGCACGTCGAGCTTGGCGGCGGGCTTGCTGAAATAGGTGCGCGCCGCCATCTCGATGCCGCGCGCGTTGTACAGGAAAGGCACCGTGTTCAGGTAAGCCTCGAGGATCTCGGTCTTGCTGTAGGTGTTCTCGATCTTGATGGCGGTGATCAGTTCCTTCAGCTTGCGGTTGATGCTGCGCGCGCGGCCGATCTCCTCGGGGAACATGTTGCGCGCCAGCTGCTGGGTGATGGTCGAGCCGCCCTGGGCATCGCCCTTCAGGCTGGCCAGCAGCGCGCCGGCGATGCGCGTGAAGTCGACGCCGTGGTGGTCGTAGAAGCGATGGTCTTCGGTGGAAATGAGGGCCGTGACCACGTGCGGCGACACCTGCGACAGTTTCACCCGCTCCTGCAGGCCCTGCTCGAAGCTGCCGAGCTCCTTGCCGTCGCTGGAGAGCATCACGCTCGGACGCGCGCTGTTGACCTGCTTCAGGTCGTCGATGCCGGGCGTGAGCGGAATCAGGATCATCAAATACACCAGCAGCGCCACCAGCAGCGCGGCGAAGGCCCAGAGCCCGACCAGTACTGCCTGTTCCCAGCGCGGCCGTCCGCTCAGGAAGCCATGTGCGCGCCGCATGCCGGCCTGCGCCTTGTTGCCTGCGCCGCTGAGCAAGGTTTTCGCCTGCCGGCGGATGCCGTTTTCTTGTTGTTCTTCCTGGTCCACTGATGTCCTTGCGTGATGCGTTGCCTTATCCGCCAAGTATAGCCGACCGGAGCCGAGTGACAGGCACGCAACGCCGCGTGGTGGGTGTTACCAAAATTAGAACGGTTTCCGCTATGATAATGGTATGTCCCAACAGAACAACCAAGGCGAGGTCGACCGGCTCGCCCCCGAGACACGGGTGCTGCGCCAGTTCCGCATCGTCTTCAATTCGATCAAGAGCCACTTTCGCCAGGTCGAGCGCGACGCCGGCCTGGGCGGGGCCCAGCTCTGGGCCTTGTCGGTAATCTCCCAATCGCCCGGCATCGGCGTGACCGAACTGGCGCGCGCGCTCGACATCCACCAGTCCACCGCCAGCAACCTGGTGCGCACCCTCGCCAGCCGCGGCCTGATCGCCAGCGCGCGCGAGGGCCTGGACCGCCGCGGCGTGGCCCTGCGCACCCTGGCCGCCGCCGACGCCGTGCTGCAGCGCGCGCCCCAGCCTTTCGTCGGCGTGCTGCCGGACGCCCTGGCCAGCCTCGACGCCGCCACGCTGGCGCGCCTGGAACAGGACCTGGCCGTGCTGATCGCGCGCCTGGCGGCCGATGAAGCCGGCGCCCATATGCCGCTGGGCGACGCCTAGCGTCCGCTGACGGTTACGGGGCAGCTGCCGGCCGGCCGCCCATCACAGCCTGCGGGACCATCAGCGCCGGGCTGGCGACCGGTCCCGGCTGGCGCGTTCGCGACTTCGTGGGCCATGATGGCGAGCGCGATTGCCGAATATTGCTGCGCCGTTCGGAACGGCAGCACCTGGTCGTAGGTATCGGCGACGGTATGGTGGACGTGTTCGTAATCGAAATCGGTCAGCGCTGACAGTCGCGGCGTCAGGATGCCTTTCGCTGCGAACACGTCAGCGTCGCTGCCGGCATTTCCCCGATTGCGCGGACGCGGCGCGTGCTCGATGCCGGCCTCGAAGCCGAATACCGGATGCACGCCCGCCAGGTTGCGCTGCACACGGGCGAATACATCGCCCCACGCGGGCGGCACGGCGATGCCGCTCAAGGCGCCGGGCCGCGCATCCCGGTTCAGCATCATGACCACGCCGGGCAGCGCAGCGGCATGCTGCTGCGCGAACGCCGCTGCGCCTTTCAATCCGAGTTCCTCGGCGCCGAACAGGACCAGCATGATGGTGCGGCGCGGCTTTGCTCCGGACGCCGCCAGCAGGCGCATCGCTTCCATCATGGTGGCGACGCCCGCGCCATTGTCGGCCGCGCCGGTAGCGCCGTCGAAGCTGTCGAGGTGCGCGCCCAGCAGCACGATCTCGTCCGGCAGATCCGTCCCGGGAATCCGCGCCACCACGTTGTGCCAGGCCACGGGGCCGGGATAGAACCAGTTGCGGATGTCGAATTCCAGCACGACCGGCTCCCCGGCGGCCGTGCGCTGCCGGATAGCGTCGTACTGCGCCGCGGCCAGCTTGATATCGGGGAGGGTCGGCAGCGCATCCCAGGAAGTCGGCGCTGCGGTGCCGGAATACAGGGGCTCGTCGGCGGCCTGGATGGTGCCGAGCGCGCCTGCCTTTGCCAGCGCCAGCATGATCGCCCGCGGCCGGTGGAAGTATTCGCCGTCGCGTCCGCCGCCACTGCTGCGGCCGCCGATCAGCACCCATTTTTCCCTGAATTCGGTAGCCCGCGCCAGGGCCTGGTCGAGAGTGGCGGGTCCGACGACGGCCAGGCCGCGCTGCCGGCCGCGGGTGCCGGCGGTGAATGCCGGCGTGGCCATGCGCAGCGTCTCTTCGCGCGGCGCCACCATGCGTGCCATCCATGGGCCGCGGTTGAAACCCACCGCTACCTGTCCCGCTTCTTCGAGCTCGGCCTGCACGCCCCACTGTGCGAACTGCATGCTCGCCCATGCTGCCGCGTGCGTGTAGGCGTTGCTGCCGGCCATGCGGCCGCCGAAGCGGTTGCTCAGGATGTCGAGCCATTCCAGCGCGCGCCCGTCGATGGTGCCGAGCCTGACGACCGCTTGCACGACCGGGTCGTCCGAGGCCGTGCGCCCGGGGCCGGCAAACGCCGCGCCGGGGTCCCTGCCCCCCAGGGCCGCCAGGAAGGCCGGCAGCTCGCCCCTGGCGCGGGCAGACAGCGCCAGGTCCAGCTTTTCCGATTTTTCCTTCGAATCCCGGCGCAGCAAGGCCTCGTAGGCGCGCAAGGCACCCTCCCTGCCTGCGGCGGCGACCGCGTCCGACTGTACGCGCGGCATCGGCTGTTCGATCTGGAATGCCATGGCGCTGGCCGTGTACCCGAATTGCAGTACCTCCCCGCTGCCGGCGCCACCCGCCGCCCCAAGCCAGCCGAACGCGGGTCCAGGTTCGAACGTGAAGTCGGGAACCTCGCGCACCCAGGTATCGAGCCAGGCGCCGTCGCGCAGCATGGCCGCGCGCGGGTCGAGTTCGGCATCTTGTGCGAGCCGCAGCACGCGCGCACGCTCGGCTTCGGTCGATGGGCCGCGTTCCGGGGCGGCATCCGGTTCCCGCTGCGGCGCGCTCGCCGCAACAAGCCGCAGCGCGGCCAAGGGGCGGACATCGCGCGCAGCGACGCGTTGCCCCCGCACAGGCTTGGGTTCGTCCTCGTCGGTCTCGATCAGCCGCTCGCCGACCAGCCGCTCGCCCTGCGCCGCGAGCGTCCAGCGCACGGTCACCTCGGTGCTGACGTCCTCGCCGTCGCGGCCGCGCGTAACGCGCTTGCCGGCGTGGGTAAAGACGGCGCGCCCGGCCTCGAAGCGGCCATCCATGTCGCGCGTGGAGCTGACCTGGCCCTGTTCGTCGAGCCAGGCGATCGAGCCCGCCAGTCCGCTCGCGGAACGCGTGATCGTGTGAATGCCCTTGCCCATGATATCGGTGACGACGCCGTTATCCGACGTGGCGCCGACGGCGGTTTCGACGCGCCATTGTCCGGCGAGCGCGGAGGCCACGGGCGCGGCGGCGTGCAGTGCACCCGGGCAGGCCGCGGCGCAGAGCAAGCAGCCTGCTCCCGAGGGGAGACGCGAAAGACGCGGAAGACGCGCCCAAAGCGCGAAGACGACTGCATGACAGCGATGAAGGTTCATTGGTCCGCCTGTCCCGGTGATGGTGATGAAGGATGCCGATTCCTCCATTGCAATCACCGTGCCAGGCGCAGTCGTCCCATGGAAGCGCGTGCGGCTCGCGCGGGCAGCTGTCCGCCTGCGGACAATACTATCCGGATCCGGACAGCCCCAGGGCCGTGCCATCCCGCGCCGCTACGCGAACCGCCGGCGACACGTGCAGCGATAGCCACATCCTCAGGTCGGATAGTCGGCGCGGAAGCGGCGCAGCGCCGCATCGACGATGCCCTCGGTGCTGCCCGCTTCCTCGTGCGCCTCGCGCAGGAAGGCCGCGTCGCTGCCGGTGTGGGTTTCGTTGTACAGGTGTTCGAGCGCCGCTTCGCTGCCCAGCGCCCTGGCGTGCGGTTCGAGGTGGCGCAGCGTGGTCAGGATGTCTTCGCGCAGCGAGATCGTTTCGTGGGTCTGCGGATGCACCAGGGTGCCGTCCAAGCCGAAGCGGCAGGCCTGGAAGCGGTTGTAGTTGTAGACCAGGTAGTCGTCTTCCTGCGGCGGCGGCTCGTTGCGCTCCAGCAGATGGCGGCACAGCGCCTGCAGGTAGCAGGCCAGGGCCGCGGCCCGCTCTACCGTCAGCGGCGTGTCGCACACGCGCAGTTCGATGGTGCCGTATTCCGGCTTCGGCCGCAGGTCCCAGTAAAAGTCCTTCATGCTGCGCACGATGCCGGTGTTTTCCATGCGCGTGAAGTAGTCGCGCTCGAAAGCGTCCCAGCTGAGCAGGAAAGGCGCCCGCCCCGACAGCGGGAAGGCGAACACCGAGTTTAAACGCGCCGAGTTGAAGCGGGTGTCGCTGCCCTGCAGGAACGGCGACGAAGCCGACAAGGCGATGAAATGCGGGATGTAGCGGTTCAGCGCGTGCAGCAGGAACAGCGCCTCGTCGCCCGAGCCGCAGCCGATGTGCACGTGCTGGCCGAACACCGTGAACTGCTTGGCCAGGTAGCCGTACAGGGCCGACACCTCGCGAAAGCGCGGCTTGGAAAAGATGCGGCGCTGCGACCACTGCTGGAACGGGTGGGTGCCGCCGCCGCACACGCCCACGTTCAGGCGGTCGCCGGCGCGCAGCAGGGTGTCGCGGATCTCGCGCAGTTCCTTCAGCAGTTCTCCGTGGTGGGTGTGCACGCTCGAATTAATCTCGATCATGCTCTCGGTGATCTCGGGCGTGACGTTGCCCGGGAAAGGCGCGCGGCCAAGGAGCTCCAGCATGTCCGGCGAGGCGGCCACCAGGTCGAAGTCCGACAGGCTGACCAGTTGCAGTTCCAGCTCTACGCCCATGGTGAGCGGCTGGGATTGGGCGAATTTTTCGAGCGCCATGTCAGGCCTCCTTTCCGGTGCGGGTTTCGTTGGCCCAGACCACTGCGCGTTGCGTCAGGATCGGGCCGGCGACGTCGAGCAGCAGCATCACGGCCGCCAGCGGCGCCAGACTGTCGAACAGATCGACGCCGATCCAGCGCGTCTGCTCCATCAGCAGGATGGCGAACACCGCCATCGGCGTGAGCGCGAGACCGGACAAGGCGCCCTTGCGCGCCGAGATGCCGGACACGCGCGCGAACGCGGTGCAGATGCCGACCTTGACGACCGCGCGCACCGCCACCAGCAGCAGGCCCAGGGCCAGGCCGCCGCCGATGTGCTCGACCTGCACCTTGGTGGCGACGAAAAAGAACATCAGCACGGCCAGCAGATCGCCGAGCACGCCGAAGTTGCGCTGCGCCGGGCTGAGGGCGATGCGGCGGTGGCGGGCCACCAGGCCGAAGGTCAGCGCGGCCAGCACCGGCGACAGCGGCAGCACCGAGGTGATCGCCACCAGCAGCACGACGGCCAGGGCAAAGGCCAGGGTAGCGTCGCGCGACGCGTCGATGATGCGCAGCCAGAACGGCACCAGGGCGCCGAACAGCGCCCCCAGGCCGGCTGAGGCAACCAGCACCAGCAGGCTGCTGCCGGCCGCGTGCGCCAGGTCGCCGGAAGTCTGGAACACGCCGATGCCGACCACGATGTTGAAGGTGAAGACCGCCATCACGCAGTTCAGCGCCGTCAGGTGCATGGCGCGCTCGGTCACCTGGCCGGAAGCGCCCTGCTCGTTCAGCACGCGCAGCAGGCCGGCGGGCGAGCTCGACATCGCCAGCGAGGCCGTCAGCGCGGCCGGCAGGCGCTCCATGCCGAAGTACCAGGACACAAGGTAGACCACGCCGAAGGTGCAGACCGCTTCCAGCACCGAGGTGACGACGATCCAGGGATTGTTCTTCAGCCAGCGCAGGTTGATGCGGTAACCCAGCTCGAACAGGATCAG
>Ga0308160_10006017_pt1 | contig 12507 bp, 10 predicted proteins | sample PhyFR1_FD_201036 | JGI IMG/M metagenome (GOLD analysis project Ga0308160, IMG submission 201036) | Phyllosphere microbial communities from UC Gill Tract Community Farm, Albany, California, United States - DLSLF.R1 | ecosystem: Host-associated > Plants > Phyllosphere > Unclassified | place: USA... | reverse complement strand
CATGGACTCCGCAGGCCGCGTCGAGCGCTTCAACGCACGCTTCAAGGGCTTCGGCGGCAAGAAGTAATTCTTCCTCCCATGGCTTTTCGGAAAGCCCGCACCGGCAACGGTGCGGGCTTTCTTTGCATTGGCGGGGCGGGCACGCCGTACGGCAGGATGTAAACCATGAGCCATATGACCTCCCCGGACCAGGACGCAGCAACAAACCCCCGCCGGCACGGCGAGTACAAGGTTCCGGGCGGCAAGCTGGTGGTGGCGGACCTGTCCGTGGCCGGCGGCGTCCTGGCCGACGTCTCGATCAGTGGCGACTTCTTCCTCGAGCCGGACGAGGCCCTCCTCGCCATCAACCGGGCCCTCACCGGGCTTCCGGAGACCACCCCGGCCGCAGACCTCGCAGCGGCAGTCACCGCTGCCCTGCCCGCCGACGCCACCCTGTTCGGATTCTCCGCCGACGCCGTGGCCGTGACCGTACGCCGGGCGCTGGCCAAGGCCACCTCCTGGGCGGACCACCACTGGAACGTCATTGCGCCCAGTGTCCTGCCCACCGAAATCAACGTGGCCCTCGACGAGGTACTCACCGAGGAAGTTGGCGCGGGCCGCCGCAACCCCACCCTGAGGTTCTGGGACTGGCAGGAACCGTCCGTGGTCATCGGCAGCTTCCAGTCGGTCCGGAACGAGGTGGATCCCGACGGCGTGGCCCGGCATGGCATCAAGGTGGTCCGCCGGATCAGCGGCGGGGGAGCGATGTTCATGGAGGCCGGCAACTGCATCACCTATTCCCTGTACCTGCCCCAGACACTGGTGGACGGGCTCAGCTTCGCCGATTCCTACCCGTTCCTCGATTCCTGGGTGATGGCGGCGCTGGAGAAAATCGGCGTGACAGCCTTCTACGTCCCGCTTAATGACATCGCCACGGACCAGGGCAAGATCGGCGGCGCCGCCCAGAAGCGGCTGGCGAACGGCGGCATGCTCCACCACGTCACCATGAGCTACGACATCGACGCCGACAAAATGGTGGACGTCCTGCGCATCGGCAAGGAGAAGCTTTCGGACAAGGGCACCCGCAGCGCCAAGAAGCGGGTGGATCCGCTGCGCCGCCAAACCGGGCTGGCCCGCATGGACATCATCGGGGCCATGATGGACGTGTTTACGGGCCGGTACGGGGCAACGCACTCGGAGCTGACCGATGCCGAGCTCGCTGCGGCGCGGGAACGTGCGGCCACCAAGTTCGGCACCGAGGAGTGGCTGCACCGGGTCCCCTGATCCGCCCCGAATACCACCCCGCAGCGTCACTGCGCACGGTCAGTCCCGGCGCAGCGGCCCTTGGCTGTTACGGCGCGGAGTGGGCCGGATCGGATGAACCAACGACGGCGGCCTGCGCGGTAAGTGCCCGCAGCAGATGGTTGCGCTGCTCCACGATGATCCGGCGCAGCGCACGGGGCGCATCGGCGTTCGCGTCAAGCCAGGCGTCGGTCCGGTGCAGCGCCTTGTGGGCGCCGGGCTCCGCGCCGTCGGCCAGGTCCTGGGTTGAGGGGAACAGGCCCCGCACGATCCGGCTGGCGATCTCGATGCTGCGGCTGTCCCAGACCTCCCGCAGGCAGCCGAAGTACGGCTCAACGTAGGGTTCCAGCAGGGCAGCCGGGGCGGTGACGAACCCGGTGATGGTCGCGGTCAGGAGCTGGTTGGACAGGGCTGTGCCCTGCACGGCTTCGGCCCAGGCCGCAGCCTTCACATCCGCCTCCGGCCGGGCAGCACCGGCCGTGGCGTGGCCGGCCCGTCCCGAGGCGGTGGTGTCCGTCGCCAGTTCAGCATCGAGCTCTGCCGCGGATGCCTGGCCGTGGGCAGCGAGGGCGTGCCAGAAGTGCCAGCGGAGTTCGGCGTCGACGGCCAGTCCGGGCACCTGTTCGGAACCGTCCAGCAACCCGCTCAGCAGCGGCAGCAGCGAAGCGTCATACCTGCTGAGCGTTCCCAGCGTGCGCGCCCAGGCTAGCTGCTGGTCCGAGCCCGGCTCCGCCCGCCGCAACTCCGCGCCGGCGGTGCCCAGGAAGGAAGCACGGACCGCATCGCGGCGGGACGCGGGTGTGTAGCGTTCGACGGCGGTGCAGGCGTTATCGAGGATGTTCAGGAGCACGCCGATCCCGGTTTCCGACGGACCGAACGCGGCCACCGCCGCCACGTACCGTTCGGCCGCGGTTTCGCCGTCACGGGCCGAGTTCCACAGCGCAGTCCAGCACAGGGCGCGGGCCATGGGGTCGCTGATCCTGTCCAGGGAGGCGAGGACCGTAGCTTCGGAGGCGGGGTCGAGGCGGACCTTGGCGTAGGTCAGGTCGTCGTCGTTGAGCAGCAGGAGGGCTGGCCGTTTCCGGCCTGTAAGTTGGGGGAGCTCCGTACGGGCACCGGCCACATCCGTTTCGATGCTGTCGGTCCGTACCAGGGCGCCGGCTCCGTCGAAGTCGTACAGGCCCACCCGGAGCCGGTGCGGCCGCAGCTCGTCCCGTCCCGTGACGGGGTCCGTGGCCTCCTGGACGATGGCGGCGGAACCAAGCCCGCCGTCGTCGTTCGCCGCCTCTGTGGCGGCCTCCAGGGCCAGCGTGGAAATCCCCGATGTCTGCAGCCACTGGCGTGCCCATTCCGAGAGGTCGCGTCCGGAAGCGGAGCTGAGGGCTTCCAGCAGGTCTGCCAGGGTGGTGTTGCCGTAGGCGTGCTTGCGGAAGTACTCCCGGGAACCGGCGATGAAGGCATCAAAGCCCACATAGGCCACCAGCTGCTTGAGCACTGAGGCGCCCTTGGCGTAGGTGATGCCGTCAAAGTTCTGCTTGGCCGCTTCCAGGTCCGGGATGTCCGCCACGATGGGGTGCGTGGTGGGCAGCTGGTCCTGGACGTAGGCCCAGGCCTTGCGCTTGTTGGCGAAGTTGACCCAAGCGGTGTCCCAGTCCGTGGCCCGGTCCACGGCGAGGGTGCCCATGTAGTCGGCGAAGGATTCCTTGAGCCAGAGATCGTCCCACCACTGCATGGTGACGAGGTCGCCGAACCACATGTGCGCCATCTCGTGCATCAGCGTGTTGGCCCGCGCCTGGTACTGGGCGTCCGTGGCCCGGGAGGTGAAGACGTAGCCCTCGGTGAACGTCACCAGCCCCGGGTTTTCCATGGCGCCCAGGTTGTATTCGGGCACGAAGGCCTGATCGTACTTGCCCCAGGGGTAGGGGTAGTCGAAGAGCCGGTTGAAGAAGTCCAGGCCGGCTTTGGTGAGCCGGAACAATTCAGCGGTGTCGAAGGATCCGGCCATGGAGGCGCGGCAGTAGAGCGCCAGCGGAACGTCCAGGTGCGTGCCGTCCTCCAGCGTTCCCTGCCATCGGTCTTCAGCTTTGAAGTAGGGGCCGGCCAGCACGGTGGTGATGTACGTGGACATCGGCAGGGTGGTGGCGAAATCCCAGCGTGCGGTGGCGGGATCGCTGGTGAGCAGGGTCCTGGCGGTTTCCACGCCGTTGGATGCCACGTGCCAGGAAGCCGGGGCCATCAGGTGGAAGGTGTAGGTGGCTTTGAGGTCCGGCTGTTCGAAGTTGGCGAAGACCCTGCGCGCGTCTGCGGGTTCGTACTGCGTGTAGAGGTAGGTCTGGCCGTCGGCGGGGTCGACGAACCGGTGCATGCCCTCACCGGAGCGGCTGTACAGGGCTGATCCGGTGACCGTGACCTGGTTTTCCAACTGCAGGTTGTCCAGCCTGATGCGTGCACCGTCCACCACGTCCTCCACCGGCAGGCCCTTGCCGTTGAGGAACACGCTGTGCACGCCGCTGCCAATGAAGTCCAGGAACGTGGAAGTGCCCGCTTCCGCGGCGGTAAAGGTGATGACGCTGCGGGTGGTGTAGCCGGCAGTATCCGGGTTCTCGGCCTGGCGGACGTCGAGGGAGACGTCGTAGCTGGCGGTGCTGATCAGGGCCGAGCGGCCGGCAGCTTCATCGCGGTGCAGATTCTCATGTGACACCCAGCTATCTAATCACGCTGCAACGGCCGCCATCGCCTGCCTCACGGGCAGGTCAGCCGGCGATGAGCAGGGCGGCCGCGAGGCCCAGGACCGCAATCAGCAGCCACGATGCCAGCGCGGCCAGCAGGGCACGCCCGCCGGTCAGGAGCAGCGTTCGGATCCGCACCGCGGACCCCAGTCCGAAGAGGGCCGCGCCCAGGAGCACGTCCTGCAGCAGGGCCCCTGCCTCCAGCCACCCGTCCGCCAGCCACCCGGTGGAGCGCAACGCCACCATCGCCACGAATCCCAGCACGAACAGCGGCACCACAGGCGGCAGGCCGGCGTCGTCACCGGAAGGACGGAGGGAAATCCGGTGGTGCGCCCCCGCCAGCGCCGTCACGGGGGCCAGCAGCAGCACCCTGGTGAGCTTGACGACGACGGCGATCGCCAGGGCCGCGGGGCCTGCGGTTTGCGCCGTGGCCACCACCTGTCCCACGTCGTGCACGGACGCGCCTGTCCATGCGCCGAAGACCTCGGCGCTGAGCTGGAGCGGGTGGACCAGCAGCGGCAGGACGCCGATGGCCAGTGTTCCGCACAGGGTCACCAGCGCCACTGGCAGTACGGTGTCCACATGCCGGCCATCGCGCCGATGGCTGAGGCCCCGCAAATGGAGAACCCGGTGGCCACCAGCAGCGACGTCACCGGCGGCAACCTGAACAGCCGGGAGATCAGGTACGTGCCGCCGAAACTGGCCGCGACCACGGCGGTGATCAGCACCAGTGCCAGCCACCCCAGGTCCAGGACGTCGCCGATGCCCACTTTCAGGCCCAGCAGCACGATTCCGCCGCGCATCAGGTGCTTGCCGGCGAAGTCCAGGCCGGGGCGGGCACGTCCGGCCGTCCATCCTCCGGTCACCGGCAGGTTGGCGGCAAGGACCCCCATCACCACGGCCAGGGTCATCGCCGGAAGGGACGGCACCAGTGCGTGGATGAGGAAGGCGAGCACCAGCGCCACTGCCGCAGCGGCCAGGCCGGGCAGCAGCCGTAGGGCTCCCCGCGGGCGTCCCGGGCCGGGAGTGGGGGAGCTTCTGCTGACTGGCACTCACCCACTTTGCCGGACGGAGCCCGGAATGTCCGAACCGGCTGCGCGCACCAACACGCCACAATGGAAGGCCGTTTATGAATTCGAAACAAAAAGGTGGTTGGCTATTGGGCATGTCAGACCTCTTCCAGGATTACTCCGAGGCCGCGGGCCGGACCGGAGCCTACGACGAAATGTTCGCCCCCGGGCAACAGGCCCGCCCCTCCTATGAGCAGGTGGCGGATGCGCTCCGCAAGCTCTCGCTGGCCGATGTCAGCGCCCGTGCCGATTCCATGGCACGGACCTTCCTGGACCGCGGCGTCACCTTCGACTTTGCGGGGGAGGAACGGCCCTTTCCCCTGGACATCGTGCCCAGGGTCATTCCCGCTGCCGAATGGGACGTCATGGAGCGCGGTGTCGCGCAGCGCGTCCGCGCCCTCGAGGCCTTCCTCAACGACGTGTACGACAAGATGACGGTGGTGTCCGACGGCGTGATCCCCCGCCAGCTGGTGACCACCAGCGCCCACTTCCACCGCCAGGTGCACGGGTTTGAACCCGCAGGCGGCGTCCGCGTCCACATTTCCGGCATCGACGTGGTCCGCGACGCCGCCGGAACCTTCCGAGTCCTCGAGGACAACGTCCGTGTTCCCTCCGGCGTCAGCTACGTCCTTGAGAACCGCCGTGCCATGGCCAAGGGCCTGCCGGAGGCCTTCGGCCAGCAGCTCATCCGCCCGGTCGAGGAGTACCCGCGCCGGCTTCTCTCGGCCCTGCGCAAGACCGCACCTTCGGGCGTGGACGATCCCACCGTCGTCGTGCTGACGCCCGGCGTATTCAACAGCGCCTACTTTGAGCACACACTATTGGCCGGGCTGATGGGCGTGGAACTGGTTGAGGGACGCGACCTCATCTGCCGCGGCAACCGCGTATACATGCGCACCACCGCAGGTGAACAGCGCGTGGACGTCATCTACAAGCGCATCGACGACGACTTCCTGGATCCACTCCAGTTCAGGGCCGATTCCATGCTCGGCTGCCCCGGACTGGTCAACGCGGCCCGCGCCGGCGGCGTCACCATCGCCAACGCCGTGGGCAACGGCGTCGCGGACGACAAACTGGTTTACAGTTACGTTCCTGACCTGATCCGCTACTACTTGAGCGAGGAGCCCATCATCGCGAACGTGGACACGTTCCGCCTCGAGGAGAAGGAAGCCCGGGAATACACCCTGGACAACCTCGCCGAACTCGTGGTCAAGCCGGTGGACGGCTCCGGCGGCAAGGGCCTGGTCATCGGCCCGGACGCCTCCAACGACGAACTGGACGCCCTGCGGCAGCGGATCATCGCCGATCCCCGCGGCTGGATCGCCCAGCCGGTCCTGCAGCTCTCCACGGTGCCCACGCTGAGCGGCGACAAGTTCGGTCCGCGCCACGTGGACCTGCGCCCGTTTGCCGTGAACGACGGCGACAACGTCTGGGTGCTGCCCGGCGGACTCACCCGCGTGGCGCTGAAGGAGGGCTCGCTGATCGTGAACTCCAGCCAGGGCGGCGGTTCCAAGGACACATGGGTCCTGGCCGATTCGCCGCAGATGCCCGTCGAGTCCGTGCCGAGGCAATCCATCTCGGTCCGCGAGCGGGTCTCGGTGTGGCCCGTGGAAAGCAACTGGCGCGACCGCCAGTCGGAGCAGCAGCAGTGACCCGCCCCGCCCGGCACCGTTTCTTGTCCGTTTCGGCCCCGCAGGAGGTAGCCGCGAATGCTTAGCCGTATTGCCGAATCCCTATTCTGGATCGGCCGCTATGTGGAGCGGGCCGACGGCACCGCCCGTATCCTCGACGTGCACCTGGAGCGGCTCAACCACCTCCCCATGGACGAACGCAAAAGCGTGGCCCAGGAGCTGTTGGCTGTGATGGGAGCACGGCCCCAAAGCGACGACTTCGGCCTGCCCGAGCTGCTGCACGCCCTGGCCTACGACAAGACCAGCGCCACGTCCATTGCCGGGTCCCTGGGCGCTGCCCGCGAGAACGCCCGGCGTGCCCGCGAAACGGTCTCTTCCGGGCTGTGGGAGAGCCTCAACACCACCTATTACGGGCTCAGCCAGCACCGCAAGGACGTGGTGGGCACCTACCGGTTCTGCAACTGGACCCTGGAGCGCACCGCCATGGTCAGCGGCCTGGCGGACACTACCGTCAGCCACGACGAAAGCTGGCTGTTCCTCGTCCTGGGCCGGTCACTTGAGCGGGCCGACATGACAGCCCGCATGCTGTCCACCAGGGATGTCCTGTCCGCAGGCATGTCCTGGGTGAACATGCTCCGGTGCGCCGGCGCCTACGAATCCTTCCTGCGGACCCGCCGGGCAGCCTTCGGTGACCAGCACGCGGCTGAGTTCCTGCTGCTGGACCGGCTGTTCCCGCGCTCCATCGTGTACGCACTGCGTGACGCCGACGAATGCCTCGCCAAGCTGGACCCCTCAGCCCAGCGCGTGGGCTTCATCAACGACGCCCGCCGCATTGTGGGCCAGGCCCGCACCTTCCTCGAGTTCCACCGTACGGACGACCTCATGTCCGAACTGCCCGAACACATGGAACGCGTGCAGAAGGCTGTGTCCCAGGCCTCGGACGCCATTTCCCGTAAGTACTTCAATCAGGCGGACGAACTGGCCTGGGTGGGAGAAGTTTCATGACCCGGCTGAGCATCGTCCACCGGACGGCGTACAAGTACAACAAGCGCGTCACCCTCTCCTACAACGAGGCACGGATGACGCCGCTGACGGACTCCCAGCAGGTGGTCCTCGAATCAGTGGTTAAGGTGTCCCCGTCGCAGGCGGCCGTGAGCACCTACCGCGACTACTGGGGCACCAGGGTGACGGCCTTCGACATGCAGATGCCGCACGACCACCTGGAGGTCATCTCCAACATCACCGTCGAGGTCCACCGTGCCGGGAAAATCCCGTCCGAGTCCGATATCGCCGGCTGGGATGTGCTGGCGTCGCCGGAAACCCTCAACACCCACAGCGACTGGCTGCCGCAGTCACGGCTCAGCGGACCGGGTGACGAAGTCCTGGGCATCATCCCCGGCGTTGTTGCCGGCAAGAACCCGCACGAGGCCGCCATGGCCATCTTCGCCTGGATGCGCGGCGAGATGACCTACATGTCAGGGTCCACCGCCGTCACCACGAACGCGGAAGAGGCGTGGACGCAGCGGCAGGGCGTCTGCCAGGACCTCGCGCACCTGGCCATCGGTGCGCTGCGCAGCTGCGGCATCCCCGCACGGTACGTCTCGGGTTACCTGCACCCGCGCTCCAGCGCCGGCGTGGGAGAGACAGTTGCCGGCCAGTCACACGCCTGGCTGGAGTGGTGGGACGGGGACTGGCGCAGCTGGGACCCCACCAACCACAAACCTGCCGGCGATTTCCACGTCACCGTGGCACGCGGAAGGGACTACCGGGACGTCACGCCGCTCAAGGGCATCCTGTCCGGCGGCGGCGGATCGGCCCTGAACGTCAGCGTGGAGATCACCCAGCTCGCCTGACCGGTGGCGTGCGCACTGGGCGCACGCGGCCGGTGCCTACTCGTGGGCGGACTTGGCCGAGCTGCTGATCTGGGTCCACCAGGTCATCGGCTCGGTGACCTTGAACCGGCGGCCGGTGACGGAGTCGGGGGTAATCCGGACGAACGCGTCCTTGCGGCCCGCCTGCCAGGGAAAGAGGTAGAGCCGGGAGGTGTCCAGGACCTCCTCGGCCCCCTTCACCACTTCGGCGGTTCCCTTGACCACCACGCTCCAGGCGAGTCCGCTCTCCGGATCCACGCCGTCGGCCTCAACCGCCACGGCCGCGTCTCCGGACGCGGCCGATAACTTGCTGCCCTGGCCGGTGCGGAAGACCACCGTGCCGCCGTCCACCGTGTAATTGACGGGGAAGATATCCGGGCGGCCGTCAGCAAGGACGGCCAGCCGGCCAACGGAGACGGTGCGCAGCATGGCCCAGCACTCATGGTGCTCGAGGTTCTGGACGTCAGGTGATGACTCGTTGCTCATGCCGTGAGCATACGCCTTTCACCAGGGGCTGGGCTTGTAATCCTTCAGGAAGACACCGTACTGGTCTTCGCCGTTTTCACCCATGACAATGGGGTCGTAGACCCGGGCCGCACCGTCCACCAGGTCCAGCGGCGCGTGGAAGCCCTCCTCCATGAGCCGGACCTTCGTGTAGTGCGGCCGCTCGTCGGTGATCCAGCCGGTATCCACGGCGGTCATCAGGATGCCGTCGGTATCGAGCATTTCCTGCGCGCTGGTCCTTGTCATCATGTTCAGCGCGGCTTTGGCCATGTTGGTGTGCGGGTGTCCGGCTCCCTTGTAGGCGCGGGAGAACTGGCCTTCCATGGCGGAGACGTTGACGATGTATTTGCGGTGTGCCGTGGAACGCTGCATGGCCCCGCGGAGGCGGCTGACCAGCAGGAACGGTGCCGTCACGTTACAGAGCTGGACTTCAAGCATCTCCAGCGGGTCCACCTCGTCCACCACCTGCGTCCAGCTGTTGATGGTGGCCAGGTCCGGGACCAGGCCGCCGGCGTCGATGGCCGTTCCCGCCGCGATGCGTTCCAGTGAGGCGGAACCGGTGGACAGTGCCAATGACGTCACGGCATCCCCGGCGAGGACGGGGTGCTCGGTGACGGTGCCTGCGAGTGCCAGCGGATGCTTGTCATGGGCGTGGCCGAACGTCAGCAGCTCCGGCCCGCCGTTTGCCTGCTCCAGCGCTGCGGGCAGCGGTTCGTCCTCGGCATCCACCAGCGGCTTGTAGGCATTGCCGGAGCGGCGGACGGTCTGGGCAGCGTTGTTGATGATGATGTCCAGCGGCCCGGCGTCGTTCAGGGAGTCGGTCAGGGCCATGACCTGGGACGGGTCGCGAAGGTCGATGCCCACAATCCGCAGCCGGTGCAGCCAGTCGGCGCTGTCCTCCATGGCAGCGAACCGCCGCGCTGCGTCCTTGGGGAACCGCGTGGTGATGGTGGTGTGGGCGCCGTCGCGCAGCAGCCGGAGCGCGATGTACATGCCGATCTTGGCGCGGCCGCCGGTCAGCAGGGCGCTGCGGCCGGTGAGATCGGTCCGGGCATCGCGCTTGCTGTGGCTGAACGCCGCGCATTCCGGGCAGAGCTGGTGGTAAAAGGCGTCCACCTGGGTGTAGTGCTGTTTGCAGATGTAGCACGGCCGGGACCGGATGAGGTGGCCGGCCACTTCGCCGGTGGCCGAGGGAGCGAGCTTGTTTCCGCGCGTCTCGTCGTCGATCCGGTCAGGGGCGGCCGTGGCCGTCAGGGCAATAACGGCGCGGTCGGCGTCCGCAATCAGGTCGCGCTTGGTGACCCTGCGGTGGCGCTTGACCGCCTTGAACATCTTGCCGGTGGCCCGGCGCACCGAGATGTAGTCGGGGTGCTCCTCGTCGTAGACGTGGATGGTGTTCAGGACCTTGAGGCAGGCCTGGATTTCCTCAGGGGTCAGGTCGGGGGAGCTCATTGGGTCAATTTTACAGCGTGGACGCAGGGCATCATGACTGAAGGACCGGAGGCGCCGTGCAGGCGCCGCCGGTCCCTCGACGGGATGTCAGCGGCGGGTCAGGACACGCGTGCCCCGGGGGAGGCTTCGGCTGCGGCGGCATGGGTCCGGGCCACCTTGTCCACCGACTCGCGCACCTCCGGGTACTGGTCCGCGGCGGCCTTCACGGCGTTGGGGACCAGATGCAGGTTCTTGGCGGCCAGCTGGCGTTCGTGTTCGCCGGGCTCCGGGACTTCCTGGTACTTGGACAGGACGGTGATGCCTGATTCGGTGACCTTGAAGCCGCGTGCACGGTCGAGGTCCGGGTCCAAACCGATGGCGGCGCCGGCCGGCACCTTGACGTTCTTGTCAATGATGGCCCGGTTGATCACGGCGCCCTCGCCGACCTGTACCTTGTCCATCAGGACGGAGTCGATGACCCTGCTGCTGGTCGCCACGTACACGTCGTTGGAGAGGACGGACCCCTCCACCACGCCGCCGGAGATCACCACGCCGCTGGAGACGATCGAGTCCAGGGCGGTGCCCACCGTGTTGTTGAGGCCGCGGACGAACTTGGCGGGCGGGGAGATGCTTTGCCGCGTGTAGATGGGCCACTCGGAGTTGTAGAGGTTGAACACCGGCAGCGGCGAGATGAGGTCCATGTGGGCGTCGTAGAAGGAGTCGATGGTGCCGACGTCGCGCCAGTAGGTGCGGTCGCGTTCGGTGGAGCCGGGGATTTCGTTGAGCGTGAAGTCGTAGACCCCTGCCTCGCCCTGGTTGACGAAGTAGGGGATGATGTCACCGCCCATGTCGTGCTTGGTGTCGAGGCGTTCGGCGTCCACGTGCAGGGCCGCCACCAGGGCGTCGGCGTCGAACACGTAGTTGCCCATGGAGGCGAGGAACTGGGACGGATCCGCGGCGAGGCCGGGCGTGGTGGCGGGTTTCTCCACGAATGCCGCAATCTTCTGCGGATCGTTCTGGTCCACCTCGATGACACCGAACTGGTCGGCCATGCTCAGTGGCTGGCGGACGGCGGCAACCGTTGCCTTGGCCCCGCTGTGGACGTGCTGTTCCACCATCTGGGCGAAGTCCATGCGGTAGACGTGGTCTGCACCGACCACGACGACGATGTCGGGGTTGGCGTCATGGATCAGGTTCAGGGACTGGTAGATGGCGTTGGCGCTGCCCAGGAACCAGCTCTTGCCTACGCGCTGCTGTGCGGGGACGGAGGCGACATAGTTCCCGAGCTGGGTGGACATGCGCCAGGCTTCGGAAATATGCCGGTCAAGGCTGTGGGATTTGTACTGGGTGAGGACCACGATTTGCAGGTAGCGAGAATTCACCAGGTTGGAAATCGCAAAATCGATAAGGCGGTAGCTGCCGGCGAAAGGCACCGCGGGCTTCGCCCGGTCTGCCGTCAGTGGCATCAGTCTGTTTCCCTCGCCACCTGCGAGGACAATGGCCAGGACTTTTTTATTCAACGGCATAGTGGTCGCTCCTGTACGCCTTCGTAACTCCCCAAGACAATCCGGTACGCCCGGACTCCTTCACACTAGAACAGTTATGCGTGAAGGACTACCTTGGGTCTTGTGCGAATAGACATTGTGACTAAAGAGTTCCCGCCGGAAATTTATGGTGGCGCCGGGGTGCACGTCGCCGAATTGAGCAGGGTGCTTAGTAAGCACGTTGACCTGCAGGTTCGTGCCTTCGGTGCCCCCCGCGACGCCGACTATCACGGTGCTGTGGTGACTTCCTACGCTGTACCGGAGGACCTCGGCTCCGCCAACGCCGCTGTGCAGACGTTGGGTGTGGACCTGAGGATCGTCCCGGACATCGCCGGCGCCGACCTGGTCCACTCGCATACCTGGTACGCCAATATGGCCGGCCACCTGGCCTCACTGCTGCACGGAATTCCGCATGTTTTGAGTGCCCACAGCCTTGAACCCCTGCG
>Ga0308160_10006016_pt1 | contig 12512 bp, 16 predicted proteins | sample PhyFR1_FD_201036 | JGI IMG/M metagenome (GOLD analysis project Ga0308160, IMG submission 201036) | Phyllosphere microbial communities from UC Gill Tract Community Farm, Albany, California, United States - DLSLF.R1 | ecosystem: Host-associated > Plants > Phyllosphere > Unclassified | place: USA... | reverse complement strand
CAGCCTGTCGCGCTCCGGAGTCCGTCCTCCCACTGCCCTCTCTCTCTCGCTCGTCAAGCCAGAACGCACGCCGCCACTCCCCCACCCCCTCTGTCTCTCGCGGACTCCACTGCATCAACCCTCGGATGCCCATCCTCCGCAACCGATCGTCCTCCAAGTCCTCGTCCATGTCCACCACGCAGACGTCGCCAGCCTTGACCTCGATCGGCGGCGGCGGCAGCAGCAGCTCGTTTTGCTTCTCGTTCCGGCACAAGTCGGCCGCCTGGCGTCCGCTGCCGAGACCGACCAGCCGACGCCGACGGCACCCACGTCGGCCCGCGAGAGCCTCCTCCGTTTCGCCCGGAGCGGACGGTCGTCGGCGACCGGCGCCCCAACCATCAGCATCCATCGGGCCGCCGACGACGACGGCGCCGCCTTCTACCCAACCTCGGCCGCCGTCGGCGGAAGGGAGCCTCACCTCCGGAGCCCGGGCGACGAGGGCTTTGACCAGCTGCTCGAACCCGTCGGCTCCTCGGTCAAGATGGATGACGTGCCCGCCTTCTGGCACGGAGATTTTGGCTGATGCGCCAACCGGCCTGGCGGCCCACGTCCCAGGTGCGTCCTGTGCTGTCCTCTTGTGGCGTAGGCACACGAGCTGACGAGACCTGCTCTCGCCCCCCGCCCCCCTTGCGCTTTCCAGTACAATGCCAAGACGCCGCTTCACAGCAAGCTCGAGGAGCCACCCTTCTATATTTACCTGACGACATAGGTTAAGTGCGTCTCCGGGCGCGGGCCTCGATCGCGCCTCAGCAGGCTCCTTCTCGGCTGACACCCCCTTGCCGTCCCAGCCCCATGACCCTCATCTTCATCGGCCACATCCGCGACTACTTTGGCAAGCGCTTCTTCCCGGCCGACTTCAACGATCTCATGGCTCACAACGTGCGTCGCAGCCTTCGCAGCCTCGCGTATTCCGCACAGGGGTGCTGATCCCCCCTTCCTCCTTCTTGTGCGCGCGCCGTCTGCTTCCAGGGCTTGGCTGAGGCTTGCCTCGAGCGGCCAGCCTGTTCCTCACGTCGCCAGCTCAGCCAGCGCGTCTCTGAAGGCGCCAATCCTAGCCCTTGCAACGCCTCTGCCGCCAGTGTCCTCTCCGACCCTGACCCTGTCCGGTCGAGCGGTCGCGAGACTCCGCCAGTGACTCCAGAATGGCGCCCAGCGAGTGACCCCGCTGCGCCCAGGGGTAATCCATCAAGTCCAGCACCTTGAAGAACTGGGCGAGGTGCATGTTCTGCTGCGAAGCGACGACGTAGATCATCTTGTCAAACTTGTACTTTTCGTACCGCTCGGCTGCCGCGCCGATGTCTCGCGTGATGTAGATGGTCGTGCCGTCTGCGCAGCGCGAGAGCCAAAGCGAGGTCAGCAAAGGCAGCCTCCCTCCTGGGGCGCGTTCGTGACGGCCTTCAACAGCCCAGCCTGAACCCCGGCTCCTGATTTCGATGCGCATCTTGAGTCTGCATCCTCAGTCGTGCAAGACGTCCGCCCAGCCCTCCTTCACCCAGTCACGCACGCCCTCCACGACGACGAGCACCTCGCCGATCGCCTCCTCAAGCGTCGCCCCCTCGAAGCCCTTCACGACCACGCGCCGTCTGCCGTCGGCCGATGTCGTCCGCGCGACGAGACCGGTGCGCAGCGTGTCCGGTGCGCCGGTTGCCACTGGCGCAAGCGCAGATGCAAGGGCCGCAGCAAGACGCTGGGCGAGCAGAGCCCAGACTGGATCCTCGGACCGGAGTATCTTGTCGATTCGGCCGCGGAGTTGTTTGCGGCCCTCCGGGTCGAGGTCGCGCCCGGCGCGAAGGAGGGCTTCGAGGTCCGAGAGGTGGGTGTGGCTCGCAGACGGCGGTGCGAGTAGGTCGGCTCGGAGCAGGGCGAAGATCTTGCCGGCGAGATCGGGAGGCGCCGCCGGTGCCAGCAGGACGAGCAGGGACGTTATAAGCAGCGCCTGAAGCAGGTTCTGGGAAACCCACAGGACGGGCGCGCAGGCGCTGAGCAGCGGCGGCAGGCGGTTGGTGTCGGCCTGCGATGAGTCTCCACTGGATGGGGCCGGAGCGGTCAGGAAGGTGATGGCCGTCGGCGAGCAGATGCTGTCAGCGAGCCGCTTCGTCCAGCCGTCGCCATCGACGCCGGTCCATGAGCGCCAAGTCGACCGCAGCTCGTCGATGGTCCAGCGTGATAGCAGGTCGTTGCGCTCCTGAGCGTGCGCGAGAGCTCGCACCATCGATGGCAGGGCCGACAGTGGTACAGCGGCCAGCTTGGCCTGCGCAAGGTCAGCCTGCGGCAGGAAAGACGGCGTCGGCATCGGTGCACATCCCTCGGTTCTCGAAGACTGAGCGTGCTTACCCGCAGAACCTCGCTCAGGTCGAGGATGCCCTGGACGGCACGGATGACGGCCCGTGTGCGCGCGACGACTTCGGGCGACGGTGCGCCGCTGCTCTCGCCAGGGTTCGCCGGCGGAGCGGGGCCTTGCGTCACGGGCCCTCGTAGAAGCGACTGCAGACGGTCGATCTCGGCGTCTCTGATCGGCGCACAAACGGATCTGAGGGCTTCCAGCTGTAAGTCAAGGGGTGATTGAGTGAGTCAGCGTTGCCCGCCTGCCTGCTTCCTCGCGCGGCCGTGACAATGTTGCGCACCATCTGGTCGAGGCGGCCGGCAAACGCCTGCGGATCCCAAGCGCCAACAGGGTCCGCGTCTGGGACGGGGAAAAGACTTGCGAGCGTCGATGGCGGGAGCAGCGTGCGGGCAGCGTCGGTGAGATCCGTCTGGAGCTGCACGATCTTGAGCGTCGGCTGCGTTGACGGCGGCGGAGCAAGAAGCAGGTCGGCTGCCTGTGCAAAGGGGTCCGTTGCGGGTGTCAGCGGCGCGCCATTACGCTCGCGAAGCCACGGTCGACTCACCTGATCCCAGTATGCCGACTTCATCATGACGGCGACGCGCTCCTCGGGCGTCATCCCGAGCGCCTTCGTCACACCGTCCATCCCCTTCCCGCGCTTGCCGAGCGAGTCCATGGCGACCTCGTCCAGCGCGCGCTTGCGCTTCCGGGCGTACGTGTCCTCGGCCGGGCCAGCGCCCGAGCTGGTCAAGGAAGGGCGAGCAAAGAGGGAGAGGAGCGTCTTGCCGGGCGGAAGGACGAGCGACGGATAGAGCGCCAGAGTGACGAGCAGGGCGGAGTCGGAGAGGCCGCTCTGCACCGGCGGCCTGGCGGCCGAGAGGAGCAGCGGCAGGAGCTCGTCTGGCAGCGACTCGAGCGACGGCAGCGGGGCTGGCTCGTAGGCTGCGGGTGGTACCTCGGCCGAGCAGCTCGGTTCGGATCCGTCGGTGACGGACTCAGCCGACGGTACCGCTGCCGTCAGGTGCAGGTCCCCCGTCTGCTCCTTGATCTGCTCGATCTCCTCGAGCAGCTCGGCGCCCTCGGGGTCGTTGATGACCATGGTGACACCGCCGGTCGCGGCCTCGGGCCCGGATGCGAGGCCAGCGAGCTCGGCATCGCATGCGGCCCTCAGCTTGGCGACCTCCTTGGCCTCAGCCGGGTCGTCGCGTTCGAGGGCGAGGAGCTCGTCGCGCAGGCCGCGCCATTCCGCCGCCGGGTTCGGGTTGCGCCTTGCCGCCGCCTCGAACGCGACGAGAGCGGCCTCTAGCGAAGCTGCCTGTGGCGAGCCGGTCTTCTTGAGCGCCTGGACGAGGGCGCCGAGCGAGCCAAGGGTCGAGAGCGAGAGCGAGACCATCTTGCGATGATCGTCGGCAGCCAGGCCAAGAGGAGAGCGGCCGCCTGCGCGTCCTCCACCTAGACGCCTGCCGGCCAACCCCTCTGCAGCCGTCCAAACCATCACCGTCTTCTTGCCCTTCCAGATTGCCCAGCATGGCATCAGAAGCTCCCTCGGACGCCGCATCAAGCTCTGCGGCTCCTGCACCTGCCGCAGTCCCGATCGCAGCTCCGGCCGTGTACCTCCCGCCCGCCTCCGTCCCGCCGCCGCGTGCGTCCCTCCCGAGCTCGCCGTCTGCGCCTCATATCCCGCCCGACTCGACTTCACGAGCTAACGCGCAGCCTCTCGCTCGACTTCGCCAGCCGACCTGCCAGATTCTGCATACGACCTGACGCCGGGCGAGGCACAGTCGGTCCTGGCGGGCATCGCCAAGCGGGCCAAAGATGACAGCGTGCTCCGGACGAGCAAGATGCGGGAGCGCGACACGCAGCCAGCGCGCCGGTGGGACGAGGTACGTTCGCCAGCTCCAGCTGCTCGTGAGAAGGAGTTTGCTGACCCCGCTACTGCTGCTGCTGCCATCTCATCCAGACCAAAATCCGCATCAAGTTTGCTGACCGGACGATCGTCCAGCAGGCGTTCCTGTCGGCTGCGCCGCTCAAGGACGTCTACGCGTTCGTTCGGGCGTCGCTCGCGCCTGCGCACGGCGAGGCCAAGTTCACACTCTGTGCAACCCCTCCCTTCCCGGCGACATTTCCTTTGCCCATCACAGCTCCATTGCTGACATCGCATGCCACTGTTGGTGCCGCTCTCGCAGACATCCCTCCCAGTCAGAACCTGCCCGAGACCCCGCCTTCGCCGCCGCCGCGGAGTAAGCTGCCCTCGAAGCGGTTTGCACCGCCAGAGCCGGTCAAGGTCAGCCTGGCCGACCACGGCCTGGCGCCATCATCCGTTCTCTCGATTCGATTCGAGGATCCGGCTCTCAACAGCAGCGAGGCGCGGGCGCCGCTGAGGGAGGAGCTACTGGAGCGCGCAGAGGAGTTGCCGCTTCCAGCGAGCACGCCGACACCACCGCCAGCAACGGCCTCCCCGACGCCCACAACCGAAGCAGACAGACCCGAGCCGGCGAAGGCGGGTGGAGGCAAGATGCCCAAGTGGTTCAAGGGTCCGGGCAGTGAGTGCTGCCTGAGGCTGAGGGATGTGTGTCCGAGAGAGCGCAGCTGACCACCGGCTCACGTTCCTGATCCGAACCTGCAGAGAAGTGATGACGACTGAGCGATCCACATGGTTGTGCCTCCGATTATCGGTGCTGGGAGAAAGCTGCGGGTCGCCTCGCTGATGGCTTACTGTTTCAGCTAACATGGAGCCCGAGCAGGGCCGAAGGCGAAGAGCCTCGTACAATCGCGCCTCCCTCAGGAGGCGTGCTCAACCTCAACCGGGACCCAGCCAATCTTGAATCGGCGGTAGCCCATCTCGTCCCGACGTCCGACGCCGCGCTCGAGGCCCGCCTTGAAATCCTGCGTTTCGAGCGTGCGAAGGACCCAGCGGTCGCCGGCGTTCCGCGTCGGGCGGTTCGGCGGCGTCAGCAGGCAGGGCGAATACGGCCGGGTGGCCGACCCAGACGCTGAACGCAGGAGCGAGACGCTCGAGTCGGCCGGGAAGTGCGGGAAATAAGACGTGTCGGCCGGCGGCGGGCTTGCGAGCGGAAAGACGAGCTGGACCGACTCGACCTCCTTGACGTGGGTCGGCCGGAGCGGCATGAAGCAGTGAAAGACCCCGCCGTCGTCGTCCGCGTCTGGCAACCGGAGCAGCGCCTTGACGGCCTCTTTGATCCAGCCGGCGTGATGCGTCTCGTAGACGCAGTCGGCTGCGATCAAGACGTCCCATCGGCCTTCGCTTGCGCGGTCCTCGCCGACGAGGGACGGCGAGGCCGAGCGATCGCGCGTCCCGTCACGGCCGACGGTGACGAGGGGGCCCGAAGACACATACGAGAGCCAGTCGAGCGGCCTGACCGTGAGTGTGCCGCCCGAGGTCGGCGAGACGAAGCGTGTCGTGCCTTCCGGAAGAGGGGCGCCCGACTGAGCAGGGGGCAGGTTGAGAGCGGCGTTCTTGCTGCTCGAGCCCACAGGCGTACTTGTCAGCGCGATCCCAACAACGGCACAAAAGATCTCCGGTCGACCCACCAGAGATTCGCCAGCACGTCCGGGTGATAGTCGGTCGCGTCGATCCTGGCGTCCTTGAGCAAGGCGAGCGGGCTCTGGACCAAGGCGAGCGAGACGACGCCCGTACCGGCACCGAGCTCGAGGATGCGCAGCGGACGATCGGCCTTCAGCGTCGGCAGGAAGTAGTTCGGAAAATTGAGGATGCGCCGTGCGAGGAGGATTGATGACCCCCAGGTTTGCACGCCGACAGAGTCGTCTACGAAGGAGGGGGGACAAGCCGGGTCAGATGCGCACGAGCTGGGTCATCGAGCGACGGCGCACGTACGAGACGAAGAGAGGTAGGGCGCATCATTGACGATGATATTGACCTCGTGCGGCAGAGCAATCTCGCGCAGGATGGCACCGGCAGCTAAGAGAGGAGAGGAGCACAGGGCGTCAGCGGGCGTCTTGGAATGAGCGCCTGCTGCGCGGCATGTCGTCGGCGAGAGGTTAGACGAACCCGAGGTGCCCGACCAGACGGCGAGCAACGCTGAGTCCAGCGAACAGATGCAACGTCAGCAGAGGGCATCTAGACAATGTACATCCCAGACTGACTGAGTCAGAGCGAGGACTGGTGGCACGTACCTGCCGCGGCCTCCACCACCTGCTCCCGGAGCTCGCGCTCGCCCGCCTCCTCGGCCTCCTCGCACCAATCGCCGCTGATCTTGACGATCCGCTCGAGCCAGCCCCGGGCATACTTGTGCTCAAACTCGTCGGCGCTCTTCTCGTCGTTCTCGTCGTCTGAGCTCGTCGCAGCCGAGGCTCTGTCGGCCTCCGCCGGTGTGCTGTAGCCAGAGTCGACGACCTCCTCCTCGCCGCTGGCGCCGTGAACGGCTGCGAGAGGGCAGACACAGTCAGCTTGACTCAAGCATCAGGACGGGCGCTGCCCCTGAACGCACGAGGCTGGAAAATCTGGCCGAGCTTGGCAATATGGCCCGAGAGCACGGCCGGAGTGAAGCGGGCGAGCGACCGGCCGAGCTGGGGGAGAAACTGCGAGGGAGGGACATTAGCGCCCATCGAGGAGCGTGTCTACCGAAGGATCCCTTTAGTATCTAGGTGTCTGTGTATGCAGACCAGCGTCTATGCTTGTGCTGTCCGCGAGAGTCTATGAGAGAACGAGGGCGAGGTGCTGGTCAGGAGCTCGTCCCAGGGCTGAATTTCGGCCGTCGGAGCTGAGCGTCGTGCCGCGCGAGGCCGACGATGGTGCAGCAAAGGGTCGAGGCGTCGGGCATGCTTGCTTTGCTCTCTTCCAACCACGTTTCCCATCAGTCGACCCAGAGCAAGGATGGCCGCACCAACATCGCAGGAGGAGCCCAAGATCTCTGAGGGTTCGTCTGACCATACACGCGGCAGCGACTCGTGGAGCCATGGTCACCCCGGTCGAGCTGACCTCCTACACTCGGACGCGTCTGCGCCTCATCCGCCCTCGTCACCCATAGCCGAGGCCGCGCTGTATGACCGCCAGATCCGGCTCTGGGGCCTCGAGGCTCAGCAGCGGTTTGTTCGCCGCTCGTCCGCTCGTTCCTGGTATCGTCACTGTCGCTGAAATCCTGCGCACGATGGTCTCCGGCGTGCAGGATGCGGAGCTCGACAGTGCTCGTGCTCAACCTGAACTCGCTCGCGCACGAGACGATCAAGAACATCGTCCTCTCAGGCATCGGCCACTTGATGGTGAACCCCTCTCCGTCTCTCCGTCTCTACAGCATGCACACATGCTGACGCCTTCTTGAGCGCGACCATCGCAGGTCATGGACGAGAGCACGGTTGCTGAGCGCGATCTTGCGGCCGGCTTCCTGTTCCGAGAGAACGACGGCGTCGTTGGCCAGAAGGTACGTCGCCTGAACCGTCCTCTTTCCATAGCGAAGCTCTTATTGATTGACCGTGCCCTTTCGAAACGGAGCAGAAGGTCGACACTGCGCTGCCGCAGATCCAGTCGCTCAACCCGCTCGTCAAGGTAACGCCTTCGACAAGCACGGCGCCCTTCCTGCCCGCGTCATCCGAGGACGAGATGGTCGCGTACCTGCAGGGGCACCAAGTCTCGGTTCTCGTCCTGACCGACTCGGATCGGGCTTCGATGGTGCGTGCTCACCGATCTCCGAGCAACGCGGCCAGCTGGCTGACGACGACCGCGCCCCTTCTGTGAACGCAATGCCGCCCCCAGATCGCCATCGATCGTGCCTGCCAGCGGGCCAACACGCTCTTCATCGCCGCCGGCACGTACGCCATGACCGGCTACATTGTCACATCTCTCGGCTCGTCCTTCTCGTATATCACCGAGGATAAGACGGAGCCGCTGCCCGGCCAACCAGCCGTCAAGGGTCGGCTGAGGAATACGGTCAGCTTGCCTGGCGTCGCCGGTGCTCTCGAGGCCGACAAGGGCCTCAAGGGTCTGACGAAGCAGAACCTGAAACGAAGCGGCGCGGGCGGCTTCGCTTCACTTCTGTGTACGTCGTCTTTTCGCGTCAGCCCCTCGCTTGCTGCGTCACCTGCTGATCCTTGGACTTCCTCACTGGCTTTTGCAGCACTGTGGGACTGGGAGGCGCGTAACGGCCGCTTACCGACAGAGGAGGACGCTGCGGCGCCAGCAGAGCTGAAGCAGGCGGCCGAGGAGCTTCTCGATTCCTGGGGCGTCTCGCCCGCCGCCATTCCGGACGTCGCAGACATCACACAGTGCGTCCTTCCTGCACGAGCCCAGCTTGCGTCCGCGTTCTCTTACCCACGCCCATCGGACGTCTTTGCAGACACCTCGCCCGGGTCTCCTCACTCCAGTTCTCGCCCACATCGGCTGTCCTCGGCGGCATGCTCGCTCAGGACGTCCTGCGGCTGATCTCGCGCTCTGGCCTGCCGACGGTTGGCTTCCTCTGGTACGACTCGGGCGTCGGCTGGGAGACGGCCGGCGAGCGCCAGCCGGGCGAGAAGCTCCGCGACTTTGGCGGCGCCGCCGTCGGTCGCTGGGGCGTCACCGCGACGGTCGAGCCGCTCAAGGAGCTCTGATGCCGATGTGGCCCAGCAGCTACCGCAGACGCCGGGGACGCTCTCTCGTGTTAAGCGAGTGAGAGGTGTGCATGTGAGAGAAGACAGTGAACCCGCGAGCGATACACAAGGCGAAGGTGAGGTTCGGGCCAGCCGACCTTCACCAGTCTGGAGAGAGGCGAGCGCAGCGCGTCAGCAGCAGCTTCGTCGTTACAAAGACGATCCGGCCACGCACCAAACACCTCGGTGACGAGCTCGACCTCGGCGGCGCCGACCGTCTCGCCGACATGGCCCTTAGCGAGCTGCCATTGGTAGGCGCCGACCGCGCGGCGGACGTCTGTCGTTAGGCTGACCGGCCCGCAGGAGCCGATGCCAACGGTCGATCCTGGCGCGACCGACGCAAACGTCTCGTTGAGCATGTCAGGGAAACTCGGCCGGTAGCGGAACGCGGTGAAGCCAGCGCGGCCGGTGCCATGCCCGAGCACACTCCTGCGAGACGGTCAACGGGAAGGTGTGTCAGGGTTGGAATCGACGGGCAGCCTCGACAGCTCTAGAAACGCACGACTTTTCCGACACGTCTCCGTCTTTGCCCTTTTCGGAGCCGGCCGCGGTCGACGAGGCCGAGTCGGTCAGGCGGACGATGCCAGGGCTCTCGTCGTCGGTGATGTAAAGGTTGAGGTCGAGCGTGAAGCCTCTCAGCTTGCGAAGGGCAAGTGCACAGCGCTCGACCCGGTCGGTGAACCACGTCTCAGCCTCTGCGGGAGGACAGGCGTCTTGGCGCGTCAGTCGTGATTGGAATCGTCGGTGGGTAACGAGGGCCTTCCAGGCTGAACCCACCTCCGTTGCGCACGGCCCAGTGGATGACGAGGTGCGAGACGTTGAGACTTGCATCACCACGTAGGAGCCGCTCCGTCAGCGACTCGAGCATAGCCATGGCAAACGTCATGCCCGCCCCGCCGGCGAGGAGGATGACCGTGTCGTGCCGGCCAAGGTCGCGATTGGCCTCGGACGGGCCGCCGTACGGACCGTCGAGGAGGACCGGCGTCGAAGGGTTGGCCGACTCGGCCAGGCTCAGGAGCCGCGGGCCGAGTCCTTTCTTGGGGTCGATGCGGAAGACGAGATGGAGGTTGCCCTGCTCCGTCTTGGTCTGAAGAACGTGGTCGATGGCGTCGGTGAAGGCAACGTTAGAGATGGTATAAGGGTGCGATCTGCAGAAGGGCAGACAGTCAGTCTTCGGGGTCGGCAAGCGAGCAACCCAAGGAGACACGAGAAGCACGCACTCGAACGGCCGGACGCGGATAAAGTTGACAAAGACGTGCTGGCCGGCCTGCCAGCGGAAGGCGCCGCCGGCTGGATAGCGCACGACGACGCGGACGGCGTTATCGGCTAGGCGCTCAATATGGCCGAGGGGAATGCTATGGCCGTTGCGGATGAACATGAGGCCGAAGCGCATGAAGACCGAGGTCAGGTAGATGATGGCCGTCGACCAGATCCAATCCCACGAGCCGAGCAGCTAGTGACAGTGAAGTCGGAAGTCAGCGCTCGCTCTGCTGGGACGACGACGAAGCGACGTGCGCACCTTGTTGCAGTGGAGGTAAAAGGCCCAGGAGAAAATGATGGCGGCAGCGATGTGCAGCAGCTTGAAGAGCTCGTACGAGCGTTTACGGATACCGCTGAACGAGCCCCAGCAGAGCCAGGCGAGGCAAATAAGGGCGGCCGTGCCAGACCAGTAGTACTGCAGCGCAAGCGAAAGGGCCGGTGGTCAACTGATGGAGCCGGATGGGGACGAGGATAGGGTCGGGAATGGAAGGGACGCACAACTTTGTGGTCGACCTGCCAGGCGTAGGCGATCTGGCTCAGGCCCCGAGGGTTCTTGCCGTCCACGTTGGGCCTGGTCAACGGGGGTCCTCGGTAATCAGCCGTGAGTCGTGACAGGCGAGACGGCTCGGGTTCGAGCGAGGGAAGGGTGTCGCACCTGACCTCACGCATGCCCTGCACGACAAACGGGAACGTGTGGAGCATCGAGAGGATGAGGAAAAGATGCGACAGCCACTGGTGGTAGACCTGTAGCTTTTCGTGCGAGGCGCCGACGATGAAGCCGACGATGTTCCATTTGGCGCCGAAGGCTGATGCGAGCATGAAGGGTCAGAGCAGTGGAGGGTGAAGCATATGGGCGGTGCGAGACGGACCAAAGATGAAGGGGTAGCAGCCGAGAGCGAAGAGGCCCTGTCGACGTGCCCGAGGAGGGGTCAATTAGGGGGCGACTGGCATGAAAGACGGAACCGCGACGACGCACCGTGCGAAGTGCGAGCGGAGGGGAGCCGACGTTCCAGCGGCTGCGGTAGTAAGGCTGCACGGCGAGCGACCAGACTAGTGAAGGGAAAAAGGGAGGGGTCAGAGAGGATGTGGGTCGAGAGTCGGACGAGCGATAGAAGGCTGACCGAGGACGAAAGCCCAAAAGACGCCAATGAGGCCGATCGTGCCCCAGGTTGGGAACGACAGGCCGGCGACCGCCTTGGGTTGCGAGGTCTCGATCCAGCGGTAGGCTGCGACCGATCGGCGGTAGAGTCGGCCACGGCGGATGCGGGCGCCGAAGCTGAGAAGAGGGCTCGAGGGTCAGCTGCTAGACGCGCTTGTGCAAGGGAGGCGAGAGAAATAGACGTACGCCGTCTTGCGGAGTAGGAGCGAGAGGAGGTTGAACAGGCCGGCGATGGCGATGACGCCGCAGATGAAGCCGACGACGGCCTTTGCGTCTGGCGCGAAACTCATCCGCCGACGACGTCAGCTCTGAGCCTGTCAAAGGGGAGCCCGAGGGGAAGACCGACACTTTGGCATCTCGTCGTAGGGGTCGCGCTTGATGTCGGCCGCCTCGGCCGGCGTCAGTTCGACATGGCCGTGGCGGGCGACGAGGCGGTCAATCGTCATGTTGAGCGGGGAGGGGCGGGGCGGGAGCGTCGGGCGGGCGAGGTGGACGGTCGGGCGTGTGGGTCAGTGGCTTCTCGTTAGGAGGGTCAGCGAGAAGAGGCGGTCGTCCTCCCTTCTTCTTTTAAAAGTCGGTCGGTCAGTGTCCCTGGCACGACAGGGGGGAGGAGGTCGAAGCCTGCTGGCGATTGGCTCTGGGCCGGTCGCAGCCGACGAGGCACTTCTGATCGTCACGGCCCACGCGGCGTAATGCGTGCCAGAGGGGAGCCCCACGTTTGAGCTCCGTGAGGCCGTTTCCCTCAGGCGCGCGCGAGAGAATATTGGCTCGGCTAGTTTCAGCGGGCTTCGGTCCGGACGAGGGCATTCTGCGTCTAAGAGGGAAGGGGTCTGCCGTCTCGGGCAGCAGTGCGTGTTGGCCTTCTCTTGGGAGTCTGCGAAGGGGACCTCCGCCCGCTCGGGCAGAGGGCTCGAGGCGACTGCCAAAAGCGCCCGTTCTCGCGCTCGCTCGCTTGTTGCAGGGCCATCTTTGCAGAGACAGGCGTTCAGAGGCGGACATCTGATCTACAAGGGCGTGCGAGTCATCAAGGAAAAAAAATGCTAGAAACACCGAGAACAACGGCATGAGAAGGATAAGAGGGGCTGAGCGGTTGGATATTGTGGGGGGGGGGGGGGGGGTTGCGAAGTG
>Ga0308160_10006015_pt1 | contig 12515 bp, 17 predicted proteins | sample PhyFR1_FD_201036 | JGI IMG/M metagenome (GOLD analysis project Ga0308160, IMG submission 201036) | Phyllosphere microbial communities from UC Gill Tract Community Farm, Albany, California, United States - DLSLF.R1 | ecosystem: Host-associated > Plants > Phyllosphere > Unclassified | place: USA... | reverse complement strand
AACCACAACACCTAACAGGATTCGCAAGTGGTCCCCCACCTTGCTACTAACTGGGCGATATCCAGGTTATCTGCGCAGATCGGACGGGATGCGGAGTTTTCTAGATTCTATGGTCGTGGATGAAAAGCTGTTACCAAAAGCCCTATAAACGAGTTGACCTGAAATGAGAGATCTGAGCGGGTGACCACACAACCGGATCTATCCGATGCCAGCTTTCTACCCTGAATATCCAATCCCATAGTAGGCCGAGCTGACTAAAAGAGAACTTTCCGGTAACCTCGTACCCATACATATACATTGACAGTCAGCTGCACCCACTTGCAGCATATCGCATACCCCCTCCCACTCAAGCGATGCACTCGGCTGTACCCCGATCTACCAATATGGATTCACACACTGTCTCTTCCGGTGACCTCGAAGTGTTATCGCTCCTCACGTCAGACGAGTCGACTATGGGCCCATTACCGACTCGACCAAAGGCTCACAATGCGAAACGATTGCCTAGGCGTGAAAGTCCCATGGATGCGCTGCTGATCAGTGCGGTCCTCTCTGGCAGTGGGCCTCTCACACGGCATCATTTCGGACATGGAGCGGGTAAGTCTTTGCGGCGTCTCGAAGCTCCACAGTTTGCTCACCTACAGCCCGGCCCGGTGCGTATGCTTCATGTGACGAATCTCGACCTACATCACCTACACGCACGAGCTATCCTTCCAAAGTCACAATGAGGAGTATGCAAGCCCCTCGTAGCGAGCGTCTCAAGCTCGAACAAAACAGCGATCCTTCTTCGGTCATCCCTACATCGAAGCCAAAGGAGCCGTCATCACCGGTCAAGACGAAAAGACGAATGTCTGTGGACCCATCACCTGTGTCCCAGATCCTTCAATCCGCATCTCCGTCATACAACTTTTACGCCCAAACTTCCAACGCGGCAGCCAGCTCGTCCCGACCTCAAGTCCGCTGTATGGCTCGGACTCGAGTTCCAACTCCTCACGGAGAGATCTTTTTGCACCTTTACCACAACAATGTCGACAACAAAGAACATCTGGCGATAGTGTACGACCCAATTCAGCTATCTGAAGATGTCCGAGCTCAGGCGCCCGTGGGAAGAAGGGAGATCAAGAGCAAAAGTCTGAACGCAAAATGGAGAGAGGGAGAGACGGATATGGAGCGAGTCGTTCGAGGTGCCTATGTCGGTCGACTGGCGCCTGGCAAAGAAGACCGCGCGAGTACACCATCGCCCGCGCAAGATGCTATACCCGAGGAAGCGATTATCGAGGATGTGGAAGATGACGTGCCACCATTAGTGCGTATACACTCGGAATGCTACACTGGCGAAACGATTGGCTCCATGCGATGCGACTGTGGTGAACAATTGGACGAGGCCATGCGTCTTATCGCTCTTCCACAACCTATACCCAACCCGATACCCAGTGCCGCCAACTCTGCGCCAGCATCCGGCTATCCTTCACCTTCTCTGACAGCAACATCGCAGATGCTGGGCGAGTACCCCGGTCGAGGGGTTGTCATCTACCTACGTCAAGAAGGCCGAGGTATCGGACTACTCGAAAAGATTCGCGCCTACAACCTGCAAGATCTCGGTCACGATACAGTCACTGCCAACCTCATGCTGGGTCACGGTGCAGATGAGCGAAAATACGATGTAGCGGCCGAGATCCTGCGCGATCTTGGTCTTGGAGAGGAACAAGGGATCAGGCTCCTGACGAATAACCCAGAGAAAGTAGAGGGCCTTTCCCAGGAAGGAATTCAGATCAACGAAAGAGTCGGAATGGTTCCGCGAGACTGGACAACACAAGCCAACGACAAGGAATATGGACAGTGGCGAGAACGACGTGCGGGCGTTGGACTTATCGGGGCCTCCAAAACCAGTGGCCCTGAATTGGAAAAGTACCTGCGGACCAAAGTTGAGCGGATGGGTCATAGTGAGTGGATATATCATGCAGTGTGCTGACATGTAGTCTTGGATATCCCTCATCTGCAGTGACCGTTGCACCCTCTTGTAGATCAATTTTATAATCCGAGACTTGTTGTGATGTAAACCCCATGTGATGCCACCAGATTGAATCCGAGACGCAAAGGGACGCGTCTAAAAATCATCCTCATCTTCGATACCTTCCCTCACAGTACATTGTTCATCTATACATACATCACTTACTCTGTCGCCATTGTCCATACACTCTGCCCCACCACCATATTGTATATCACTGAGCTTCCCTCTACTTCTCGGCAATTGACCCCAGCATGTCGGCTTCAATGAATGAGGCAGAAAGGAGGGCAAGTCCTTTGCGCCCTTCTCCACGATAAAAGCTTACCCGTTCAGGCAAACGCATTGGATGCCCTCAAGCATAGGCGTGAAAGGCCGATCGGCTCTCACATACATTCACATGCATCTCCCGAACGCACAGTCTTGGTCCCCGCATCGTCTTCACCTGGCATGCCCTCTCCCGACTCGAGATCTTTCCCTACCCACAGACCGAATGTCATTCCTTCGTCCAATCTATCCCGCAATGGACCAAACAACGCTGGTCAAGGAACGCCGGATGGTGTTATGCGAGCTATGATGGCTCGAAAGGAGGAAAAAGCAAACGGCAAATCCGACTCGATGGGGGAAGATAAACCGCTACCTTCGCTATTGACTTTATTCGACACACCTCCAAACGGCTCCGCGTCCCGTGTTCATCAAACCTCCTCTCCCAGTCTGTCGCGAAACAAGACGCCTTCACTAGTCGCCGCTGCTCAAGCTTCATCCAGCGAATCGACCGATGCCGCCTTCATCTCACGGCTGGTATCGCAATTCCCAAGCGTTTCTCGCTCGCGAGTCATCAATCTTCTGGATTTGCACCGCGATGACAAGGCCAAAGTCAGCCTCGAAGTCAGAAGGATCGATCGAGAATTGAAATCAAGAGCGGCCGGATCTACGTCGACCGTCGACCCGTCTGTTCCAGCGCGAGCCCTGCATGTCCGCGCCCCAGTGCTCCATCCTAGTCCAGTCAAGCCCAAGAAGCATCACAGCTCGGCAATCTACAACAACAAGGGAAACGAGGGTAAGAAGAGACGTGGGCATGATAGCGAGTCGGAAGGACAAATGTCGGACGCAGAGAGCGAGATGGATTGGTCGGACGAAGAAGGTCCAAGGAAGAAAAAGAAGAAGAATGACGATGTCGTTCGTCCGGAAAAAGCGGCCTTTCAAGCTTTCAACGATGCCACTGTGGAAGAGCTCACCGGTACCATCGGTCAGTCTACTTTACAATCCTAGATCCCAGCTCACCCACAGCCTGTTCTGCCGATCAAGCTGCGACCATCATCAAGCAAAGACCCTATGCGGATGTTGACGAGGTCCGGCGCAAACTCGGCAAAGCTCGTGGAGTCTCGATGAAGCTTTTCGAGCAATACGAAGAGATCATGGAGGGATACGTCCAGATCGATCATTGTCTGACGCAGTGTGAGCGTATTGCCGCCGAAGTCGCCGACGCCCTGGCTATCTGGCGAGGAGCTTCCCAACAGCAGGACGGCAGCGTTGTAGGAACACCCCGGACCGACGGACTGAACGATGTCAAGGTGGATGTCGCCAAAGTCTCGGAACTATTGCGTAAAGAGACGGATCAGAGGAAGCGCAAAGTGTTGGGAATGTACATTCAGAAACAGCCTTCTACATTGAGCGAAGGGACAATCTTGAAGGATTACCAGCTTCTCGGTGTCAACTGGCTGAACCTCTTGTGGTCCAAGAAGATTGGGTGTATTTTGGCAGACGAGATGGGTGAGTGATGCTTTAAAGATTTTTACTCACTTTGCAGGTCTCGGCAAAACCATCCAGGTCATTGCCTTTATCGCCCACCTCCGAGAAAGGGGCAACGCCGGACCGCACCTCGTTCTCGTACCAGCTTCCACGCTCGAAAACTGGATCCGAGAATTCGGTAAATTCGCCCCCGACATCGACGTCGACTCATACTACGGATCGCAAGGCGAACGAGCCGATCTCCGAGACTATCTCAAAAAGAAATTCCGAAGCGGTAAACTTCAAGTCGTACTCGCTTCCTATACCCAAATGGTCTCTCAGGATGATCTCAGCTTTTTCCGGAAAAAGATTGAATTCCAATCGTGCATCTACGACGAGGGTCACAAGCTTAAAAACTGTGCGACCAAGGCTTATGTTGATTTACTATCCATCAAACCTCGATGGCGGTTGCTCTTGACTGGAACGCCTTTGCAAAACAACTTACAAGAATTGATTGTACGTCTCATTGTCCTGATTTTGCTGATAACCAGTCATTACTAGTTTTTATCCACAAAGACGTGTTTGCAGATGCCGAAAGCTACTTGAGAGCCATGTTCAAATCGTCCAACCAAGTCAATCTTCTCGCGCAGCAGAGAGTGTCCCGGGCCCGGGTTCTTCTCACTCCCTTTGTGTTGCGTCGCCGGAAGGCTGCTGTGTTATCGCTACCGCCCAAAATCGAAACATCCGAGCATTGCGACATGACACCAGTACAAGCCAAGCTATACCGCGAAACAATGGGTCGATCTAGAAAGATCTTGGCAGAGCTCAATGACGAGGCGCTAGAGGCGGCAGCGGCCGACGATGAGGTTCAGACGACCAAGGGCAAGGCTGGAGCTAAAAAGGGAGCCAAGAAGGATGAGAAGAAGAATGCGGCCGGACACTCGACACACATCATTATGGATTTGCGGAAAGCTGCGAGCCATCCGCTGCTATTTAGGCGACTATACGATGATAAAAAGATCCGTCAGATCGCGAAGGAATGTCTCAACACACCGACCTGGTGCGATTCAGTCTTCGAGTACGTCGTAGAAGATCTGGAAATCATGAGTGATGCCGAACTGCATCACTTTTGCGTCGAATCGGACTACACTGTGAGTCCTGCTTGTCATCCCATGATATTAGCTGAACTGAAAGCAAATCCGGAAATTCGCTTTGGATGAAAAAGTCTTTTTGGAATCTGGTAAAGTGGCCGCCATGATCAGATGGATAGATCAGTGCAAGGCAGACAACAAGCGCATGTTGTTGTTTTCTCAGGTTCGTCGTATTTGCCTATTGACTCATAAGCTGACATGATAGTTCACAATGGTGCTCGATATCCTTCAAGTCGCGCTAAAACACCTCGGCGTCAAGTTTACCCGTCTTGACGGGCAGACAAAGACGGACGAAAGGCAGTCCCTAGTCGACGAGTTTACGAACGACGAGGAGATTACCGTTTTCCTCCTGTCGACCAAAGCTGGAGGAGTGGGGATCAACTTGACTGCTGCTTCGGTTGTCATCATCTACGACCAAGATTTCAATCCGCACAATGATCGACAAGCCGCTGATCGAGCTTATCGAATCGGTCAGGAAAAGAAAGTGGAAGTGGTCAAGCTCATCACGAAGGATTCCATTGATGTGAGTCATCGATTGTCTAGTGTGCTTCAAAGCAAAGCTGACTGTCTCAGGAGGATATGCTCAATATCGGTTTGACCAAGCTCAAATTGGACGATGCAGTAGGAGGAGAAGAGACTTCACTCGGTGACGGCGCAAAGGAGGATCAAACGGCTAAAGAAGTCCGTAAATCGCTCATTACAACATTGCGAAACAAATTCGAAGCTGGACCCGTCAAAGAGGAGACTCCCAATGGAGTCAAGAGCGAAGTCAAACTGGATGAGGATGTCAAGACGGAGGTGGGCAGTACGCCAGTCAAGGTCGCTCGTGCTGCTGGATTGAAGGAGGAGGTGAAATAGACTGAGATGCCAATACATATATCTATTACGTGCTGTACATTTATACTATATGCATCATCCATGTGCCTGCGTTGTGGTCATCTCGTTTTTCTTTTATCTTGTCACTTAAACAACCAGAGATTAGGGTAAAGTATGTAAATGACGCATCAAGCAGATGATGAAACGACAGTAGGTTTAGAAGGAAGGTTCTTGTACCATCGAAAGCGCGTCGCTATGTAAGTAACGCTCGTTAAGATTTGATGGCACACGAGTAGAATGCGGTCTCCTGCCCCTTTTTTGGAATTAAAGGGTCCGAGCCACGGCGTAGGGAGTGACTGAAACATTGTTGTTTTGCTGCCTGGATACCTCACCTGAAGCAATGTCTTCGCCTCTTTATTGTTGCGTTGTCAGCGACAGCTTCGTTACAGTCAAGCTCGGTGAAGGTTACTGCTTGATCCATACCGGGGTCTCTATACTGTAACTCTACGCGTCACCCTCAAGAGGTATTTTTGCCAATAGCATCTTGACTGCGATCTCGAAGAGGTAGTCCAGACACTCTGCTTGGGTCTTTGCCTGTTCCCAAGTGTTGCCTGTGCAAGTCAGCAGCATTCCAAATTAAGCTTGTAGAGACTCACCCCATACATAGACACCATGACGCCTGACCAAGATAGCCGCAGCGTCAGGGTATTTCTCCATCGCCTCTGCCATGCCCGAAGTCAAATCCTCCTCATCCGCCGTATTCTCAATGATGGGTACTTCGAGGGTATCAAAGAACCGTAACGTCTTGCCGTGTCCACCCAGTCTGACACCTTTGATCATTTCCTGATGTGATATTCGGAAGCTCTTGGCATCACGGGGCAGGAGAAGGGTGAGCATCACTATCGAAGTCAGTCATGAGACATTATGGGGTAAAGAAGAACGTGCCAGCGTGTTGGGAGTGAGTGTGAATACACGCTCCAGCATTACGCATGGTGAAAGCGTTCCAGAACAGAGGTGTACATGCCGACTCTTTCAAACCCTGCTCATTAGTATAGTAGATCTGATCACGAGACTGAACATACAGCTTGGGTGGGTATGCGTAAAAAGTCTCGTTGAGATCCGGGTTTGGGCACCGACGACTGAGCAAACGGTAGCACAAAGATATGTTCCGGCTTGATCCTCTCCTTCTGTACTCCCGAGGGAGCTAGGTATACATGGTCGCCATGTCGGACACTGATTCCTACACAACCTGGTAAGTGTGTTCTTAGACAGATGGGAGGAAAGCCTACCTCCCCCGGTTCCAGTGACCCAACCTAGTTTGTAGAAATCCCTACAGAGCTCGCAAATTAGGTTAGCGGGGTGCTCGGGGTCGTTGCTGATGACCAAGTCATCTCGGTTGTCCTTGCCGTTACTCATACTGGATTACCTGACGCAAGAAATTAGCAGTAAGAAACAGGAGTTGATTCACTTTAATGGACGTAAAGAGTGGAGGCATAAGTTAAAGGTGATAAATGTCGGCGTTATACACGTGGGTATATCTGTATTCCCGTTGTTTTTATCTGGAAAAGCGTTACCTTACCCTCTCCACCATATTATCTCTCCGGGAATATAAAAAGTGCTTTAACGATATTCCCGCTGTATTTGTTTGTAGGGTCGACCTGGCTGACACCCAACCCCCTTATCAGAAATATTACACGAGCTACATGAAGGTTACATTAGAATGAGTATGTAGGGAAAGGCCACTTCTAGCATAACTACATGTCCTCTCCGTTCCAGACCCATCGCTTGGCCAAATCCCACATTCCTTCCCACTTTGGTGTCAACCACTGTTTCGCGCTCGTATCACTCTCGGAATGTCTGGCTCTAAACTGATTGAACGTCCTCTCTGGTACTTCTCCTTCCCAGATCAATTCACACTTGTTCTCGGCCATATCTGGACTAGCTCCAGTCGTCTCTACCTTGTCCGCTTCGTCCGCATCTTCATCTTCGGCCTCCCCTTCTCCGAGTGGTCGAGCTTCCTCGGTCCAGTCGATTCGGTTGAGGAGTAGTTGCTTGTAATGCTTCATTCCCTTGTCTACACCTTCGACAAGAACCAGTGCGAAATTGGGATTGAAGATACAGACGCCAGAGAGGTGATCCTTCTTTGCCGTTTCTCGAACTTTGAATTTGTGTTTGCCGTTGGACAAGTATTTGATTCTGCACCTGTCAGCTTGAAACCGATAAAGAGATAGTAAAGCTTACTTGTACACGGCGGCATAGACAGCCTGTCTCTCCTTGGCCAGCATCTTCTGGTACTCCTTCTCTTGCCTTTGCTCGACCGTCAATTTCCTTGCCTCATTATCGTGCTCGTGCTTGTTGGCTCGTGCAGTGACTTCCTTTCGGACTTTGGCCTCGACCTTGGTTGGATCCTGTACCGCATCCGACGTCAAGACCTTCATCAAATTTGCTAATCGGACTGGATGCATCAGCGAGAACAGTGTGAGCGCTTTCAAGTGAGACATACCTTTTGGAGCGTCAGGTGGCAAGAGACCCATCTTTTGCCTATCCCTCTTATCCTCTAAATCGGCTTTACGTCTCTGACGACGCATTTTTTTCTGCTCCTTCTTGGTCAACATCAGACCTCGCTCATCCTGCTTCTTGTCGCCTGGAGCCGGGATGGGAATGGGGTGCTGGATCAGATGCGTGACGAGGGAATCGGTCGAAGTCGTGATCCACTTGATTGCTTCCTCGACATCATCGTAAGAGGAACCATCCGGTAGGATTGCCTGATCCCACCACTCGACGTCTGGAGGTGGTTGTCGCTGATCATCAGTTCTGCCCCAGTGGCGTATAACAAGCACTCGGTGGTACTCACTTTTAAACTCCTTTCCAGGGTATCAAACTCGCTATCCAATCCAGCCTTCTTACTAGCCGCAGCAATCCTTTGCTTCAAAGCCTCCATCTTGGCCTCATTCCTCAACTGATCTCCCTCTTGAATGTATTTACCCTGCGGGGCAAAGTGGATCTTTCGAGATCGTCGCGCTGGCGCGGTGGGTTCGTCTGCAGCTGGATTGGCGGTCGAGCTCGAGGCGTAAGGGTTGATAACCGCCGAAGAGACAGGGGCTTGACCACCTGAAGATGAGGGCGCTGCGCCGACATTGGCCTTGACCGACGAGAATTTGGGTGCCATGGGTTTGTATCGGTCCCGCAGTGCCCTCTTTTCGTTCTTCTCCAACTGTTGCTCCTTGTCCTGCTGACCTCCCATGAGCAGCGGATGTAGAGCTATAGACGACATGGCGCCCGGAGCAGGTTTGACGGCGTCAGGCTTTGGCATCGAGCCTGAACCAGATAGGTATGGATTACTGGACCTAGCAGTCATTGCTTCAATTCGTTTCTTGGCGGCGGCGATTTTGTCGGCGACGGACTGGTTCAGTTGTGGTGTAGGAGGGAGGGAAGCGGGTCCAGCAGGTCTTGCGGGGGCAGTAGTTGACGATGATGAAGAAGCGATGGCGGCAGGGGCTGGCGTGGGTGCTGGGGATGCTGATCCGGACTCTCGCGAAGCCGCAAGTCGAGCTTCAACAGCTGCTTTGTTGGCAGCGAGCTTAGCTCGTATATCGGCGATATTCATCGAGGGTGCCGGTCCATCCGTTCGAGCCCTCTTGTTGTCAGGTTGACCGGGAGGTGGCGCGTCTGGTCTTCGTGACATGTTGTCTGTAGTATAATAGGTAGGTTGGAAGTGTTCAGTCAGTTCACTCGCGTATGCATAGTGGGAAACCATAGCGACGAATTCAGTTGATCCGTCTACAGGTGCCTATTGGCACAGTTTGCACACCTAATTCTGCCGGAGTTGACCGGCCGTACTTCTGCCGAGTGATCGAGTGCAACATATATTTCGGGCAGAGTCGGCTTCCAAGGTATGTATATAGCACCATCACGACTCGATGTGTATACGGGACAAGTAGGACAGGTCAGCAATCTGTCCGTTAACTTCGATGAACGACCTCGGGAGTGAAAGAAGCTCACCGGCCTCTCACGATGTTGCGCCAAAAGCCATCTTTCCACCTCTTGGGCCCAGTGTAACGTCTCAGTCAGCGCAGGAGGCTGCCAAAGCGTTATCATCCTTCGCTTCGTCGAGCGAAAATCCACATAATTGGCCAAACAGCAAACGATGGAGAATCGCCCTGACGGTCGCTGTCACCGGATTCATCTCTACGAGCGGTAGTTCCATAGCTGTTCCTGGTTTTCACGAGATCTTGCAGGAATTCGAAGTTGACAATGCTAAAGTGGGGGTACTCGTCACTTCGATTTATGTGCTTGGTATGGGGTGCGTCTCCTCCCTAATGTGCTACGGAACTCTGACTGATCTGGTGTAGGACAGGACCTTTCATTTTTGCCCCTCTGTCCGAGCTATACGGCCGTCAGCCGGCATATCTCATCAGTCAAGTCCTGATGATCTTCTTCTGCCTTGGGACAGCTCTAGCCCCAAAGTAAGCTTCCCTGACGCCGACATGCTGGTGAAGCTGACGATTAGTATCCAAACACTGATCATACTACGATTGCAAGTCTGCCTTTGCACACCCACCGAGTTCCGTGCTGACCACCAGCTTTGCGGGTATGTGGTCATCAGTAGGGCCTGGACTAGGTGTTGCAACATGTGCCGATGTAAGTCGATTCCTATGCGAATCACATCTGCTGAGGAACAGATGTTCAAGCCTGATGAGCGAGGTCGCCCAATTAGTATCTACGCTATAGGGCCAATGGTGCGTTACCGCCATCCCTCAAGCTGACAGGACTAGACAGGACCCGTTCTAGGAAGTATGTTGGGCTACTGGATCCTGTTTGGCGGTTGGAGGTGGCTCTTTTACGCCTTGACGATCATGGCCGCTCTCAACTTTATATTGCTCGTTACACAGACTCGAGAAACCTATTCTCCGTAAGTGAGATAAGCTGGACTTTTGGAGAGATTGCTTACACGAAGTAGAGTCCTGGAGAAGAAGCTCAAATACCGTATCTCTCACCCGATATCTGATGCCAAGACTTGGAGAGAGAAGATTTCGCCTAGTCGGATCATCCATAATCTCGGTTGGATGTCTGCCATGGTGTCCACAGCAGAGGCAAAACAAGTCTTTGGTCGAGCATTTTCCAGACCACCTAGATTACTCTTCACCAACCCCGTCTGTTTCCTCTTCTCGGCATATTATTCGTATATCTACGGTTCGTCCCTTACACATCTAACAACGACCACGACCAAGACTAACAGTCAGGTATCATTTATCTATGCCTGGTAACGATACCTCTCATGTTTGGGAGTCCCCCTTTCAATCGTCCCGAGCTCTTCTCGTATCACTGGGCAAGAGGCACATTATCCTTATCCTATGTCGGGCTTGGTCAGTCTTTGTCCCCTCCAGGTATACACAAGCTGATACCTTACCAGGGGTAGGAAGTCTGAGCGCAGCAGCTGTCGCCGCACTATTCCAAGACCGGATATACAAACGTCTCAGTAGGCGTAAAGGCGATCAAGGCCAACCAGAGTACCGAGTTAGTCCTACCCTCATCTTCAGGTCTACCTTGCGTTGACCTGATAGCTCGTTCTTACCCAGATTGGGATGATCATTTGCCCTATCGGAATGTTCATTTTAGGCTGGACAGCAGATGCGCAGACGCACTGGATAGGTCCCCAAATAGGTACTAGCATCCTCCTCTTTGGGTTGACGCTTGCTTTCAACTCAATCCAAAACTTGTCAGTACATCGCATTCTCTATAGTAGTCGTATTGATAAGGCAGTATCGTAGACGCTTTCATGCCGTACTCGGCAGCTGGAACAGCAGCAGCTACAGCTGTAAGTCGTCTTGTTTTACGAGTGGAATTGCGATTCATCTTTTAGCTTCGGTCTGTTCTTGCTTGCATATTGCCCATCTTCGCACCGGACATGTTCTCTGCCCTTGGTTGGGGCTGGGGATGTACTCTACTGGCTCTGGTGGCTCTAGTCGCGGTACCTGCGCCTGTAGTGGTGAGTCCCCCATTCATGTCTCCTCGTTTGGGTGGGTTGTTGACATCGCCAGATGTTTATCTGGGGCAAGCGTCTTCGGGAGAGATTCCAATTTCATGGCTGAGTACACATCTTCGACATTATCGCATGGCATCGAATCATACTGTTGTACAATCTACTATCAATGCAATACCATATTTTGATGAGGAAGAAGAATTTCGTAAAGCAGGTGGTTCGCCAGCGTTCTATGACTATGATGTGGGGCGATGTCACCCTTCCCCTCCGACACAACACTTGCAAGCAGGGTCTCGTTCTCAACTATCCCAGATCTCGTCTCGAGGATCTCCATTGAGATCTTGCTGTTCCCAACTGACATTTTGCCGTCCCGACCCCGACACCAAAAGCTGCATTACTAGTCATACAAGATTGACGATTATGATTATGATATTATAGACAGCGTCGCACGGAAATAGACATTACTGGAAACGAGACAAACCCCTGGACGATGCTGAACTCGAGAACCCGGCTCTCGGGATAGATCCCGTCTTGGCCGTTGTCGGCTTCAGCGGCGACAGAGTGGAAGGAATAACACCATCTCCCGACTGTACATTAGCACTGATGGATTCACTATTTGCCAAGACTTACATTCATGATTGAATCCCACTGGAAAGCAGGTTGTACACCCAACAACTTTCTCTTCTTCTTCTTTTCTGGCTGAGCATCGTCATCGTCGACTATAGCGGTCTTTGACTTCTTCTTGACAATCAAAGGCTTCATGACCTTGAACGGTTCTTCGATCTTCCTATCGTCATCCGCGAGATTGTCGTTGCTGCTTTCGCCTAATGGC
>Ga0308160_10006014_pt1 | contig 12516 bp, 16 predicted proteins | sample PhyFR1_FD_201036 | JGI IMG/M metagenome (GOLD analysis project Ga0308160, IMG submission 201036) | Phyllosphere microbial communities from UC Gill Tract Community Farm, Albany, California, United States - DLSLF.R1 | ecosystem: Host-associated > Plants > Phyllosphere > Unclassified | place: USA... | reverse complement strand
AACAGAACAGCAGAACACCGGAGGAAATTGATGTGGTGTACTGCAGAAGTGAGCAGTTTGGTCGGTAGCTACGCTTACAAGTCTCGTCAAGAAGGGCAACGTGCGGGTTAAGATGTCGAAAGAAGCTGTCATCAGCTTAGGCCAATTCATGAGCACTCACTCCTTGACGAGCGACTGGGCCTCTGCCGTACTCAACAATGCCAATCGTACTTTCGGTTAGTCTGGCCTCTCGGATAATCACTGGATCTTACTGGGATCACTGGCATCGTCAATGAACTCAACTAGTTGTACGGACCCGGGAGTGCTATCTTGTCCGTTGTGGAAGAAGGGGCCCTCCTGGACAGGTATTGTATCTGGGTCGAGATATGTTGATAAATCGAAAGGAGGCTGCGGTTGGGAAGTCGATCCCGTTGTTTGAGTACCCGAGCTCCCAGAGATCGGCACAAATATTTGTGTATCGCCGATTGACAGCTGCAGAAGTGTATCAGTATCGCTCACAATTGTGGGCCTAGACACACAGTATTGCGATAAACAAGGCCATCCGTCATGGGCGCACTTTGGCGTGCAGTAGAGTCGGGCGGGGCAGACTGTTCTTGCACTTCAGCCGTGTGGTTGAGTCTGATAATTTCAGCAATCAGCCCCTCGTTCTGTACCTACACTTGGTTTGCCTTGGGCGGCCGCCCTCGCGGTCGAGCTCGGAGTGCCGGTGCTGCGCAATCTAGGTCGAATTTGTCTGCTGTTCAGCCGAAGTTTGAGCGCTGCCGAGACTCACCGCAACGGGTACACCGGTCGAGATGATGTTCGGCGCGGCGACACCGAACCTGATGTCTTAGCGAAACTCCCTCATACTGCTTACCTTCTGTGCACGACATGCTTCACACCTACACCGGTCAGATCGGCCTTTGAGAACAGACACTCACGCGACGTGTTGACGCGCTAGACCTCTCGTTGCGGAGCGGGAGCCCGATTGTGTTGACTCGGAATCTGCGTCGTTCATGGTACATTCTTGAGAAGCAGACCGCTTGGACACGCTAGTCCTCAACTCTTGTAGCGAGATCGCCGCAATCGGCCCGCTAATCGTCCGATCCCAAAAGCCGGAAAACCCGATATTCCCGACATCGAAGGCATGTCGCCGAGTTTCCCTTGTAACGCGACGGGATCCGCGACCGCGCACAGTCCAGTATCGCTCGCCGGGTGGACCGGGCCATCTCTACGACCACTCATACGTCACGACAGGTCAGCTCGTACCGAAGGATCTGGATATGTCTTATTCATGCAGCACAAACGAAAGCCTATCTAGCGTCTACAATGGTGAAATCCATAGCCTCTTGTTGAGCACCACGGGCTTGTCGCCTCAAGACTAGGTAGATAGAGGAGGTCCAGGTGTGACTAAGGTCTCGATGACCTTCGCCCGTGACCGCGTCAAAGTTCTCGGCGAATCCACCGTGAGCGCAAAGCTCGAAGAATTTTGAGCGAATATCGTCTGCTAGCTTGGTGTGGCCGGCTTCTCTCAAACCGGATTCGAGGAGTATAGTCGAAGGTGCCCAGATTGGTCCACGCCAGTAGCCATCGCTCTCGTAGTAGGGACTGGATGGCGGCTCCGAAGCGAGACCCCAACTGGTTGTGAAAGATTCGACCTGCGACATCATCTTGTCGACAATGTGTTTGGGTAGAAATCGAGAAGCGATGAGGGGAACAAGTTGCAGAAGACTGCTAGACTTGCTTGTCGAGCCATCTGCCACTCGTTTGACAAGAAACACCTCTCCATCCCAAAGCTCATCGATGAGAGCCTTGACCAGCCGGGTTCTTTCCCCAACCCAATAACCCTCCTCTCCGCGGCCGAGCCGTTTCGATAAGTATGCTAGTATGTTGGTCTGAAGGATCAAGTGACTGGCGAGATCGGCATTGATGATCACATTGTCTGCCATGAACGAGGTCGAATTGTCCCATCCCGAGTCATTGCCATGGATATAGTAGGGCAGTTCGGATCCGATACATCTTCGTGTGTGTAGCCACATGTTGGTGAATCGGCAGAGTGGAGCGTAGATATCGGAAAGTGATTCATTTGATATATCAGGTCTTAGAGTCAGGAGCCTCTCCAATGTCCATCCTTGGATAGGTGGTTTGACAAAGTCCCAGGTGATCTCGTTGTACATAATGGCATCAGGAATGCGACCATCGGATAGCTGGTGGTTGAATGGCTCCATTAGATTATCGAGCGCGGATTGGAGCAAACCAGGATGGGCAGCCAAGGCCAGAGCATTGAAACAATTATCCCACGACCACACCTGGATACGTGTCAGCTCGGTAGTCCTGAATAGCCGACACAGCCTCACCTTGTTCATCCAAAGCTTGCTCATCAAGACTGCCTCCTTTCTTAGGAACCCCTCCCCCCGAACGGTCGAAGTCCACATGACGTAGCAGGCATGTAGATCGAGGTTTGAGACTTCGGGCCATGGCATCATCGCTCTCGCGTATTCGACGAATGACAGGTCGCACTGCGCACAGCATTCATCAAGAGTGACGGCTTGAGTTTTGGTAAGCCAGTCGTCTGAAGACTCTCCTGCGATGGAATCGTCCGATGGGCTTCGCTCGGCCACCACCAATTCCCAGCGTCCGTTCTCGTCCGGGTGAATCGTGACTCGCCCATTCTTGAAAGTAGCGGAGTTGATAGTGGAGAGTGTGCCTTTTAGAGCCACAAGTCTAAGCGGCATAAGACCCATCGAGGCCCAATCAACGGTGTCACGAGATGACTCGGTCAATTTCGGGAGGGAGTAAAAGTAGGTGCCGAGCTGATGTTGATCCGTATCAAAACTGAATGGGACGGTTCCAGCGAATCTCATGATGCGATCCGACTGAAAGGTTGCCTGTGCGACGGTCGCGCCCTCGTAGACCCATTTCAAAGTACCGGGAGTTGCCTCATACGTGACTGGTGAAGGTGTCGTGTGGAAGCCGGCGGGTGCAGGAAGCGGTACCACCTCCGGGCGCATCACGAAGCATGGCGCGCCATATGGCTTGAAATGAGATACGAGAGCGACATCAATGTTTGGCGTCCCAAGACCACGATCACCGACAAGGGTAGAACACGACAGATACGACCCCCTGAAAGACCAGGGGATCCTTGTCACGTCTATCGCCAGTCGAGATTGCACTTGTATCTGTCATCAGCCTGGGATTTGTAGAGTAGCGTACCGTCATTCTGAAGAAGACAAAGAAAGCTCGCTTGATTGGTGATTGCCCGCTCACATCCTGTTGATTATAGGGCTGGAGTAATCAGAAAGAGAAGTGCGGTGGGACCGGAAAGCTCGGAGATCGGTGAGATCGGACTTCGGCGAGATCGGGTATTTGTCGGAATCGCTAATTTTGGGCGCCGATTTCGGTCTTTTATCCTGCCCTCTCCACACATGATCGACTTCATGATCTGCGCCGAGCCGGAGACCCATGGGTCGCAATCTGACTATGTCTATATAAACCAGTGCCCATCTGCGAGGAAGATGAATTCCCCGTCCTCCGCTTATACCTGTTCCACCACCGATCATGGCCGAGAACGACAAAACATTCATCAGTCTCACCACTGCACAACTCGATGCTGCTCACGAGGCCGACCATGTCGATCCGGACATCATTGCACAAGGTCAGGAATTCGTGAGGGCCGAGAAGGCTCTCCCTCAGAGCAAAGCTTTGCGCACCCATTGGAAAGGTGTATTCTTCAGTATCGCTCTGAGCTTTGCTTTGGTGATGGAGGGTAAGGTTCCGACCGCTTGTGTGCCTTGGCTACAGCTCATCAAAGGTTACGATGTCATTATGGGTGCATTTTTTGGTCAACCGCAATTCCAGCGCTACTTTGGTACCCTACACGAAGATGGCACCTATCTGGTGAACGCGAATTGGCAAACTGCAATCAGTAATGTTCAGACCACTACGAACCTCCTCGGTCTGCTCATAACCGGTGTATGCCAAGAACGGTATGGGTCCAAGAAGACCTATATCGGAGGCATGATCTTGATGACGATGACAATTTTCGTCGCTGTCTTTGCGCAGAACATCCAAATGTATCTAGCTGCGGAAGCACTTATGGCTTTACCGTGGGGGATGTTCCGTGAGGTCCCTATATCTTCGTCCACACGTCATGACTAACGATGCAGAAACTTTGTCCACTGCATACGCCGCCGAGATCTGTCCAATCAATCTTCGTGGCCTTCTCGGTTCCTTTGTGAATATGGCTTGGGGAATCGGCCTAGTACTCTCTGTCAGTAATATCCGCTTCTATCGTGTATCGCCTTACTGACTAGTCAGGCGATCGTAGCTCGTGCCTGCTTGGATATTCCCAGTAATTGGGGTAAGCCATACCGATGCGTGAACGCACCGTGTCCCATGTGGGATGAGCTGATAATCAAGCGTGGCGATTGCCCTTCTGTCTACAGTGGATCTGGCCTGCGCCTCTCGCGATTATCTGCTATTTTGCCCCCGAAAGTGAGTCCTACATAGCTGTCCGACGCTGAACCAAGGCCCCTGGTGGCTGGTACGACAAGGACGGCTGGATGAGGCACGTGATGCTCTGCTGGCCGTTGCTGTCCCAGGCCATTACGATGGACGGGACGTCAACGCATATGTCTCGTATATACAGCATGTCGACAACATCGAGAAAGCGGAAAGCAAAACCGGCAGTTTCGCCGACTGCTTCCGCGGCATCAACCTTCGTCGAACCGAAATTGTATGTCGAAAGAGCACCTATCCCACGCTGACTTGCAGATGCTCGGTGTCTGGCTTGTTCAGGTCTGGAGTGGTCAAGGTATAACCGGCTTGACAGTGCAATTGTAAGGAAGCATATTGAGCCGAAGGTAGACTGATTGTTCAGTCTTGAAGCATCAGGAATGGCCGCTTCGTCGGCCTTTGGGGTCAACATTGCCCTCACATCCATGGTCATTGTCGGATGTATTATCGCTTGGATCAGTACGTCTTTTGATTGCTCGCACGTCCGCCTACCATCCTGAACCTCAGTACTCCCTTACGTCGGCCGTCGTACTATGTACTTGTCAACTCTGGTCACCGTCGCCGTCTTCCTCCTCATCATCGGGACTCTTGCTTTCTTCAAGCAGACACAGGTCACCCAGATCGTTACCGCTACCTTGATGGTTCTCATCCAATTGATGTACAGCATCAGTATCGGCCCTTTGTGTAGGTCGCTCATCCGCGACGCAGTGGCTGAATTCTAGGCTACGCTATCTCTGGTGAACTGCCCAGCGCGCGACTTCGCTCCAAGACCATCGTCCTCGGTCGAGGCATCTACGTCGCATGCGGCTACATTATTGGCCAAATTGCGCCGAGATTTGTTTCGCCTACTTCATGGAATATTGGCGCCAAGTCGGCCTTCTTCTGGCTCGCAATGAACATCCTATGTACTACGTGGTGCTTCTTCCGCCTTCCAGAGACGGGTGGCTTCAGCTTTGAAGAGCTCGATATTTTATTCGCGAATAAAATTTCGGCCAGGAAGTTCAAGCAAGTTACCATCGTTGGTGAGTTTAGATCAGGCTTGATTCGAGAATAGGCCTTAACGCATTCAGATCATTATGGTCGTTCGTCCGATGACGGCGAGAACCGAGTAGCACTTGAAAAGGAAGATAAGCTCGACATTGAGGCGGAAGAAGATATTTCCCAATCACAAGTGGCTGAGCTTCGGTGATCACAGATCACCGGCATGAGCCCTTTGCCCAGGATACTCATTTCAGTTGGAGTCGGATGGTATGCGGATCTGATAGGGATCGGAATGGAGAAGCAGGGGATTAGTCGAATTGGTCAGCAGCTCATTGTTCTATCAGGCTCGCGTCGTGTCACGCATGACAATGTATTTCGCTGTAGTGGCTGAGTAACGTGCGCCTAACTCATCCAGATTGGTGATTCGACGCCCAGTATGACCGTTTTCATCTTGCAAGGCACACATGAGCCGACAGGATGGAGTATTGGCAAGTCGGACTTCTTCCATGTGCACTGCGTAGTGCCTGTCCCGCCAAACAGACAAGGAGGGCTTCGCTTTTGAAAGGCTAACGTCTGAAGAGCGTGGGTCGGAACAAGAAGAGTCAAGGGGATCGCCGACAGAACTGTACTCGCTGCATGCCTCATTGTGTATCGGATCGTTTGCACCTATAATGCTGATAAGACTACTACGCCTGCGGCTGCAAATAAGTTTCGACAGGTAGGTCTGCAGCGTCGCGGGCTGCTGTTCGAGTCGTTGCGAAATTCCTGGGCGCCACACCTCTCTCGTACAGCTCGTCGAGCTCCACGTAGCTTCGTCCTTTGGTCTAGAGTCGTCAGTAGAGACAGCAGAGTGGTGAGACTGGTGAGGTTGAACCTACCTCTGGAAACAAAAAATAGCAAGGGATCCAAAATACAGCCGCGATCCCACCGAAAAAGAATCCGATCTTGGCGCCCCAGCCTGCGTACTGGTCCGATAGCATATAAGGGACGGTGTAAGACTGCAACATCAGGCGAGACACAAAGAGAGGTCACCGGGCTGAGCTCACCAGTGCTATGTTCGAGAGGGACTGGATGACTGTTGCGTCGGCCGCTGTCTTTGCCCTGAGTCGTGGAGAAGACACCTCGACAATCGACGTCCAACCGATTGGTGCAAGAGATAAAGAATATATCAACACCCAGATGGAGCAAAGTGTGATCAAGACTGCACCTGTCGCTGATGTTGTCGGGGCGAATCCTAATCCACCAATCGCAATATCGACTCCGGCCATCGTGGCCCCAGCCCAGAGGACTGAAGTCCTTCTGCCGACGGTCTCAACAGTGTAAAATGAGGCAATGATACCCACCACCAAGATAACCGAGATGATGGTGGAGCCAAGGAACGCGTTGGCCAATCCCGCTATCCTAAGATTGTTAGCCACAGCGGAACTTGAAGGCAGAGCTACTCACTGGAAGAAGTACGTAGTCTGACCGAAGACCAACGGAGTCCCGACAAAGTTTTGGTACGAGAATGGCAGAGTGGCAGCCAAACAGCGTTTGAAGTTGATCCATCTGAACAACGCAGCCCAATCGCTTTTCCCGTGAGACTGCGTCAGATCCCGTGAACTCTCGGTCTGTTGGCGCAAGACTGTATATTCGTGATCGATGTCGTAGCCCTCCACTTTACCAACCAGCCTATCAAGCGCCTTCTTGGCCTCCTCATGCCGCCCTCTGTCACATAGCCACGCTGGACTTTCAGGCACAGCTATCACAACAATGGCGAATAAACCAAACAATGCGAATTGGGAGTAAATGCCGTTGAGGTATTTGTAGGGTGTGGTCTGAAAATCAGAAAACATCAAATTGAGCGTTCTACGCCATCACTCACTTCGACGAGAATCTGCAAGCCAACGGCGTTGAACAGATTTCCCAAGCCAAAAGCCAAAGAATAGGATCCCAAGAGCGATCCACGGACCTGGGTGATTGCGATTTCGGACAAGTATGTCATGATGCCCGTTCCAACGAAACCGCTTGAAGCGCCAGCCATAATCTTGGCTATCAAAAATACTCTCCAGTCTCGCGCAACAATCCCAAGGATGATTGCCTATACGTCAGCTCGCTAGTCTTCTTGCCAGCAACACCTTCACCGTGAGCATCAAGACTAGCACGGAGAACATGGCAGCCTTCCGACCAAATCGATCGGCCACGAATGGCGAGATGCATTGAAAGACGACCTGTCCGACATACTGAAATCCCGACCAGAAAGAGACGTGCGAAGCATCAAGCGCCAACGATCCGTCCGACCGCACGACTGTACCGAACTGTCTGATGAAACCTGGGGTCAGCCCTCGCTTTCGCAACGTCGAATGACTTGCCAGGGTTCGCAACGATATTTCCGGTAGCCGAACTACAGTAACCACCATACATACCACCGATGGAGACAGCTAGACCGATGGCATATAGTCTCCAGAACTTCCTCAGTATTTCTTTCCTGCTGTGAGACGCGAATGCCGATACAGGGACAGCAGAGGATTGCTTCTGATCGGCCTCGCCTGTGACCTCAAAGTGCTCTTCTTGAACGTCGGACGCTGTTTTACTGATTTGATCAGGCAGAGCGGGGTTCTTTGGGGGTCGTGCACTGCAAAAGGCAAGCAGCGATGTATAAGTAGGCACTAGGCCGGACCGCCAAATAATTGATCTGCCCGCCACGCTCCGGGAAGTCTCCGCCGCTGCCCGGGACGTCCAACATTCCATCCTGTCGGCTCGGAATGATCCTCGTGGAAAGTGGCCGGGGCTCCCGCTGCCCTCTGTCTTCTGTCTTGGCGCTATGACGAATTCTCCGTCTTCGCTCCGTGTTTGCTTGTTCCGATTTTCGGATAGCGGCGTCGTTTTGGGTAATTCTTCTGATTGCGTTTGGCTTGTCGATGGGCTTGCTCGAATGTGCGTCATCACAGCATTCATCCTATTGCCCGCGGAAGCGCCGGATCTCCTGACGGCCCCCGGGGACCACCAGCGGGCCTACTGTTTCCCACTTACAATGCTTTCTCCTTCGGGTCCGTACTGGAGGACAGAAACTCACAGCAGTGACTTCCAATCTTTGTTCAGCATGCTAACCCATGCCATATACCCATGTTGTGAGGATGAACCATACCCATAGGCAACAAGTTGGTCCAGGTTCGAACAATGCGGACAATCATGGCTTGTTGGTCAATATTGACCAGGAGCAAGTAGAATACATGAAGGAGGATGAACTTAACATCGTTGCCGCGAATGACATTCCCCAGTTACAAGTTGCTCGACTATGAGTGATCACCACTTCCCGACAAGGGTCCTTGACGCAGATCAGCCATAGCTATGCATTGATGGTATGGCGTTCAAATGAGAGAAACAGTAGGTCGGCCCACGCCGTCTCCGGTATGACGTCTTATCTAGGGGAAGGCAAGCCCCAAGAATTCGATCACTTGACACTCTCCACGGGATCGTAGCACATCCGCTCAAAAAAGTCTGATCCCCTTCGCGACTTCACGACAGCTTCCGCTTCATGATTCGAGGACGTTTCCTTATGATCAACGAACTGCGCCCAGTGCTACTGACAGGTATGCGTACCTCATACAATACATTTCGAAAGCTACTCTCGCTGTCCAAATTCGGTCATCCACCTTAGAGCAATTGATTTACACTTAGGATATACCGACGGCCCGTTCACAAAGCATATCTCGCATCTAGTCGCTTGCTGATTGGCTCGTTGGAGTTCTCTTTCAGGTACTCCTCTCTCTGCTCCACGGTCAACTTCGTCCAGGCTTGCTCTTTCCTTCGATTCGAGAGCTTGTATTGGATGATCTGAAGGATCGTAGTCGCATTCCAGATGACTCCGAGTGATAACACTGCAGCCCAGGCCCGACGGTATCTGACGGATAAGCGTTCGTCAAGCTCTGTACCACTTACAAAGGCCGATCGTTTGCCCGAAAGACCTGATTGCCGTACACGCCGCCCAAATTTGAGCATCCGACTTGAGGTCAGCTTTTCTACGAAGATATCCTGACCCACTATAGACCGCATACGTGATGGACCGTTCCGCCGGCGATCGAGCATTCAAAGCCACCCATGTCACGTTGTATGGCTGCCAGCCTCTATACCGGTCAGAATGAACAATCACAGCAAGATCGACATACGGAGAGCCGGCGGTGATCACCATGGCGGCGTAGAAGCCCCAATTACCACCTGATAAGATTGGCAGCTTCTAGATGATCTCAGCTTGTCGCGATATCCAGCGAACATCCACTCACGTAGAGAGCGATCAGGCCAGCAAGAGTCCAGACCCCAACGAACACAATCAAATATCCTCTTCTGTCATACTTGTCGGCGAAATGAGCAAAAACGATCGAGCTGATACCCGAGATCAAAGGTCCTGGAACGAGAAGCAAATTGGCATCTGAGCCATAAGTGAGGAGCCCATTCGTATCTCTTACTGATTGCAGAGAATCCAAGGCTTTGCAGGATTGTGCCAGACCAGGCTCCCGCCCCTTGTCCAGCCTGTAGTCCAGAAAGACACATGATGAGATGGGGCCAAAGTCGCCAATTGGTCAGCACGTTGAAGATGTCTCTCCATTGTATCGCCAATCTGCCGGACTGCGCCTTTAACGGATCGTCTTTGTCCAATCGCGCAAGTAAGACGTCGGCCTCTCGCTCAGATAACCACCCCTTGAACCGCAAGCCCCCTTTGGTGTGTCGAGGAGATCGAGGGATGAGGAAAAGAGCAAGTAGTCCAGTACCAATAGTTGCTGCTCCGTCGATAATGAAAATCCTGTTAGTGTCAGTCTCCAGGGAGATTTACAATGGACTTGACAGACCACTGCCATCCTGCAAGACCGCCCTGACCATGAAGCCGTATACACCCCGCAGAGATGAGCGACCCGAATGCACCAGATAAGACGTTTCCGAAGAAAAATAGGGATGTTCGTTTGGTAAGTTCCGCTCTGGTATACCAAGTGGATAGGATGTAAAGACTTCCTGGAATAAATCCAGCTTCGAGCACTACGCTGTCAGCGAGCTTGATCTTTCCAAAGTATACTAGAGCTTACTGCCTAAAAACAATCGAGCCGTGTACCACCCTCCAGCATTGGTGACTCGGTACGTGAGCACTTCAGCCAGTCCCCACACTATAATCTGTGACGGGATCCATATCGTAGGACCTATCCGCTGCAATATCACGTTCGATGGGATCTCCATAAGAACTACTCCCAGCCAAAGCTGTTGGATAAGATACAGGCGTCAACGATGGTAGAGAACTCGGCGTACCAGGGAAGATCCGACTAGGAAGTATGTCAGTATGGCTAGGAGATTTCTGTTGCGCCACTCACTATTGATCTGGTCTTGTGTGATTCCTGTGTCCCGAATGATTGTCGAAGTCAGGACTCCGCTTACGTTGCTTCTAGCCAGATCAGCCGACACGCCTCATTTGGGTGCAATGCAGTACCTGTCTAGCGCCATGAAGAAGAACCCGACCTGCCTGTCAGCTTTCGTAGCCGTATCGTTGCTGCTCACTCACCATGAAGATTGGCAATAGATAGAAGTCTACTTTCCTCACCGCCCTTTTCTGTTCCTCGAGTGTCCACGACACTGTCTTGTAACCATCACCGCTAAGACATCGTCCGCTAAGGGTTGAGACTACATACTCCACGTCCAGGGATTCCTTCTCGTCGCTGATCTCGTCTGATAGCTGGTCGGCCGGAGTAGCGGATATAGAGGGGACTGTTTCGGTAACGATGAGATCGCCAATCGGATTTCGCTGACTCATCGCGAAGTAAGTGTATTCAGTACCGTTAGCTTCTCAATCTAATCCCTCTCTCATCTCTTTTGTATACAGGCATCCGGTACCGGTCATCAATCATGCCATGGACTCACCATACTTGATTGTTGTGATACAATACTACGCAAACCAACTCTAAGTCGCGTGATCGAGCGTAGTCATGAGGTGTTATTCGGCCATCGGCGTGATAAGGTTCATTTGGTCGCGCCATCCTACCACTCGACCTATCACAATTCATCGTCGTCACATTGCCAGTACACGTCGCGACAATCTGATGATAGACAGATGGCGACTTCGCCCATGCAGTGTACGTGTCATGCCGCCGCAAATGCCCCGAGCGCCTACTTGGACGGTATCATACGCAATCAATGCCCATCCCGAAGCCCAATGGCATCTACAAACGGAATATCAAGGCCGCATGGCGCAATCGCAGAGATAACAATAGCACTCTCATTCACTCGGCGTGATGCCCGGCCTCGATCCATGGCGAGTGAACCGTCCGGCTTCGCCTGGCGACCTGCGCTTTGATCGACTACAAGAACAGCATTTCCCGTCTTCTCTTGGGAAGCACAGCTCTATCGCACATCATGCCAATCGCTACTTCCACTCTCAACACGAGCCGAGACGATGCACCTTTACGAGTCGCAATCTGTGGAGCTGGTCCGGGAGGTCTCGCTACTGCCATCGCACTGCGCCGACTGACCAACGTCGAAGTCACGCTCTATGACCAAGCTACAGAGCTTCGCGAAGTGGGAGCTGGTATTCGGATCGGATACAATTCGTGGCGAGTATTGGAGGAACTAGGCGTTGCGGACAAGGTCCATGGTCATGCCAAGGTCGTTCACGAACATAGGTTCGTGCTCCATTCATGATTCTAGTTGAGCTTACTCCTCAGAAACGGCCTCACCGGCGAGCTACAATATCGGTACCCTCCTCATTATGGCGATCCAAAATATCAAGAGATCCGTGCACGACGTACCGTGCTCCAGGCCGCGCTTCTCAGTGCCGTGCCCAAGACCGCCATTCGGCTTCGCAAACGGCTGGTACGAGTCATTACTCTGGCGGAAGGTGGCAGTCGATTGACTTTCGACGACGACTCGACAGTAGATGCGGATCTAGTGGTTGGAGCCGATGGACTCAGATCGGTAAGCTACTCCACAAGCCATTGCACTTGAGCTGACGTCCACAGGCCGTCAAGCAATCGGTAGTACCCGGTCACAAGACGGAGTGGAACGGTAAGACTGTTGCGAAGAGAT
>Ga0308160_10006012_pt1 | contig 12517 bp, 10 predicted proteins | sample PhyFR1_FD_201036 | JGI IMG/M metagenome (GOLD analysis project Ga0308160, IMG submission 201036) | Phyllosphere microbial communities from UC Gill Tract Community Farm, Albany, California, United States - DLSLF.R1 | ecosystem: Host-associated > Plants > Phyllosphere > Unclassified | place: USA... | reverse complement strand
CCGAACGAGAACCCGCTGCTGGGCTTCATCTCGCTGGTGGCGCCGGCGCTGGCCCTGGGTAACCGCGTGATCGCGGTGCCGTCGGAAGCGCATCCACTGTCGGCGACCGATTTGTACCAGGTGCTGGACACCTCGGACCTGCCGGGCGGCGCGCTGAACATCGTCACCGGTTCGGCCGACGAACTGGCGCGCACGCTGGCCACGCACGGCGACATCGATGCGGTGTGGCGCCATGACGGCTCGGCGGAAGGCTGCGCCGAAGTCGAGCGCTTATCAAGCGAAACGCTGAAGCGCACCTGGGTCGGCGGCGGCAAGGGCCGTGACTGGTTCGATGCGAAGCAGGCCTGCGGCCGCGCGGTGCTGCAGCACGCGAGCCAGGTCAAGAACGTCTGGATTCCTTACGGCGTTTAAGATGGTATGAAAGACCGTTGCGTTAGCGCGTGACGGGTAGGGTGGGCGCCCCGTGCCCACGCGTGACGTATGAACAGTGTTGGCTTGTTGAAAAGCGGGCCAACAATGATCAGCGTTTACGCGTGGGCACGGAGCGCCCACCCTACGTCGTTTTCCGGCGCGGTCCTAATGATTGCGTCATTTGAACTATTTGATTTAGAGAGGCGAACATCCCATGTTCCTCCCCCAAGAAATCGTCCGCAAGAAGCGCGACGGCGGCACCCTGACCGCGGAAGAAATCCAGTTTTTCGTACGCGGCATTCCTGACGGCAGCGTCACCGAAGGCCAGATCGCGGCGCTCGCGATGGCCGTCTACTTCAACGACATGAGCATGGACGAACGCGTTGCCTTTACCCTGGCGATGCGCGACTCCGGCCAGGTCCTGGAATGGAAATCGATGAACCTCCCAGGCCCGGTGGTCGACAAGCACTCGACCGGCGGCGTCGGCGACGTGGTCTCGCTCATGCTGGGCCCGATGATCGCCGCCTGCGGCGGCTTCGTGCCGATGATCTCGGGCCGCGGCCTGGGCCACACCGGCGGCACCCTGGATAAATTCGATTCGATCCCCGGCTACAGCACCGTGCCCGACCCGGAACTGTTCCGCAAGGTGGTGAAGGAAGTCGGCGTGGCCATCATCGGCCAGACCGCCCAGCTGGCCCCGGCCGACAAGCGCTTCTACAGCATCCGCGACACCACGGCGACCGTGGAATCGGTGGCCATGATCACCGGCTCGATCCTCTCCAAGAAGCTGTCCGCCGGCCTCGACGCCCTGGTGATGGACGTGAAAGTCGGCAGCGGCGCCTTCATGCCGACCCCGGAAAAATCGCTGGAACTCGCCGAGAGCATCGTCAAGGTCGGCAACGGCGCCGGCACCCGCACCTCGGCCATCCTCACCGGCATGGACGAGTCGCTGTGCCACGCCGCCGGGAACGCCGTCGAAGTGCGCGTCGCCATCGACTACCTGACCGGCAAGGCACGCCCGCCACGCCTGCACGAAGTGACGATGGCGCTGTGCGCCGAGATGCTGGTCATCTCGGGCCTGGCTGCCAACGACGTCGAGGCCCGCGCCAAGCTGCAAGCTGCGCTGGATTCCGGCGAAGCCGCCGAACGCTTCGCGCGCATGGTCACCGCCCTCGGCGGCCCGGCCGACCTGATGGACAAGCCCGACGCCTACCTGGAAACCGCACCGGTCATCGTGCCGGTGCCGGCCCTGCAGGCAGGCTACGCCAGCTCGGTCGATACCCGCGGCCTGGGCCTGGCAGTCGTCGCCCTGGGCGGCGGCCGTGTGCGTCCGCAGGACTCGATCGACTTCGCCGTTGGTCTTACCGGCCTGGTGGAACTGGGAGAGCACATTGCCGTCGGCCAGCCGCTGGCGACCGTGCATGCGCGTACCCAGCAAGCGGCCGAGCAGGCCGTGCGCCAGGTGCAGGCGGCCTACCAGATCGGCGCCGAGAAACCGGCGGCCCAGCCGATGATCCACCGCACCATTCGCCCGGAATAAGGACACGCCATGAAGTACGACAAGCTGATCGCCGAAGCCCGCGCCGCGCGCGAGCTGGCCTATACGCCGTACTCGAAGTTCAAGGTCGGCGCCGCGCTGGAGTGCAAGGACGGCCGCATCTTCCGCGGCTGTAACGTCGAAAACGCGTCGTATGGCCTGTGCAACTGCGCCGAGCGCACCGCGTTCTTCTCGGCGATTGCGCATGGCTACAAGCCGGGCGACTTTACCGCGCTGGCCGTGATCGGCCAGACCGACGGCCCGATCGCGCCATGCGGCGCCTGCCGCCAGGTCGTGCTCGAGCTGGGCGGCAACGCGCTGCCTGTGGTGTTGACCAACCTGAAGGGCGACATCCTGGAAACCACGGCGGCCGAGCAGTTGCCGAATGCCTTTGGTGGCTGGGACCTGGGCTGCTGAGTCGGGTTGTCAAGTCTCGATGGCGGTGAGCGGCGTGCGCCTTGCGCATGCTGCTTTCCGCCGAACAAGCGCTGCACGCGAAAGCGGAGCAGCGCTTTTATTTTGTCGGTCGGATTTTTCTTAAAGATGCTTTCACAAATGGCTTAAGCGGCTGTCGGGAGCACACTGCACGGTGTAGCAATCTATGTTGCAGTGGCAATTGATCTGATCCTGAGCAAAGGTTGACGCCTGAACTCGGCGTGTAATCGCTGGGTTCAGGTTGCTGTTCCGCACATTCTCGTCGGCGCATGCGGCCTGCATCTCAAGGAGGTCGCCCATGCCGCATCACCCCGTTTCTGGTCTGCTCGCGTCGCTCAGCCGCTATACGCAGGATACGCGTTTGATCAGGCTGGCGACGCCGCTCGGTAAGCAACTGCTGGCTGAATGCGTGCGCGGCGAGGAGGGGATCAGCGAAGGCTTCACTTTCCGGATCGACGCCCTGTGCGAGGACGCGCACTTGCCGCTGAAGTCCCTGGTCGGTCAGCCCGCCTTGCTGCAACTGATGACCGCCAGCAGCCGCGATGCGCTGCGACCCTTCCATGGGCATATCACGGCGGCGCAGATCAGCGGCGCCAACGGCGGGCTGGCCCGCTACCACCTTACGCTGCAACCCTGGAGCGTCTTCCTCGGGCTGGGCCGCGATAGCCGGGTCTTCCAGGACATGACCGTGTTCGACATCCTCGATGCTGTCTTTGCGGGCTACCAAGGACGATCCAGGCTGTTGCCCGCGTGGCGCTACGAGATCGCCGACCGCAGGATCTATCCGCAACGCAGCCTGACGACACAGTATCAGGAGAGCGATCTTGCCTTTGCCGAGCGCCTGATGCACGAGGAAGGCCTGTTTTACTTTTTCGAGCACGAGGGCGACCGTGGCAATGCGGCGCTCGGCTGCCATACGATGGTGATTGCCGACCATAACGGCGTCTTCCAGCCGAACGTACAGTCGGCGGTGGATTTCACCAAGCCGGGCGCCGTGATGCGTGCCGACAGCATCGACCGCTGGCGTACCGAGTCGCGCCTGCGCACGGATGCCGTCGAGATGGGCAGCTGGGATTACCGCAACGTGTGCCAGCGCCAGGTAATGGCCGCGGGCGTGGGGGGTGACGTCAGCCTGAACAGCCACGACGCGCCGGGCGTGTATGCCTGGGCCAACCGCGAGCATGGCCAGCGTATCGTCACCAGGCAGATCGAGGCGCTGGAAGCCACGCACCAGGTGCATGTGGGCGCCGGGACGGTGCGTACCTTTGCCCCCGGCACCACGTTTTCGCTGCACGGTCATGCCCGCTTCGACGAAGCACGCACCGATGCCGACCGCCGGTTTTCCATCACCCGTATCGTGCACCTGATGCACAACAATCTGTCGGCCGAAGTGCGCGGCAGCGTGCATGGCTTGCTGGGAATTGGCGCGGTTGCGGCGGCGCTTGATGCCGAGGCCGGCATGCGCGGTGCCGGCGAGGGGATCGCTGAGCGGCCTATCTACCGGAATCGCTTCGATGCCTTGCTGGCCAGTATTCCTTACCGCAGCAGCGGCGTCGATGCGCACGGCCAGCTCCTGCATCCGCGTCCGACGGTGCATGGGCAACAGACGGCGATCGTGGTCGGGCCATCCGGCGCGGTGGTGCATACCGACCGCGATCACCGGATCAAGGTGCAGTTCCACTGGCAGCGGGGCGATGCCAGCCATAGCCGCATGGCGCACCCAAGACCCGAACGTCACACCGGCGCGCCCGGCAACGACATGGCCGGCACCTGGGTGCGCGTGATGACCCCGCTCGCGGGCGCGAACTGGGGCAGCAACATGGTGCCGCGCGTGGGCCAGGAAGTGCTGGTCGATTTCCTGGGAGGCGATATCGACCGGCCAGTGGTGATCGGTGCGCTGTACAACGGGCGTGGGCAGGTGGATGCGCAGCACAACAGCATGGCGTATGGAGCGGGCGCAGTGACGGGCAATGCGCCTGCGTGGTTCCCGGGCGAGGGAGGTGCGCATGCGCATCCGGCAGTGCTGTCGGGGTTCAAATCGCAGGCGATGCAGGAAAGCCAGAGCGGGGAAGGCGCCTACAACCAGCTGGTGTTCGATGACAGTGTGGAGCAGTCAAGGTTGGTGTTGCAGCGGCATGGCAAGGCGCACAATGGCTCGGCCAAACTGAACCTGGGGCATTTGCGGCACCAGAGCGATAACGGGCGACTGGACGTCGTGGGGTTCGGTTCGGAGTTGAAGAGCGAGCATAGTGCTGCGCTTCGGGCGGGGCAGGGGATGCTGCTGTCTTGCGATGGGCGCGATGGCGACAGTGGTAACCAGCTCGATTCGCGCGAGGCGCAGACGCAGATTGAGGCGAGTGGTCAGTTGCAACTGGGGCTGGCGACGCAGGCGCAAAAGCATCTCGCGAAGATGAAGGGGGAGGCGGATGCGGCGGCATTACCGGCGTTGAAAGAGACAGACCATAGCCTGGAGGTGCTTGCATCTATGGCCGAGGACGCCGTTGGACATGGAAACATCGCCGCATACAGCGAGCCTTATCTACAGTTGTCGAGTCCTGCCGGCATCGTTGTGAATACCCGGCACCATGCGGTGCTGGCTAGTGGTACCACCGCAAGCATGAGTGCTGGTCAAGACATCAACCTGGCAGCGCAAGGGAATGCGGCTACAGATGTGATGGAGGGAATTAGTCTATTTAGCTATGGGAAAGCTCAAAATAAAAAAAAGGCTACCCAGGAGACAGGTCTCCAGCTACATGCTGCTAGCGGAAAGTTAAGCAGTCAGAGTCAATCAGGAAAAACCTCAATTGTCGCAGATAAGACAATAACCGTCGCTAGTGTTGCTAGCACGGCTGTAGTTAGCGCGCCAAAAAAGCATGTGTTGATGACAGCGCAGGGTGCGTACATCAGGCTGGAAGGTGGGAATATCGAAGTACATGCGCCGGGCAAGGTTGATTTCAAAGCAAGTAAAAAAGAACTGGCCGGACCGACCAGTATGTCTAGCGTTCAAATAGCAATGAAAGTTAGAGAACTGAATATAAAGCGCGATTTGGAAATCGAATATATTGATGCCGATGGGAATGTTCTAAGTGATGAGCCGATTTTCTTCAAATTTTCGGATGGGACAGAAAAAACTTCGATGTTGGATAGCAGTGGAAAGGCGACCCTCAAGAAAGTTCCACTAGGACCATTTAGGGCGAAGCAGCCACGACGTAGATAGCCAACCCATCTATTGAATAATTCTAATTGGAACAGCTATTAGGAGATAACCCATGGCGAATGGAAAGCAATCAACACAGCCTTCGCGGTCTCAGCAAACATGTATCGATTTGCCAGGTGAGCAGGTTCAATGCTGGCGATCAAGCGATAAGCTTACGGTCATCTTGCGAAAACATCGCGACGTCATCTTGGAAATGAATTTGGGTAAAGATAAGAAATATACAGTCGAATCAACCGGGTCGGACTTTTATCATGCAGACGCGAAAAAACTTATTGCTGGCAGAGGAGGCGCTGGAATCTTATTTAATGATGGTGAGCGGTTGCATTTATGGATATCAAGAGATTTCAAAGGCGAATTTCTCTTGAAGTCGTCGGGGCAGGTCATGATGAAGTTCGAACCGCAACAACTAGATGCTCAGCAGTACGGACGCGATCCTTCAATTAAACCTGTGCCGATTATCGTTGCTCTGGGTTCTTCTGCTAATTCGTCCGAATTGCAATCGCCAAAGCCGGGTGAGAAAGCGAAAAAAACAGGGCAATCAATGTCTTCTGTAGAGACTGCGCGCCCAATCTCAGCGCCAGTCGAAGACGGATGTGCAATAGTATGTGTCGTAAACGGCGATCTGAAAGGCATTCCGGAAGATATATGGGAGACCCTTAAAAGTGGAGGAGGAAAATCGGGAGTTGCGGAGTTCGATCCATTCAATATTGCAACCCGCAACTGGCTGTTGGGCCAGCTAGCTGGTGCTGGTGCATATGCAAAAGACAATTGGGAGTGGTTGAAAGCTAGTCTTGATGGGAAGACGAAAGATGGATTTAAGCTTGTAACAGCAAAGGTTCATTACGTAAGAGGGCAGGTCCGATATTATTTTTCTGGCTACAGCAAATACAATACGGTTTTTGGTCCAGGTGGCTTTGGTTCTGGTCATGACCGCATAACCAGTATTTTTTGTGGCGCGGGCAAGGGTGGAAGCTTGTTCAACGCAACGGCGAAAGGGGTTTTAGGGACTTTTAAAGGTAACGCACTCGTAAGCTTCATTTTTGGCAGTGCAACTGCAATGGCTGAGTGGAAGGGGGATGTTACCAAGGATGGTTACGATTTGGCATCCGCTTTGCTAATGAGCCTGTTCAAAGCGATCTTTAGTGCCATTTTAGTCGTTGCAATAGTAGCGTGCATAGTCATGTTCATTATGTTTTTCGTAGGCGCAAGCTTGTCTGTTGTCGCGATAGGTGCAATTACGGTGGGTGTTGGCGTTGCAGTTAACTATGGCGTAGATGTATTGGACAAAAAATTGGGAAAAATGATAGGTGGCGAATCAAACCAAGATGGCCTCTCTGGTGTGTTGGCTGCACGAATGAGGCGAAGCGTCGAATATCATTGGAACTATCTAAAAGGGAAATTATTGTGGGATTTTGAGGAGGTGCCATTTTGAGGAATCTTGATGAAATTAACCCCGCTTTCTTGAGGCCGTCAAGGTTCGCAATCTTCAGCGCATTCACGTCAAGCGTTTTAATTTTACTCAGCCTACCCTTGGCCTATGGTGCTGCTCCAGCTGTTCCGTTTTCAAAAAATCTTATTGTGCTTTTTTGGTTTCTATTTTTGTAATTTCTTTGATATTAGCCTTGATGGCATTCATTCTGAATTGGGGTTGGGAGACAAGTTATTATGGGGCTTCACTATTATGTCTTGGATGTATTTCATTTCTTGCAATAGTTCCATGCCTGGCGCTGATGCTGTACAGCAATGCCGCTTATTGGATAAAAATTTTCGTCCTGTGTATATACATCGCAAGCCACGTATTGTGGTGCCGACGATTTACTAAAATATACAGACGTATTTTCAACAATGTGGAAATGCGATCGATGATTTACGTTGAAGATTCTGAAGCTGTATACTATATGCGGAATGTAGATGATTTTTTGCTTGAGAGAAAATGTAAATTTGAGCAAATGCCGCCGGCTAGATATTTCGTGCTTTTTATGGCGCTGGCACTTGCGCTCATTCCAGTGATGGATACTGTGGGAGGAGTTACAAATCTCCCATTTGTACATAGTTTTTTGATTGTGGCAATGCTTCCGGTTAGTTGGATGAGCATCGGGCTTGCAGCTCGTGCGTATTTAACATTTTATTTTTATCCAGCTCGAATAAGGAGGGAGAGGGGCAAGGAGGTTTATGTCGACCTTATCAGTAATGCGTCCCCGTAGTTGCCAGATCGGCCTCGGAATTTATAAGAGAAAAGCGACTCCAAGCTAGCTTTGACGGAAGTGTATCCGTGCGGGCGGATCGGTTTCGATAGCGATTGTCACACTGCCACTATGTTCTGGAAACTCCTAACGTTAGGTCTCAAGTGGTATAAGAAAACTTTCTTTGCTTCGGCTCACATCTGCTGAAACAAATGCGAATGATTCCTGCTCACCTCCAGCTCATTCGGATAATTCCTTACCCTCAGCATCTGCCGCCCCCGCATATCGCGCGACACCTCGGCAATCGCATCCACGCGTACGAGCGTCGAACGGTGAATCCGCCAGAACTCATCCGGATCCAGTTCATCCGCCAGCTCCTTGAGCGTCTTGCGGATCAACAGCTCGGCCGTCGCCGTCTGCACCCGCGTGTACTTTTCGTCCGACTGGAAAAACAGAATCTCGCGCGTGCTGATCATGCGCAGGTTGTTCCCTACCTGCGCCTGAATCCAGCGCAGGTAACTCCGTTTCGGCTGTGACCCCTGCTGCTGCAGCAAACTGCCCAACTGCGCCAGCTGCGCCCCGATATCCTGCGGCGCCTGCGACAGGCGACGACGCAGCCGTTCGCAGGTCGTTACCAGCCGCTCGGCAGTCACCGGCTTGAGCAAATAATCGATCGCCCCCTGCTCGAACGCGTCCACCGCATACTGGTCATACGCCGTCACGAACACGATATGGCAGCGGTCATACAGCTGCCGCGCCGCCTCGATACCGCCCATGCCCGGCATGCGGATATCGAGAAACACGATCTGCGGCTTGAAGCGTGTGGCCATTTCCACGGCCTCCACGCCATTTGATGCCATGGCCACGATCTGCAAATCGGGCCATACTTCGAGCAGACGCGCACGCAGTTGCTCGCGCATCGGCTCCTCATCGTCCGCAATCAGCGCTGTGGTAACTTGAGCCATCACGCGTCCTCCATCATCTTGTAGGGAATGCGCACCGAGGCGCAGGCGCCGCCGCTGATGGGCGCCTCGATCACCAGCTCGGCCTGGGCGCCATACAGCAGTTGCAGGCGTTCGCGGATATTCGCCAGGCCCACACCTTCATCCGCATGCAGGTCGATGCCGACGCCGTCGTCGCACACGTCCACAACCAGCGTCGCGCCATCGACCCGTGCCCGCACGAGTATGGTGCCGCCGGCGATCTTCGGTTCGAGGCCATGCTTGATGGCGTTCTCGATCAGCGTCTGCAGCATCATCGGCGGGAAGGGCGCGCTGCCGAGGAAATCGGGCACTTCGAAGCGCACCGCCAGGCGTTCCTTCATGCGCGCCTGCATGATGGCGAGATAGGCTTTCGACAATTCCAGCTGCTTGCCAAGCGTGGCGCCGCCCGAGGAACGCATCTGCGGCAGCGCCGAGCGCAGATAGGCGATCAGGTGCGCATGCACCTTGGCCGCTTCCGGCGGGTCGGTTTCGATCAGGCGGCCGATCAGGGCCAGGGTGTTGAACAGGAAGTGCGGCTCGACCTGGGCCTGGAGCGCAGCCATCTGCGCTTCGGTCAGGCGCCGCTCCAGGGTGGCGACGTCGGCCTTCAGGGTGGCGTCGCGCGCCACCAGTTCGGCGCGGCGCTTGCCGCCGGCCAGCACTTTTACTCCAAACGAAATGAAGACATACCAGAAGGCCGGTTCGGGCGTGTTCACCATGACGAAGAACACGATCGCCAGGAACCAGGTGAGGTACAGCCGGCGCCACTCGACGACGGCAAGCCAGTCGAAAAATGCCCACCAGAGCTTGCTCGCTTCCTTGATGGCTTCACGCATGAAGTCGAGGGTCCGGTTGATCTGGCTTGCCTGCACGTTCAGTCCTCGAGTGGGGTTTTCTTGTCGTTGTTGATGGCCAGTACCGCGTATTTGATGGCCAGGAAGATGGCGAACAGGGTCAAGGCCAGCGGGATGACGGTGATCGCGCAGGCCACCAGCACGGCTGCCAGCAACAGGGCCGGCCAGGGCAGGGCCGAGAAGGTGCGCAGGCCGCCGCGCAGGGTGCGCATGCAGGCTTCGGCAGCGTCTTCGAGTTCGGCGGCAAAGCTACGGAAGGTGGTGGTTTTCATGCGACTGCTCCTCTCAAAAGAAGTTCGGATCGGTGCACTGTAAAACCACAGCCGCGTTCGCGCGATACCTGGGCGACGAATGGCCGAATTCATGGCTTAACCGGTAGCGTGGGCCGATGAATGGGCGGCCGCACGTTCGTCCCAGTAGCGCCTCAGCAGGCCATAGAACGCCGTATCCGCCTTTTCGCCATGGACGATCCAGCGTTCCGGCATATAGCCTTCCTGCCGAAAGCCGAGCTTTTCCAGCAGCCGCGCCGAGGCCGCGTTGCGCGGGTCGATGTCGGCTTCGATGCGGTTGATGTCGAGCACATGGAAGGCATGTTCGAGCAGGGCTTCGAGCGCTTCGCCCGCGTAGCCCCGGCCCCAGTGCGCGCGTCCCAGGGCGTAGCCGAGTTCGCAGCGCCGGTTCTGTTCGAAGTGGCCGCGCAGGTTGCAGATGCCGATCAGCCGGTTGGTGTCGGCCAGCGCGATCGCATAGCGGTACAGGCCGCCGTCCAGGTAGGCTTGCTGCGCTTCCGCGATCATGGCCTCGGCCTGGGCGATGTCGGTCCAGGCGCCGCTCGACCAGTAGCGCACCACCTCGGCGTCGGAGAACACGCGCAGCAGGTCCGCGGCGTCGCCGCGCTCGAACGGACGCAGGACCAGGCGGGCAGTACGCAGGATGGGTGGCATGGGGTCTCCGAAGCTAAATAGTTTGCGCTAGATCAAACACCTTGGCATTCTGTTACGAACACATAGTCAAGTGCACTAGCATTGTCCAGTTACCGCTGCTGACTTCGCATATATCCGATTTCATATGACGAGTTCACAGGCTGCGTTTATATTAACGGATCGGTTGACTCTTTTGCATGTTTGCAACGCGGCATGCATGGCGTTACCGGGTCTGGCGCCGTCGGCTTTACTTTCCGGGCGCGGTCGCGCACATTGCTATGACGCCTCATCGTTTTGCATCATTGTTTTGACTGACGGTCCGCCATAGGGCTGCAAACAAGGGAGAGCCTGCATGAACGAAGCCAGACCCGAATCGATGTCCGCATTCTGGATGCCATTCACGAACAACCGCGACTTCAAGTCCGACCCGCGCCTGCTGGTATCGGCCGAAGGCATGTACTACAAGGACGTCGACGGCAACCAGATCCTCGACGGCACCGCCGGCCTCTGGTGCGTCCCCTGCGGCCACGCCCAGCCGCGGATCGTCAGCGCGGTGCGCGAGATGATCGGCCAGCTCGATTTCGCGCCCACCTTCCAGATGGGCCACCCGGCCGCCTTCGACCTGGCCGAGAAGCTGATGGACTACACCGGCCACAAGTTCGGCCACGTCTTCTACACCAACTCCGGTTCCGAGGCGGTCGACACCGCCCTCAAGATCGCGCTGGCCTACCACAAGGCGCGCGGCGAGGGCGGGCGTACCCGGCTGATCGGGCGCGAGCGCGGCTACCATGGCGTTGGCTTCGGCGGGCTGTCGGTGGGCGGCATCGGCCCGAACCGCAAGGCCTTCGGCCCGCTGCTGCCGGGCGTTGACCACCTGCCGCACACGCACAACCTGCTCAAGAACGCCTTTTCGCGCGGCGAACCGGACTTCGGCGCCGAGCTGGCCGACGAACTCGAACGCCTGGTCACCCTGCACGATGCCTCCACCATTGCCGCCGTCATCGTCGAGCCGGTCTCCGGTTCCACCGGCGTGCTGGTGCCGCCCAAGGGCTACCTGAAGAAGCTGCGCCAGATCTGCGACAAGCACGGCATCCTGTTGATCTTCGATGAAGTGATCACCGGGTTCGGGCGCCTGACCACGCCGTTTGCCGCCGACTATTTCGAGGTCGAGCCGGACATGATGACCACCGCGAAGGGCCTGACCAACGGTGTGATCCCGATGGGCGCCGTGTTCAGCAAAAAACACATCCACGACGCCTTCATGGATGCGCCGGCCGGCATCGAGCTGTTCCACGGCTATACCTATTCGGGCCACCCGGTGGCCTGCGCCGCGTCGCTGGCCACGCTCGAGGTCTTCAAGGAACAGCAGATCCTCGAACACGCACGGGGCATCCAGCCTTACTGGGAAGACGCGGTGCATTCCTTGAAGGGCCTGCCGCACGTGATCGATTTGCGCACCATCGGGCTGATTGCCGGCATCGAGCTCGAACCGATTCCGGGCAAGCCCGGCGCGCGCGCCTTCCAGGCGCTCAAGAAGGCCTTTGCTGACGGCATCCTGATCCGCACCACGGGCGATATCATTGCCCTGTCGCCGCCCCTCATCCTCGAGAAACAGCACATCGACGACCTGTTCGGCAAGCTGGCCAACGTACTGAAAAACCTGGACTAGAAGAGACAAACCATGAATCACCTTGATGTTATTGGCCACTTCATCGGCGGCCACGTGGTCGACAGCGCCGGCGAGCGCTATGCCGACGTGTTCAACCCGGCGCTGGGCGAACCCTGCGCGCGCGTGACCCTGGGCGGCGTGGACGAAGTCAATGCCGCCGTGTTCGCAGCCTCCGCCGCCTTCCCGGCCTGGTCGGCCACGCCGCCGCTGGCGCGTTCGCGCATCCTGTTCAAGTACCTGCAGCTGTGCCAGCAGCATACCGACGAATTCGCGGCCATGATCACGCGCGAGCACGGCAAGACCTT
>Ga0308160_10006011_pt1 | contig 12519 bp, 16 predicted proteins | sample PhyFR1_FD_201036 | JGI IMG/M metagenome (GOLD analysis project Ga0308160, IMG submission 201036) | Phyllosphere microbial communities from UC Gill Tract Community Farm, Albany, California, United States - DLSLF.R1 | ecosystem: Host-associated > Plants > Phyllosphere > Unclassified | place: USA... | reverse complement strand
CATGAAACACAAGTCCTGAACTCACCACAAAGTGGAATCCTTGCACGCCCTTCTTCTCCAGTCGACGATACATAGCATCCATCTCTGGAACGCAGATCTCGTCCAGCGGTCGACAGAACACATTACTACAGATCAGTGTTGTGAATGACGAGGAGAGGGATTGACTTACCGAAAGACTTCTCGTGGACCGGAAAGGATGTCACTATGCTTGACCGTATCATCCTGTTTGTCAGCATGGCTTCCAGCACTTTGGTGGAGTAATAGAGGAGGAGGCGGTAATGGAGGACTCACAAGATCCGATATAATGTGTACACCATCCGCACGACCAACCTTGATCGACGTCCATTGTACAACCTGCGGTTCCTTGGAGCTGTTCAAGACCACCTCGTCGGCTCCAGGTTGAGTTGACCTTGATGTGGATGGCGGAGCGTCTACTGCGTCCACCCCATATGCGGATACCGCCCGTCTGAGTCGTTCGCGATAAGACCTGTCACTCTCTGCAGGTGGTAGATCCTCGTAATCGAGCCTGGAGCGGATCCTCAAGTTCCATCCAAGCAGAGCACCACTGCTAGACTTGGTGTCGAAAGCGGCAGCGACAGTCGAGGGGCTTGAGCAGAGTTTCTCCCATGGTATGACGATTGTCTTGGAAAAGTGTCCATTCCCGTCGGTAATCAATTGAAACGAGTGTACGGGTCTTGTCTCCGGTGATTCATTTGCGGTAGTATCGGTGAGGTCGGAATGGTCTGAGTCTGGCGGAATTGCATGCACGTCGAACAAGACACGTCGGTTGGGCAGGATGCTTGACCAGAACGGTGCGAGTCGGGTGTGGAGATTATCGTGAGCCGTCGTGAGAGCTTCTTTGGTACCAAAATGAACGACGGAAGATGATTCGGACGATGTGGACGATTGGCGAGATGGAGGGGGCATTGGTGATGTACTGTCCTGTAGTGGTTGTTGGGTTGCTCGACGTTTCGAGACATATGGCTTGTAATTCCTGACTTCCTTCTCCTTTTCAGCCTTCTTGTTCTCCTCCTCAGCTTCTTCCATGAACGCCATCCCCACCGCTGCCGGCAATGGCCCCATAGGTTGATGGTCCGGATCGCTTCCAGGTAAATTAGGGAGAGCCGCAAAGCCTGAGATCAGTGACCAACCACTGCCGGATTGCATTGATTGGGTGTAGTGAAGTGTTCTGGATATGACGTGATAGATAGCTGACTTACGACGAACGAGAGAGACCATGACACGCTGCGTCCGGGTTGTGCGACTGGCTGGACGAGCCATGGAACAGTAGCCAGAGATCGAGACATGTAGGTCAAAGGGGACTAAGGCATGAGCGAGAATCTCATGATAGACTCACCTATGGAGGGGTCTAGAGCATCATCCTTCGACTTGTCATCTTCTGTACGGTCCCTAGCCTTTGCAACTGCCCATCCCGGCATCACGTACAACTCCTCCCCAAGAGGCTCATCCGTTTCGGGCGTGGACTCCTGCCCTTCCGTCAATCCAAGACTACCAGCCCAAGCACGTAAACGTCCACGCATCCCTCGTTTCAACCAGCGAGGCCTATGGAGCTTGGATGATGGTAATGTAGTGTGGAATGAGCGAGAAGAGGGTGTCTGGTCGCCAAGGTTGCCAAGGTCAAAATGTTGAAGAGATGACGGACAAAGACTCGCTCCAGTTGGGGTATACCGGATCCGAGATGTAGCCAGTATAGAAATGCGAGGCCAAGTGTTGTGATTGAGCCTTGATACGGATGCCCGCATATGACGATGGTGGAAGGTAGTATGTAAAAGAAACAACAATACAGATACCATCTAGAAGCCAAAGGGATAAGGTTAAGTAAGGTAAGGTATGACGCGTCTGATCCCGCTCACGTTACCTTTGGTCAGAACTACAGTAGTAATCTCGTATCTACCTTATGAATCTGCTCTACGAAGACTAATATTAGCGCGATTAATGCTGATATCGTGGTGGAGATAGCAAGCGCTGGATACTGGCATGGTGCCGAGGATAACAAAGGACATGGGAGCATCATCGGAATCTGCCTAATGGGCGACTAGTCTGCGACCACCTAGGTCATCGCAAGACCTCATGTTGCCGTGCCTAATCACCAAATAGACCAAAATAGGCCTGTCAGAGATGGAATAAGCCGCGGCTCAACCTAACCCCCTGAAGCCGTCAGGCTGATAGTATTCAAACAACCTGAAAACGAGGCAATTACCAGATGTCATGCTTCTAAACAACTAGTACAAGATCATGTTCGCAAGAGCGTATACACAAGGCCATATGTTACCATAGACGGAGCCGGCTGAAGCTCCTCGACACGTAACGCGCCGGCAGTGCCTAATTGGATTCTGGACCTTAATGCGCCACCAAAGGAGTGAAGCAAACGGTCGTACAGCCTGTTGCCACCCTGTCGTGCGTACTTCAGACTCACCGTGTCCTGAGCTACTTGAATGCCGCACAAGGGGCCGAGGTAGTGACTCTTGCAATGAAAGGCGAAACAGATTGAATAACAAAACGTAACACCATCACTCGGTCACCCCTTGATCTTCTCATTATTATGAACAAGCTCTGTTCAGAGCGCTACTTAGCGAGTCTAGGAAAGCTGGATCCGAGGCAGACCCAGAATCTGAAAAGACAATTCTCGTGTTTCTGGCGCATCATCTCCGCTCTCACCAATAGTGTGTCACCTGGCTGCCTGTCCGAATCGAGAGCTTTCAAAAGTCTCGGTTGACAACATCGACACGACTGGTTTTGACAAATCTGTGCAGACCCATAATCGTGATCACATTTCAACGCGTGTATCATAATACAGAAGACAGACTGTCTTTACAGGTTGGCTGGTTACCGGTGGCGGTGCAGACATACAAATCATGCCAGGTCACGTGGTCAACTACGGTCTAGTCACCTCGGAATCTGGTCAAGCTCATAAGTAAAAGCAATGATAGTTGAAGGTCGTTGACCGGTAGGTCAAATTGGATTTGACAATGGCAAGTCTAATATGTAACCAACGGAGCATTGGTTATTTGACAACAAGTACCCTCCGCCGGCGCATATCCGGTGAAGAAAGAGCTGCTCAGTCACAAACAATGAGTATGAAATGTTTCAGTATATTGTCATGAGCCGTGACCAGAATGATTGCATCACTCGCGCAAAATGTAGAAAAGGACAACGAGGCACAGATGTCATGATAGATGATGGAACCAGATATAGGTTGACAGGCAGATCGAGATGCTGGGTAGGCTGGGGGACTGATGATACACGTGCAGGGTATCTTAAGAGTACCCCTAGCTGATACAAGTATGAGGTCTGCCAATCCAACCGCTTCTCTCTACGCTCCCTGGACGCTACGCCGGGTTGATGCCCCGACGCTCGTCTCGCTCGGAGCAGCTTGATCGGGGATACCTGGTGAGAGCAATACATAGCTGGACCATGCTGAGACCTACAAGGCTGTGCCAGTTCAGGAAGGGAGGTAAAACGACCTCATCCTGCGTTGTTTAGTCGGGACGACCGGAGTTTCCCAAGTGGAGTCACCTACAAGGTTCCGCGTAGCGATGTACGTCCACGTTCAAGGTCTTGCTTTCACCCCTTTCCCTAAATACACGTGGGGTAATAACAATATATCAACGGAGAATCGCTGACCTATTATATAGGGATTGTGCAGCCGATGTGCGTGAAGCTAAAAACAAGCGAAACGTTGCAGCTGTCGGGGCCCGCTTTGTTTATGAGGTGAAGTGTTTAGATATAATTTGATATATCGGCTGGCAGACCTGCTGAGGGGTAGCAGCCATTTCACGTCACCTTCATACCTCCACGTCAAACATCGATCTTGAACCTGTCCACAGCAGCGGATCGATCATCCACGATTCATCTTCACCACTTTGAATGCTACGCCTAAGATACATAAATCTGAGCAACGCGACCCAGCATACCAAACGAGACAGTTGTCTGGCCTTGCCATTCGATTAAGTCATCGCATAGGATTGACTGTTCAAAAGGTCATTGAACTACACAAAGCGAGAAGTCGAGACTCAGTGATGTGTCAAGTAGATGGGCGAAGTGATAGTTGCGTGGCAAAGTAGTAAATTGTACGGGAAAGGTGTCAATGACGTTGTGACAGCTATGATTATTGTCTAGCGGCAGATCGAGGCCCTTAGACTATTCCGATCTACCTTCCGCTAGATTGCCCCAATTAGCCAAACTTCTGACTGTCGGACGCTGACCATTGGATTGGCATAGTATCCGGACAATTTCTTCGCTCTAGTATACGTTTCTGAACGAATAACTCCGTACGCTCGGACGCTGGGAGGATTGAGAGAGGGAAGGGAGTCTGTATGAATGTCAGGGAGCACAGCTAGGCATATACCGAGAGATCATAATGAAATGGCAGGAACTTCTCAAGACGTAGAGGAGCTTATACTAGATCTCCTGGTCTTCGTGAGACTTTCTTCACGTGGGCATGATATGAGTACATAGGATGTGGGTATGAACGGGTGGCATAGCTATTAGCTCCAGTCCATGGTCAGAGATGAGCAAAGTGACATGCATGTAGTTGCCAGGCTTGGCCCATCGCTCCCGACTACTAGGAAGTATAGGAGTTACCGTTATGCCCACCAAGCCAAGACAGTCCTGGATCTTCTTCAAATTCGACTCCCAAGTTCCACCAATTCACGGACTGAGCGTCAGTCGATCGCTCCGTGGACATCCCAATGCTGGGTCGTGACCTACTGCCATAGCCCCGCGATCTGTAGTCCCATATTGCAGAATTGAAGGATCCCAGAATTGATTGAGCTGGATGTGAGCAGTCTGTACCATTCCAAGCCCCGCTATCAGAGTTGGTCGGATGACACTGTAGTAACTCACTAGTGCTTCACTTGTTATACTGCGAGAATTGGCACCCATGCTGCCTTCACTCTGGACTGGCACACCCCGATTCAACATGCCTCCGAATTGATCCGACGTGCCGAAATCGGAAGTGTTCCCGGCATGCAGTGAATTGGACCCGACACCTAATTCCATAGCGCTGGTCACTGCTGGCTGAGCTCTAGCGAATTCATCGTCCACGGCCGATTGCTGTCCATCTCGAGCCATGCCCTCGATGCGGGTGTTGGTTTGACCGGTGTCTCCACGTCGGTCCAAGGATACGGATTGCCAAAGCCCGCGCTCCGCCGCTTGTCGGCCGCGGCTTGATATCGTGCTTGCTGTTTGTAAACTTTTCCCTGCCCGCTGTATCAATCGCGTCTTCCAGCCTAGGAGCTCCACGTCGTATCCTTCGTGCGTGTCTTCGCTCCCGCCCGTACCGGAAGCGGCGGTCTCAGGGGAGCGATGTTGCATCATCCTCATGCCGATTTTTGAGCGCAAATTATTCAACCACCGCAAGTTTTTCGACATCCTTAGCGAATTGCGATGGTAGACTGCAGATGTGTAGATCGTGATAGCATTATCGACGGAGGAGAGAGCGAAAGATGCGAGCGGATTGTCCGGATTCTTCAGGACAAGAGCCCCCATACAAGTTGCAGCATTGAATGCGTGATACTGGAATGAGCATCATGTAAGCGTAAAAGACATTGTCAGACATACCCAGAGCCACCAGTGCCTCGCCGCCGCTTGTGGATACAAGCCGAACAGATCTGTGACTACTGTGAGTGTTGCCTGCAGTTCAGCATGGACCGCGCTATAGGTTGTGCGCTCACGCTGCACCGCTCCACGACAGAGAGATACGACAGGCCGTAAGGCGATCTCAACGGGTCTTTGGCCTCGTGGTCCATCGCCCGGGCGAAGTATGGTCGATGTAGGAAGATGAGAAGCTCGGCGACGTTCATCGCTAAAGTGTATTGCTATTTGTCAGCCACACAAGCAGTCTCAGTGCAATACCTGGAATGTGCCTTGGAGATCTCGCTTGTTGATTTCCGGTGTAGCTTTGATCGCGTCTTGAGGATCAGGGTATGATGAGGGAATGGTACGCAAGACTGGTCGACATCGAAGTCTATATGGAATGTCGATCTCGAAACGCGTTCTGCAAGTCAGCTGATTGAGCAGCGGCATCTCTTACATTTGCGCATGTAGCTCTTGCACTACAGAGTAATGGGGCACGAGTACCTTCATCGAATGATCAAGAACCCTTGTTCTTCTTCAGTGCAAGCCCCAATGAGCGAAAGATGCTTTTGCTCACCGACCGAAATATTTGGATAAATCGAATTGAGCGTGTTTGAATACGTCCAAGTCGTCATCATCTTGGAAAATCCTTGTCGGATACTGTGTGTCTATGTACTCCGGGCTGATTGCTCCACTGATGTAAGTGATAAATTGCATCGTTCTCGTCATGGCTCACGGGCGTGAAAAGCAATTCGAGGTCATGACATCCGTGGCATGACATTCCCAGAATACGCGGCTGAGCATCGTTAGTATCAGAAGCCCCGTAACATCGTACATACCGTCTTTCCTCTATGTCCGACTGGGGTAAACGCCATTTCTCGCCGTCTCGGTGGAGACCCATTGCTTGGATAGTGCGCGTAGTGAGGCCCCATAAAGGCCAAGCTCGATCGCCATTCTTCCCCGAGTCCATGCTCCTGTACCGTTAGCGCCGGTTTGGGTGGCAGAAGGGTAACCGGACAATATCAGGTGCGACATGATGAACTATCGTCATTCGGTAATCATACGTCTACAGGAGTGAATGCTTACCAGAGTCTGTATACCTGCAATGGTGTTGTTAGATAAGAAATCTGCCTTTGACAGGCACGCCTGAGACAAAGTCAAGTATTCCTCGACAGAGGAGTCGTCGGGCGCGACCTCTAGACTGTAGTAAGAGCCCATGGCTAGTATGATGTAGACGAGAGCAAGCTGTTCAGCTCGAATACTGGTGCTGCCATGTTTGCCCTGTGGACGCTTTGGATTGATGATGGTGCCGAAGTGGAGATAAACATGATCAAGAATGGGGATGAACAGCTCGCGGCGAATCACGTTGAAGCTATCGATCAGCGTGGTTCGGGGTCCGGAAGGCCGTAACAATGCTCACTGCCAAGAGAAATGGCGGTAGTAGCAATCCACTAAGGTCGACGCATCGCTCCTTGGCGGCAAATGGCTCAGGAGCGAGGCTGTGGAAAGTATGCGCGAAGCCGTGTCAAAAGGAAACGCGACTGAGACTGAATAGATGTCGGTCGTACTGTGCTTATGGTTCGCATTGCCTGATTGTAAACAGGGGAGAGGCACGATAGTCTGTCCGGAGGGGGAGGCGATATCTAGAGTATCGAGAGGTGGGGAATCTGCGTGTTCACTGCCTTCCTGCTGCTTGTCAGATGGCGCCTTCAACAAGTTCTGCTCACGTTTTTCAACCACTCGCCGCCGGCTGTTCTCCCGTGATATCTTGAGATCCCCGATTGGCTCAAGAGAAGCGTTCCATGACTCTGCTCCTCGCATGAGCCATCTGAGTTTTCCGCTTCAGGGTTGTTTACCCGAGGGCTTAACAGTGGAGAGGATCTGGTGCGCATTAAGCCGTCATGGCTCAGTGTAATGTGGGACGTCCCAGCCATGATCGTTGTCGGGCGTGATACACTGGTCTCGGCGAGGCCGATAGTCCCTACAATCTGGGGCGCCAAATGATTCCTGCTCCATGAATTTTGTGATGCGGCCGTGTATTCGCCATCGAGGGTAGAGACAAGTGGTTGAGTATTTTCTGTCATACGTGGTACTGACGAATATGCTAGGTGTGAACATCCAGTCTCAAGCCGAGCTCTATTGTCGCTTTGAACTTGGAAGTCGAATTGGATGGGTAGCTCAGGCTGATCAACGTGTGGTGGCCGAGAGTATGTGGCCCTGTGGTTTGATTCGGACCTGCGGCGAGTCCCTTGATCCGAGTCCGCCAAATGACTCCCTTCCTCTCGGAGAGTGCTGCTTGCTTCGAGGAGGCCCTCCAAGTATTGTACCCGTGCCTCGAGTCGTGTCGTCGAAGGTTGGCTCTGACCCTCACGGTCTGGTCAGCTACGATTTACTTCGCTTCCGCTGGCAGGACCCACTCAAAATTGACATTGTCTTCGTTTCCGACTCTTCCGCCTATGCACAGATCTTCACACTCCCGCCTGACACAATTTGAGCAGGGTGCTAGCATATGATCAGCGGTATCGCTCTCCAACGACTGGAAAGTGCTACTCACCCTGGCGATCGCATTTCATCTTCGACCGGCGACATTCTGATAGTAGTTAGCACCGAATATCTGATGAGTTCCGGAGATTGTTCATCGAAAGCCGTCAATCTTACACCTACCTTTGCAGCTAAGTTGTGGCCTCGCTTTTCTCCGTTTCCGGGCCGTGGTCTGATCATCGATGTCGCGATGGCTGAGCTGTTTGTGGGCAGATGATTCCGACATGGCATGTACAGAACTCGCTCGGAGCAATGGCCTTCCAGCGGTTTAGCCCTCTCAATTGGTGGCCGAGACTTGGTTTCGTCGGGTATCAGAACCGATGTTCGGGGGTGAATGTCAACAAACGACGAGTGTCCGTACGATGTCCGATGCAAACGCGACGGAGAATTGCTACAAAAGGCAAGCCCGCACACTCGCCAAGAAAATACCCTGAAAAGGTAAGAGGCGCAATTCATGCTACAGTGACGAGCGCGCGTCCCTCGCCCCGCCCACGTGGTACAACCGTTAGGCATCGCGGACCACCAAAACAGCGCCGGTCTAGCTCATGCAGCTTTGATGATTCAAGGATTGTCATATGCATTGGTGTTGGGCTGACGACTACTCAACAATAGGACACCGCTTCCGGGCTGCGGATAATGAGCGGAAATCAAAGAGAGGCTTGGTCACTCACGATCTTCATCAGTTCCCCAGTTCGTGATCATTCGCCAACCAGCATCGCATTTGAGCTTTCGCGTCAGTGAGCCTCTAGCGTACGGAGGCGGAGGACCTACATGGAAAGCATTCATCATGGAGTTCTCCAGTAAGAAAATGACGGCATGGCTAATTTCTTCCGGCTCGGTGAAGCGACGTGGGAACATGGATTGAGCCTGGAGTTCTTCCTTGAAGAACTCTACACGTCCTCCCTCGTTCATGAGCCTCGAGTAAACAAGCGCAGGTGCTACGCTGTTGACTCGAATACCACAAACCGAGAGGAAATCGGCCGCTGCGTTAGTGATTCCCAGGACACAGGCTGACGGTCAGACAAGGCGACCAAGTCTGGGTAATCTAGTAAGCATGCTCCAACTCACTTTTGGATGGACCGTATGTTAGGCATCTGGCTGGGGTGTTTGATGCAACCACAGAAGCAAGATTGATTATGCAGCCCCTCTCCTCCTCAACACGGGGGTGGAAAGCGTCCTTGAAGGCCGGGTATTGCGAATTGATGGCATCTGCAACGATCGCGTCGACTGTGAATGTACCAAGAGCGTTCACTCGCAGGCAAGTCGCGAAATCCTTTCTTCAGCTCCATTGAGTAGTTCGGAAAGACGATTGGTTTCCGGCTTACTTTGATCTTGTCGCTCATCTTCACCGGCCAAGGGCAATTGGGGTTCACGGCGGCGCAATGGACTGCTCCAAAGAGAGAACCTTTGGGAACTTTCTCCAAAGCACGCTTTATGGATGCTTCAAAGATGCCTTGCTCTGCGATATCTGTCTGCTCATAGACGTATCGTTCAGCGTGCTCGAACATTTTGATACGCTCTTCTCCAGCGGACTGCGCGACCACATCCAAAAGCTGTATGGTCAGCGGGTAGCTTCCGTACGAGATGTTCGGGAAGACCAACGATAGCGATCCCGCCCTTCTCGACGATAAGCTTGGCGGTCGCCCCGCCAATCGAGCCGAGCCCGCCTGTGATGGCGAATGCTTGTAATCAGTCCCAACCTACGTTGAGGGGTGGATCGAGTTGTACTTACAACGTCCTTCCAGTTTCATATTGTAAGTCGCGTAGAGGAGAGGCAATGAGTGGATATGGGTCTCTGCATTCAGAGTTCAATCTATGTCTGCTTCTTGTATAGCTTCGGAAGGCCCTATGATGCGGCGACGCTCAGGGTGGGGATTCCGGACATATAGCGGATCCGTCGGCAATCGCAAACTATATGACCGTAGCGGAGAGCGTATCCTATCCTGATATGGCCAATTTGTATGAGAACGGACTTGCAAGGGGGCATTGGGGCCTGCTCGTCATTTGTGTGGTGGCCCGACGTCCGAAGGTGCAAAGATTGACACGGCAATCAGGGGGCCCAGTCATCAGTGCCGGAAAACGCGGAAGGCCTATATCCAGTACCTGTCCGTTTTGCAGCGAGCTTGTTCGGTTGAAAGTCGGACATAATCAGTTTCGGCCGGGGATGCAGTCCGGGCTGGGGAGCCGGACTCGCGACATCGGTGATGACCGGAGACCCACTTCATGCTGACTGCTCTACTCCGGGAATACTTGAAGCAGATTGGTATAATAGCAGTCGAAGACACGCAAGGTCTCGAAGTGCTCAAGCCATTCGCATACCCAACAAGACTATCATGACCGACTCAATTAAGAAATTCAATCATCCTCCTGCAAGGGAAGATATACCTACCTTGTCAAGCTTGGGCGTATCACTTCATCCTGACACTCTCATGTTCGTCGAGGACAATCAAACACTGGCGAACGCGATTGGTGGCAATGGTGAGTGGCCAATGTTGATAGACCCCAAAAAGTCAATCAAGCGCTGAAGCGCCAGGTCTCAAAGACGTATTCGCGAATTGGATCGTTTTTGCCGCTGCATTCTCCGCCTCGATGGGTGGTCTTCTTTTCGGATTCGATCAGGGTATTCTGTCCGTCGTATATACAATGACGCAGTTTCTCGGCGATTTTCCTGAAATTGATCCAGCGCAGTCGTCCTCTGCAGGACTGAACAAAGGGTGGGCGTGTACCATTACGGACTTGCCAACCAATGCTAACATACAGTATCATGACGGGCCTGCTTGAACTCGGCGCCTTTCTTGGGGCTTTGCAATCTGGTTTCCTGGCCGATAAATACTCGAGGAAGAAGACAATCGGTATTGGTGCAATTTGGTTTGTCGTTGGGTCGTAAGTGCTCGTTGCCGTGACGCGGAGTTGGCATGGCTGAACGTTCAGTGTACTGCAAGCTGCTTCGAAAAACTACGCGATGCTGGTTGCTGGCCGCTTCATTGGTGGAGTCGGTATCGGTCTGTTGTCATCGACTGCGCCCATGTACATATCGGAGATCGCTCCGCCCAATGTGCGTGGTGCGTTACTTGCACTCGAAGGCTCCACGATCGTAATAGGTATTGTGATCATGTTCTATATCGTGAGTTGGTGTGGCCGATACTTTCATTCATTCGTCGTCGCATGTCTGACGTGTACAGACTTACGGTACCAGGCACATTGCCGGTGAATGGTGTTACCGCCTGCCTTTCACCATACAGATGCTCCCAGTAATTCTCCTTGGGGCGGGACTATGGAAGCTTCCGTACTCCCCTCGGTGGCTCGCCAGCGTTGGCAGGGACTCAGACTGCCTTGAATCTTTAGTCAGACTACGTGGCTTCCCTGCATCGGATCCTCGTCTACAAGCCGAATGGATCATCATTCGTGGGGACGCTTTACGCAGCAGGGAAGTAGTCGTCTTGGCCCATCCATCGTACCAAAGTGGATCTTTTATGGACGAGCTGAAATTGGAATATCATTCATGGGTAGACATGTTTAAGCCCGGAATTCTGCCACGCACGCTCATTGGAGTCGGTCTCATGTTTTTCCAGCAGTTCCAAGGTATCAATGCGGTGAGTATTCGCACGCAATGACTGAGCGCTCAGCTGATATCCGCAGCTCATATACTACTCGCCCACCTTATTCGGCACTCTCGGCCTCGGTCTCGAAATGCAATTGACCATGTCTGGGGTGCTCAACATCCTACAAATGGTCGCCACCTGCTCTGCGTTCTTTCTGCTTGATAAGACTGGTCGAAAACCTCCCCTTCTGCTGGGATCCGCCGCGAACACAATCTGTCACGCAGTGACGGCCGCAATGATCGGCAGGTACTCCTACGATTGGACGACACACGCAAAGGAAGCTTGGGTCGGCGTCGGTTTCATCCTCGCATTCATGTTCTTCTTTGGTCTTGGATGGTCACCTGTCCCTTGGGCTGTCCCCGCCGAGGTTCAAGCAACATCACGACGTGCTAAGGGAGTGGCTGTCAGCGTCATGGCGAACTGGTTCTTCAACTTCATCATCGGTCTCATCACACCTCCGATGATCGAGGGTATTGGTTTCGGGACATTCGTTTTTTTCGGGAGCTTTTCCGCCCTTAGTCTGGTCTATGTGTGGTTCTTTGTTCCCGAAACTAAGGGCAAAACCCTCGAGGAATTGGATGACATTTTCAGAGACAAGTCGGCGCACGAAGAAGTTGTGGCCAAAAATGCTATCATCCAGATGATGCTGGAGGGGTCAAGAAATCAGTCGATCGAGGATCCTAATGAGAAAGTGGAAGAGCAGGAGTGGGTCGAGCGGAATTGAGCCAGAGAGATTGGGTGGTTTATGAATAGCCGGCGGCGAAAGACTATACGAGAT
>Ga0308160_10006010_pt1 | contig 12520 bp, 10 predicted proteins | sample PhyFR1_FD_201036 | JGI IMG/M metagenome (GOLD analysis project Ga0308160, IMG submission 201036) | Phyllosphere microbial communities from UC Gill Tract Community Farm, Albany, California, United States - DLSLF.R1 | ecosystem: Host-associated > Plants > Phyllosphere > Unclassified | place: USA... | reverse complement strand
GCACGATCTTGCCGCCGCGGCGGTGCACCTCGGCGGTGACGTTCTTCCACGCCGCGACCTGCGCTTCGCTGTAGATCCCTGGCGTGTCCATGTAGCCCTGGCCCATCGGGCTGATCTGGGTGGCCTCTGCGACGATCAGCCCGGCGCTGGCGCGCTGGCCGTAGTACTCGGGCGCCAGCGGTGAGGGGATGCGGCCTTCGCCTTCGGCGCGGTTTCGGGTCAGCGGCGCCATCACGATGCGGTTGGCCAGTTCGATCGCGCCCAGGCGCAGCGGGGCTAACAACGGGGAAGCGGTAGCGGTCATCGGTACGTTTCTCGAAACAGGAATGGGGGCATGGATGGCACAGCGCCGAAGGCGCCGGTCGTCTCCCGTCAAGACATGGGGACGACCGCCGCGGTTGCGCGTCGCCATGATGGGACAGTGCGTTGCCGGCGGTCGGCTCGCCAGCGAGGGCGTCTCCGTGTTGAGCCGACGCGAGGGGAGTTGGCCGCGGCGCGTTGGCCGTCGTGCGCGACGCATGGCGCCTCGCCGGTAGCCGCGACGCTGTTGCGATCCGTGTGAGCGCGATGCAATGAACAAGGTGCTGCGCATGCCGCTGTCACCGCGGCATCGCGCCGAGCGCTGCGTGCCAAGGCCTGTGTTGGTGAAATCGCATGCTGAAGCTGTACAGCCTGGCTACCACTCGACGCCCACGCGCCACGCTGCAACGCGGTGTTGCACGCGCATGGGTGCCCTTGCATGCTGCGATGCACAATAATGGGCGGCCCCTCATCAGGTCCCGGGCATGTCCACTCCCGTCACTCCCCAGGCGCCGCTGTCGCGCCGCGGCTACGTGCTGATCCTGTTCGCGCTGGCGATGGGCGGTTTCGCGATCGGCACCAGCGAGTTCTCCACCATGGGCCTGATGCCGTACATCGCGCGCGGGCTGGCGATCGACGAGCCGCAGGTCGGCCATCTGATCAGCGCCTACGCGCTGGGCGTGGTGGTCGGCGCGCCGCTGCTGGCGATCGTCGGCGCGCGCTGGCCGCGGCGCACCCTGCTGCTGGCGCTGATGGGTTTCTACGCGGTCGGCAACCTGGCCAGTGCGCTGGCGCCGGATTACCACAGCATGCTGCTGGTGCGCTTCATCGCCGGGCTGCCGCATGGCGCCTATTTCGGCGTGGCCACGCTGGTCGCCGCGTCGATCAGCCGCCCCGACCAGCGCGGCGCGGCGGTGAGCCGGGTGCTGCTGGGGCTCAATCTGGCGGTGCTGGTCGGCAATCCATTGGCGACCTGGCTGGGCCAGGTGGCGCAATGGCGCTACGCGTACGCGCTGGTGGCGGCGATCGCGGTGCTGACCGTGGTGCTGGTCATGCGCCTGCTGCCGGCCGATCCGCAGGAACCGCGGCAGCAGCCGCTGCGCGAACTGCGCGCGTTCAACCGGCCGCAGGTGTGGCTGGCGCTGGGCATCGGCTCGGTCGGCTTCGCCGGCATGTTCTGCGTTTTCAGCTATCTGGCGCCGACCCTGACCCAGGTCACCGGCGTGTCCGAACGCTGGATCCCGTTCGCGATGTGCGCGTTCGGCTTCGGCGGCCTGCTCGGCAACCTCGCCGGCGGTTGGTTGTTCGACCGGCTGCAGTTCCGCGCCGTGCCGCTGGTGCTGCTGTGGTCGATGGCGGTGCTGCTGGCCTGGCCGCTGGCCGCGCACTCGCCGTGGGCGGTGCTGCCGGCGGTGGTCGCGGTCGGTACGATGGGTGCGCTGGCGCCGGTGTTGCAGACCCGGCTGATGGACGTGGCCAGCGAGGCGCAGACCCTGGCCGCGGCGTCCAACCATGCCGCCTTCAACCTGGCCAACGCGCTGGGACCGTGGATGGGCGGGATCGCGATCAGCGCCGGGCTGGGCTGGACCTCGACCGGCTATGTCGGCGCGGCGGCGGCGCTGGGCGGCCTGCTGGTGTACTTGTGGGCGCGCCACGACGCACGCCGTGCGCAGCGCCTGGCGACGGCTGGCTAATCGCCCAAGAGCGCGGTTCGACTTTCCACGCGCCGCGCGCCATTGCGCGACTGGCTGCTTGTTGCACGCGCGCCGCGGGCGCGCGCGGCGTGCCTGACGTGCGCGGCGGGACTCAGCGCTGCGCCTGCGTGTTGTGCGACAGCCGCCGCAACGCGTCCAGCTTGGCCTGATAGCGCGGCTGCGTGGCCTTGTCGGCGTGCGCCAGCGCCTGCTGCATCGCCGTGTTCGCGCGGCGCGTATCGCCGTTGAGCAGATACGCGCGGGCCAGGGCGAAATACAGCAGGCCCGCGCCGTCGTACAGCCGCAGAGCATGCCGGTAGTAGCCGATCGCCGCGGCGTAGTTCTGGCGCCGCTCCGCCTCGTTGCCGAGCAGATACTGCTGGAACGGGTCGGTCTGCTGCACGCGTTGCAGTCGCGCCAGCATCGCCGCCTCGCGCCGCCCATCGCCCAGGCGCCGGTACAGGATGGCGGCGTTGGACAGTGCGGACATATGGTTGGGGTCGACCGCCAGCGCGGTCGCATAGTCCTGCGTGGCCGCTTGCGGATCGCCCTGGCGCAGCTCCAGCACGCCGAGGTTGTTCCAGGCGGCGGCGAAGTCGCGGTCCATCTGCAGCGCCATCGCCAGATGCTGTTGCGCGGCGGGCAGGTCGCCGTCGGCCATCAGTTCGGCGCCGCGGTTGTTGTAGTAGTGGGCCAGCGCGCGGCGGTCGGAAATCGGCTGCGGGCCGCGCCGGTCCATCAGCACGCTGCGATCCAGGTCGATGCTGGCATGGCGTCCGTCGATGCGCACGCCGACGTTGACGTGGCCGGCGTTGTATAGCGCGTCGCCGTCCTGGTACCAGCTCAGCACCCGGCCTACCTCTTCCACTTGCGCGTCCAGCCCCACGTCGCGCGCCATCGCCACGAACAGCAGGGTGAAGGACAGGCAATTGACGCGGCGCGTGGCGTAGGTCTCGGCGATGCTGTTGGTGGCCTTGGCGTCGTACTGCAGGTCCAGGCCGTCGGCATCAAAGGCGAACTTCACCAGTTGCTGCAGGCGTTGCTCGCGCGGGGCGCGCAGATCGACGCGCTGCTGCACCAGCGCATGCAGCGCAGGCGGGACGCGCATGATCTGGTCCGCCGCGGGCGGCGCGGGTGGTGGCGCGATCGCTGTGGCAGCGACCAGGGCGAACGCGGTCCAACCGAACATGGCGCACCTCGTGGCGACCCGGAATGGGAGGGTCTCGGGGCAAATATAGCCCTTTGCCGGCGCGGTGGTGGCGGTCGCGGTCGCGGGCGAGTGCGAAGGCCGCAATGCCGGGTCTGAGCACAGGCCGGAGCAGCGCATTCATCCACATTGGCTATGGACGATCGCTGGGCAAGCATGTGGATAACTGCGTTGCGGCCATCTGCTCCAGCCTTCGCCAACCGCTGGCGAAAATATCGCCAAGGCGCTCCGCGCGTCGGCGCTGAATGCCTGTTCATGCCTGCCAGTGCCGCGTGAGGACGCAAGCGTTTCGGCTCACGTGCACTTTATGCCCAGGCGTCCAGCATCCCTCCCACGACGCAACGCGGCAAGACGCTTCCATATCGCGGCCGAGCGACATCCAGGGGAACACGACCCGACGTGCCCGTTGCGCGATGTTCGCCGGCCCATTGCAGAAGGAGTTCCATCCATGAGCATTCAGAGCAAGACCACCCACAGCCTCAACGACCTCATCGCCATCTCCCGCGACGGCAAGGAGTTCTACGAGGAAGCGGCGCAGAAGGTCGGCGATGCCGAGTTGTCCGCGCTGTTCCTGCGCATTGCCGGGGTCAAGTCCGACATCGTCAGCAGCCTGAGCGCGGTGGTCCAGGCGGTCGGCGGCAAGCCCGACGAGCACGGCACGCTGGTCGGCAGCATGCAGCAGATGTACGGCAAGGTGCGCGCGACGCTGGGCGACACCAAGTACGGCTACGTGGCCGAACTGGAAGAGTCCGAGGATCGCCTGTTGAAGGCGTTCAACGAAACCATCGCCGACAGCGACACTCCGGTCGCCGCACGCGATGCCGCCACCAAGCTGCTGCCGGAAGTGCGCGCCTGCCATGACGTGATGCGCAACCGCAAGCTGGCGATGAAGAACGCGGCGTAAGCTGCAGGCTGGGTTCGCGCCTGGCCATCATCGAAGGCGAGGTGCGTTGCGGTCCGCGTGGGTCGCAACACGCCGATGCAGAAAAAACGCAAAGGCCGACCGGATTCTGTCCGGTCGGCCTTTTGCGTTGTCGGAGCGAATGCTTGGGCGCCGGGTGCAACGCGCTTGCTACCATGACGGCCCTTGTCCCGTCGCCGCAGCGTCCGCGGCTTTAGCCCCCTGCCGATGGCCCACGATCCTTCTTCCGCAAACGCGCAGTTCTCGCTCGGCTTCGCGGTGTCCGCGCCGCGCGAGAGCCTGTTCTTCGCCGTGCTGCCGGATCCGGCCACCGCGCAGCGCGCCTTCGCACTGGGCGAGCGCCTGCGTGCCGAGCATGGCCTGCGCGGTCGCGCGCTGCCGGTGGAACGTCTGCACCTGACCTTGCATTACCTCGGCGAGTACGCCGGCATTCCGCCGCGGCTTCTGCAGCAGGCGCATGCCGCCGGACAGGCACTGGCGGCGGCGCCGTTCGACCTGTGTTTCGATCGGGTCGCCAGCTTCGGCGGCCGCGCCCGCACGCGGCCGCTGGTGTTGCTTGGCGACGGCGAGCCGCCCGCGTTGCGCCACCTGCGCGAGGCGCTGCAGCAGCAACTCGGCCGCCAGGGCGTGGCCACGCGCGCCGACCCGGCCTATGTCCCGCATATCACCTTGAGCTACGACGAGCAGACGGTGCCGCCGCAAGCCGTGCCGGAACTGCGCTGCCCGGTCGCCGCGCTGAGCCTGATCCGCAGCGTGCAAGGGCAGGGGCGCTATGTGCACGAGGCGACCTGGCCGCTGTCGGCGGATGCGGCCGGGCCTGCTTCCGCCGGCGGCGAGGCGATCCGATGAACGAACCCGCGCCGCCGCTGACCCTGCCCGCCGCGCAGTGGGAGCAGCTGCAGGCGGCCTATGCCACGCCGCCGCGCGCCTATCACCACTTCGGCCACGTGCAGGCGGTGCTGGGCCACTATGCCGAGGTCGCCACGGCGCTGGGCTGGCGGCAGCCGCGCGAGGTGTATCTGGCCGTGCTCTACCACGACGCGGTGTATCAGGCCGGGCGTGGCGACAACGAGGCGCAGTCGGCGCGCATGGCGCAGGCGGCGATCGCGCAGTGGCTGCCCGCCGCCGGGCTGGACGCGGCGCGCGTCGCCGCGCTGATCGAGCTGACCGCACGCCATGGGCAATTGTCCGCCGCGGCGGTGGATGCCGAGGCGGCGCTGTTCCTGGATTGCGACATGGCCATCCTCGGCGCCGATCCCGCCGGGTTCGCCGCCTACGATCGCGCCATCGCCGAGGAATACAGCGGCGTGGTGCCGGGCTGGCTGTACCGGCGCAAGCGCCGCGCGTTCCTGAAGACGGTGCTGGCGCAGCCGCGCATCTTCCTCAGCGACTGGTTCCATGCGCGCTACGACGCGGCGGCGCGCGCCAACCTGCGCCAGGCGATCGGCTGAGCCGGCCGCGGCGGCGTTCTACAATGGGCACCTGTTCGCGCCGCTGGCGTGCCACCCGCCGCGCACCGTGATGTCCGATCCCGATCCCGCCACTGCCGATCCGTGCCCGCAAGCGCCGCAGCCGCCGCTGCCCAGCGATTGCTGCAACAGCGGTTGTCCGCTGTGCGTGCACGACCTGTACAACGACGAAGTGGCGCGCTATCGGCAGGCGCTGGCGGCGTGGCGGCTGCGCCATCCCGAGGCCGACCCGGGCGCGTGAGCGCCCGCTGCGCGTCGCTGCAGCCGCACCGGCGCGGCCGCCTGATGGCTGCAGCGGCGCCGCGCTGGCACGCTTGCGGCGTACCCCGCATGAACCGGCGCCCGCGCCGCGCTTCGCGCCACCGCCGTTCGGGATTATCTTTACACGCTGTTTCAGGATTGGCCTTTTCAGGATTGCCGGATGATGCGAATGCGTGGCGGATGGATGTGGGGATGTGCGTTGGCCGGCCTGACCGTCGCGGCTGCCGCCTCGGCGGCGCCTGCGACGACGGCCGCAGCGCCAGCGTCAGCTGCGCCAGCGGCCGCGGTCCCGGAAAAACTCAGCCACGGCCGCTTCGAACAGGTCCCGGTGCTGCTGCCGCACGGCGAGGCGCAGCGCGTGGTGCTGTGGTTCGCTGGCGGCAAGCGCGGCGCGGCGGCGCGCATGCGCCAGATCGAGGCGCTGCGCGACGACGGCGCGATGGTGGTGGTGATCGACGGCGCGCACCTGCAGGCGGTGCTGGCCAAGATCCCCGGCACCTGCGGCTTCTCCGCCGGCGACGTGGAGAATTTCTCGCGCTACGTGCAGGCTTACTACCACGTGCCGACCTACCGCCTGCCGCTGCTGGTCGGCGACGGCGACGGCGCCGCGCTGGCCTATGCGGTCGCGGCGCAGGCGCCCAAGCACCTGCTGGCCGGCCTGGTCACCGAGGATTTCTGTCCGGTGCAGGTGCTGGACGACCAGATCTGCGGCGCCGGCATCACCGCGCCGGCACGTGCGCTGCAACCGGCCACGCTGCCGCTGCCATGGCTGGCGGCGATCGATGCGCCGGGCAAGGGCCGTTGCACCCAGCAGAGCGACGCGTTCGTGCAGAAGGTGCCGCAGGCGCAGCAGTTCCGCCGCAGCGCCAGCGGCGATGCGTTGCCCGGGCTACGCGCGGCAGTGCGCTCGCTGGGCGCGCAGCGCGGCGTCAGCCTGCCGCCGACGCCGGTCGACCTGGCCGGGCTGCCGGTGGTCGAGGTGCCTGCGCCCACTGGCGACGCGGCCGCGGGCAAGGGCCATGAGCAGGTGTTCGCGATCTTCGTCTCCGGCGACGGCGGCTGGGCCGGACTCGACCAGCAGGTGGCCGGCGCGCTGGCCCAGGCCGGCATCCCGGTGGTCGGCGTGGACTCGCTGCGCTATTTCTGGAGCGAGCGTACCCCGCAGGGCTTCGCCACCGACCTGGACCGGATCTACCGCCACTACAGCCACCTGTGGCAGCGCGGGCGGGTGGTGCTGATCGGCTTCTCGCAGGGCGCCGACGTGTTGCCGGCGGCCTACAACCAACTGCCGCCGGCGATGCGCGAGCAGGTGCAGGCCACCGCGCTGCTGTCGCTGGGCAAGACCGCCGACTACGAATTCCACGTCTCCAACTGGATCAGCTCCGGCGACGACGGCCTGCCGATCGCCCCGGACGTGGCGAAGATGCCGGGCGCGCAGACCCTGTGCATCTACGGCGAAGACGACGACGACACGCTGTGCCCGGACCTGCCGCACGGCGGCGCGCAACTGGTGAAGCTGCCCGGCGACCATCACTTCAAGGGCGACTACGCGGAACTGGCCAAGCAGATTCTGCAGCGGATTGATTGAAGGCCGGGATTGGGGATTCGGGATTTGGGATTCGCAAAAGCGGCATTTGTGCTCCGATGCATTGCCGTTAAAGCGTCGGGGCTGAAGGCCCTCCCACAAACCGACATTGCGTCCGCAACCGATTGGCTACCAATCCCCAATCCCGAATCCCCAATCCCGGCCGTTAATCCGGCTTACGCGGATCCAGCGAAATCAGCCGGGTCACGTCCAGCAGCGCCGCCGGCAGATGCATGCCGCCGGGCGCGGCCAGATAACGGGTGCGCCAGGCCGGGGCGAACTTGGACTTGAAGCGGCGCAGGCCGGTGAAGCCGTAGAAGCGCTCGCCGTGGCGCACGATCAGGTTGCCGAAGCGGTTCCAGCGTCCGGCCAGGCGGTGCTGGGCCAGGCCCGACAGCGGCGCCATGCCCAGCGAGAAGCGCTTGTAGCCCTGTTCGCGGCCCCACAGGAACAGCTCGATGAACAGGAAATCCATGGTGCCCTTCGGCGCATCGGCGATGTGCCGCATCAGGTCCACCGACAGTTCGTGTCCGGCCGGCGCCTGCCACAGGTTGGCGAAGGCCACGACCTTGCCCTCGGCCTCGACCACCGCGATCGGGAAGCGGCGCAGATAGGCCGGGTCGAAGCTGCCCAGCGAGAAGCCTTTCTCTTCGCCGGCCTTTTCCTCCAGCCACTGCTGCGAAACGTCGGCCAGCACCGGCATCAGCGCGTCGATGTCCTCCAGCGGCACGATGCGGAAGCTCAGCCCGCTGCGCTTGCCGCGGTTCCAGGCTTGGCGCAGGTCGGCGCGGTCGCGGCCTTCCAGGTGGAAGTCTTCCAGCGACACCATCGCTTCCTCGCCGAGCTTGACCAGGGTCAGGCCCAGGTCGAGGTAGGTCTGCCAGTGCTGTTCGCCGACCTGGTAGAACACCGGGCGCAGGCCCATGCGGTCGGCTTCCTCGCGGAAGCGCCAGATCAGCGCCCGCGCGACCTCCGGCGGTCCCACCGGGTCGCCCATCGCCACCAGCGAGCCGCCGTAGCGCTGCATCATCACGAAGCCCTGGCCGCCTTCGTCGGGCAGCAGCGCCTTGTCGCCGGTCAGCACCAGGCAGGCCTGGGTGTCGGTGGCCACGGCCAACACCGGCGCCAGCGCGTCCAGCTGCATCGCGTCGGCCGCCGGCAGCGGCGAGCGCGTGCTGTGCAGCAAGCGCGCCAACCCGAACACCACCACCGCCACGCTGACCAGCAGCACCGCGCGCAGCGCCCGCGGCGCATTGGCCGAGGTGGCGAACTGCCACCACAGTTCGTTCTGGTATTCGACGTGGCTGTAGACGAAGAACAGCAGCCACACCGTGGCGATCAGCACCAGCCCCAGGTTGCGCAGCCACGGCCACGACCAGGCCTCGTCGAGCAGCGCGCCCTGGCGGTAGAACTCGCGCCGCGCGCCCCACAGCCCGGCCGCCACGACCAGCGAGGACAGCGCCACCGAGGCGTGGCCGCCGCGCAGCCAGGCCGGCAGCGGCAGCAGCACGCAGATGCCGATCGCCAGCACCCACGCCGCATGGCTGCGCCGCTGCAGCCCCTGGCCGATCAGCAGCAGCACCACGCCGCCGAGGCTGGCCAGCAGGTGCGAGGTCTCCACGATCGACAGCGGCGCCATGCCCAGGCGCCGCTTCGGCGTCGGCAGGGTGCCGTCGATGACCAGCGCCGCGCCGACCGCGAACACCGCCATGGCGATGATCTGCGGCAGCCACGGGCGCAGCGTGCCCCAGGCCACGCGCACCCCGCCGGCGCTGGCCGCCAGCGGCCGGCGCAGGCCCGAGGTCGCGGCCATCAGCACCGACAGCAGCAGCGGCACCACGTAGTAGGTGATGCGGTAGATCAGCGCCGCGGCCAGCACCGCGGCCGGGGCCACGCCGGGCAGCAGCTTGAGCAGGCTCCACTCGAACACGCCCAGCCCGGCCGGCACGGTGGACATCAATCCGGCCACCACCGCGACCAGGTACAGGCCGACGAAGCCGACGAACTCGATGCCCGATTCGTTCGGCAGCAGCACGTAGAACGCGGCGCTGGCCAGGCCCAGTTCGACCACGCTGAGCGCGGTCACGCCGAGCGCGGTGCGCCGGTCCGGCAGCCACAGTTCGTGGGTGCGCCAGCGCAGGGTGCGGCCTTCGCGCCCGGCCAGCAGCAGCATCAGGCCGAAGCCGGCCAGCAGCGCGATGCCGAACGCGCGCACCGCCGAAGCGCCGAGCGGCAGCGCCAGCGCCGCCGAGGCCGGTTCCAGGGTCAGCGCCAACGCCAGCAGCAGCCAGGCGCCGAACACGAAGCCGAGCGTGCTCATCAGCACCACCTGGCCGATCTCGGCCAGGCTCAGCCCGACCCGGCCGTAGCCGCGCAGGCGCACCGCGCCGCCGGTGAGCGCGGCGAAGCCCAGGGTCTGCCCGACCGCATGCGCCAGGAACGCGGTGACGCCGATGCGCATCGGATGCAGCTTGCGCCCGCTGCGGTGCAGGCCGACCGCGTCGAAGCCGATCAGGCAGGCATAGCTGCTCAGCCCCAGCAGCAGGGTCAGCGCGATCTGGCCGACGCCGAGCTGGTTGAAGGCATGGCGGATCGCGGCGTAGCCGTGGGTGCTGAACTCGGTGGCCAGCGCGCGCAGCGCCAGCGCCAGGATCACCAGGCTGAACACCACCGGCAGCGCACGGCGCCAGCCAGCGGTGGAGGGGGACGGGGAAACGGGGGGCGCGGCGTCGGTCATTGCAGGGGAGCGTAAGCGAAGGAGAGAGGGAACTGTGCGCAGGCGCCGGCGGCGTTGCGCAGGCTGGTAGCGTTGGCGGTGCGGGCCATCGCGATGGCGCGCCTGCAGGCGAAAAGGGGCTGGTGCATCGCGATATCGGCTGGCCTGGGGCTGTACCGGCGACACCGGCGACGCGCATCATAGTGGAATCGCACGTCGGCACCGCGTCGGCGTGCGCGCAGGGTGCCGGCGCGCGCTGCGTCGCGCATCGCGTCCCCCGCTACGACCCGGAGCCGATTCCATGCCCACGCCCCTGGCCCCCGCCTCCGCGCCGCCGCATTGGCCGCGCGCCGCCGGCGCCCTCGCCACGCTGCTGTGCCTGCTGTTCCTCGGCGTGGCGCTGGCGCTGCAGCTGCTGCGCGCCGACCTGCACTGGCAGCAGGCGACGCTGAGCCTGTACCTGCACGGCCCCGGCGGGCTGCTGCTGCGGATTGTCTACGTACTGCTGGCGGCGGGCATCGTCGCGCTGGCCGCCGGCCTGTATGCGCAGGCCCCGCCGTCGGCACGCAGCGCCGCACCGCTGCTGCTGTTCGCGGTCGCCGCACTAGGCCTGTGCGGGGTGGCGATCGGCGACAGCTACCTGCCGCAGCGCGTACCGTTGCTGGCGCCGTTGTTGCACGGGCTGTTCGCGCAGACCGCGTTCCTGTGCGCGACCAGCGCGATGCTGCTGCAGAGCGCCTGGCTGCGCCGGCAAGCGCGGTGGCAGGGCCGTGCCGGCACGCTGTTGGCCCTGGCGGTGGCGGCGTTCGTGGCGCTGTGGGTGCACGTGCTGTGGCGCGCGCCGCCGCGCGGGCTGACCCAGAAGCTGGCGATCGTGCTGATCCTGGCCTGGCTGCTGCTGGTCGCCTACCGGCTGTGGCGGCCTGCAGGCTTGGCGCAATCGCGCGACAATGCCCGGGTTTCCCCTCTTCAGGACACCGCCTCATGATCCAGCGATTCGATACCGGCCCGCGCATGTCGGAAATGACCGTGCACAACGGCGTGGCCTACCTGGCCGGGCAGATCGCCGACGACACCAGCGCCGACATCGCCGGCCAGACCCGCCAGGTCCTGACGGCGATCGACGAACTGCTGGGGCGCGCCGCCAGCGACAAGAGCAAGGTGCTGCGCGCGGAGATCTACATGACCGACCTGGCCGAATTCGCCGAGATGAACAAGGTATGGGAAAGCTGGGTCTGCCCGGGCAACACCCCGGCGCGCGCCACCGTGCAGGCCAAGCTGGCCAACCCGGAGTGGAAGATCGAGATCGTGATCACCGCTGCCGTGTGATTTGAAAGCCGGGATTGGGGATTCGGGATTCGATCCTCTCCCCGGCTGCTTGACCATGCGGTCGGTCCAAGGGCCGATCCGCATCACGTCGCGCTTCAGTGCACACAGCCTGCTTTTGCCAATCCCGAATCCCCAATCCCGAATCCCGGCGCTTCAGCGCCTAACGAACCGATAATGCGCCACGCCCCACTGCTGGCCTTGTTCGTAGCCGAACAGCTCCGCGCAGGCCATCCAGAACATGCGCCAGCGCTGCCACCAGATCTTCGCGTCGCGGCCGTAGGTGGCCTGCAGCACCGGCATCAGTTCGGCACGATGCCGGTCCTGGTTGTGTAGCCAGGCGTTGGCGGTCTTCTCGTAGTGTTCGCCGGACAGCAGCCAGCGCCGTTCCAGCGCCAGGTCGTCCTGGAACTGCAGCAGGGTGTCGGCGGCCGGCATCAGCCCGCCGGTGAAGAAGTGCCGGCCCATCCAGTTGTCCTCGCCCTGCACCTCGAACGGATAGGCCAGGTCGCGGTGGCAGAAGATGTGCACGAACAGCCGGCCGCCCGGCACCAGCCATTGGCCGATCCGCGCCAGCAGTTCGCGGTAGTTGCGCATGTGCTCGAACATTTCGATCGACACCACGCGGTCGAAGCTCGCATGCGGCAAGTTCAGGGTATTGGCGTCGTGGGTGATCACCTCCACGTTGCGCAGCCCGCGTGCGCGGCACTGCGCCTCGATGTGCTCGCGCTGCGGCCGCGAGTTGGACACCGCGGTGATGCGCGCGCCGGGATAGTGCTCGGCCATCCACAGGGTCAGCGAGCCCCAGCCGCAGCCCAGTTCCAGGATGCGCTGGCGATCGCGCAGCTGCGCGCGTTCGGCGTACAGGTGCAGCATGCGTTCCTCGGCCGCGTCGAGATCCTTGGTGCCGGCGTCCCAGTAGCAGCTGCTGTACTTCAGGCGCTTGCCCAGGCACAACTCGAAGAAGCGCGGCGGCAGCTCGTAGTGCTGGCGGTTGGCGGCGTCGGTCTCGATGGCGATGGCGCTGCCGCGCAAGGCCT
>Ga0308160_10006009_pt1 | contig 12521 bp, 17 predicted proteins | sample PhyFR1_FD_201036 | JGI IMG/M metagenome (GOLD analysis project Ga0308160, IMG submission 201036) | Phyllosphere microbial communities from UC Gill Tract Community Farm, Albany, California, United States - DLSLF.R1 | ecosystem: Host-associated > Plants > Phyllosphere > Unclassified | place: USA... | reverse complement strand
TGCCACTCAGTGACGTTTGAGAAACGACTGAGCGAAGAGGATACGCACAATCGCGTCCAGGGAAAAGGGGTTTCCCGCTCAACATCTCTGCGAGAATACATCCGACCGACCCTGGAGCACATGGAACGAGAGAGGTCAGTCTTTGACTTGAACAAGAGGAGCGAAAGAGAATCGGCAACTCACAAACATCGATAGCGAAAGTGTACTCTTTGAAGGTGAGCATAATCTCCGGTGCTCGATACCATCTCGTCGCAACGTATCTGTAAGTTCGATACGCCAAGCTCAGTCCATGTGTCAAGACATGTAGTGAGAGAAGCGGATCGCATACTCAGTCATGAATCCCACTGCCTCCGTTTCAGTCGACATAGCTGATCTTGCGAGCCTGTGGGAAACAATTACTGAAGATCAATCAAGTAACAGCTATGTTGCTCTCGAGGAAAGGTGACTCACCCGAAATCACAAATCTTGAGATCACAATTCGCGTTGAGAAGCAAGTTTGAAGGTTTCAAATCTCGATGTAGAACGCTGTGGAACGAACACTCAAATTATCCGTCAGACTCCGTAGACACTGGATAAGTTGAGACTACGGACTCACGCAGCAGAATGAAGAGCTTTGAGACCTCGAAGCGTTTGACTGCGAGTGCAAAGCAAAATTTGGGGTCAGAGGGAAATCGTAACGTCTTGATATCTGAGTGACCGTACTAGAGGAAGTATTGACAGCTGTACATCGAAGATCAAATCAGTCTGACAAAGCTTAAGAGAACTGATTGAACCGTCGACGTACTGATCATCTGAAAGTTCTTGACTTCGAATCACTCGATGTAAATCAGTCTCCATCAATTCCTGCGCGTCAACGTGAAGTCTTCAGTTCTGATCATACGCACTGAGACGTAGGTCGACGAACCTGAATGAGGTAGACTTCTGAGAATCCCTCGAGGTTGGGAGGTTTGACGATATCTAGAATCGAAATGATGTTTTCGTGGTTGAACCATCTCAATAGCTTGATCTCCCTCAAGGTTCGTAGGCAGAACACTATTTGTGTCGAGATCGAACGATAGTCAGCTTCTGAGGAAGGTGAGTAGAGCTTCGAAGGACGACAAACTTGAATGATCGAAAGGAGTGATTTTCTGTAGAATCAACCGATTTCGCAAATGTCAGCTCCTCACAGCCTTGCACATTCGCGAACAGCGTAGACTCTAACCTTGATAGCTACTTTTGATTGAGTCGAAGCATGAATCGCCGAACTGCGAACGACAACCAGACTTCAGTGGGATCTCGAGCATTGCTAGACTTCCGGTCGGCACTTACCATACTACACCATAAGCACCTTCTCCTACTACGTCGACACTGTGAGAGAATTGAGCAAACAAGGAGGTGAGCGAACCCGAATTTTAAGGGGTTGTGCGATCAAACGCGTCAGAGAACGAGGTAGCTTACATCTTGTAGTCGGCACCTACTTCGAATTTACGATCCATCTATACTATCTTTTGAGGGGTTGAGAGGGTTGAGAGGGGAAGGGACAAGTTTGATGATGTGTCGGAAAGCGAGGAGACAAGGGAACGTGCTAAATAAGGTGGTAGGGTCGCGTCCGAGAATCGAATCAATCGAGTAGTTCTACGTCGGAATGGGAAGAGCGAGTCGAAAGGAGAGGGAGAAGGAAGACGAGGTTCGCAGTTTTGGTTTTTGTTCTCATTTCGCTCCCGTTTCTCTCTCAATTTCAACTCAGAATCCGCTTCTCTTTGCTCTGTACCTTCTTTTGACTCTATCGCTTCGTACTCTGAGTGAATGCCAACCGAAATGTACGCTCCCTCTCTTCCCCTGTTTTCACCGCCTCGTCCAACCTGATCTCCCTCGTATTCAACAGCAAGGACAACTTCCAGGTCGGAACGAGATGTGTAGTAGTAGCAGATTGCGACCTGCGAGGCGAAATCACGATTGGATCAGGTATGGATGGTTTCTTCACCACTTTTAGTTCAAAGTTCGCTCATTTCGCTCGCTTTATTAGGTACCGTCTTACAACCTAGATGTACGATACTCGCCATGTCTGGACCGATCATCCTAGGCTCGAACAATATCGTGGAAGAGAACGTGGTGATTGTCAATCGCTTGAAACAACCGATGATGATAGGAGACAACAATCTATTCGAGGTCGGATGTCGTTAGTCCCTTCATACTCCGGGCCTCTACACTCTGCTCGACGGAAAGTGACGAATAGCACATGGGACAGGCATCGAATCCCCTTCGATAGGTTCGAACAACACTTTCGGAATCCGTTCAAGAGTTTCACCTCATCTCGTCGTCGAATCAAACTGTACGATCGGGGCAGGATGTATCGTTCTCCCCTCTCCCTTTCCCCTCCCTTCACCTGCCTCAACACCTCCTCCTCCAGCCTCGGAATCAGAAGGAGCAGTCGAATCAACAGAAGAATCCGATTCAACCATGCTCCCTCCTCCTCCCTCCCAATTAGTTGAAACTCTCAAATCGAACACGCACGTCTTTGGATCCGAGAACAGACGGAGAAAGGGTACGGAGGAAGGACAGGTACAGAGTAAAGCGTTGTTTGTGAAACATTCGGATTACTTGAGGGAAACTTTACCTAGGTTTCACAAATTGAAAATGTTCTGATTCCGCGTCTTACTCGTACTACTTTTCTGTTCGCTATACCCCTTGAGTGTCGTTACAATTGGAAGAACATACCCTCTCTCTCTCGCTCTCTGACTCTGTTTCTCTCGCTGTCTCCCGAATCCGTGCGAGCAAAGTACAACAAGCGTTCATTTCTTCCTTTATACGCCTCGCCTTCCTACTCTTCATCATCGTCACTCTCCAATACTATCGCACCAGCCGGTTCCTCAACCCCTTCACTCCCACCCTCACTCAACACTTCCTCCTCATCCTCCTCTTCCACATACTCTTCAACTCCATCTTCCTCGCCTGGATCTCCCATCTCCTCGTCTGGATACTGGCCAGTCTCGTCTAGGTTCGGTCGATCATCTTTCAATAAAGTCGTCGTTGAATCTTCCTCCTCCTCTGCTCCAGCTGGTTCAGGTTCTTCTACGTCCTGCTCGACTGCAATGGTAGCGTCGGTGGAAGTGGAGGCGGCGGTGGAAGCGGTTGTGGAAGTTCGAGGTTTCGAAGGGATAGGTTTCGGTTTCGGTTTTGGAGCGACATAAGTTCCATTCTTTTTCGCTTCCGCAATCTTTCTGAAAGCTGTACATCGCAACATATCAACTCAGCCCTGTCTTGCTAGTATGCTAGTCACTGAGAGCGAGAGAGCGACATACCTTTGAGTTCCTTTTTTAAATGTTTTGATAATTCACCTCCATCTTCCCATCCCAATTGTTTCACAGCTTCCAAAACATGATTCGCAGTAATCGTTTTCGTGTTCTTCTCTTGTGCTAGATCGTGTGATCTAATACGAGAAACGCTACCTCATGAGCGACTAGATGGAGAACGGAGAGAGGAGAAACCTTACAGAGCTGCGAGATAGTTGATGAATACTGTTGAGCCTTTCACTAGTGCTAATGGAACTTCTTTCTGTAGTTTGACTTCTGGAGGGACCTGATAGAGAGGAGAGAGAGATCAGATTTGAATCCGAAGAGGGGGGAAAAGGTGGACTCACTGCACTCTTAGCTAATCTAGCGACTGTGAACTCGCGGGAAGATACTATCAGTGACCATATAGAGCTGATAGACTAGCGAGAAGGTGACTCACTGACACTCTTTGGTAACTCGTATTGATCAATTCCTCCTGGTCCATCTTCCTCTGCGTCTGGTGTAGCTGCTGCTGCTGATGTACTCGCTACTACCTTCTTGCGTGGTGGCATGGTGTTGAGTGATGAAAAGTAGTTGAGGTGAAAGTGGAGGAGTGAGAAAGAAGGCGAAGGCGAAGAAAGAACTTCAGCTGATTCTCATCTCGCTAACGTTCTCTCTATTATTCTCTGACGATAACGAGCATACTCCGAAGGCGAGATGCGCGCAAACAAGCAATTTGTGAAAAAGATCTAAAATGGTTGCGAAGGATACTACACTATTCGATACAAAGCCCTGTCTCCTCCTCTCTCGCATACTCTACCGACCAGCCTTGATGCCCTTAGCTTTTGGTTTACTCTTCTCTTTCTCCTTCTCCTCTTCCTCCTCTTTCCTCTTTCGTTCCGCTTGGAATTCCTCCCAACTACCTTTCCCTTCCTTCTCTTTCTCGGCCCACATTCGTTCATTGACAGACTCGTAATCATATGTTGGTTCTTCGTACTTGACGAAATCTCCATTTGTGAGAGAAGCAGTGTATTGTTCGAGAATGGTTTCCGTCATTTGTTCGACATTGTCTAACGCTTCGTTCAGCGCATCAAGTGAGGATTTGCCGTCTGTGAGAACACCCGAATAAAATCAGCCTACTATCGAGAGGGTGTAGAGGATCGGTCTACTCACCGTACATTTGGATTCGAAGGTGGATTTTGGCTTCTGATGGATGTGGTGCACTGCGAAATTGAGGTCGAGTCAGCTGAATTAATAGGATCTAACCCGAAGCGAGCTCACCTGTATCCACAGAATTCAACAGAAGGGCTGTTATCCTCGTTCGAAGGTCAGCAGGAGGCTTGAGGTAGCGATAAGAGAGTGAACTAACTTTTTCATAAGCATCCATCGGAGCAAATTTCCAATCGTGTGATCCTCTTCCAAGATGCAATAAGTAGCCTGTACCAATCCCTCAGTCGCTCCTGGTAGCTATTGAGCGAGAAAAGAGAGGTTCAGTTAAAATTCCTTGATCTTCATCATCCGAATTCACAACGACGAGGAAAGGAGAGGGAGACCTTACGACGCTGACTTTATCTCCTGTCACTACTGCTGATTCATGTCGTGCGCTCATCGTTTAAAGGTTGAATTGCTGTGAGGTGCTTGAGAGAAACATCTCATCTTTCACTTTTGACTTCTAACCATTCACTTCCAACCAACCAGATGAACAACACCAAAAGCCTGATGATGTTGTTCTGTTGCGCTCAAGCTTTCCATCGACCTTCCTTTGTCTCCATTCCTCGAACAACATTCTTTTCCCCTTGTCGTCGATTTCGCCTTTGACTGGTTGCTGAATCTCACGCGCTGGTCACGTAGCGAGGTACAATCCTTACGAGCTACGACTAGAACTCGATATCGAACGGCGGACAGGCTGAAAAGAAGAATGGAATACTCTGTTTTGTGTGTTTTCGCAATGCGGGAATGCCAGTGCCGCTGCTACCTCTCGTTTTTTGATGCTTTGTTCTAATCTCCATTCTTCCTCAATAAGGGATCAGATACCTTCCTTCCTCAACTTGAAAGCGAAGCATCATCGTTGTTCTAGCAAAAGACTTTGTTCTCGTCAATCGCCTCAAAGGAACCGACCTTCAACCTTTTCACTTCCTCGTCCTCATCCTATTCCTTCGCTTCCTTGTCTATACCTTCGAATATACCACACTTTCCTTCTTCTATTTATTGTCAACATGGCTTCGCTTGTCAAAAAGGAATCTCGTAAGTCACCTTCACCTCTCTCATTCATTCCGACAACTGATGGATCTCTCTTTGACAGTTCAACCTACACTCCTTCCAACCCCCTCTCCTTCACCACCTTCCCTCTCTCAGCCTCTCCCTTACGACGCCTCAACTTCATCTCGACGGACCTATACTCAAGCAGAACGACAAGCTCACCTCGCACTCGCCAGACAATGCGCTGATCAACTTCGAAGATTACATCTCGCGAACGGCGCAGAGGTCGATGCTCAATCGGACACAAAGGAAAGGAAGGCAGAGCGGTATCATGTCGAGCTTGAGCGACTAGAAGGAGAAAAGAAAGTAATGAGACGAGTTGCTGTAATCATTCCGTCGGGACAGACAAAGGAGTTCAAACAAGTGAGTATCCCTTCGTATCTACCTTTCCGCTTCCGACGTCTCCTAACACCTCCTGCCTCCACAGCATCGACTCCCAGGCCTCACTCTCGTTCCTCCACCTCACCTCGCGACCCCTCAAAAGAAAGCTTCCCTCTTTCCTCACTCCCCATCCTCATCTCCACCCTCTCGACCGACCAATCATCGTAGAACCTCTCTTCCCTCCCTTCGATCACTCTCGCTTCTTCCCCCTCAAAACCCTACACCCGCCTATCGTTCCCGCGCCTCTGCTCGCACGATCGCAACTCTACCTAGCTCTGTTTCTTCCGGTTCCCGAACTCCCAATTCTTCACCCTCGAAACACCATACCTCTCCTCAACCTCTCTCCCGACCTTGTCTGCCCGCAACAATCAATCTAAACACCTCATCCGCCCTACTCCAGAGACGACGAACGGCTCTCTCCCTCAAGTTCGAGAAACGCTCAGATCGACAAGCCACCTTACCTCCTACACCTCCGAGATCTACTTCGTCCTCCTCAACCATCCTGAAACGAAAACGAACCTTGACTTCAGAAGTTGATGAATCCGTTCATTCGAAATGTGCACGATGGAGTTCGACTATCGAGGTGGGTGATGAGGAGATGGAAGAGATGGGGATGTCAATTGGGGAGAGCGTGAAACGGGAAAGGGAGTTGTCGCTGGGAGAGAGGAGAGGGAAGAAAATTAGATCGTTGGTTCTGCTTTAAGGTGGTCTTCAAGGGTTCAAGTCAAGGGTTTCAGTAGGGTTAAACAGTGGTCTCTTATTTAGTCAGTCAGTATTCACTTCGCAATCATTACAGCTTCCCCATCGTTCTTCAAAAATCGACCTGTATTCGTGTGTCTCCTTGTCGGCTCCCCTTCGACTGAGGAGAGCAGGCATAGCCTGCTTGTAGATGGCTTGATGTATGATGATGACTTGTGCAAAGGCGCGCATGAGCGAGATGATCGAGGGAAAAGCTTCCAAAATAATTTCGGGTGTAGACCTGGTACTTACGAAAGTGTCAACTGGCCTTCGAAGCATGCCGCGCATTCGTGACCACTCTCAGAGTGCTTTTTACTGCCCCAGAGTCGAGTGCTGGGTGTAATGCGAGTAAGTCAAGTCGAAAGTGCGAGAATATTCCATCACCTTCGAGAAAGTTCGAGCGCTTCGCAAACTTATATAAGTCGGCGCCTTCCTCTCCTTTCTCTCTCTCTTCACTTCACATCCACTCTTCACTCTTCACCCAGTCGACACTATACTCCAAACCCTACACACTCTCACACCCTTCGCACTCGATCGACAATGTTCCACTTCGCAACTCCCCTCGACTACTCTCAGCCTTCCTCCTTCTCCCTCTATCCTTCATCATCACTCTCTTCTAACAATGCCTATCTCCCTCCCTCCTACGCTTCCTACGACGATGAACGTTCTCGTATTGAACAAGCACTCCTCGCTCGCAAACAACAAGAACGACGACAAGCTGAAGCTGCCGCCTTCCTCGCCGAGCAACGTCGACTCGAACGTCAAGCAGCCATTGAAGAAGCGATTAGGGAGGAAAGAGAGAGGAGGGAATACGAAAGAGCTTTGAGGTATCGCGAGGACATGATCCGCAAAGCCAGAGAGGAGGAAGAAGCTAAGCAGAGGTATGTTCAGGCTATGAGGGTACAACAAGAGCTGGTTAGGAGGCAACAACTCGAAGGACAGCAAGAACAGACGAGGAGGAGGAACGAACAAGTTGAACAACAGCAATCTTCCCTCGACACAATGCCTGATCTCTTCCAACTCCTCTTCGGTTCACAACTTCCCCGTACTGAAGCTCCTCGATCCAATACGCCCGTCTCAGATCCTCGACCTTCGATCCCCTCGCCAACTCGTCATGCTGAATCCTCTCGACAAGCTGAACCACCAAAGCTCGACCTCCCTCATTTCCTCGAAGCCATCTTCGGTACTCCTCGACCCTTAACGACGACACAAGCTCCTACTAAACAAGCTCCTATCCCCGACTCGAAACCCTCTCCTTCGCCTCTCTCTCAATCTTCTTCCTCCCCTTCTCCTGCTCCAGTCACTTCCGCCGAAGCTCAAGCCCCCACTCCCGCTATTGAAAGTCAGGCTTCCCCCACTGACTCGCCATCTTCTGACGAGGAGGAAGCAGCAACGAAACTTCAACGCCATTTCCGTCGACACCTCGCTCGTCGCACCGCTCTCGACAAAATCTCTTCCCTCTCCTCTTCTTTCACCGATCGTCAATCCACCTTTGAGAAACCTCCCTCATTCACCTTCAAGTCCTCTCCCGATTCCACTTCCTCGACAACCACTCCTCCTCCTCTCGCTTTTGTCTCATCCAACTCTCCTTTCCTCGCTTACGAAGACTACCTCGTCAATCTACTCAGCAAGATCGATGCTGTAGAGTCTGGAGGGGATCGTCAAGTCAAGCAGGAAAGGAAGTCACTCGTTCGGAAAGTCGAAAAGGAATTGTCGAGATTGGATGCGATGAAAGAGCGAGCTTGGGAGGAACAAGTGAAACCCGCTCAGTCTGACTCGACGCAAGAAGACGAGAAGAAAGTTGGACATGATCAAGCAGGAAACGAACAAGGTAAGTCGAGGTCTTTGACCCTTCCTCAACTCAATCAGTAACTGATTACTCTCCTGTCTCTCTCTCCAGATCCCCTCGCTGCCTCGATCACACCTTTGAGCGACTCTGTTGACGACAAAGACGATTCCTTGCCCCCTCTTCTCCCTCTCACCCACGATGCCGTTTCCTCACTCCCAACTTCGACTCCTCTTTCTCACTCTCGTTCTCCCTCCGACTCTGGCTCTTCCACCACTTCCTCGACTCTCACTGTCTCTTCCGCTTCTTCACAGATCGATCAATACATCTCGGAGATGCTCAGGCGAGCGCAGAAGCTAGGAGAAGATGTCGAAAAGATGGAGCTTGACGAAAAGACGGAACCTTCACTCGTAGTCACCTAATCTCGGTTTGTTCTGTGTTCTGTTAGTAGCTCATTGTTGTATATGTTGAATTTCAAACCTATCTTGACTGCAGAGCCGAAGCTGAAAAGCTTTGTTCATACGTTCACTTCTGACCGAATTCTTCCTGTCGTAAGGGCCCTACAGGCTCTTCTCCAATTCCAAGATCTCCTTCAAGCTCTCCACCAACGACTTCCCGTCTCCCTTGTACTCCAACATCGGTCTCCTAGGTTTGCCTCCATACCCTTTGATCTGCTCCAACGCGTACTTTGTGCCCGAAATCCCAACCTTCTGCAGTGCCCAATCTGCGAATGACACGATCGACTGTAGCTTGACTGCTTCGGCGAGATCTGATGAGTTTCCGGAGAGTCCTGATTTCGTTAGAGTGTAGAGTCGAAGGCAGGATTTCTATCAAAGTGTCGCGAGAAACGCTTCGTCAGCTGAGCAACTCAAGCATGGAGACGTCGAAAGAAGGCTCACAGGCGCAATATTGGCAGTACCAGTAATGCCTCCAGCAGCCGAAGCGAAGAGAGATGGACCAAGGAAATCGACGAAACCACCGAGAACAGCGAAATCGTCTCGAAGGTTGGTTAAGCGAGTCAATCTATGAGATAACAGGTCGGTGAGCATCATAGCCTACGATGTCGGAAGCGAAGAGAGAGAGAAATGCTCACTTTCCGACACTTCCGCAAGTGAGCTTGATTCCGGCGATATTTTGAGATGCTCCAGCGACTGCAATACAACGGAAAGTCAGTCTCTCGCAGTCAGTAACTGCAACACGAAAGTGCGACTCACTCTCGGTGATCAGATCACTGTCCATGTCGATACCGCCAGTGACGCCGGGATCTGTAAGAGAACGAACACGAAGACATCAGCGTCTACGTCGAGCTCGATCTGATGTAACCCGTTCCTCACAGTTGTATAAGATGATCTGCGTCGTTCACAACTTCTTCAGCTGTGGCGCGGTCTCGATGAAGGAGAGAGTAGACGAAGAGAGAATGAAAACGCACGGGAATGGGTGAAGCTTCAGCGACGTCGACGAAAAAAGTCTTGAGAGCCTCCTTGTGAAGTGCTCCAGCGAAGTAACCCGGAGTGATAACCATTGCGAAATCTGCTCCTCTCTCCGCCGCCTGCGAAACGAATGATTGAGTCAACTCGAATCGCACGCCGTCATGCCATCAGACCAAAACCCGATTAGGCATCGCCAGCTTACCTCCCTCGTCAATTGAATCGTTTCCTTCGTCGAAGAAGCTCCAGTTCCGACAATGAGTGGAATCTTCGACAATTTGTCGTCCGAATCCAATGCTTGACGAGCCGCTTCGACCACTTGATTCCTCTCTTCGTGAGTGAGCTGCACCGCTTCTCCCATTGACCCCAGAGCGACAATCCCCACTCCAGCAGATGCGACGAATTTGACGTGCTGTTTGTAGGTTTCCAAGTCGAGATCTTGCTCTTTGTTGTGTTGGTAGAAGGTTGTCAGAGGTGCCATAACACCATGAGGGACGTTGCGACCGAATTTCGAAGCTGTTTGAATGAGAGAATGCCACGATAGAAGGGAAAAGGAGGAGGTGGGGAAGAGTTTGAGCTGTGAGTGAGCTGCACTGTTTGGAAGAGATGCTTTGGAGCTCACTAGACATATTAGCAGGTGGTACGAGTAGATTGAGTGAGATAAAGAGGGAGAAGAACGAGAGCCCCCACCCAAGTTGTAATGCACACTGCGATTTTAGAAAAGGAGCGAAATAGGCCGACTCTTCCAAAGTAATTCGCTATCGAATCCACTCGAATCGCTGTGCCATCAATGAGCAAAAGGAAAGCGAGCGGAGGGAAACGGGGAGATAAGCGGAGATAATTTCGCAATTTATTCGAGAAAAAAAAGTTGAAAGAGGAACTCGTTTCTCCACCACTAAGATGGCGCAAGCCAGTACATCTCGCTTGGGTATCTGTCAAACCTGCAACACTACACCAGCACGCTACTCGTGTCCAGCTTGCTCCTTCCCTTCCTGTTCTCTCCCTTGCTCGACTTCTCACAAAAGTGTTCGAAACTGTACCGGAATCGCTCCTCCAGTATGGTCGAAACCTATCCAAGCAAACGAGATGAACTGGGGATCACTCATGAGGGATCAGAGTTACATAGCGGGAGTTGGGAGAGTAGTTGAAGATGTTGGAAGACAGTTAGTTGGAGATAAGTTGATCCCTCAAGGAAGGATATTGGGTGCAGACGAGACTGTCAGGCTCGATGAGAGGAGTGAGAAGGAGGACAAGATGGTCAGAGAAGCGAGGAATCAAGGAGTCGAACTCATGTTGCTACCGAAAGGAATGAGCAAAAGACAGAAGAATGCAACGAGATGGGACGCAAAGTGAGTCGCTCGTGTTTCAATACGGACCGTGTGACAGCCTGTTGATCTGGGAAGCCGATTCATAGGAAACAACAACTCGAATGGACTGTCGAAGTTACTTTCCAACCTCGACCTACTGCTCCCTCTCAACCTCCGACACTCGTCACAACTGTCCCTCTACCTTCGTCGAATACTCTTCAGTCGGTGATACTGGGCGCTGTTGCGTTCCGGGACAAGAAGGGGAAAGGAAAGGCTGTTGATCCGGAAGAAGCGACTTGGCGAATGACAGAGAAAGAGTGGCTCGAGTCGTTCAAGCCGGCAGAGGTAGAGGAGAAGAAGGTGGAAGAGGTCGTGGCGGATGAAGGAGAGAAAGTAGAGCAAGAGGTTGGGAGAGCAGAGGGAGTTGAGGTCGATGAGGAAGGAACAGACGAGGCAAATCAGACCGCCCAACTGGAGGTAGAGGGACGTTCAGAGGCATTGGAATCATCGGGAGGCACAGACATCGAAGAAGACGACCCAGAAGCAGCAGCCTCTCCAGATCCGACGCCAGAAGTTTCTCTCGTTCCTCCACCCGCTGATGATTCACCTTTCGTTCTTCTCCTCGCCTTCCACTCTCGCCCGATTTACTCCGATCATGCTCCCTCCGATGGCACACAACCCGATCGACCTGCACCCTCCGCATCGAAACCTCCTGCTCGACCATTCTATCAAATCCAGCTTACTTCTTCCCTCACTCTCCGCGACGCCATCTCCGGTTCATGTATCCTCGAAACCCCCTCCTTTGAATTATGGCCGAGGGAATCGTTCTTGCGTCAGAAGCTACTGGGCAAGATCAAGATTGTTGAACAACCGAATCAACTACCCTTGCGAGAGAGAACGGGAGTTTGGGAGAGAGGACGAGGGCGGGGTCGGGGAGGCAACAGAGGAGGTAGCGATCGCGGGCATACAAGTAGAGGAAGAGGGAGAGGTCGTGGAGGAGGTGGAAATGGAGGGAGTTACGAAGGAGGTCAAAGCAGTCAAAGGTGGGAAGGGAATCAGGATAATCGCTCGCAAGATAGTGGATGGGGGAAACGAGCTGGAGGAAGTGAAGCGCAAGGAGGAGATGCGAAGAGGAGTAGGATGGAGCAGTAGAAACGATCGATTTCCCTTGCGGCCTTTTTCAAACTTCGGTGAAAAAAAAAATCGGACTCCCCACCTTCGAAATTCGTTCTTCCACGTTTTTTGCTTCTGCTGCTTCTTCTTCTCCTTCTCACACTGCTCGTTGCTTCTTCGACAGCTTCAGCCTCTCCATTCCCATCAAAGAAAGCTCTTCTTCTGCTTCCCTCTCTCAAAAGCGAATCCCCACAGTCCA
>Ga0308160_10006007_pt1 | contig 12522 bp, 15 predicted proteins | sample PhyFR1_FD_201036 | JGI IMG/M metagenome (GOLD analysis project Ga0308160, IMG submission 201036) | Phyllosphere microbial communities from UC Gill Tract Community Farm, Albany, California, United States - DLSLF.R1 | ecosystem: Host-associated > Plants > Phyllosphere > Unclassified | place: USA... | reverse complement strand
CCGCTCAGAGGACTTGGATGACCAAAGACGTTGATGCTGTGAGCTCTCTCTCCCCTGAAATGTGAGGTGGAGCTGACTGTTAGCGACGATTATATGCCCCACCTATCCGACAGGGAGAGGTCGTCAAGGCTGGTGCTTTGCTCGAAGTCATTGCTGGAAAGAGCGACAAGTTCAAGGTTGGAGACCGAGTCAATGCTCAGTCCACCTGGGCTGAGTACGTTGTCTTGAAGGATGACCAGGTCATGCCCTCCAAGTAGGTTCACTTAATTCCGCGGAAGTGTTTGACTGACGAACAGGACCATCGAGGGACACTCCGAGTTCATCTCTATGAGCACCATCGGTATGGTCGGTTGGACCGCCTACTTCGGTGCTTTCAACGTCTCCGAACTAAAGAAGGAGCACGTTGTCGTTGTCTCCGGTGCCGCTGGGTGAGTAGTAGCACATTCACCTTGATGGTATACTTATATCAGTGCCGTCGGATCCATCTTTGTCCAGATTGCCAAAAACATTGTTGGATGTAAGACTGTCATCGGTATCGCCGGTGGTAAGGAGAAGTGCGATTGGGTCAAGTCCCTCGGTGCAGATGATTGTATCGACTACAAGGTATGTTCAGGTCTCATTTCGTTGGCGCGCACTGATCACTAGGGCGGAAACCTCGAGGCCGACCTACGAAAGGCAGTCCCCGACTACGCTGATGTCTACTTCGACAACGTCGGTGGGGAGACTCTTGATATCATGCTTTCCCTCACTAAGCGATACGGAAAGGTCGCATGTTGCGGTGCCATCTCTCGTATGTCCCCAGCTCCGAAACTCAGATCATCAGCTGACAGATAGAATATAACGAGGAGGAGCCATTGAAGCTCAAGAACTGGGCCGAGATCGTTTACAACCGTCTACATGTCCAGGGTATGTGCTCTCTGCCATTAAACAGAGATACAAAAGCTTACAATTAGGATTCATCGTTGTTGACTACTTGAAGGACGCCCAGAAGGCTGCCGCTGAGTTGACAAGCTGGATTGAGTCTGGAAAGATCCAGGCCAAGGACAGCGAGCAGGTCGTCGACACCAAGTTTGAGGATATCCCCAAGACTTGGCACATGTTGTTCGATGGTGGAAACAAGGGCAAGTTGATCACCAAGCTTGTCTAATTTCGAAGCTAGTAGAACAGAAGATAAGGAAAAAGCAGTACATATGCATGTGAATCGTGTTACATCCTTTAATTATACTGCCTCGCCAAGCAACCGTCAGCACTGAGTACCAACTTAGCCGAAGTGCCGGTTACCGCATGTTTGTAACCGGCCAAGATCCGGTGACTACTAGCCCCACCCAACTGATCCTTTAGTCGTATACTAATACAATATTACAGCAATGGCACCTGCATCAAGATCATCAGTAGTCCGACTTTTATCACTCACAGCCAACGGAGGTTGTCGAGGATGTGGAAGAACCCACGGGGTCGCACATCATCATCCCCCTTCCCCTGCCCTTCCCCATCACGTTCACGGGATGGGAGCGGGGCTAGGAATGAGGGGATTAGCTACTCCAATCGATGCTGGAGGATACAATCCACCCCCAGGAAACACAGACTACGCCTTTGAGGTAAGCTTTCTCTTGCGTGTCGATGGATTGAGCTGATATCTGTAGATGGCAGCATCAAACCTCCGATTCGGAACGGGAGCAACTAGAGAAGTCGGAATGGATTTCAAAAACATGATTGCTCAACTTTCTGGTGATGAGAAGCACCAAGCCAAGATTGGTGTTTTCACCGATCCAAATGTCGCCAGATTGCCTGTCATGAAGGTCGTTGAAGAGTCTCTGATGAAGGAAGGATTGAATTTCGTTATTTTCGACAAGATCTCCGTCGAGCCAACCGACAACTCTTGGCAGGTGAGTGATGGCGATCTCTAGGGCGGCCATTATTTGTGAAGGGAGTAGGGCTGACTTTGCAGCAAGCAATCGATTTCTCACGAAACAACAAAATCACCCATTTCCTAGCTGTTGGAGGTGGTAGTTCAATGGATACCGCCAAAGCTGCCAACTTATTCGTCAACTACCCAGATGCCGATATGTTTGACTTTATCAATGCGCCTATTGGAAAGGGTCTACCAATTGACCGAAAGTTGTCCCCGCTCGTCTGCAGTATGTCCCACTCCTCATCATCCGAGCTCAGCTGACATGCAGTTCCTACTACTGCTGTACGATTATCAATGATATGGAGGGCCTGACTGACAATTAGGGAACCGGATCTGAGACTACCGGAACTGCTATTCTCGATATCCCCTCCAGGTCCTTCAAGACTGGTATCGCATCTCGAGCATTAAAGCCAACACTGGGTATTGTCGATATGATGAACACAGCCACTTGTCCTAAGGAAGTACAGATTGCGGCAGGTTTGGATGTCTTGTTCCATTCTCTCGAGAGTGAGTAGACTTGTAACGGGAAGTGCTGAAATCAGGTTGGACGGCTGTTCCTTACAATGAGAGGACTCCTCGACCTGCCAACCCCATCAATCGACGTGAGTCATACTAAAAGAACAAAATCTGTCCAAGTCACTAATAGTATAGCTGCATACCAGGGATCTAACCCCATCTCCGATATCTTCTCTAGGTGGGCTCTCGAGACTACCATCAAGTACCTCCCTCGAATTGCTCGAGATCCATTCGGTGACTCGGAAGCTCGAGGACAGATGCTGTAAGCTTCCACTTCTTTATCATGCCACATAGCTGATTAGCAGCTTGGCAGCTTCCACTGCTGGTATCGGATTCGGCAACGCTGGTGTCCATCTCTGCGTAAGTGCCATTTGTATCCGTGTTTGAGTGGTGAGCTGATAGGTAGCACGCCGCTTCCTACCCCATCTCCTCCCTAAACAAGGGCCGTACCAAGGATAACCAATACCACCACCCTTCCTACTCCAAAGACATCCCCCTCATCCCCCACGGAGTCGCTGTCGCGTTGACCGCTCCCGCTGTATTCAACTTTACCGCGCCATCCGATCCTCAGCGACACCGAGACGCTATCTCCGTGTTCATGGGTAAAGAGCGATCGAGTGAGCTAGATCGGGTCAGGGATGAAGATCTAGGTATGGTGTTGAGGGAGGAGATTTGCAAGTTCTTGGATCTCGTGGGTGTTCCTAGGGGTTTGGCCATGGTTGGGTACAAGTCTGAGGATGTCTCCAGGGTAGGTCTTTCAATCAGTCTGATACGTTCAGCACTGACAGATAGTTGGTCGAGGGAATGCTTCCCCAGAGGAGAGTCTTGGATCTAGCTCCGATCTTGGCAAAGGGCAATCTCGATCAGGAGAGGGAACAATTGACCGGTATCATTGAAGCTTCTATGAACTGGTAGAGCAAGGCTAGTTGGCTCACGAGCTGGTGTGTTAGTTTAGGAGCAGGTCTGTGGTCAAGTACATAGCAGTATGAATTCAACGAAAGCGCGTGCACAAGTCATAGTAATTCTGCAATGGGTCAGTCACACCGCTGACCGGTGTGACTGACCATGATTGTCGTCATTCGGATCTCAGGCACGATGGTCATGGAACAAGATTAGATCGTTAACCAGTTCATTCACCATCAATTAACAAGATGCTAGGTTCAACATCAAGAGCACTCGCCATGCCTACTACAGCCCTTCGAAGTCGAGGATTGGCCACAGATAACTCGCCCAGGAAGATCGTTCTGGTCGGAGCTGGATTTTTGGCTTCGTATATCGCTAGAGCGTTAATTGCGGATCCTCGTAACCGGGTATTACTAGTTTCCAGGAATCCCAAGCCTAGTACGTCCTCCCCCCTCGTCTAGTCTTATCTATCACTTGATATACTATCATTCACCTCTCGCGTTTCTGCTCTTGCCTGCTCTACCGCTGATATGCAGTGTACGACAAACTATCACATTTAGGTTCTCAAATCCTCCCACCCCAATCAGCAGATATCACCGACGCGGCCTCTTTGAACCCAGTCTTGAAAGACGCAAGCGCAGTAGTATCCTTAGTGGGTGTACTAGTTGGAAATGCGAAAGTCATGGAGAAAGTACAAAAGGAAGGAGCGGAGAATGTAGCTAAAGCCGCGAAGCAGGAAGGGGTGAAGAGGGTTGTCATGGTCAGCGCTATCGGGGCTGATGCTAATGGTGTTACACCATAGTGAGTTGACCGTCAGGTCTTAATATCCCAGGTCAGGATGGTAGCTGATTTTTAGTTGGAGGACGAAGGAACTGGGAGAAAAGGCATTCTTGAGGGAGAACCCGGAAAGTACAATCATCAGGCCTTCGATCATTTTCGGTCCAGGCGATTCATTCTTCAACGTATGTTCCTCCCCGTTATCTGTCTGCACCAAATGTCAGAGAAGGTACTGATGATAGCGATTCGCAAGTCTCGCTATATTCCTACCATTCCTACCAGTCTTCGGAGGTGGTGTAGTTCGATTCCAGTATGTCCACCCTCTTCACGGAAGACGGGAGCTGATGATAGACCTGTCTACGCTGGAGATATCGCAAGAGCGGTAGAGATCTGCTGTAGAGATGATAGGCAGGTCATTGATGCTGTCGGAGGTAAGATAATTGAAGCTGGTGGTCCGGATGGTGAGTGTTTTCCTACCTCTGCGTTTCTTGGGGGAAACCAATGACTAACCTGTAGTGTTCACCTATCGGGAGATCATGGAGCTTGTCCTCAAGTACTCGGGCACGAAAAGATTTATCCTCAGTCTCCCATATTTCGTGGGTATGATCCAGGGATTCTTCCTCGAGAAATTACCAGAGAACTTGTTCACCGTCACCCGGGATCAGGTAAGTCTTCTCTTACATCTCCACACTTTCGGGTGAGCAGATGTTGATGCAAAGGTCCGTCAATTACGATACGACAACATAGTATCCCCAACACCACCACTCAACGGCTTAAATTTCTCATCACTACTCGAAACTTTCCCTTCATCTTTACCCACCTCTTCACCACCCAAAGCGGATTTGACGAGTGTACATTCGATCTTACCCACTTATCTGGGTAGTAAGCCTGCTACGGAGAAGGGTAAGAGAACTCATGGACGGGGGAGCGCTGTTAGTCCCTTTGAGGACATCAGGAAGTAAGTCAGGTACTGATAGGACGACATGTATGTGACAGAAACACTCTATCGATCCACGTTGTCGGAAGGAAGATTTCAGAATGTTGTTGACATCATTGACTGACTGTGGGATCTCCATCTGACCTCCACGCCCTGCGTCCGGTGCATACACACACCGACCAAGCCAAGCCAAGCATTCCAGCCGGTACTTGAGAAAGACCTTCACAGGCTCGGCATCATCTGTGGATTCCACAGAGCTCCTTTCGACAGCTACTCCTAATGCTTTCAAGCCAAAGGCAGAAGGTGATGTAGGGAGCATTTCATGGACAAAACGTCACAACTTGTAACGCTTCCCTCGTATCTCCCTTCATTGACCAAGTCCCAATCCCTTCTCTAGTCGGTGAATGGCACCAAGAAGCAGCCCCAATCTACATATCTGACCTAGTATACTAGCCTATTGCATAAATGAAACACCGACGTCCAGTCATGAATGACGGCGACCGGTCAAAAGACCGGTATAGAAGAAACGTACGAGTGGAAGATCGCCACCGCGAACAAAATCTGAGTCTTGTTGTCCTTACATTTATTGGTGCTAGAGTTTAACAGTCTCGACATGGTGGCAGCAAAAGGCGCATTAGCAAGCCCTATCTCTTAATTGAGACGGCGATGGCTGGATAGTGCTTCGCGTACCTGCGAGTACTGTACTTGTTTCAGCCACGCCTGTGTTAGATGACTGTTACTACAGAACCGGAGCATTGGATCCTTGTTAGCGTCCTCGATTTGAAGTCGGTCTGTCAAGGTGACTGGGGTCCATGGACTGACAAAGCAGCCAATGGTTAAAGCGGACAGCCGTGGCATCTGTCAGAAGGAAAGACCAGGGAGAGCATAATGTATTAAGTGATATACATTGACATTGATAAGCTGCCTCACTAAAGCACTCATCCTTCGTGAATAGAAATCTCATCAGCTCCGGGACCGGTCAGATGAGATTGTCCCTCTCCCTATCTTCGGTCATCTTGGTCAATTGCCTTTGATACGATTTCAACCTCTCCGTAATTCTATCTTCCAGAGTCAACTCGCTAGCTTCGGCACTATCATCAGCTTCTATCTCAAAACAATCGGTCGAAATCGTAGTGGGATAGGAAGCTTACTGGATCTTATCGGTCAATTTCCTCATTTCCTCAATAACCCATCTCTCCCTCCTTCCAACCTCTTGTTCCCTATCTTCAATCTCCACTTGCCTCTCTCGTCCCCTTTCCTTCTTTCTCCTCTCTCGCTCTTGAGTCCTGTGATTGAATTCCTCCTCTTCTCCGTAGTCTTGAGTATGAGAAGTGTGAGAGATCTGGACTGGTGCTTGCGCTTGCGCTTGAGGATGGGGTGTGAGGGATAGTGATTGGGCTTTGAGGGCTGAGAGCTCTGCTGCTTGTTGATCTCGGAGGAGTAGAGAGTGGGTGAGTGCATTGAGGAGTGGTTGTTGATCTGCTAGTCAGGTCACATAGCGGGGAAAGGAAGGCTCGGCTCACTGCCACCGGAATCATCGCTACCGACCCTCAAAACCCAAACCTCCCTGTCTACCCCGTTTCCATGTAGACCAGTCTTACTCCTCACGACACTAGCTCCCTCTCCCAATTCCTCGATCGACCACCACCTATCCCCTCCTCTCATACCCATTTCATTCATCGGGTAGGCATTGACGTTGGAGTTCCAGAATTTCAGGAGGTCGAGGTCTCGTGGTAGGTCACCTTGTTGTTGGAGGATTGAGGGGGAGTGAGGGTCGATGATGTGAGTTAATGGTGGGGGCAGAAAGGTTGATAGCCTGGTCAAGAGATGCAGACGTTCTTGAACTAGCTTCTCTTGCGTCTATTCATCAGTCCAATCCACCTTGAAAAAATGGGATGTACTCTGAGATGCTTATGCCTTCCCGTGAGAGTGGGCAAGCTCCCCTTGGGGACCTCCAACACCAACGCAATCAAGCTCAGACCCAAGGTGATCCAGAGTAGTGGATGAGGCCTGGCGAATCGGAATGGACCAATATGCAACATCCTCACTTCTTGCGCATGAGGTCGGTGCTCTCGTCGCTGAGGTGCAGGTTGAGTGGGAGCGGGTGAAGGGGCAGTAACGTAGATATTGGGTAGCTGAACAGGTATTGGCTGACCTCTAGCTGCATCATTCGCCGTAGCTGACGCTGGATACGGGTGAGGATTCGGCATGGGTTGTATGTGGATATCACCGTTATTGTCGACTTGTTGATTCTGGTTACCAGATTGGTTCTGACCGGGAGGAGAGCCGGACAGTTTGGCTTGATAGACCTGATCCATTACGATTGATAAGATACAACAAACAGGATACGAGTAATAAGAAGAAGCACAATGGATGGATAGTCGAGGCAAGTGCGTTGAACGAAGGCCGAACCTGCGTTTTGTCAAAATTCGTCATTTGTCATTGTCCTTTGTGTGTCAGGGTGTATTGTGTGTATCCTACGCTGAGCTTTGACAACGCATTATATGCATGTCATTTCTTCTTCCATTCTATCATCTCTAGTGGGGGACAGCGCCTGCAGTCTGGACGTCGGGGGCCATGAGCATCTTTGGGAAACTCGTGGCTACAATTCCGGAGAAACCCATTCTGGTTGTTAGCTAATCTCGACTGCAAGGTGAAGTCGTAAAGGCGAAGGAGATGTGGATAAGGCTCGAAGATAAAGACTCACGCCATAGTAAGTAATGGTGACATGGCGTCTTTTGGTGCTCTTAGGGATTCGTAGCTGACGAAAGAGATCACTCCCATTGCCATTGATGCCCAAACGAATCTACGATCAGCCCTTCTACAAGCGTGATATCGATATCCTGGAAACGATGACTCACAGAGGGTTCTTGATGAACATACCGGCACCAGCACCCATCATGGCGCTCTGACCGAAGATATCCTTCTTCTCATCCCATTCCGGCGTAAAAGGGAGGTGGTAGGGCATAAGCCTGAAGTCAGTCTCTTATAGTTCCACATTGACCAAGTGGTATATTCAAAAGGGATCGACCACTCACTTGTCCTGCCTTGGGTCTGACTTGTCTAGTACTGGTACGGTGATTGACATGATGGGCTAGTATGGTATATGTATCTAGTCTATCTATCTACTGATGTCTAGGTTATTCGGGTCAATCAACCTCCGTACTCTCCCCTTTCAGGGCTCCACGATTTAGATTCAGGGAAACGGAACTTTCCGAAAATGGGTTGTTCGGTAAGTTGTGCCATGTCCGGTCAACCTCCACTATACTCGTAAACGAAAGGAATTTACCTCTTGACGTTGCTTTCTACCTTCTCTATCTACAACTAATCAACCAACAATGACAAACACATTCTTTGGGTTCACACCTATTCCCACTAATCCCAATCAGCAGCAAGGGCAGGTCCCTGCTGGAGCTGGGGCTATTGGGAACGTTAAGCGAAAATCCCGTTCGTTCTCATTTGACGAAGACTCTAACAGAGAAGTGAGTCCAACTCCGACTTTCCTTTCCTACACTCCTTTCTCATTACAGTCTTGATACGGTATTGATGATCAGGTCCAAAGTCGAAGAATGCAGTCTCCCCCTTTCGAGAGACGCTCCACATGCCCATACCCCCAACAGCCAGAGTTGATCCACGACAACTCGAATACCGTCTCCGACACCGAGTCGCCTGGAATGGATATGGATATGGATCAAGATATGGGAGGGGATCAAGCCATGCAGGCAAATGAGCAGCATGCGAGGCAAGGAAATGGCATTTCAGTAGGATACAGTTTTGGGAATGCAGGAAGTGGAGGCTTCGGATTCGGGCCAGGGGCAGAAGAGGATGAGGAAGAGATGGTAGCCGCAGCAGAGTACAGAAACGGTAAGCTTCCCAACCCAGGGTCAATCATCGAATCAAGCTAATCACCAGCTCAACCTGAGACATACCCTTCACTCACCCCCCACCCCAACCCGCACCACTTCACCAATCAACGCTCAGCATCACCCCTCAACGCGCAGGCATTTTCAGCCCGACTCAAATCTCCACAACCCTCCAATGGGCTTTTCCAACCAACTCTCGCTCAACCGCTGGCGGCAAACGCGACCGAAGTCGAAAAAGCAAGATCTCTACATGGGCCCAATTGTAAATCTATCCCAAGGCTACAGCTGAGTCCTTACCCGGACCCTGTGACGGGTAAACAGAGTATGTGGACCTGGTGTCCTGATTGTCAGAGTGTCGAGAGGGCTCATTAGGCCGTTCGTAGAACGAAGAAGAGGATTGGTTGAATAGAGGGAATAGGCTGTTGAGCGGCTTTGGGGAAGTTATAAAAAAAGGCGGACATTATGCCAGCAGTTGATTGTATCGGGATTGTGTTGTACATGCGCGCTGGGAAGTAGAAATTGGAAATTTAACAGAGTTGTAGACATCATTCGTAAGGTCATGTATCAGTGCATGACACACATCGATAATGATGTAAGCACTTGACCGTCACGGTAACGGCGTGTCTTTGTGTGCTCTGATATCATGAATTCTAGGTGTGGCCCTGGTGAGCCTATATGCATACAACATGAAGTAATTGTCTATGGTGTCCCTACTATACATGCCTATGTCGTATCCGATCTATTTAGCTATCTCGTTAGCCGTGCCTTCATGTCTTGAGTGACTTGGACACTCACCAAAATCTTCAGCCCTCTTTCTCTTCCTCCCCTCTCCCTCACTACTCCCTTCACCAGCATCAACTCCATCATCTTTGGCCTTTATCTCCTCATCCAAGTCATTCAAGAAACCCTCGGCCTCATCCCCCTCTAACTCTTCTTCCTCCTCACTCTCGCTCATCTCTTCAGTGTCCTTGGCGATATGTCTAAATCGATGACTTGTTCCCAGCTGCTCAGCTACTGCTGCTTCTGCTTGTGAACGAGCTAGTGCTGCCCCTGAGGTCGTCGGTATGCGCTGAGAGACAGGGATGGAATGTTTGATGATTCGTCCTGCGGCGGATTTGTCAATTTGCGTCTTCCGGCCTATCACTAGGTTAGCTTCATTCTCGACGATAGGTCAGGTATGACATACGAGATTCTGGTTCTTCGAGCCTCTTGGCCTTTCCGTAATATGTTCTTATTCTCTCCTTCTGGTCAGACGTGTTCAAAACTCGGGAAGGGGGGGCGTACCAATTCAGCTGATACATCATGTGTAGCCGGATCAACACCTTTCATCTTTAGATATACTGGTACATCAGCCTAGCTCTTCATGTCCAGAGGCATCACATCGCTTACCCCATATCAGATCATTGATTGCGTATGAGACGAGAATATCCATCTTTGCCCTATCCATTGTGTTGAGGGAAGCAGTAGTGTCGGTCCATTTCTTCTCGAGCAATGGTCCAAGGGTCTCCTCCACCGAACTAAGGGATGATCTGAGAGCAGCTAGGGTGACTGCTGGATCTACTTCTTCTGCCATTGTTGCTTGTCTGTCACTTGTCGTTATCCTATAATAATCCTGGCAAGTCAGTTGATTGATACTTGATAAATTTGATTCCGTTGATCATGACGATATCCCGGTGTTGCCGACTGAGAGGTATCAAGGGGAGAGAGATCAAGAGGGATACATACGTCTATTCTGAATCACTTATACCTCACATTACAATACAACATTCTGCATATACCACAACCAAAGAACCATCAAGCTCATTCGAACATATCTCAAAGTAATCGCACCAACACCTGGCATACCACCCTGACACCACCATGCCGTCCGCCCTCACTCCCGAACCTATCGCCTCGTCGTCCCGACTTCAACCACCTCCATCACCTCGACGACCTTTACTCCCAGAATTACCCCTCACACCAACTTCACCATCATTCATGCCTCCCACTCATCCCGGATGTGTTCTCTGCGGCCTTGTAGCTTCCGCAGCTAGTCAGTCGCGCTCGTCCATTGATTCAACCTCTGGCTCCGGGTCAGGTACACCTCGAGCTGGTAGTCCTTCTTTGTCTCCTCGAGAAGGGTCGTTCTCGGGTACATTACCTGGTATGGGGAGGATAGTGAGGATCGGAGAAAGGGAGATTGTATATCGCGATCAGGATATTACAGTGTTTCCAGCTATTGGAAAGGAGAGATTATGCTCGGATGGAAGGCATCTGATCGTTGTCATGAACCAGCACGTCGAGAGCGTGTATCAGCTTGTGAGTCGCATGTCCATCGTTAGACGGGGGTTGCTAACAGCAAGGGGCCGTCCGACATACCTCTACTATCTCACATGCTAGACACTGCACGCCAATTCCTATCCAACCTACCATCCATGTCTGGCGATACTGAGCGTGCAAAACGCCCAGAAGTACGCGTAGGCTTCGTTGGTCCGATCATGCGTAAGCTGAAATCTCCGTTATTTTATGAGGGGCCTCAGCTGACAGGTAGGCGACCCACAATGCCCTCATGCCCATTTACATGCACACGCAATGCTAGGTCCCATCGACAAGAGTCTACCGGGTGCGGGCATGTGGAGACGGAACGTAGTGTACGGACCACTGAATTGGTGGAGTATAGAGGATCTACGTGCAGAGATCAGGCAAGTCCCCTCTATCCAATTTACGAACAATGCTAACGAGAATAGGGAGTCCACATCCAACAATAGGGTCAAGTCGGGCTATGAGGATAGGCACAAGACACCACTTGACAAAGTCCCGGATGCAGGTTCAGTTTCTGTGTGTTCTCCACCCACATGCCTAAACATACTGACCAGTAGGGTCCAGCAAACGCTCTCGATCCAGAAGAATATAAAGACGCATCAAGACCTGTAACTCCCACTCCTACATCCATACCGATGGCAGGCGGATCTTCGTCTTCCAATGCCACCCCGACCGCTCCTGATAGGGGTAAAGGCAAAGCCGTGGAGGTCGATGATGGGGGTTATGAGGATTTGGATTTGGGTGTTAGGCAGTAATTCGGCTTAAATGGCTGAGGTGTTTGGGTACACGACTTGATGATTTCTTAATGCATACGACCTGGAGTCTAACCCAGCGCGAAGCGCGTACGTCTAAGCTAGCTGAACTCAGACGAAATCCAAATATGATATGGAGATACTCTGTGCCGACTGGCCGAGTCCTTATTTACAGTTCCGAAGAATGGAACGGACATGGCGAGTGCATTCTGGCCGATACCGATTTCATACCTCCCAAGCAAAGTAGTGCATGCTCCCCGTTAAAGCGTTACAACCCTATCGTGACTCTGTTCCTACACTGGCCTAGAACGCGTAAACGCGTGATTTCGTAGAATTACAAATTGAAACGGGAGCGGGAAGGTATTTCTAACGGGTAAAGTGATGATTATAGGTTCTTTGTCTTTATCCTGGTGCTTATGCTGAGGTATGTATATAAGGAGCGTGCGTTTACTCTACTTATACCCACTACACTCACCACTATCACCTCTTATTCGAATATAGCATTGATTGCAAATATACGTCTGTGACGTCCAAACGATCCATCGAACCTATACCTACACA
>Ga0308160_10006005_pt1 | contig 12523 bp, 24 predicted proteins | sample PhyFR1_FD_201036 | JGI IMG/M metagenome (GOLD analysis project Ga0308160, IMG submission 201036) | Phyllosphere microbial communities from UC Gill Tract Community Farm, Albany, California, United States - DLSLF.R1 | ecosystem: Host-associated > Plants > Phyllosphere > Unclassified | place: USA... | reverse complement strand
ACGAGCTCGACACTACGGAGGGGCCGAAGCATGACCACCTAGCCACTCGGTCCCACAACCTACCCAGCCTCTCACGCACATGGCGACCCCCAAGACTGCGCGGCCGTTGCAGCCCCCCTCGACGGCGGACGGGCCGGCTGTCCGCGTACGTCGTCGCCCTCGATGGACCAGGCCAAAGCTCGCTCGCTCGCACAAAGGCTGACCGCCCCTGACCGATCCGGCAGCGTCGGCTCCGGCACGTTTCCAACTTTGCCGTCCACAGTCTGACGGCCACACCGCACAAGGACGAGGTCCTCCAGGCGGCTGCTGCCGGCTCGCTCGGTTGGCAGGTACAGCACCGGTCGAGCCGCGACGACGGCGCAGCGACCGTTGGCGACGGTCGTGCGAGCGGCCGCGACGGCGACCACGGCTCGGTCCGGCAGCGCTCGCTCGACGACCTTGATCTCGTTGGCAAGGGCAGGCGACGCGGGGCGAGCACGGGTAGTGCTAAGGTCCGTGTCGATCAGCGGCGAGCCCATCGCACCTCCTCACTGAAGCTTCCTCGCCCTGCCCTCCTCTCTCTGGTGACCGGACTCGGCTCGCAGTCGCTTCACATCCCGCCCTCATCTCCGTCGGCCCAGACGTCACCCCTGCTCCCCTCCTCGTCCTCCTTTGGCGCCTTACCCTCCACCTCGTCCTCCGCCTCGGCTGCCCCGCGCCGGCCATCCCTCTCGCGTGCGCGCGCGTCGTCCCGCCTCTCGTGGCACGGACGGCCGCCGTCGGGTGGGAGCCCTCAAGGCTTGCCGGATGATCTCCGAGCGGTCTCGCCAACACTCTCGCCTACGGTGGCTCGCTTCCGATCCCGCAGCGTCACGCGCCCACCGGCCGCCGCGGGCGATCTGGTCGGACGAGCCTTCGTCAACGAGGCCGAGGCGATTGCCGAGGGCCCGGAGGAGCTCACCTCCGTGCTCGGCCTGCCACCTCTGCTGTCCCCAGTGTCGGGCGAAGGCTACTTTGCGCTCGATGAGGAGCGCGAGCGTGCTCTCCGCGATGCAGGCGAGCGGCTGCTCGAGAGCTTCATCACGCTCCGACTGGCCAACGTCCGGGCGTCTGAGCTCCAAGCTCGGCAATCGCCGGTCGAGGCCGGGCCCTCTGGCACCCTGCCGCTGCCAGGAGATGCAGAGGTCGGCCGGAGACGATCAGAGGAGGTGGAACGCAAGGGCAAGTATCGCGAGCAGGAGCCGTCGTCTTTCGGCCAGCAGCCCGGGTCCTCGTCATCGGCGGCTTCCTCCGATGACACCCTCTCGACGGCCTCGGCCTCGCCCTCGCGCATGACGTCCCGGAGGACGTCCATCTCGACCCATCCTTCCTCTCCACCGACCCCGAGGCCAAAGCCGGACCTCCTGTCCATACCGTTGGCGGCAGTCGATGCCGGTCGTCCCGAGACGTCCACGAGCAACCCACACGCGACGCCGTTCTACATTTCGCATCCGCATCGGCCGGCGACGAACCCTCGCTTCCCCGAACTGGCGCCAGACGGGTCCGATTTTGCGCCCTGGGCACGCGAGTCGGGCGCGATGCGCGAGGACACCGTCGGCGTCGAGCTGTGGGTGCGCAGGCGGGTGTCTGCCGCTGAGCCAGCTGAGGAGGTCAGCTGGTCGTTGCTGAAGGAGTGGGAGGTCCGACTCAACGACCTCAAGCGCTGGGATGGTCGGACGATCTTGCCGCCAAATACGCTCATGGTCCGTTTCCTCGACGAGCCGGCTCTCTTCTACATCCCGCCTCCCGCGACCTCGGCGGCAGAGGCGCACCGGCTCGAGAGAGTGGCATCGGAGCCTGAGCTCCACAAGGCCGCCGGCCGCCAGAAGGTGGTCGAATGGAGCGGGGCCGAGGAGGCTATCTTGCGGAGCCTGCGCGAGACGCGGATGAAGGCCGGCGTCAACGCCGACGACCTGCAGAGGTGTGTCTGTCCAAAAGCCTGTGAACGGCCCAGCCGACTGCTGATCGTTCCTTGTTTCCCTTTTGCCAGATTGCTGCGGACTCAGGCCGAGCTTGAGGCCGCTCGAGCATCGCTCCGCTCTTTCCGCGCCGAGGTCGATGCGCTCATGCGCGACTTTGACGAGAGTGATCACCTGGTGCGTCTGGCCGTCTCGCTCCGGGGCTCTCACGTAGACCCTGACCCGCGACCCTTGTCTGCCAGCGCCGCCAAACGCATCAGGTCGAGGCGCAGACACGAGCCATTGTCGAGGAGCAAGAGACGGTCAAGGCTTGGACCGACGACAGTGTGTTCCCGCGCCGAGAGCGCGAATGTGCGACCTCCGTTTGACTCTGCCTTTCCCCTGCAGCTCGATCGAAGATTGCCCGGCTCCGAGAGGATGTCGCGCGACGAAAGCAGCAGCTCGAGGTCGGCCGCGGCGTCCTGCGCGACGAGCAAGTTCGAAGACGAGAGCTCGAGGCCTCGGTGCAGAGAGAGGAGTGCGTAAATTGCGTCCGGCTCGCTGACCGATGAGCTCAGGGCTGATGCGCGCGCGCTTGGCCTCGACCTTGCAGGTCCCACCGGAGCGACGTTCAAGCCTACCTGCATGGCGCGCAGGGCGCTCTCGCTCGCAGCCTCGAGGCTATCTTTCCGATCGTCCCAGTTGCCAACGGGCGGGCGCAGCCCGTCTTCACCATCGTCTCGGTCGCTCTGCCGCTGCCATCGCATCCAAAGGAGCCCGCCCCGCCGCTCTCGCTGCCGAGCTCGCAACTCCCGCCGGGCGTTACCGTCGACGAGGAGAGCGTCGCCGCCGCCCTCGGCTCTGTCGCCCTCCTCATCGATCGCCTCGCAAACTACCTCGGCACCCGGCTGCCGTACCCGTTCACCTGCGCGGGCAGCCGGTCGCTCGTCAAGGATCCGATCTCTGAGATCACCGGCCCAACGCGCCTGTTCCCGCTCTACTCCAAGGGCATCGAGCGCTACCGGTTCGAGTACGCCGTCTTCCTGCTCAACAAGAACCTCGAGCTCGTGCGTGTCCTCTCCCCGGCAGCTAAACGCTCTGGCGCGCGAAGGTGCTGACATGCGCGCCCCTCGGCAGCTGATGGTTGGTCGCGGCCTGCGCATCATGGATCTGCGGCACACCCTGCCCAACCTGATGAACCTCCTCCTCACCGTCTCATCGGACCGGCCGATGTGAGTCGACGCCTTCTCGGCGCCTCCGTACGCTCGCACTCCTCCAACCGCTCATTCTGACTGCTACCTCGCCCTCTCCCAGGCCGATGTCGAGCCGCGAGCTGCCGAGGCCCGCTTACCTTCACTCGTCGGGCGACCGCGAAAAAGCCGACGCAGAGGCCGCCGGAAAGCGTCGCTCATCCACGACCTCGACCTCGGCCGGCCCCTTCGATACCGAGACCGAGTCAGAGTCTGAGTTGGCCGGCGGCGACGACGGCGACGGGGTCAGCGATGACGCCGGAGATCGGACGCCACGCGCCTCGGAGCCGTCTCGCGGCCTCTTCTGGGGGATGGGCGGCGGCGCGAGCGCAAAGTCGGCGCCGTCTTCCGAGAAGACGGCCAAAGCGCATCGCTCGCGGAGAGGCACACTCATCGCTCGGGCCTTTGTGGGCCAGGGCAACACGAGCAAGGAGCGCGAGCAGGCGGATGGCGCTGCTCAGGGGCCGGTCGCAACGCTCTGATCACATGCTCATGTCAGGTGCGCTCGTTTTCGGCTGCGGAAGAAGCAAGCTGGAGATGGAAGAGCAGCGGGATCTTGGATACATCCAGCACGTGCGACCGGGATGGCCAAAGAAGACGTCGCTAGGTGAGCTGCGAAAGACGTTTCATGCTGGTTGATGGGAGGGAGACTGGGACAGGCGAGACGCACCAGGAAGGTCTCTGCGAGCTACTCCCAGCGCTGGACAAAGCTCCATGCGTGCAAGTTATACCCGCGGAATGCTTTGTCATGCGCGGCGAGGAAATTGTACAGGGCGGCTGGCGGAATCTTGAAGACGAACTCTCGGGGCAATTCGCCCGGTCCCTCGTAGCCCGCCGGGCACCATTTCTCTTCCGCGCGACATACATGCGGTGGGCACTCTCGTCGTCCTCGACCTCGACGTCGAGGAACACCGAAGGACTCCTGAAGAAGAGATCATAGCCGAGGCCTAAGGCTGCGAGCGTCCGTTCGAGGCGGCCAGGGCGAAGACGGTCGGGGCATGATCCTCGATGTGCTCGTGCAGCAACGAGACGACGAGCGTGCCGACCTGCGAGGCCTGGTACCTGACGGTCAGGACGAGTAGTCTGGGACAGCGTGCAGAGTCTCAGCAATTCGGCATCAACTGCAAGGTAGGCCGGGGGTGACGCCGGGCGAACCCCTTGGCAGCTTCCAAAGACAGGGGTTGAGCTCCCGGCTGCAATTCCAGTGCAAAGCAGAGGAAGGGGCCGAAGCTCTCGCTGGTCTCGCCGACCTTGATGAAAGTAAGATCGTCCACCGTCTTCTCATCGGACATGCCGAAATCATCCCTGAGCAAGTCGCGGAAGACGTCGGAGGCACCCCCCAGGCGGATTGAGTCGACGCGCAACCGGAAGCCGTCAGAGGTCTGAAGCACGACGTCGCCGTTCGTGTCGTCGCATAAATGGCTGACGGGCATGGTCTGTTCGGGTGCTAAGTGAGTCTGGAGGCTAAGAGAGCCTGAGCAGACTGAGGGCACGAGGCTGGGGGCTCGCCTTCCTTGATCGGAGTCAAGGGGGATGGCAGCGACGTGATCGACGAGCGAGCGACGGGGCGACACGAAAGGGGCCAGCGGGACCTTTTTTCTTTTTCTTCTCCCCCTTGGGCGGCCTCGACGACCTCCACCGCGCCGCGCTCAGCGTGTGGCAGCCTCGTCGAGATGGCCCGGACCTTCGCCCTAGACGTCACTGCTCCCCTCCTCCTCCCCCTTGCTCTTACGATGCCTCCCTTCCAGCCGTTCCAGCTTTCGGCCGAGCTCAGTACACACGAAGCCGACGTGCGTTCGAACCCTGGCTAGGGAGCTCGTGCGAACCGCTCGCGAGGCGCGATGGGCTGACAGCCGCTGCTCGACCTCCGGCCTGCATCGCTCGTCGTGACGCGCGCCGCCCGTCGGCAGGTCCGGTCCGTCTTCTCGCCCTCGGCCTCCCTGGTCGTTTCGTCGTCGAGAGACAAGTCGGCGATCGCCTGGATCCGTGGCTCTGACGGCTGGACGCTCGGCAAGCGCTGGGAGGGCCTCGGCGGCTTCGTCGGCGCCGCCTGGGCCGGCGTCATCGGCGGCACGAGTGCGTCCCTTCGTCTCCCCCACTCGCCACGGCCAACTCTGCATGCAGACCTGCCGCCGAAGTGCTCAACCCCCGTCTCTCGCTACAGACTATGTCGTGACTGGCTCGCAGGACGCCCTGATCAATGCGTATGCGGTCCCGGAAGGCGCGACGTCGCCGAGCGAGCTCCAGGCCGCCGCCTTGGACGACCCGGCGCGCACTGCCATCGGCCACTCAGCCAACGTCTGCTGCCTTGACGGTCTCCCTGACGGTTCGGGCCTGGGTGCGTCTGCGAGTCTTTTGAAAGAGCTCGTAGAGACGTAGCAGCTGACCCTCCCCTTCGCAACTTCCTCAGTCTCTGGCTCATGGGACAAGTGAGTGCGCGGAGACGAGACGGCTGCGCGGTCAGCTCCGTGCGCAGGTGCCCTGTGCTGACATGCTCGACTCTTCTGCTTGCAGGACGGCGATCGTCTGGAGCTCCTCGTTCGAGCAGGCTCAGGTCCTGAAGGGCCACGAGCAGACCGTGTGGGCCGTCAAGGCCATCTCGCCGACGCAGATCCTGACCGGTTCAGCCGACAAGACGATCATCCTGTGGAGCAAGAGCGGCGACAAGTGGACGCAGACGCAGAAGGTGCGCACTGACCGCTCTCCATCACTGATCCCGTCCAGGGAAGCTGACTGGAGGCCATCGCGGATAGTTCATCGGCCACACCGACGCCGTCCGCTGCATCGTCAAGATCCCAGGCGGCGACACCTTTGCGAGCTCAGGCAACGACGGGTGAGCCCGTTCTCTGCGCTTTCATCGACCAGGAAGCCTGCTGATCGTCACTCCACCCTCTCTCTAGCACCATCATCATCTGGTCGCTCAGTGGCGAGCGCATCATCGACCTCTACGGCCACTCGTCCTTCGTCTACGGTCTCTCAGTCATCCCTCCGGCGACGCCCAACGCGGGACCCGAGCTCGCGAGCGTTTCCGAGGACCGGACGCTGCGCATCTGGTCCGGTGCGGCCTCTTCGAGAACGCTCTCGACACTGTGACTCGTAAACTGACAGCCTTCCCCTTTACAACCTGCAGAGACGGGCAAAAACGTGCAGACGATCCCGCATCCGGCCGTCTCGGTCTGGACGGTCGCTGCCACGGCCGATGGAGAGCTCGCGACGGGCTCGAGTGACGGCATCGTGCGCGTCTGGACGCGGTCTGCCGAGCGCGTTGCCTCGGCAGCCGACATCAGGTCGTATGAGGACGCCGTCAGCAAGCAGCAGGTCGACGTGTGCGTCCGTCCTCCTTGCAGAGGCCTGTGTGACGCTCCGAAGGCTGACACCGGACCTGTCCCGCTCGCTTGGCAGCTCCAACCAGATCGGTGACGTCAAGAAGGAGAACGTGCCCGGCATCGAGGCGCTCGGCCGCGACGGCAAGAAGGAGGGCGAGGTCTTGATGGTCAAGAATGAGAAGAACGTCGTCGAGGCGCACCAGGTGCGCAGCAGGACAGCCTGCCTTCTGTCATAGTCAACCCCGGCTCATCACTGACCGCGCCGTCTTGGGGCTCGCTCAGTGGTCGTCTGCCTCCAAGTCGTGGCAGAAGATTGGCGAGGTGGTCGACGCCGTCGGCTCGGGTCGCAAGCAGCTGTTCAACGGCGTCGAGTACGACTATGTCTTTGACGTCGACATCGCCGAGGGCCAGCCGGCACTCAAGCTGCCGTACAACGCAAGCGGTGCGCCTCATCCTGCGTCACTCTCCATCGAGTCTCGAGGACTGGGACTGAAGCCCGCCCTTACCACGCTCGACCCCAGACAACCCCTTCACCGCGGCGCAGGACTTCCTCCAGCGCAACGAGCTCCCGCTCTCGTACATCGACCAGGTCGTCCAGTTCATCGAGACCAACTCGGCCAAGCAGACGATTGGCCCGGATGCGGCCGCCAGCCAGTACGTTGACCCGTACACTGGCGCCTCGCGCTACCAGTCCAACAGCAACTCGGTCCCGATGGCAGCGACCGGGGTTGGCTACGTTGACCCGTACAGCGGGACCGCTCGCTACACCGGCGGCGCACCACCAGCCGTCGGAGGTGGCGGTGGCGAATCGAGCTCGTCGAGCCGGCGGCCCGATGACGTCCTGCCCGTCTCAGCGCCGCTCGCGTTCCGCCAGGCCAACGTCGAGGCGCTCAGTAAGAAGCTCTTTGAGCTCGACGCCGCCCTACGAGCTGGTCCGGACGCCGGCCTGGCGCTGACGGCCGAGGAGACGCGCAACGTCAAGGACATCGCGGCATTCCTCTCGCTCCCGAAGGGCGCTCTGCCCAACCCCGAAAACTCGATCGCCAAGGAGGGCTGGGATGTGGCATCGCTCTTTGCCATCGTGCCGCGCTGGCCGGCCGCTCAGCGCTTCCCCCGTGGGTGATGCAAGGAACACCTCACGCAGACGAGCTCCTCAACTGACCGTCTTTGTCCCGACACTGCCCACTCCCCTTTCCCAGTCATCGACCTCGTCCGCCTCCTCGCCCCTGTCTCGCCCTCGCTCGCATCGCACCATGCCAAGTCGTCACCGTCGTCGGTCGTCGAGCTCCTGCTCGTCGCCTCTGACTGGCGCTCGGCCTGGACGCCGACCAAGGAGCGCGAGACGAACACGATGCTCGCCCTGCGCGCGCTCGCCAACGTCTTCGGCACGAAGAACGGCAAACTCGCGATGGTCGAGGCTGCCGAGACGGTGAGTCGTGCACCTCATTGCTCTAGCCGTGCCGGTGGACTCATCCTGAGCTTCCTCCGCACCCCTCGCCAGCTCTTTGCTTCCTTCGCGGTCGCGCCCTACGACCAGTTCAACAAGACCATCCGTGTCGCGCTGGCGACGGTCCTGCTCAAGTCAGCCCGCCTTTCCACGACATCTGCGACGTCCGAACCTTAGCTGATCGCCTTGCTCCTCTCCGCAGCTACTCGGTCATCGCCGTCAGGTCTGGCTTCCCTCGGCCGAGTGTTGCGCCCGGCCTGCTCGAGATCGTGCTCAAGGTGGGTGCTCAACGATGTGCCACTAAGTGCGAGAGACGCTTCCCGCTGATACGCGTGACGACACCCACGCCCCTTGCTAGCTCGTCACGCTCGAATCGGTCGACGGAGAGGCCGCCTTCCGGCTCGGCGTTGCCTTTGGCAACCTTGTGCGACCTTCCTCTGCTTTCCTTTTGACCCCGTCCCGCTCCCTCTTACTGACACCTTCTCGCCGCTCGACCCTGCGCAGGTCGCTTCGACGCGCGTCTCGGGCTCGCTGCAGGTCGGCAAGGTCGCCCAGGGCAAGATGCTCGTCGCTGAGCTTGCGCGGCGCTTCCCGGCCGAGGAGCGGCTGGCCATGCTGAGCGCTGAGATCGGCCGGCTGTCGGCGTGAGATCGGTCATGTAGTCATAGATTCCCCATCCTCGTGCGAGGTCGTGCGTGATCGGGGCGGTGAGAGTCGTATAAAGGAGACAGACAGGCGGGAGAGAGCGAGGGCAGACAGACAACAACGGGAGTGGGGCATGAAAAGGAGACGTCGTGGAGATGAAGAGGTCAAGCTCAAAGACGGAGGTCGTAGGCGCTCTGACGGGCATCGGCAGCATCGAGCAGGCTGGCGTACGACCAAGTGAGGTTCTGGGCGCCGGTCGGCGAGCCGTCCAGCCTAAGCCAAGGAGATTGCGCGAGGGCGTGCGGTGTCAGTGCGGATACAAGCGTCGTCAAATGCACGCCGAGGAGTGCGAGGATGAGGCGCACCGAGAGAACTGCTCGCTGAGCGTCCCGCCCGGGCCAGCAAACGTCTGCCCGACTCGCAGGAAGCCGTCCGCATAAGCGAGGAGGCTGTCAACGACCCTCTCGAAGCGGCCGTCCTTGCCCTTGGAGGGGGACCGCTCGAGCACAATGCCAGAGGCGAGCGAGTGGTCGATCGTCTGCCAGAAGGCGAGCGCAATGGGCGAAACGACGATGCGGTTCGAGGCGAGCGCGTGGGCGGCGATCCTGGAAGCCGCGCATGAAGTCAAAAGAGTTTGTCAGGGCAAAGCGGATCGAGGCCAATGAGATGCGGGACGAAGAGGACGAACCGGTGGAGGATCTCAGAGACGGCAAAGGTGGTGATGAACCACGGGTTGGCGGCCGACTTGCCGTCGCCGTCATAGACGTCTTCCACATAGCGACCGACGGCGATCGCCCCGTGCCAGTATCTCTTGCTGTGGGACCCCGTCGCGTTGTTTATGGCGTAGAGGCCGCCGGCGAACGACCCGACGTAGCGCTCGACCGTCGCTAGCACGCGGTCATCCGCCACCGACCAGCTGACCGGCCTGCCGGCCGTCGCTGGCGGTCCGACGCGGAGCACAGCAAGCAGGACGGCCGCATCGAGACCTGACCGACCGTGAGCTTCCGGATCCAGCATCGCGGAGATGTGCCCCTCCTCGGGTAACCAGAACTGCTCGAGCGCACGCGTCACCTCGGCTGCTTCCGCAAGGTAGAAGGCCGCCGCGCCTGAATCGTCAAGCGTCTTAGCGACTCTGGCACCTCGGACGAGCGCGGCGCGCGAGGCGAGGAGCGTGAAGAAGTGGGTGCCCGAGACTTCCTCCCAGATGTCAAAGGAGGGCTCGCGCCAGGCGTGGGCTATATACTCGAGGTCGGACTTGAGGACCGAGTCTGCGAGGACACGAAAGGGAGGGCGTCAGAGCGAGCTCGGCCGACGACGCCCGCGTCGAAGCGAGATATGGCTCGTGAGGCAGACGAGCGGACGGACCGGGCGCAATCAGCCGGCCGGCATCGTACAAGATCGAGCGAACGTAAGGCTCGTCGAGCGGTCGGTCTCGGTCGAGCAGGAAGGAGGCAAAGCGGCCGGTGACGAGCGCTCTCAGGGCTGGACCGTCCTGCCAAGGGTGAGCGAGAGAGCCCTAGTCGTGAGCTCACGTCGGAGGACAGACGTCTCTCAGGCCGAAGAGGGGACGCACGCGCTGCGGTCGACCCCAGGAGCCCTCAAAGGCCGCGCCCAAGGCTGTGAACTTGGGCTCCCCGAGCCCGCCATCGAGCAGGCCGCCGCTCGGGTTCGGTACGCGCTGGAGCAAGCACTGCGAGCTGACGTATTCGCGCAGGAGGGACTCGAGCTCGGGCTCCGGCGATGGGCGCTGGTGCGCGTGAAAGCCGCCGCCGTCGAGGGAGGACGACGGGAGGAAGCGGTCGAGGATGGTTGCAAACGTCAGCGCCGAGTCGCGCGTCCACGTGTAAAAGTAGTCTGGGTGGGCGGTCGAAGGCGAGGCGACGACAAGGCCAGGCGCGGCGCCCGCGGCAGGACCACTGTTGTCGAGGCGTCGAGAAAGGGTAGCGGGAGCGGGAGGGTCAGCGACGTCCCTCAAGGGTCAGCTGCTCGCCAGAAGGAAGGCAGGAGCTCGGCGCCCGCCCTCAGGGCTTGCGGGCGGCCTTCCGCTGGCTCGTCAGCAGTCGTCCATGAGACGCGGACGCACATGTTGTCGAGGATCCCTCGCCAGGCGACCTCCCGTTCGATCTCGAGCCAGCCGTCGAGGGACGGTAGGCGAGCCGTCTCGCGGTCGTCAGCCGGCGGGCCGACCGTCGCCGGCCGTGCGCGATAACCTAGGCAGAGGCGCGTTTGCCGGCTGACAGCGGAGGTTGAGCAGGTGACCGTTCGGACGGAATCGAGCTTCCAGAGGATGAGAAGGCTAGCGAGAAGCAGGCTGCCGAGGGCGGCATAGAGCGTACGGCTTGTTGGCCTGCGCCGGCGGTGACGGCGGTCGTCGTCATCATGCGAGCTGCTGCTGGCGCCGGCAGCGGAGAGAGGGAGTCGATTGGCCTTCATCCTTACGTGCGCAGATCGTGCAGGTGGAGCGGACCTCTCTCGAGCTGGTGCGTCCGTCCGGAGAGGCTGACGAGCGCTGTCGAGGGCGAGGGCAGGAGCGATGGAAGCTGCGGTCGACGATGGCGGCGAGACGAGAGTGACCGGCCGACCGGCACGCTCGCTGCCGTCCTGGACGGGTGGGACCCCGCGATGGACCAAGGGGACGACGGTCAGCAAGGCCGACGGTGACGACCTTGTCTGCTCGAGCTTTGCGCCGCCTGACGATGGCACTCCTGGCAGTACAGACGGTACAGCCGGCGCTCCCTCGGTGTCAAGCAACGAAGGCGGCGACGTCTGCGTGCAGGCGGGTCTGGCATCATCGCTCTGGCAGAGAACGGTCGTGCTGCTGCGCGCGGGCCAAGCCGCCGCCGACGTGGCCGTTGCGCGCGCGAGTGAGCGGGGGCTGGAGGAGACGACGGAAGAGCACGGGCGACCGAAGGCAAGAGCTGCACCAAAGAGGGGCGGATTCGGCCAGCTTCAGGGGGCAGCCAGCAGACCCGGGCCTCGGTCAGCGACCCAGCCGGTCGACGAGATTGGCACATCCTTGCGGGGGTCCTCGTCCTCCTGTCCCACGCGGTGGCAGGGCTTTGGAGATCGCGCGCGCGCGCGGCCGGCCCTTCCCGGCGGCGGCGGCGGCGGGCGAGAGAGAGGACGACGCTCCGAGGCCGGCGACCTTTCTGCTCTCCCTCTCTCATCCTCCTCCTCCTGGCTTTGTAAAACAGCCACACGCTCAGACGAACAGCACAGCACCCTTCCAGGTCGGTCCTTCTCCTCGCCCAGCCATGCTGGCGTCACTCGGACTGGCAGCTTTTCCGCCCGACACAGAGCCCGAGGGCGCTGACTGTGCTTCGCCTCTCGCCCTCCCTCCGACCTTTTTTACTGCCCGGCCTGCCCTTGTCCGGCCGGTCCTCACCTCCCCTGCCTTCCCTCCTTGCCCCTCGCCCCTCGCCGACCTCGCGCGCGCGCAACATCGCTCCAGCTCCGATCAGCTGTATCAACACAGCTCTCCCTCTCTCTCCGGCCTTTCTAGAAGCGGAGATCGCACCCAGCAAAGACGACCAGGGCTCGCCTCTCGCCTGGTGCGTCGCTTTAGCCGGACCTCGTCACCGCTCCTCCCTTCCTCCCTTTCTACCCCGCCTCGCTTCGCTCGCTCTCGAGACGGCGCCGTTACCGCACCCAACCATCTGCCACTCGCCCTGTCGAGCAGCTGTCGAATGACCACACGCATAGCGGCCGGCGGAGCTGGCTGGCCCAGGAGCCCGTCGGAGGGCCCGCGAGCGTCTTCCGGCCTAGTAGCTCGCCGCATCGCCAATCGCCCCGTCTCCTTCCGAATCTCGTGCAGGACCAGCAAGATTGACCTCGCATCTACCTTGTTCATCCCACTGCAGTATCCAAAACAGAAAAAGCAAACAATCGGACGACGCATCAGACGCGCCTTCACCCCTCTCCTCCCCCTTTAACCTTACA
>Ga0308160_10006004_pt1 | contig 12524 bp, 14 predicted proteins | sample PhyFR1_FD_201036 | JGI IMG/M metagenome (GOLD analysis project Ga0308160, IMG submission 201036) | Phyllosphere microbial communities from UC Gill Tract Community Farm, Albany, California, United States - DLSLF.R1 | ecosystem: Host-associated > Plants > Phyllosphere > Unclassified | place: USA... | reverse complement strand
ACCGGCAACTGGAAGATGGCGATCAGGCCGGAGACGAAGACCAGCACCGACAGCACGACCGCGAAGATCGGTTTGTCGACAAAGAAGCGTGAGAAGTTCATGGCTTACTCCTTGGTGGTCGCTGCTGCCAGCGCCAGCGGCGCGCTGCCGTCCATCGGCACGATCTGCGGCGCCACCGGCGCGCCGGGACGCACGCGCTGCAGGCCGTTGACGACGATCTTCTCTCCCGCCTTGACGCCGCTGCGCACCACGCGCAGGCCGTCAACCACGGGACCGAGCGTGACCGGACGGTATTCGGCCTTGCCGTCCGCCCCCACCACGAACACGAACTTGCGGCTCTGGTCGGTGCCGACCGCGCGCTCGTTGATCAGGACCGCCTTGCGGCTGTCGGCCGCGCCCAACTGCACGCGGGCGAACAGGCCCGGCACCAGCGCGCCGTCCTTGTTTTCGAAGGTGGCGCGCATGCGCACGCTGCCGGTACGGGTATCGAGCTGGTTGTCGACGAATTCGAGTTTTCCTTCGTGCGGGAAGCCCTCCTCGTTGGCCAGGCCCACGCGCACCGCCACCGGCGCGCCATCTCTCGCCTTGGCGCCGACGCGCAGATAGGTTTCCTCGTCGCCGTCGAAGCTGGCGTAGATGCGATCGAGCGAGACGACCGAGGTCAGCACCGCGGCCGGGTCGACCAGGTTGCCGATCGTGATCTCGGCTTTCGAGACGCGGCCATCGATCGGCGACACCACGCGGGTGTAGGCGAGGTTCAGGCGTGCGGCTTCGTACTGGGCCTGCGCGGCGGCGGCGCTCGCGTCGAGCTCCTTCTGGCTGGCGGACGCTTCGTCGAATTCGCGGCGGGCGATGGCCTTATCGGCCATCAGGCTCTCGGCACGCGCCAGTTCGCGCTTGGCGAGATCGGCCTTGGCGCGGGCCGAGGCGGCGGCGGCCTGGGCGCGCGTAACTTCGGCCTGGTAAGGGCGCGGATCGACCACGAACAGCACGTCGCCCTTCTTGACTTCGCTGCCCGGCTTGAAGTTGACGGCGGTGATGAAACCGCTGACGCGCGAGCGGATCTCGACCCGTTCCACCGCTTCCAGGCGGCCGGAGAATTCCTGGGTCTCGGCCACCGGCTTCTCGAGCACGATGGCGGCCGAGACGGGCGGCGCGGCGGGTGCGGCGGGTGCGGCCGTCTTGCCGGTCGCGTCTTCGCAGCCGGCAAGCGACATGCCGACCAGGCCGGCGGTGGCCAGTGCGGCGATCAGCGGTTTTGCTGCGCTGGTAAGTTGTGCCAGATTTCTCATGTTGACCCCTTTTTCTTGTGAGAATGTTAATCAGTAGGCGACACCCGTCCCTCCCGCATGCGTTTTCAACGAATCGCAGGAAAAAGCGGGCCCCGCCCGCGCCGGATGGCGCAGTGCCCTTTTAGTAGCGTTGGAACTTCAGGAAGGTGCTGGCTTAGGCTTGAGAAGCCCCCTGCTCCTCGAGCTCAGCGATGAAGGAAGCGATTTCCGCCAGCGCAGGCCGTTCGCAGGCGCACTCGTTGCGGTCGTCCGCCAGTTGCGGCGCCGGCAGCATGCGCTTGACGGTGGCCGGCACGCCGAAGCTGGCAAGCTTGGCGCCGTAGGCTTCGGCCTCGTCGCGCAGCGGGTCGTCGTCGGCCGAGAGGATCAGGGCCGGCGGCAGGTTTTTCAAACGGCTCGATTGCAGCGGCGAGGCGTACGGGTGGGTACGGTCGGCCGCGTTCGGCAGGTAGCCGCGGTAGGCGGCGGCGCAGCCGTCGGCCAGTTTGGCCTGGTCGACGCATTGCGGCATTTCGCGCATCGAGCAGGTCGACAGGCCCGGGTCGAGCATCGGCATGATCAGGATCTGGCCGGCCAGTTTCGGCGCGCCGCGGTCGCGCGACATCAGGGCGCACACCGCAGCCAGGTTGGCGCCGGCTTCGATGCCGGCCACCAGCAGGTGCTTGCCATTCCAGCCGAGCTTGGTTTTGTTCTTCTTGGCCCATAGCAGCACGGCGTGGGCATCCTCGACCGCGGCCGGGAAGGGACGCACCGTGGCCAGCGTGTAGTTCGATGCGAGCACGACCGGGGTATGGCTGACGCCGGCCAGGCGGCGCAGGAAGCCGTCCGATTCGTCGAGGTCGTCGACAATGAAGCCGCCGCCGTGGAAGAACACGACCAGCGTATCGCGCTTGCCTTTCACGGGGCCGGCGGCGTACAGGCGCGCCCTCAAGGGACCTTGCTCGCCGCTCACTTCCAGTTCGCGCACCCGGACCTCGTCGGCAATCGCGTTCATGGTATCCAGGCGGTCGTTCATCGCGCCACCTCCGGCGAGACGGCCGCCAGGGTCACTGATTCGGTGCACAGGGTGTGCGCCATGACGGTCGACAGCGCATGCACGCCACGTGCCTCGGCGCCTGCGGCCTGCGCATAGGCGCCGCTGCCGACGACCCCGGCCATCGCCAGGGTACTGACCGCTACTGCGATCGTTGCCACCACGCTGTCCCGAATGTTCATGTCCTGCTCCCAAATGCCACGTTATTGATGCTCCAGTACGCACACTATAGACATCTACTACAATCTGATAAAGACGGCAATTACGAATCCATTGTTCGTCAGTTCCGAACAATAAGCTTAAGACTGAGTTAAATCGAGCCGACATGAACAAGCTGCAGGCAATGGAAGTCTTCGTGCAGGTGGTCGACACCGGCAGTTTTACGCGCGCCGCGCAAGTGCTCGACCTGCCCAAGGCCAGCGTTTCGACCCTGGTGCAGGCGCTGGAAGCCTCGCTCTCGGCCAAGCTGCTGCACCGGACCACCCGCATGGTGACCGTCACCTCCGACGGCGCCGCCTATTACGAACGCTGCGTGCGCATCCTGTCCGATGTGCGCGAGGCCGAGGAATCGCTGTCGCGCATGCGCATCAATCCGAGCGGACGGCTGCGCGTGGACACGCCGACCGGGCTGTCGAGCGAGATCCTGGTGCCGGCGCTGCCTGGGTTTTTCGAGCGCTACCCCGACATCACGCTGGAGCTGGGCAGCACCGACCGTCCCGTCGACCTGGTCGAGGAAGGCGTCGACTGCGCGGTGCGCGGCGGTCCCCTGTTAGACACCAGCCTGATCGCGCGCCGGGTCGGCATCATCAATTTCGTGACCGCCGCCGCGCCCTCCTACCTGGCGCGCTACGGCGTGCCCCAGCATCCGAACGAGCTGGCGCGGCACCGCTGCGTGAACTATTTCTCGGCCAAGACCGGTAAGGTGTACGACTGGGATTTCAACCGCAATGGAGAACGCATCGAGGTGCCGATGCCGGGCGTGATCGCCCTGAACGATTCGAACGCCTACGTGCAGGCCGGGCTGGCGGGACTGGGCATCATTCAGATGACGGATTATCTGCTGAATCGCCACGTCGAGGAGGGGCGCATGGTGCAGGTGCTGCCGGACTGGGTCAGCGATCCGCTGCCGGTGCACATCGTGTATCCGCAGAACCGCCACATGTCGGCCAAGGTACGCGTGTTCGTGGAATGGGTGTCGGAACTGTTCGCGAATCACCCGCAGATGCGGCTGGGGGCAGTGCCCGCTCCCCCGCCTCTGGCGAGCGCGGCGGCCTGATTTTTTCGGCCCGCTCCGGTGTAGAATCGTTCGCATAACAATTCCAACCGGAGACCTCCATGACCGCACCGTCGCGCGACATTCACGCCCTGCTCGCCCAGTACAGCGAGAGCCACCGCAACCCGACCAACGAGCTGATTCACTTCGTGTGCGTGCCGGTCATCGTGTTTTCTCTGCTCGGCATCCTGTGGGCGATCCACCCCGTTGTGGCGCTGGCCGCCGTGATCGGGGCGATGTGGTACTACTTGCAACTATCGAAACCCTTCGCGGTCGGCATGCTGGCCATGTCGATCCTGATGCTGGCGATCCTGGCCGCGATGCCGCCGCTGACGGTGCTGCCGCTGTCGATCGCGATCTTCGTCGTCGCCTGGATCGGCCAGTTCATCGGGCACAAGATCGAGGGCAAGAAACCTTCTTTCCTGGAAGACCTGCGCTTCCTGCTGATCGGGCCGCTGTTCGTGCTGGGCTTCCTGTATCGCCGTTTCAACCTGGCCTATTGAGTATGCTTGGCGCCACACCGGGGTGTGGCGCCTTCCGTCCTCCAAGAGTAAGCTTTCCGAAACGTCTCACGTTTTCGGAGGCCGTCATGAAAGCGTCTACCCTCTTCCTTCTCGCGGCCTTGCTTGCCGGCTGCGCCAGTCCTTCGCCCTCCGGCAACGTCTATCGCGCTTACCAGACCCAGAACGAGCAAGTCGTGCGCACCGGCACGGTCGAGTCGGTGCGCAATGTCCTCATCGCCAATCCGGACTCGGGCGTCGGCACCATGGGCGGCGCGGCGCTCGGCGGCCTGGCCGGTTCCACGGTTGGCCAGGGCAGGGGTTCCGCCGCGGCGAGCATCGTCGGCGCGATCGCGGGCGGCGTGCTCGGCCAACGCACTGAAGCGAACGTCAACAACCGGCCCGGCCTCGAAATCACGGTCCGGCTCGACAGCGGCGAATTGCGCGCGATTACCCAGGCCGCCGACGAACTGTTCCGGCCGGGCGAACGGGTGCGCCTGCTGAGCAATGGCTACATGACGCGCGTAACGCACTGAGCAGCTACTTTTGCTGCGTGATGCGGCACTGCGACAGCGGAGGCATGAGGCCCCATTTTTCCAATGTATAGACGGCGGGAAACAGGGAAAGCACGTATACTTCCGCGATGCCTTCTTCTGTCCTGTTTACCATTGCCTCGCTGATCTGGGGCTCGACCTTCTGGGCCATTACCTTGCAGCTGGGCGAGGTGCCGCCGGCGGTGTCCGTCGTCTACCGCTTCGCACTCGCGTCGAGCGTGCTGTTCGTGCTCTGCATCGGCCGCGGCTATAAATTGCAATTGCCCTGGCGTACCCAGAAGTGGGTGATGTTGCAGGGCATGGCGACCTTCGGCCTCTCGTATATTTGTACCTACCAGGCCGAGGAAGTCGTGGTGTCGGGTCTGGTCGCCGTGCTATTCGCGCTGATGGTGTTCTGGACACCGGTGCTGGGCCGCGTGTTCTACGGCACGCCGATCGCGCCGCGTACCTGGGGCGCCGGTGCGGTCGCCACCGGCGGCGTCGCCCTGCTCTTCTATCACTCGATCGGCACCGCCTGGCGTGACGTGCAGGCGGGCGGCAGCGGCCACTTCCTGCTGGGCGTCATTCTCGCACTGGTGGCGACAATCGCCAGCTCGGCCGGCAGCATCGTCGTCGGCAAGGTGCGCGAACAGTCCGGCAACGTGATGCTGACCACGGCCTGGTCGATGTTCTGGGGCACGGCCCTGGTTGCGCTCTACGTGCTGCTGACGGGCCAGCGCTTCGTGCTGCCGCCGACCGCTTCCTATACGCTGGGCCTGCTTTACCTGTCGATCTTCGGCTCGGTGATCGCCTTCCTGGCCTACTTCACGCTGATCAACCGCATCGGACCGCAGAAGGCCGTCTACATCGGCGTCATCACGCCCGTCTTGTCCGTGCTGCTGTCGATTAAACTCGAACATTACCGCCCGGGTCCCGTCGAGTTCCTGGGCATGGTCCTGTGCCTGGGCAGCGTGGCCTGGGCCCTGCTCGCACCCGCAGCCAAACCCGTGCAACCTGTTACCTTGAACAACGCAACCGAAACCCAATGAGCGCAGCTACCCACTTTTCCGTCCGTCCCGCCGAACCGGCCGACGTCACCCACATCCACTCGATGATCGTCGAGCTGGCCGTGTTCGAGAAACTCGAGCACATGGTCGTCGCCACCGAAGAGCTGCTGCACGATGGCCTGTTCGGCACCCGTCCGGCCTGCGAAGCGATCATCGGCGAGGAAAACGGCGAAGTCGTCGCCTTTGCCCTGTTCTTCCACAACTTCTCGACCTTCCTCACCAAGAAGGGCCTGTACCTGGAAGATTTATACGTGCGCCAGTCGCACCGCGGCAAGGGCTACGGCACCGCGTTGCTGTCCAAGCTGGCGCAGATCGCGGTGGAGCGCAAATGCGGCCGCTTCGAATGGTCGGTGCTGGACTGGAACGAACCGGCGATCGGCTTCTACCAGACCATGGGCGCCGAGATCCTGCCGGAATGGCGCATCTGCCGCGTGACAGGCGAGGCGCTTGATCACCTGGCGCGCCGCGCTGATTGATGCGGTAATAAAAAGCCCACGGGACCGAAAGGTGCCGTGGGCGAACCCATTATGTCAATGGGGAGGGGAGACTGGAAATCAACGATTTCACTATAGCCCGATGAAACCGCTGGAAGTGGTTGTTCTTACAATTGCTTACCTCTCTTACGGATTCTCCGATACCTATCATTACCGAGCTGGAGATGCGCGAGTTGACACTGCTCAAGCTTCAGCCGGGGGTGTCGCACGATTGAGTGATCACAAATGCAAGGAAGTGGTGTCCTCGACAATGTGCTCTTCGCACAAGGGGAGACATCATGGGATTTATCTTCCGACCGATCGCGAGGCGGCTGTATAAAGCCTGGCTGCGTTCACGCCTCGACAATTACAACCGCAGCCTGACGGCGATCGCGGCGCAGCGCGAGAACGATTTTCATGCAGAGCGCATGCTGCACCGGGCGGTATCGACGACGCGGTCGAAGTTGCAGTCTCTTAAAAAGATGAGGGGTGCTCGCCAGATCAGCGACAAGCACGTGTCTTGTCAGCTGATCTTTTCCAGGTCGCTCAAAACCCCGCTGGCAGCTCGATATCCCGCGCCCGCATCACTCCGCCATTCACGACTGCCTGGCAGGGATTGAAGCCGATCCCGTACGCCAGCTCGGACGGCCGCTTGATGTCCCACAGCGCAAAATCCGCCCGCTTGCCCACTTCCAGCGTGCCGATCTGGTCCTGCAGGCCGAGGGCGCGCGCGGCGTTGATGGTAGCGCCCTGCAAGGCTTCGCGCGGCGTCAGGCGCCACAGCGTGCAGGCCATGTTCATCGCCAGCAGCAGCGAGCTGAGTGGCGAAGTGCCCGGATTGCAGTCGGTGGCCACCGCCAGCGGCACGCCGGCGGCGCGCAGGGCGGCGATCGGAGGCGCCTGCGTCTCGCGCAGGAAATAAAACGCGCCCGGCAGCAGCACGGCAACCGTGCCGGCGGCGGCCATCGCATTGATGCCGGCCGGAGTCAGGTGTTCCAGGTGGTCGGCCGACAGGCCTTTATAACGCGCTACCAGTTCGGCGCCGCGCTGGTCGGACAATTGTTCCGCATGCAGCTTCACCGGCAGGCCGAGCTTCTTGGCGGCGGCGAAGACGCGTGCGGTCTGGTCGTAACTGAAGCCGATGTGCTCGCAGAAGGCGTCGACGGCGTCGACCAGGTTTTCCTTCACCAGGAGCGGCAGCATGCGCTCGGCGACTTCGGCGATGTAGTCGTCGGGACGGTCGGTAAACTCGGGCGGCAGCGCGTGGGCGCCGAGGAAAGTCGTGCGCACCTTGACCGGCAGCAGTTCGCCGATGCGGCGCGCGGCGCGCAGCAGGTTCGCCTCCCCTTGCAGGTTCAGGCCATAGCCGGATTTGATCTCGAGGGTGGTGACGCCTTCGGCCAGCAGCTGCGAGATGCGCGGCGCGCTCTGGCGCAGCAGCTCTTCGACGCTGACGGCGCGGGTGGCGCGCACGGTCGACATGATGCCGCCGCCGTTGCGCGCGATGTCTTCGTAGCTGGCGCCTTCGAGACGCGCTTCCCACTCGTCGCTGCGGTTGCCGGCGTGGACGACGTGGGTGTGGCAGTCGACCAGGCCGGGCGTCAGCCAGGCGCCGTCGCAGTCGTGGATAACGGCGGCGCGCGGCGCCTCGCGGCGCGGGCCGAGCCAGGCGATGCGCCCGTGCTGCACGGCGATCGCGCCATCCTGGATTTCGCCATAGCCGTCGACCATCGTGGCCAGGTTCACGTTCGCAAATACCGCATCAAAGCGCGGCCCGTGGCGCTCACTCATCTTCGAATTCCTCTTCTTCGTTGTAGTAGAAAATATCGACAATGAAGATCACCGCCTGGTTCGCCTCGATCGACCAGATCGTGCCCGGATCGAACAGCACGGCGTCGTAGCGCACCAGGTTGATGCGCTCGGCGTCGCTGGCGATTTCCAGGGTGTCGCCCTCGGCCAGGAACATCAGGGTCAAATCGGCGCGCGCCACGAAACGCGACTTGCCGTCCAGGCGGCGCCGGCCGAACTGGTGGTAGCAGCGCTCGCTGCGCGTCATGACGTTGAAATCGGTGGTCGGGCCGCGATTGAGCTTGGCAGTGACGCTTGAATCGCCATCGAACGCCAGCACCGGGCCGCTCTCGCAGATGATGACGCGTTCGCTGCCGTCGATGTCGAGCGTCATGCCGTGGCCGTCGACCAGGGCCAGCGTGCGGTCGACGCCGGGGAAACGCGAGAACGGGCCGTCTTCCGAAATCGTCGCCAGGCTGACGCGCCAGTCGAAGTCGTCGAAGCCGGCCTCGGGCGGGCCGATCGCGATGGTGGTGGTACTGCCGCCGCCGTTCTTCCACGGGACCGCCGACAGGCCGGCAAACGGAATCAGGATGTTCATGCTCACGCCTCGCTCATGCTTAACCTTCGCGCAACTGTTGGAGGGCTTGCCGGTAGCGGCGCCCGATCGCTTCCTGCGCCATGTGGCGCCCGCCCTGCACCACCCAGCGCCCGCCTGCAAGCACGTCGCGCACCAGGTTGTCGTTCCCGCAGAATACCAGACGGCCGAGCACGTCGGCGTCGAGCACCCCGTCCAGGTTCGGATGGGCGGCGTCCAGCACCAGCAGGTCGGCCCGGCGTCCCTGCACCAGCGCCCCGACCGGCCGTCCGGCCGCCTGGGCGCCACCAAGGAGTGCATCCTGCCACAGGTTGAGCGCCACGTCGCGCCGCGCTGGCGTGGCGGCGACATTCCGGCGCTGATGAATCAGGCGCTGTCCGTACTCGAGCCAGCGCAATTCCTCCACCGGACTCTGCGACACGTGGCTGTCGCTGCCGATGCCCCAGCGCCCGCCCTGCGCCAGGTAGTCGGCGAGCGGGAACAGGCCGTCGCCCAGGTTGGCCTCGGTACTCGGGCACAGTCCCGCCACCGCGCCGCTGGCGGCCAGCTGCGCCACTTCGGCCTCATTCAGGTGGGTCGCATGCACCAGGCACCAGCGCGCGTCGACAGCGAGCTGGTCGAACAGGTATTCGACCGGACGGCGGCCGCTGAAGTCCAGGCTCTGCTGCACTTCGCCCTGCTGCTCGGCGATGTGGATGTGCAGCGGACGCTCCTTCGGCAGCGCCGCCATCAGCTCCTGGATCTGTTTGATGCCGGCTGCACGCAGCGAATGCGGCGCCGCCCCGACCTCGAGCTGACCATTGCGCAGCGGCGCCAGCGCCTCGACGATGCGCAGCACCGTGTCGACGTCGGTCTGGAAGCGCTTCTGTTCCGGCTTCAGGGGCTGGTCGCCGAAGCCGCTGTGGCTGTACAGGACCGGCAGCATGGTCAGGCCGATGCCGGACTGCTGGCCGGCGGCCGCGACCCGCTCGGCCATCTCGGCCGGCCGCGCGTACATCTCCCCGGCCGGATCGCGCTGGATATAGTGGAATTCGCACAGGGCCGTGTAGCCATGGCGCAGGCACTCCGAAAACAGCTGGGCCGCGATGGCCTCGACCTGCTCGGGCGTGATGTGCTGCGCGAAGCGGTACATCAGCTCGCGCCAGGTCCAGAAGCTGTCGGGCCCGTCGCCCGCCTTTTCGGTGAGGCCGCCGAGCGCGCGCTGGAAGGCGTGCGAGTGCAGGTTGACCATGCCCGGCACCACATAGTCGGCACGAGCCACACCGATCGGCGGGCGCGCCTTGGGCTCCACCCGCGTCAGGTTGCCGCGCGCATCCCATTCGATCAGCACGTCGCCCTGCCAGCCCTCGGGTAGCAGGGCGTGGCGCGCGAACAGGGCGTTCATGCGCGCACCCAGTCGAGTGCCGCTCCCATCATGTCGGCCAGCAGCGGCTGCACCTCGGCCGCGACCTCGGGGCGGTAGGCGAAGGGCGGCGTCTCGTCCATGTACAGGCACTGGCACATCTCGAGCTGGATCGCGTGGACGCCCTCGTTCGGCTGGCCGTAGAAGCGCGTGATGTGGCCGCCTTTGAAACGGCCGTTCACGGCGATGCTGAAGCGGTCCTGGGCGCGTGCCACGCCCACCACCGCATTCTCCAGTCCCGGATCGCAGGACTTGCCTTCGGCGGTGCCGAAATTCAGGTCCGGTAGCCGGCCCTCGAAGAAGCGCGGCACACGCGAGGCGATCGAGTGCGCATCCCATAGGACCACGCGCCCGTGCAGCGCCAGGAGTCTCGCCAGTTCGGCGCGCAATTGGTTGTGGTAGGGGCGCCAGTAGCGCTCCAGGCGACGCTGCACCTCGGCCTGGTCCGGCTCCTTCCCCTCCTGGTACAGGCTTTCGCGCCCGAAGGTATCGACCGGACAGAGGCCGGTCGTGTCCAGGCCCGGATACAGGTTCGTGTTCTCGGGCGGGCGGTTCAGGTCGATGACGTAGCGCGACCAGCGGGCAGTCAAGGTCGAGATGCCGAGACGGTCCGCGCCCTCATAAAGCTCGGGCAGGTGCCAGTCGGTATCCGCTTTGGCCAGCGCGCAGGGTGCCAGGTGCGCGGCCACTTCATCGGGAATGTCGGTGCCTACATGGGGCATCGACAGCAGCATCGGTGCATCGCCTGCCTTGAACCGGAAATCCATTACGACTCCTGTCTGAGTTAAGGATGAAGGACTGCGAACAACTCCCTGCATGACGCCGACAACTCGCCGGCGACGACCATCTGGCGCGCCGCTTCGATGTCCGGCGCGAAGAAACGGTCGGCATCGAAAGGCGCCACACGCTTGCGCAGCTGCGCGTGCACGTGCTCCAGATGCTCGGAGCTGGCCAGCGGACGGTGGAACTCGATCCCCTGCCCTGCCGCCAGCAGCTCGATCCCGACAATAACCGACGTATTGTGCGCCATCTGGTCCAGGCGGCGCGCCGCGAAGGTGGCCATGCTGACGTGGTCTTCCTGGTTGGCGGAGGTCGGCAGGCTGTCGACGCTGGCCGGATGCGCCAGGGATTTGTTTTCGGAGGCCAGCGCGGCCGCCGTCACGTGGGCGATCATGAAGCCGGAATTCAGGCCCGGCTCGCGCACCAGGAAAGCCGGCAGGCCGGACAGGTTGGCATCGATCAGCAGCGCGATGCGGCGTTCGGCCAGCGCGCCGATTTCGGCAATGGCGAGGGCCAGCGTGTCGGCGGCAAAGGCGACCGGCTCGGCGTGGAAGTTACCGCCCGAGACGATCGCACCATCGTCCGGGAAAAGGAGCGGGTTGTCGGTGACGGCATTCGCCTCGATCAGCAGCGTGCGGCCGGCATTCGCGACGAGGTCCATCACGGCGCCCATCACCTGCGGCTGGCAGCGCAGGCTGTACGGGTCCTGCACGCGCTCGTCGCCGACCAGGTGCGAGGCGCGGATCGCGCTGCCCTTTACGAGTTCGCGGTAGATGGCCGCTGCCGCGATCTGCCCTGGCTGGCCGCGCACGGCGTGGATGCGGGCGTCGAATGGCGCGTCGCTGCCGCGCGCGGCGTCGACCGACAGCGCGCCGGTGACCATCGCCGCTTCCACCAGGCGTTCGGCCATGAACAGGCCGTGCAGGGCCAGCGCGGTCGAGACCTGCGTGCCGTTGATCAGCGCCAGGCCTTCTTTCGCGGCGAGGCTGACCGGTTCGATGCCGGCCGCGCGCAGGGCGTCGGCCGCTTCCATGATCTCTCCACGATAACGCACCGGACCGACGCCGAGGATGGCCAGGGTCATGTGGGCCAGCGGCGCCAGGTCGCCCGAGGCGCCGACCGAACCTTGCGCGGGAATCGCCGGCATGATGCCCGCGTTGTAGATCGCGATCAGGGTCTCGATGATCAGCGGACGCACGCCCGAATAGCCGCGCGCCAGGCTGCCGATCTTGGTCAGCAAAATCAGGCGCACGACGGCGTCCGAAATCAGTTCGCCGGTGCCGACCGCATGCGACAGGATCAGGTTGCGCTGCAGCTGTTCCAGCTGGTCGTTCGGGATGTGGGCCTTGGCCAGGATGCCGAAGCCGGTATTGATGCCGTAGGCCGGATCGCCCTTGTCGACGATGGTTTTGACGAGGGCGGCGGAAGCGGCGATCGGTTCCGCCGCTTCAGGCGACAGCGCGATCGGGAAGTGATCGGCCCAGGCCGCGCGCAGGTCGGACAGGCTCAAGGCGCCAGGGTTCAGGGTCCAGCCGTGGATTGGTTCGTGGTTCATGTTCGTGCTGCCTTACTTGATCATCGGGAGATTCAAGCCGGTGCGCTTGGCACAGGCGATGGCGGATTCGTAGCCGGCGTCGGCGTGGCGCATGACGCCCGAGCCGCTGTCGTTGACCAGCACGCGCGCCAGGCGCTTGGCCGCCGCGTCGGTGCCGTCGGCCACGATGACGACGCCGGAGTGCTGCGAGTAGCCCATGCCGACGCCGCCGCCGTGGTGCAGCGAGACCC
>Ga0308160_10006003_pt1 | contig 12524 bp, 12 predicted proteins | sample PhyFR1_FD_201036 | JGI IMG/M metagenome (GOLD analysis project Ga0308160, IMG submission 201036) | Phyllosphere microbial communities from UC Gill Tract Community Farm, Albany, California, United States - DLSLF.R1 | ecosystem: Host-associated > Plants > Phyllosphere > Unclassified | place: USA... | reverse complement strand
CGCCGGCAGCACGCGGCACCCCGCAGATCGAAGTGACCTTCGACATCGACGCCAACGGCATCCTGCACGTCGGCGCGAAAGACAAGGCCACCGGCAAGGAAAACAAGATCACCATCAAGGCCAACTCCGGCCTGTCGGAAGAAGAAATCCAGAAGATGGTGAAGGACGCCGAGCTGAACGCGGAAGAAGACAAGAAGGTCAAGGAACTGGCCGAGTCGCGCAACCAGGCCGACGCGCTGGTCCACTCGACCCGCAAGTCCCTGACCGAGTACGGCGACAAGCTGGAAGGCGGCGAAAAGGAAAAGATCGAAGCGGCGATCACCGACCTGGAAGCCTCGATCAAGTCGGGCGACAAGGCCGACATCGACGCCAAGGTCGCCGCGCTGTCGACCGCTTCGCAGAAGCTGGGCGAGAAGATGTATGCCGACATGCAAGCCCAGCAGGGCGGTGCTGCCGGTGCGCAGGCTGGCGGTCAGCCAGGTGCTGACGCCAGTGCCAAGCAGGACGACGACGTGGTCGACGCCGACTTCAAGGAAGTCAAAGACGCGAAGTAACAGGTGGTGTGGACGTCTTGTCAATCGGTCCCCCGGACTGATTGACACCGCCGAGCCGATGCGACCCCAGGGTGCCCGGCTCGGTTTTTTGTATATTAGTTGAGTAAATAAACAGCAAGGTGCCGACAAATGGCAAAGCGTGATTTTTACGAGATCCTCGGGGTCGCCAAGGGTGCTTCGGAAGAAGACATCAAGAAGTCGTATCGCAAGCTTGCGATGAAATACCATCCTGACCGCAATCCGGACAACAAGGAAGCGGAAGAGAAGTTCAAGGAGGTCAAGGAAGCTTACGAAATGCTGAGCAATCCGGAAAAGCGCGAAGCGTATGACCGCTACGGTCACGCCGGCGTCGATCCGAACGGCATGGGCGGCGGCGGCTTCGGCGCGGGCGGTTTCGGTGATGCCTTCGGCGACATCTTCGGCGACATCTTCGGCGGCGGCGCCCGTGGCGGCCGCGGCGGCGGACCTCAGGTCTACCGTGGCGCCGACCTGCGCTACAACCTCGAGATCACGCTGGAGCAGGCAGCCGCCGGCTTCGACACCACGATCCGCGTGCCGAGCTGGGACAAGTGCGATACCTGCCACGGCAGCGGCGCCAAGCCGGGCACCCAGCCGGTCACCTGCTCGACCTGCGCCGGCCACGGCCAGGTGCGCATGCAGCAGGGCTTCTTCTCGATCCAGCAGACCTGCCCGAAGTGCCACGGCAGCGGCAAGATCATCCCGGAACCGTGCGCAGCCTGCGGCGGCGCCGGACGCATCAAGCGCAACAAGACGCTGGAAGTGAAGATCCCGGCCGGTATCGACAACGGCATGCGTATCCGCTCGTCGGGCAACGGCGAACCGGGCACCAACGGCGGGCCGCCGGGCGACCTGTACGTCGAGATCCACATCAAGCCGCACGAAGTCTTCCAGCGCGAAGGCGACGACCTGCACTGCGAGATGCCGATTTCCTTCGTGAAGGCGGCGCTGGGCGGCGAGATCGAGGTGCCGACCCTGGGCGGCAAGGTGTCCTTCACCATCCCCGAAGGCACCCAGACCGGCAAGACCTTCCGCCTGAAGGGCAAGGGAATCAAGGGCGTGCGTTCCGGCTATTCGGGCGACCTGTTCTGCCACGTGGTGGTCGAGACCCCGGTCAAGCTGACCGACAAGCAGAAAGACCTGCTCAAGGAGTTCGAGCGCCTGACCATCGACGGCGGCGCCAAGCACAGCCCGCAGAGCAAGGGCTGGATGGATAAAGTGAAGGACTTCTTCGAGTAAGAGGTCCGCGGACCAGAGGTCCATGAACCGCTGAATGGTGAAAACCTTCGGCGGTTTTTTTACGTAAAACGTCGTTCCCCACCTGGCCGGTTGCGGTGGGTTCCGTCACACGCTTCCGTAAACACAATGTTCAAGTGTATATTTCTGTATTCACAGCTTTAACATTGTTCTGTTTTCGCAAGCACAATGGGCGTGCTCGCATCCGCATCCGCATCCGTATCAAGATAGGAGTTTATTATGGCAAAAACCCCGACCGGCCTCACCGCCGCCGACCTGTTCGAACGCAACCGCAAATGGGCGGCAGCAAGGGTGGAGGAAGATCCGGGCTTCTTCTCGGACCTGGCCTCGCAGCAGGCGCCTGAATACCTGTGGATCGGCTGCTCGGACAGCCGCGTGCCCGCCAACGAACTGCTCGGCATGGCGCCGGGCGAGCTGTTCGTGCACCGTAACATCGCCAACGTCGTGGCGCACTCGGACCTGAACGCGCTGAGCGTGATCCAGTTCGCGGTCGACGTACTGAAGGTCAAGCACATCATCCTGTGCGGCCACTACGGCTGCTCGGGCGTGGGCGCCGCCCTCAACTACACCCGCGTCGGCCTGGCCGACAACTGGCTCGGTCACGTGCGCGACGTGCGCGAAAAGCACGGCAAATACCTGGGCAACGTGGCCGGCAAGGCGGCCGCCGACCGCCTGGTCGAACTGAACGTGGCCGAGCAGGTCATCAACATCGCCCAATCCACCGTCGTGCGCGACGCCTGGGAACGCGGCCAGCCGCTGACCATCCACAGCTGGGTCTACGGCGTGCATGACGGCCTGCTGCGCGACCTCGGCATCACGATCAGCGGCCAGGCAGAGATCGAGCCGAAGCTGCAGGCAGTGCTGCAGGGCTACCTCGACGGCAAGCCCGAGTAAGACGGCGAAGACCTCAGAAGCGGTGGCGCAGACCCACCGCGAACTGGCGCTTGCCCGTGCCGGGCTCTTCGCTGTTGCCTTCCGTGTAGGCGGCGCCGTTGCGGTTGCGGATCACGCCGTAGGAAGCATACACATCGCTGCGTTTGGAAAACGCAAACATATAGGCAGCACCCAGCTGCCGCGCGTCCTGGTCGAGGTCGCTGCGGTCGTCCATCCGCACATAGCTCAGCACCACCGTGCTGACCCCGAGCGGCACCCAGACACCCAGCAGCAGGGCGCGGCTGTCGGTCGACGCGACCGGCGCCGCGCCGCCGAACACCGCCACGCCGTTGTTCAGCGGCGCGCTGTTGCGGCCCTTGCTGACTTCATACCCGACGTGGGCACGCGCGATCCCGACATCGTAGTTCGCGCCCAACAGCAGGTTGCGCGCGGGATCGGTGTCGGACAGGCCGGGAGCGTCATTGTTCTTGCGGTGGTAGGCGATGCGGGCAGCGACCGGGCCGCGGCTGTAGCCGAACGAGCCGCCGATGGCGCGCCCGGCGGCAGGGTCGCCGGCGACCTCGCCGGCCGCCACCATCAGGTCGCCGCTGAAACCATTGAAGTCGGGACTGCGGTACAGCACCGAATTGGCGGCCCGGAAGCCGGTCGGCGGCATCAGGTTGTTCGAACGGACCACGCCGTTGCGCAGCGGATCGACCACTACGTTCAGCGTGGTGAACAGCGGCGTATCCTGCAGGCCGACGCTCACTGAACCGAGGCTGCCGCGCAGTCCCACTATCGAGGTGCGCCCGAACAGCGTGTTGTTCTGGGTCGAGGTGCCGTTGTCGGCGTGGATGCCGCCTTCGAGCACGAAGAATGCGGCCATGTTCCCGCCCAGGTCTTCGACGCCGCGCAAGCCCCAGCGGCTCTGGGTCGCCATGCCGCTGGTCACGCGGGTCGAGGTGCCGCCCATGCCGCCACCGTCGACCGACACGCCGACATCCACCACGCCATAGAACGATACCGCACCGTCGGCCAGCGCAGTACCGCTGTACAACATCGCGCTGCACAGCATTGCACTGCACAGCAGCGCGCCGCGCAGCAGGGAAATCGATGCTTGCATCATCCGTCCCTTCAGGCAACCGTGACCGGCGCGGCGCCGGCGGCGGATTCCGGATCGGGGATCGGCTCGATTTTCCCGAGCACGAACACGAAGCAGACGATGCCGATCACGAGGATGACGCCGGCGACGAAGAACGCGTTGGTGAACGAGGAGGTGGCGCCGACGATCATGCCGGTGACGATCGGTGCGGCCGCGCCCATCAGGTTGTTGGCCAGGTTCATGATGCCGCCGATGGTGCCGGCGCCGCCCTTCGGCGCGATCAGCGACGGCAGCGACCAGCTGACCGGCGCCGCCGAGGCCAGGCCGCCCAGCGCGATCGAGATCCAGAAGATGGCCCAGGCCGGATCGGTGGTCTGGGTGGCGCCGAACACCGCCAGGCCGAAGGTCATCCCGACCACCAGCACGGTCTTGCGGACCTTCGATTCGTCCTTGCCGCGCGAGACCAGGTGGTCGATCAGCCAGCCGCCGACGAACAGGTCGGTCAGGGTGGCGAAGGCCCAGGGGATGGCGGCGTAGCCGGCCGATTGCAGGATGCTCATGTGCATCGACTCGACCAGGTAGCCGGGCAGCCAGGTCAGGAACAGATAAAAGGTGTAGCCGTAGGCGGCGAAGCCGATTGTCAGGCCCCACACCTTGGATTTGGTGAGCAGGTAGCCCAGCATGTTGACGGCACCGGCGTCGGCCGGGCCTTCGGGGGCGGCACCGCCGCGCTGGATGTAGTGGTATTCGGCTTTCGACAGGCGCTTGTCGGCGCTCGGATCGCGGTACAGCAGGGTGAACGCGATGAAGTAGCCGAAGCTGAGCGCAGCGGTGAGCGCGAAGCCCCAGCGCCAGCCGAAGCTCACCACCGTGATCGCCACCAGCGGCACGCCGATCACGTTCGAGAACTTGGCGGCGGCATCGAAGATGGCGGTGGCCAGGCCACGTTCGTGGCGCGGGAACCAGTAACCGGTGGCCTTGGCGCTGACCGGGAAGGCCGGGGCCTCGGCTACCCCCAGGATGATGCGCGCCACCAGGATGCCTGCGAAACCGCTCGAGCACGCGGTGATGACCGACGCCACTCCCCACAGGAAGGCACCCCAGCGTCCGACCCGGGTCGGGCCGAAGCGGTCCAGCACCATCCCGACCGGGATCTGCAGCAGTGAATAAGACCAGGCGAAGGCGGAAAACAGCAAGCCCAGTTCGACTGCGCTCAGGTGGAACATCTCCTTGATCTGGGGTGCCGCGACCGACAGGCCGATGCGGTCGATATAGTTGATCAGGACGCCTGCGCCGAGCAGCGCGCCGATGCCCCAGCGGCGCCGTGGAATGCCTTGTTTGCTTGTAATTGCCATGTCTGTGTCTCCTGTGGTTTATGGGATTGGGTTCTAGCGACCCTCGGATTGCAGGATTTCTTCGGTGAGTACCGGAAGCGGCTTGCCGATGTCGAACAGCAGGCCGGCTTCATCGTCTTGCAGGGGTTCGAGGTCGCGCAGCTGGCTGTCGAGCAGCGAAGCCGGCATGTAATGGGCGGTGCGGGCCCGCATGCGCTCGGCGATCAGGTCGCGCGGCCCGCTCAGGTGGACGAAGCGCAGGTGCGGGTCGGCGGCGCGCAGCAGGTCGCGGTAGCGGCGCTTGAGCGCCGAACAGGCCAGCACCAGGCCTTCCTCGCGCGCCCGCGCCGCAGCGATCTCCACCTGCAGCGTGGCCAGCCAGCCGGCGCGGTCGTGGTCGTCGAGCGGGGTGCCGGCGGCCATCTTGGCCACGTTCGATGCGCTGTGGTAGGCATCGCCTTCGAGGAAGGACACGCCCAGCGCCTGCGCCAGCCGTTGGCCGACTTCGCTCTTGCCGCAGCCGGATACGCCCATGACGATCCAGCGGGCCGGCACGGCGGAAGGAGATGGAAGCTTGGTGTGCATAGTCGGATTATGGTAAGTGATGATAAATTTGGTAGCGCTATCAGATTGGTGGCGAGTCTACGCCGATGGATGGGTTTGTAAAGGAGATTCCATGCTGCTATGCAGCATGGGTAAGCCGCGGTCTTCGGGAAAAGGCCGGAAGAGAGGTCAGGCGCTCTCGCGCGCCATCAGCGTGAAGCCGAGATCGATACGGGTGACGGCGGGCCGGTCGCCGTGGATCACGGCACGCAGCAACTGGGCGGCCTCGAAGCCGACCCTGTAGCGCGGGGTGGCGATGGTGGTGACCGACGGGTTCATCCAGGCCGACACCGGCAGGTCGTTGAAGCCGCAGATCGCCAACTGGCCGGGAACCGCGATCCCGCGCCGCTGGCACTGGAAGATGGCGCCCTGTGCAAGGTCGTCGTTGCAGCAGAAGATCGCATCGCACTCGGGCGCCACCGACAGCATGCGGCCCAGCAGTTCGGCGCCGAGGGCGACCGTCGACGGATCGGCGACCATGGTCTCGAGCCGGGGATCGTAGCACCCGGCTTCGCGCAGTGCGCGGCGATAGCCTTCCGCCCGTTTCAGCGTGCGCTCGTCGCGCTGGGCGCCCATGAAGCCGATGCGCTGGTAGCCTTTGTCGAGCAGGTAGCGGGTCATCGTGTAGCCGGCCTGGGACTGGGAAAAGCCGACCGACAGGGCGTCGGGCGAACTCGCCAGGTCCATCATCGACACCACCGGCAATTTCGATGACGCGAGGATGTCCATCACGCGCTTGCTGTGCGTCAGGCCGGACAGCAGGATGCCGTCCGGATTCGACTGCAGATAAATGCCGAGCAGTTTCTCTTCCTCGGCATCCGAGTAGCGCGTATTGCCGATCAGGATCTGGTAGCCGTCGGTTTCCAGCGCATCCTGGATGCCGGCCAGCACGGCGGTGAACACGGCGTTCGACAGCGAGGGGACCAGCACCACGATCACCTTCGACTGCGCCGAGGCGAGCGCGCGGGCGGCGCGGTTGGGCACGTAACCGAGCTCGGCCACGGCCTGTTCGACGCGCGCGCGCAGCGCCTGCGACACCAGCTCGGGCTGGTTGATCGCGCGCGACGCCGTCATGGTCCCGACGCCGGCCCTGGCAGCGACCTCGGTCAGCGTGACGCGGCCGCTGGCGCGGTTGCGCGTGGTCTGTGGTTTGTTCATCGTGTCAGCAGTGGTGGTGTGCCTGGTAGCGTTATCAAGCCATGTCGCAGCCTTGGCCGTGTATCATGGCGCTCCCGGGATAGTCCGGAAATCTGGTACTGGAGCACGATTATGGCAAATGATCCGGCAATTAGCGAACTGCAACAGCTGCGCGACATCGTGCGCCAGTTCGTGGACGAGCGCGACTGGGACCAGTTTCATTCGCCCAAGAACCTGGCGTCGGCCTTGAGCGTGGAAGCGGCCGAGCTGCTGGAACACTTCCAGTGGCTGCAGCACGGCCGGATCGAGGAACTCGGGCCGGACAAGCTGGCCGAGGTAAAGCACGAAATGGCCGACGTGCTGGTCTACCTGGTGCGCCTGGCCGACAAGCTCGATGTCGACCTGCTGGCCGCGGTCAAGGAGAAGATGGTACTCAACCGCGCCAAGTATCCGGCCGACCAGGTGCGCGGCGATGCGCGCAAGTACTACGAATACAAGCGTTGAATCGTAGGGTGGGCTCGGAGAGCCCCACCCTAGGGATGTGGCAGTCGGTTATATGCCGCCGAGGTAGTGGGGAAGTATACCGTCGGAACTCTCGATCCCGGCGATCGCCATCAAGCGTTCCAGTTCCTCACCAAAGTGTTCCTTCGCCTCGCTATCCTCTTCGCGCACCGCTTCCAGCGAACGCTGGAACTGCTTCAGCACCCAGAATTTACTGGGATGCGCCGCGATCCCCGCGAGCAGGCGCTCGGCCAGGCCATCCAGCTCGGCCGCCAGCCGTTCGCGTTGCGCCGACGGATTCGGCCCCGGCAAGTCGGCCAGCTTGGCGCCCGCGCGGTAGTTGCGCAGCTGTTCCAGCATGCGCGGCACAACGAACAGCGGTGCGTCCCGCACCAGTTCGAAGGGATCGCGGCTCATCACAGACCGCCCAGGCAGAGGTATTTGATGACGAGATAATCGTCCATCCCGTACTTCGATCCCTCGCGCCCCAGGCCCGACTGCTTGACGCCGCCGAACGGCGCGACCTCGTTCGAAATCAGGCCGGTATTGATGCCGACCATGCCGGTCTCGATCTGCTCGGCGACGCGGAACACGCGGCCGATGTCGCGCGAGTAGAAATAGGAAGCCAGGCCGAATTCGGTGTTGTTGGCCTGGGCAATCGCATCGTCCTCGGTCTTGAAGCGGAACAGCGGCGCCACCGGACCGAAGCTTTCCTCTTCGGCGATGATCATTTCCGATGTCACGTCGGCCAGCACGGTCGGCTCGAAGAAGCTGTGGCCGAGCGCATGGCGCTTGCCGCCCAGCAGCAGGCGCGCGCCCTTGTCCAGCGCATCGGCGATGTGATGCTCGACCTTGTCGACCGCCTTGTCGTTGATCAGCGGCCCCTGGGTCACGTCGGGCTCGGCGCCGTTGCCGACCTTCAGCTTGGCGACCGCCGCCGCGAACTTCTGCGCGAACGCGTCGTACACGCTGTCCTGCACATAGAAGCGGTTGGCGCAGACGCAGGTCTGGCCCATGTTGCGGTACTTCGAGGCCATGGCGCCTTCGACGGCGGCATCCAGGTCGGCATCGTCGAACACGATGAAGGAGGCATTGCCGCCCAGTTCCAGCGACAGCTTCTTTACCGTCGGTGCGCACTGCTGCATCAGGGTGCGTCCCACCGCGGTCGAGCCGGTGAAGCTGAGTTTGCGGACGATCGGATTGGCGCACATCTCGGCGCCGATGGCATGCGAGTCGCCGATCACGATCGAGAACACGCCCTTCGGCACGCCGGCGCGCTCGGCCAGCACCGCCAGCGCCAGCGCCGAGTAGGGGGTCAATTCGGCCGGTTTCAGCACGATCGGGCAGCCGGCCGCCAGGGCCGGCGCGACCTTGCGGGTGATCATCGCGGCCGGGAAGTTCCACGGCGTGATCGCGGCGCACACGCCGATCGGTTCCTTGGTGACGATGATGCGGCTGCTGCGCGAAGGCGATTCCAGCACGTCGCCTTCGATGCGCTTGGCCTGCTCGCCGAACCACTCGAAGAACGCCGCGGCATAGCCGACCTCGCCCTTGGATTCGGCCAGCGGTTTGCCTTGCTCGGCGGTCATGATGGCTGCCAGGTCGTCGGCGTTTTCCATCATCAAGTCATACCAGGTGCGCAGGATCCGGGCGCGTTCGCGCGCGGTGGTCTTGCGCCAGGCCGGCCAGGCGGCATTCGCGGCGTCGATGGCGCGCCGGGTCTCCTGGGTGCCCATGTGGGGCACGGTGCCGAGCGCTTCGCCGGTGGCGGGGTTGATCACGTCGACGGTCTTGCCTTCGACGGCATCGCACCATTCGCCGTCGATGTAGGCCTGCTGGCGCAGCAGGGAAGGGTCTTTCAGGTTCAGCATGGGATCCTCGTCAATGGTCGGCGGGCTGTTCATGGCCACGACCTTGTTCGTTTGGGAAGTCAAAGATAGCACGCTGCGCGAAATCGGGCCGGCGCTGTCCGGTATCCGTACGGATCATCGACGCTGATTGCATTTTGGCATGCAAAGCCTGCATTCTGTCGCATATGGCTGGGCGCATCAGCCGGGTTTGCCTAGCATGGACGCATCCGATAACGACCTGAAAGGATCCGCAATGGCACCTCACCCTGTCCTGGCCGCGCTCGCCGCCGTGACCCTTGCCCTGCCGCTTGCCGTCGCCGCCCAGTCGACCGACGCGCTGGAAAGCGCTGCCCAGCAGGCAGCGCAGGGCAAGGATTACGGGCGCGCGCCGCCCAGCTGCTGCGCCAGGCTTTCGAGATCGACCGCACCAACCCCGGCCTGCTGGCCGGCGCCGCCGGCTACGACGCCCTCGGCGGGAATGGCGACAAGGCGCTGGCCGGGCTGCGCCAGGCGATCGATGCCGGCTACCTCGATGCCGAGGGCACGGCCGCCGACAATGCCTTTGCGTCGCTGCGCGGCGATGCGCGCTTCGGGGCGCTGCTGGCGCAGCTGCACCAGAAGCAGCAGATCGAATCGAAGCTGTACGACTCGGATGCGCTGGCCTCGCCGTATGCCGAAAACCTGAGCGAGGACGAGAAGGTCGCCGGCCTGTCGAAATTCTGGTCGGAGGTGAAGTACAACTTCGTCTATGTCGACACCCTGAAGGCGATCGACTGGGACCGCCTGTACCTGGAATACCTGCCGAAGGTGCGCGCCACCCGCTCCACCGCCGAGTACTACAAGGTGCTGATGGCATTGTGCGCGCGCCTGCAGGATGGCCACACGAATGTCTATCCGGGCCCGGAACTGCGCAACACGACCATGGCCAAGCCGCTGCTGTCGACCCACCTGGTCGAAGGGCGGGTGCTGGTACGCAAGGTATTCGACCCGGCGCTGCAGGCCCAGGGCATCGTGCCGGGCACCGAGGTGCTCGAGGTCGACGGCCAGCCGGTGAAGGAATACGCCATGCGCGAGCTGGCGCCGTATGCCAGCGCCTCGACGCCGCAGGACCTGGAGCGCCGCATCTACACCTACGGCTTCCTGTCCGGGCCGGTCGACGTGGCGCCGCGCGTGCGTTTCCGCACTGCCGCCGGCAAGACCTTCGAGACCACCCTGCGCCGCGCAACCCTGGACGCGTACAACAAGGCGGTGCCGGACACGCCGCCGTTCGTGTTCAAGACGCTGCCGGGCAACGTTGGCTACGTGGCCCTGAACAGCTTCGGCGACGACCGCGCGGCCGACGCCTTCCTGGCCGCTTTCGACCGCATCGCCGCCTCGTCGGCGCTGGTGATCGACCTGCGCAACAACGGCGGCGGCAGTTCCAACGTGGGTTACCGCATTCTCGCCACGCTGGCCGGCCGGCCGTTCCAGACCAGCCGCTGGGAAACCCGTGACTACCGCCCGAGCTACCGCGCCTGGCAGCGCACGATGCCGAACTACGGCGAGCCGGCGCCGGCCTGGCCGAACGATGCCGCGCACGCCTACCGCAAGCCGGTCGCGGTCCTGATCTCGAGCGCGACCTATTCGGCTGCCGAGGATTTCAGCGTCGCTTTCGACGCCATGGGGCGCGGCATCATCGCCGGCGAAGCCACCGGCGGCAGCACCGGCCAGCCGCTGTTCCTGCGCCTGCCTGGCGGCGGCATCGCGCGGATCTGCACCAAGGCGGATACCTATCCCGATGGGCGCAAGTGGGTGGGGAAGGGGATCCAGCCGAGCTTGAAGGTGGCGCCGACGGTGCTGGATATCCAGGCGGACCGGGACACCGTGCTGGAGGCGGCGGTGGCGGCGTTGAAGAAGCAGATTTGACGACTGCAGAGTTCTCGGTTCAGGCGCATGCGCGTCGTTCCCGCGGATGCGGGGACGACCTTAACTTGCATCAACTTTCCCGATCCTCGCTGTTTGTGTTGGCATCCTTCGAACATTAACGATAAACTTTTGCTATCGGTTTCCAACCACAGAAACCTTTCTCACAGCAGATAGTAGAACGCATACAGGTGTATACGTGTTTTTATTGATCTGTAACAACGGCTACCCGCACCCGGATCGGTTTGCAGTATGATGGTTCGTGTGCGCCTCACTGAAAGGTAGAGACCATGCGCCCGATCGTTATCGTCCCGGCTTGTACCCGCGATTTCGGAGAACATCCGTACCACGCGGCCCAGCATAAATATGTCGACGCCGTCGTCCTCGGCGCCGATTGCGCCCCCATGATCCTGCCGTCGCTGGGGGCGTCGCTCGACCTCGACACCATGCTCGAGCTGTGCGACGGCATCATGCTGACCGGCTCGGCGTCGAACGTGCATCCAAGCTATTACTCCGAAGAAGTCCTGGACCCGTCGCTGCCGCAGGACCCGGCGCGCGACGAGACCACGCTGCCGCTGATCCGCGCGGCAGTGGCGCGCGGCATTCCGATCATCGCGATCTGCCGCGGCTTCCAGGAGATGAACGTGGCGCTGGGCGGCAGCCTGCACCAGGCGGTGCAATCGGTGCCCGGCCACTTCGACCACCGCGAGAATCCGGAACTGGGCATGGACGAGCAATACGGCGATGCGCACAAGGTCAAGCTGGTCGAGGGCGGCATGCTGCACGGTATCCTGGGTGCGTCCGAGATTCCGGTGAATTCGCTGCACGGGCAGGGCGTGAACGAGCTGGCTTCCGGCCTGGTCGTCGAAGCGACTGCCGAGGATGGCCTGGTCGAAGCGTTTTCCGTCAAGGATGCGCCCGGCTTCACGCTGGCCGTGCAGTGGCACCCGGAGTGGCGCATCATCCACAACCCCAATTCGATGAAGATGTTCGGCGCTTTCGGCAACGCCTGCCGCGAGTACCACGAACGAACCAAGCGGAACCGGAAATGCCCGTAGTCGCCCATGCAACATGGGCGGCCCACGAGTGGAAGAACTTCGTCCCATAGCTCCCCGTTCCCGCGCCCGCATCCACGCAGGCTGCGCACGCTTTTGCGTACCTATTGCGCGCCTGCTTTTCATCGACGAACGAGGAATAATCATGGCAATCCGCGACAATTTTTCATACAACGACATGGACGAGTGGCTCAATGCAAAACGGGTCACCGAAATCGAATGCCTGGTCCCCGACCTGACCGGGGTCGCGCGTGGAAAGATCCTTCCGCGCGTTAAATTCACCGAAGACCGCGGCATGCGCCTGCCGGAAATCGTGCTGGGCATGACCGTCACCGGCA
>Ga0308160_10006002_pt1 | contig 12525 bp, 10 predicted proteins | sample PhyFR1_FD_201036 | JGI IMG/M metagenome (GOLD analysis project Ga0308160, IMG submission 201036) | Phyllosphere microbial communities from UC Gill Tract Community Farm, Albany, California, United States - DLSLF.R1 | ecosystem: Host-associated > Plants > Phyllosphere > Unclassified | place: USA... | reverse complement strand
CCTTTTCTGAATTTTAACGATAAATGGGTGATTTTATTGGCACTTACTTCAAATTCTGGAAGCCAGGATTTTCAACAACAAAGTTCAGGTGATGAAAAGCTCTATGAAAGTGTGATCCGTACATCATCTAAATGGGCTGGCAGTGATCAGTTAATGTATGTGGTTGGAGCAACAAAAGGTTCAGAATTTAAAAACATCAGAACATTAGCACCTGATCACTTTCTTCTGGTTCCTGGCATTGGTGCACAGGGCGGTAGTCTTGACGAAGTTTGTGAACATGGACTGAATAGCCAATGTGGACTGTTGATCAATTCTTCCAGAGGCATCATATATGCTGGCGATGGTAAAGACTTTGCGGAGAAGGCACGCGAAGAGGCGCTTAAATTGCAAAGTGAAATGGAAGCATGGCTGCGCCGTGCTGAATTAATATGATCGCAAAAAAAATTGATGTCAGGCTGATCTTTGCCATGGTGGGAGTTGCCGTCATTTGGGGCACTACGTACCTTGGAATCAGGATTGCCGTTCAAACCATACCTCCATGGTTTGTTACCGCGATCCGTCAGAGCATGGCGTCTCTGATCCTGCTTATTTATTTGGCTAAACGAAAAGAACTGATCTGGATAAGCTGGGAACATGCGAAGCGTCAGTTTATCCTCTCTTTATTAATGATTGTTGTGGCCAACGGACTAACAACAGTTGCGGAGCAGCACATCTCTTCCGGGCTTGCATCCTTGTTAAACTCCCTTTCACCTTTATTGGTTTTTATCGGGAGTGTAGGCATTGGGATTCAGAAGCCATCTATAAAAGGTATTACAGGCGTGATTCTTGGATTAATGGGCATTGCCTTCATTTTTCGCCACGGACTTGAAGACTTTCTGGATCCTGCTTATCAGCAAGGTATCTTTATGATGGCACTAGCGGTATCTGGCTGGTCAATTGGTACCATTTATATTAAAAAACATACCCATAAAACACCAAATATATTCCTTAACCTATTTTACCAGTTTGCATTTTCAGCACTGGTACAAATGGCTTTAGCCTTTACTTTTTCGGGTGATACTAATCCCGAAAGCTGGGCATTTGATAGTCTTTTAGCTGTATTGTACCTGGGTATTTTTGGTTCTGTCCTTGGATTTTTCTGCTACCACTATGTGTTAAAGAGAGTCACTGCCATACAGGCGAGTATTTTGTCTTACTTCAATACCATAATCGCTATTTTCTTGGGTTGGTTAATTTTAAATGAAGAAATTACCATCGATTTACTGTATGCGACAGCGCTCATCATTACTGGAGTGTTTATAACTAATTACACTAAAAAGGAAAAAATTTAACTTTACTAATAATTAGTTCTTTTAAGTTAAGTTTACCTTTATGAATTTAAAGGAAGACTTCTTAAGCTTTATCTGGCAGTTCAGGCAGTATAAGGCGCAACAATTATGCACTACTGCTGGGGATGAGCTTAAAGTGCTACAAGTTGGGCAGCCTAATAAACATGCAGGTCCAGACTTCTTTAATGCTTGCGTAATTATTGAGGGTACTACCTGGGTAGGCAATGTAGAAATTCATGTACGCTCTTCTGAGTGGATTGGTCACGGCCATGAACATGATAAAGCTTATAATAATGTAATTCTGCATGTGGTGTTTGAGGATGATATCCCGGTATGCCGCTCAGATGGCTCTTTTATGCCAACGCTTGCATTAAAACCGATTTTTCATGAACATATATTAGCAAACTACAATGGTTTGATTGATTCAAAACGCCATTTTCCATGTTACGCACAAATGGGCGATGTAGATCCTATGATTTTCCATGGATTGTTTTCACGAACTTTGGTGGAGCGTTTGCAACATAAATCGCTGGATGTAGAACAAAAGTTAAGACAGTATAAAGGTGATTGGGAATCCACTTTCCATTTTTTTTTGGCCAGAAGTTTTGGATTTAAGGTGAATGGGTTGCCATTTGAGCTTTTAGCAGATTCTATTGAACGGCAGTTATATTCTAAGTACAGGGATGCGCCTTTACAAACCGAAGCCTTAATCTTTGGGCAAGCTGGATTTCTAAGCAAGCGTTTTACAGAACCTTACCCTCAACAACTGTGGTTGGAATATGAATTTTTAAAACAAAAGTTCAATTTACAACCACTGGAGCCATCGATTTGGAAATTTTTGAGAATGCGACCTACTGGATTTCCCACCATAAGATTGGCTCAGTTTTCCGCAGTTATGAACCGATCAGAGCACTTGTTTTCAACCTTGTTAGATTTAACTGAACTTAAAGATATTAAAGCGCTGTTTCTAAAACTGCCCATTCATTCTTATTGGTGCAGCCATTATCACTTCGAAAAACCTGCGCCGAAATTTGTGCCCCAGCTTGGCATGATGTCAATTGAAAATCTAATTATCAATGCAATATCCCTTACTTTATTTGGTTATGGAAGAATTATGGATCAGCAAATTTATATGGATCGCGCAATATATTTTCTAGAGCAACTGGGGCCAGAAAACAATCACATCTTAAGACCATATAAAACAGCGGGACTGAAAATTGAAAACGCATTTGCTTCTCAGGCATTGCTTGAATTGAATAAAAATTACTGCAGTAAGTTGCGGTGTCTGCATTGCAGTATCGGTATGGCAATATTAAAAAAAAATAAAGGATGAGACCTGGTCTCATCCTTTATAGATAGTTTCTGTGTAATTATTGTTGGGACGCTTTAGCATCGGTCGGGTTTTCTTCCGTGGCAATATGGTGTAGCGGATTTTCAACTGCAATCACTTTAAATGTTTTTAATCCTGTCGGCATTTCCCATTTAATTTCTGCGCCTACACCATATCCAAAAAAGGCGATACCGATAGGGGCATATATAGAAAGTTTACCCTCTTTCATGTTTGCATGAGCAGGCATAACCAGTTGATAATTAAACTCCTGTTTAGAATCGACGTCTATGAATTTAACTTCTGAATTGATTCTAATTACGTGTTCGAGCTCTTCCTCGTCTTTAACGACGATCGCTTCTCTCAGTTCTTCCTGCAATTTTTGTTTATTAAATGCAGATAAATTGGTGCTGATTTTTAAATGTGTTGTTAGAAGCTCCATGTCTTTTTTGGAGATTTTTAATGGCCCTTTTTTCATAAAAAATAGTTTAGGTATTGGCACCGGGATGCCGAATATTGATTGATAAAATATTTAAAATTGCAACGACTAAAGCTGGAGTGTGGACCCCAAGCCATTGTAAAGCTGGGGTTTACTTAATAAAGTCTTTGCTGGTTTTAAGAAATGAGTCACCTAAGCTGTGTTTTGAAGATAAAACACGCGAATACATGGCCAGTGCCATACGCAGGGATTGCGTAAAGTGCAGATTATCTGGTAAATGTTTGCTTAGTGGTAACATATTAGCAAGTTATATTATATTACTTACAATCGGAAATTAAAGATGTTGATGAAATGTAAAAGGTAAATTTCTATTCCAATAAGTTAGATAGGCAAAATTATTGTTGTTGATTTAACACAATAATTTATATAAATTTAAATAAAGGGCCAATTAAGGCGTTAACCAAATCATATATCAGGATGTTTCAAAAGACAATAACTTTTTTTGAGAAACAGAGCTTTGGTGTTTGCACGTATTTGGCGGAGAAGCTGGATATCTCAATCAGCAAAATCAGGTTGTTCTTTATCTATTCGTCCTTCTTGGCCGTGGGTTTTCCCATTATTTTTTATGTGCTGGCCGCGTTAGTTTTAGACGTCAGACACTATATAAAAAGGATCAGGCTTAGGATTTGGGACCTTTAACCTATTGTCTTTATTAATTCCCGATACATACAAGTATATATTTTATATTTGTTGTTCATAATCACTTTCTACTACCAATGGCGCAAAGGTCAAACCAGTTTAAGTCCAATTCTTTTAAAAACGAATCTTCAGACAAACAATATTCCAGTCGAAATTCCCGTGGTGCCCGGGCGCGTTTAGATGATATCATGCCCGCCATAGATCTTCAGGATGGTAGATTTGTTAAGATTGTAGGCTTATTCTTTGTTGTAATATCGCTATACTTTCTAATTGCATTCACCTCTTATCTGTTTACCTGGCAGGAAGACCAAAGCTACGTAATAGACGCAAATGGCGGGTGGAGTAATCTTTTCAAAACTACGGAGGAGTTAAAAGCTCATAATGTTCCATCAATGGTGCAGAACTGGCTTGGTAAATTTGGTGCGTTGTTATCTCATCAATTCATCTATGAGTGGTTCGGTCTTGCATCCTTTCTCTTTATCCTGGTATTTTTTGTAATCGGTTACCGTTTGCTTTTCAAAGTGAAAATCTTTGGTCTTGAAAAAACGTTTGGTTACAGTTTGTTTTTTTTACTTTTCATCTCACTGGCACTAGGATTTTCTAATTCCTTTTTTAGTGACGCACCGCATTTTCTGGAGGGTGAGTTGGGATACTGGAGTAACAAGATTTTAGTTGCGCAGGTCGGCGTGGCCGGCGTAGGTGGTTTACTCACCTTTTTAGGACTTACTATTTTAATCATTGCTTACAACATAGACTTTAAAATACCAGAGATTAACAGGAAAAAGGATCACCTGGATGTTCCTATGACACCCGAAGATATAGAGGTGGAAGAAGAGGTATTGTCAAAACCTGTTGAATTTAATGTTAACCGTCCGCTGAATCGGAAAACTGAGAATTTGATCATTAAACCTGAGCAACAGGATGCAGCAATTTTAAGCAATGAGTTTCACACGCCTGCATCGACTCCGGCATCTATTGTAATTGCACCAGCTGCATCTGTTGCTACTGCAACGGCGAGTACGCCAATTGTATTATCTTCAACAATTGATACACCAAGTGCAATCCGTCCTAATGTTAATTTTGATCATAACCTGCCATTGGAGCAGGAGAAGGTTGTTCCAGAATTAACTATTGAAAAAACAGAGGAAGAAAAGAAGTCGGAAGAGCTTGTTGAACAATTTGGAACCTACGATCCGACATTGGATTTGGCGAGTTACAAATATCCGCACCTGGATTTACTGGAAAATTATGGCTCCAACAAAATATCTGTGAACGCAGAAGAGCTTGAAGCCAATAAGAATAAGATTGTTGAAACGCTGAACCATTATAACATTGAGATCGATAAGATTAAAGCTACAATCGGCCCAACGGTAACTTTATATGAGATTATTCCTGCACCAGGAGTGCGGATCTCAAAAATCAAAAATCTTGAAGATGACATAGCCTTGAGTCTTGCAGCTTTGGGCATCCGAATTATTGCACCGATGCCTGGAAAAGGAACCATTGGTATCGAGGTGCCGAATATGCATCCGGAAATGGTATCCATGCGGAGTATTCTTGCAACCGAGAAGTTCCAGCAAACAACAATGGATCTTCCAATAGCATTGGGCAAAACCATTTCCAACGAGGTTTACATAGCTGATTTATCCAAAATGCCCCATCTTTTGGTGGCAGGAGCAACAGGTCAGGGTAAGTCTGTTGGTATCAATGCCATTCTGGTTTCCTTACTTTTTAAAAAACACCCATCACAGCTTAAGTTTGTATTGGTAGATCCTAAGAAAGTTGAGCTAACGCTTTTCAACAAAATTGAGCGACACTTTCTGGCGAAGTTGCCTGGAGAAGCGGATGCGATCATCACAGATACCAAAAAGGTTATCACTACGCTGAACTCGCTTTGTATTGAAATGGATCAGCGTTATGACCTTTTGAAAGACGCACAGGTTAGAAATTTAAAAGAATATAACGATAAATTTATCCGCAGAAAATTGAATCCGAATAATTCACATCGCTTCCTGCCATATATTGTGCTCGTAGTTGATGAATTCGCGGATTTAATGATGACTGCCGGTAAGGAAGTGGAAACACCTATAGCAAGGCTTGCGCAGCTTGCCCGAGCAGTGGGTATCCATTTGGTTTTAGCAACACAAAGACCATCGGTTAACATAATCACTGGTACAATTAAGGCCAATTTCCCGGCGAGGCTAGCCTTTAGGGTGTTGTCGAAGATTGACTCCAGAACCATCCTGGATAGTGGCGGAGCCGATCAGCTGATTGGTAGGGGAGATATGCTACTGTCCACAGGTAATGATCTGATCAGATTACAATGTGCTTTTGTAGATACCCCGGAAGTAGATCGTATCTCAGAATTTATCGGCAACCAACGTGGTTACCCTGAGGCTTATCAATTACCGGAATATGTGGATGAAGCCGCAGAAAATGCCAAACTTGATTTTAATGCTTCTGATCGCGACTCCATGTTTGAAGATGCTGCCAGGTTAATAGTTATGCATCAGCAAGGATCAACTTCGCTTATTCAACGAAAGCTTAAATTAGGATACAACCGTGCTGGTCGTATCATTGATCAATTAGAGGCTGCTGGTGTGGTTGGTCCATTTGAAGGCAGCAAGGCCAGGGAAGTGCTGTTGCCGGATGATTATGCTTTGGAACAGTTCTTGAATAACCTGGATAAAGAAAATTAATATGAAGAGAACACTTGCGCTGTTATTTGCCTTTGTTTGTATGGTTAACCTGGTAAAGGGGCAAACAGATCCTAAGGCAAAAGCGATCCTTGACGAGGTTAGTAAAAAATACAGATCATACACCAACATAAAAGCTGATTTTACTTTCTCTATAGAAAACAAACAGAACAACCTCAAACAAACCGACAAAGGCACCATCTACGCCAGGGCTAATAGTAAGAAGTACAAAGTAACTATGGCAGAGCGAGACCTGATCAGTGATGGGAAAGTGCAATGGACTTATTTAAAAAATGATGATGAAGTGCAGATCAGTGCAGCGGATAATTCTGAGGATGCTTTAAATCCGGCAAATGTTTTTACCTTGTTTGAGAAAGGCTTTAAATACATTTATAACGGTGAACGAAAAGTGGGGAATAAAGTTTACCAGATGATTGATTTATCGCCGGTAGACACCAAAAAGCCGTATTATAAAATAAGGTTAAGCATAGATAAAGCCACTAAACAATTGAGTAACGCATTAATTTTTGATAAAAATAGCAGCACCTATACATATAGCATCTCCGGATTTGTCCCAAACGCAAAAGTGCCAGAATCTACTTTTATGTTCAATGCTAAAAGCTATCCAGGTGTTGAGGTCGTAGATTTAAGATAAAAGCCCAGTAACATATTTTGAAAGTCACCTTTTTAGGAACAGGAACTTCACAAGGCATACCCGTTATCACCTGTAAGTGTATGGTATGCCGTTCTGAAAATTTTAAAGATAAACGGTTACGAACATCTGTTATGATTGAAACAGGTGATAAGGTAATTGTCATAGACAGTGGACCAGACTTTAGATATCAGATGTTACGCAGTGGAACCGAAGATCTGGACGCCATATTGTTTACCCATGAGCATAAAGATCATGTCGCAGGATTAGATGACATTAGACCATTCAACTATATGTTGAATAAGAATATTGACGTATTCGCAACTGCGCATGTACAGGAAGCTTTAAAACGTGAATTTTCCTATATTTTTTCTGATACGCCATATTTGGGTCTGCCAAGGATAAATATGAACAGCATCAATGCTGAACCATTTAATGTGGGTAAGAAGACCATCATCCCATTACAAATAATGCACTACAAATTGCCGATATTAGGTTTCAGGATTGATGATTTTACCTATATCACTGATGCTAAGACAGTGCCTTCAGCGACATTTGACAAGATCGTGGGCAGTAAAGTACTTGTGATTAATGCGCTTCAGCTTACCGAACATATATCTCACTTTAATTTGGATGAAGCAATTGATTTTGCACAGCAGGTTGGTGCAGAAAGGACCTACTTAACTCATATTAGCCATAATCTTGGACGGCACGATGACGTTGAAGCACAACTACCTGAAGGTATCTTTATGGCTTATGACACCCTAAGTATCCATATTTAAAACAAAAAATATATTGCCTCTGTTAAATCTTTTAAAAAGAAACTAACTATGGCATATTCTGAAAACAAACCCGGAAAAAACAACTGGCTAATTGGTTTGATCATCCTGATCATTCTGGCTCTACTTGCATTTTATTTTTTAAGAGGACGGGACAGTTCTGAAGTCGTTGCAGAAGCAGCAAGTGATTCAAGTACTGTTGAAAGTACAATTAATGCGAATTGGAGCGGTGTAGATCCAATTAATTTACCTTTAGAGAATTATGAAGAGTTACAGGATTCCGACATTACCGTTCGGGGAAGTGATCAATATGCGATTTATAGCTTGGGTGAATCCCTGCTGTTCGATTCCGGCAAAAGTAGTTTAAAAGCTGGCTCGGAGCAAAAGCTGGAACAAATCGTGAAGTCTGCAATTAAGCGCTATCCAGATGCTGATATCCGCATTTACGGGCATACAGACTCAAGTGGTGACAAGGCTTCAAACAAACAGCTTGCTGAAGACCGTGCAGAAGCGGTTAAGTCCTGGATTGTTCAGAATGGAAGTATTAAGGCGGCACACATCACCGTAAATCCAGTTGGAGAAGAAGAACCCATTGCTTCCAATGCGAGTGCCTCAGGCCGGGCGGAGAATCGCAGGGTGGAAATCGCCGTTAGAAAAAAATAACCTATTGGATTTCTTTTAAAACTTCCACCAATGTCTGCGGAACCAAAGGCTTTTTAAGTAGCTTAACAACGTGAGGATTAGCTTCTGCCCTTTGAATATCGCCAAAATCTAAGGTAGACGATAACATTGCGATTTTACAGTTGTCCGTAAATGATGAAGGTAGTTTCCTATACTGATCAAGAAATTCAAATCCATTCATCTCTGGCATTTGAATATCCAATAAGATAAATTTCGGCAAAGCAGCCTGGTTATCCAGGTTGCTTTTTAAGTAAGTTAAAGCTTCATCTCCAGACAGGCAGATAATTATCTCTTCAAAAGTCTTTGTTATTTTAATGATCTTTTCATTGATTTTAAGGTCAATGTAATTATCATCAATAAGCATTACTAGATTAGGTGCATTAATCTGATTTACCATTCGGAATCGTAATTTTAAATGTTGTTCCTACTGCAAGGTCTGAGTTCACCTCAATTTTACCATTAATTCTGGTCAGCGCTTCTTTCACAATGAATAAGCCTAAACCACTTCCATGATGGTTTTTACTCTTGAAAAATTGATTGAAAATTTTCTCCAGATGTTCATTTAATATGCCAATACCATTGTCACTAATGGAGATCTCTGCATGCTGTTTATCCACATTGATCTCAATGTTAACCTGTTTATTTGGTTCAGTAATTTTCTGATATTTAATGGCGTTATTTATAAGGTTTCCAAGGATTACTTCAATTCGGAATGCATCATTGTAAAATGGTACTTCTTGAGTGATGTTAATATTGAAAACAGTTTCTTTGTCGGAATAAGAGTAGAGATTAACAAGATCTGACACCAACTGTGAAAAATCAACAGCCGTATGTTCTGCGATACTTTTATTGTTTTTATAGTATTGAAGCGTCTTTTGTATATAGAAATCAAGCTTGTTGGAGCATATTTCGATGAGATTCCAGTATTCGCCGCTTGAATTAAATAGCCCTTCCATTTTCACCAGATTTACAATTCCGATTACGGAAACTAAAGGTGCCCTCAGTTCATGTGAAATGCTATAGATGAAACGGTTCAATTCATCATTCGTCTTTTCCAATTCAATAACCTTATTACGTAAATCTATTTTGCCACGATAGGAATCGTAAGCATTTTTGATCGAGTTATGAAGCTCCAGATCACTCCAGGGTTTTGTGATATAGCGATAAACGTCGCCATGGTTGATGGCATCTGCTAATGCTTCAATATCAGTATATCCGGTCAGTAAAATTCGTATTGGATCAGGGAAGGTGTCTTTGATGCTCTTAAAAAATTGTACACCGGTTGTTTCCGGCATCTTCTGGTCTGCAATAATTACATGGATATCTATGTTTTGCAGGATTTTTAAACCTTCTGCTGCAGAGATTGCTGTATAGATTTCGTATTGCCGCCTGAAACTTGCTTTGAAAGCTTGTAGGTTATGTTCTTCATCATCTATATAGAGCACTTTAACAGACGGAGTATCCATGATCAGTTACTTTGTTTTAATTTACAGGCAATGTAATAATAAATTCAGTACCCGCACCAACATTAGAGATAACATCTATACGTCCCTGGTGACTCTCAATAATTCTGAAGACAATGGAAAGGCCCAGTCCAGTACCTTCGCCGACATCTTTTGTGGTAAAAAAGGGCTCAAATATTTTTTGTTTTGTCTCCTCACTCATTCCAGAGCCAGTGTCCTTTATACTAACTTTAACTTCAGCACCTTCCTGCCAGGTAGTCACAACGATTTGTTCTTGCTCTTCCTGAACATCTTTATTTTTAATGGCATGGATGCCGTTAGAAATAATATTCATGAATACCTGATTAATTTTTCCGGGCAAACATTCTACAACTGGAATATCGCCGTAGTTCTTAACCACTTTTAAATTCTGTGGAAATGTACTTCTAAGTAATACCAGTGTGGAATCAAGTCCTTCATTAAGATTGATTGGTTTGGTATCACTTTCATCCAAACGACTGAAATTTTTAAGGCTTCGAATGATTTCGGCAGTTCTTTTCGCCCCTTCATCTATCCCAGAAAGTAATCCTTTGATTTCTTCCTGAACAAAGTTCAGGTCAATTTTCTTTTTAAACTTCTCAATTGATGCGATTTGCTCAATCACATCTGCACTGAGATCCAGTTTTTCATATTTTGTAATTACTTCGTTCAGGTCGTCAATATCAAGCTGCAAAGGTTTAATGTTAGCCGTTACAAAGTTTATTGGATTATTGATTTCATGCGCAATACCAGCAGTAAGTTGACCAAGACCAGCCATTTTCTCTGATTCTACGAGTTGGGACTGGGCGTCCTTCAATTCGTTGAGCGTATTCTCCAGGGCATCGTTTGTCCGTTGTAATTCAGCGGTTCTGGCATTTACCTTTTTCTCCAATTCAAAATTTTGTTCTAAAATCAATTTCTCATTTTCAAGGGAAATTCGAAGGGCTTCTTCCTGAGAAGCTTCTTTTTCTTTCTTTAAAATGTTGATCTTATCAGCCAATGCAAAAGAAAGGAGTGTTACTTCAAGTGCAGAGCCAAAAGGCATCATATTATAGGTATATACATTGTAAGGGAGTATGTTGTAATCCTTTAATACAAAGCTGCATACCCCTAAAAGAAACACACTCCAGGCAATCAGAAAAAACTTTGCCGGCTTATAGCCCTTATTAAATACCATGTATGCAATCACCAACATATACAAAGCTGCAACCATAGCAGAAACTTGTATAATTTGATACCCGAGGTGGAAATAACCGAGAAAAGCTACCGCTAATGCAATGAAATATGGAAGATAAAAGAAGCTAAATATCTGATTAAGCTTTGGAAAATAGTGTTTTGTGTGCAGGAACTGCTTCATAAACTCAATAGCCGATAGTGCAGCTGCAGCGCTTAAAATGTAGACGGCATAAGTGGATAACCACAGGTTATCTGGCCACAGAAACTTAAAAGCATAACCCTGAAAGTTCGCTTGTGTAAGACCAGTTATAAAAATGTAAAGTATGTAATATAAGTAGCTCTTATCTTTAGTAGATAGGTATAAGAACAAATTATAGATAAACATAACCATAATTATCCCCGCATAGATGCCAAAGATGATTGAATACGTTTGTACGCCTTTAACCAAGGCCTCACTCTTACCTAAGCTCAAAGGAACCTGTAATTGTTCCCCGCCGCGTATTTTTAAAATGACGGTGTAAACCTCCTGTGGATCTGCGTCAAAAACAAAAGTAAAAATCGGATTGTCAAAATTCCGGTTTGAATACTTCACCCGGTCGCCGGTATGCTCTTCTCCAATAACTTCCTGGCGACCATTCAGTAAATAATAGTCCAGAAAGTCTATGGTTGGAAGTGGTACCTGCAAAATAACCTTAGGGTCATTATTCTCATTACGTACATGGAATTTTAGCCAGTAGGTGTTTTTAGAAGCCCCTAAATTTGGAACATCTTCCGTAACTGGCTTAAACTCTTTACTCCGAATAACATCATTAATACTTAGACTGTTATCTGGGTCAACCAGAATCATGCTTGATTTGCCGAAGTTGCGTTCAATCTTTATATTATCCATAAGGATAACATCCTCCGCTTTTAAGAACTGGGGTGCAAAAGATAATAAGCAGAAAGAAATTAGGTACAAGTACCAGGTTTTACACATAGGTAGGTAAAAGTAAATGATAGTCGATTTCTATTTCACCTTTCGGTCCAGTTTCAATAGTCTTCTGATTTGGATTATGCCTTAAATCAAAGATACGGTCTCTATCAAACTCTTCTGCAGTTTCTAAAGTTTCAGCATTCATTTTTCTCAAAACCCTTGCTATGTAATTTTCATTAGGATAAACAAATTCCCCGCCGTTGCCAAGTGAATCCTCCACAATAAAGCCGACCTTTCTAACCATAGGAAGTGTATAGTCCGCACATATGGTGAAAAGGGATGCCAGGCGAACCT
>Ga0308160_10006001_pt1 | contig 12526 bp, 17 predicted proteins | sample PhyFR1_FD_201036 | JGI IMG/M metagenome (GOLD analysis project Ga0308160, IMG submission 201036) | Phyllosphere microbial communities from UC Gill Tract Community Farm, Albany, California, United States - DLSLF.R1 | ecosystem: Host-associated > Plants > Phyllosphere > Unclassified | place: USA... | reverse complement strand
GCCGATCACGTTAGAGTGATCATGCGCCACCCAGAAAGCAACTTGAGCAGGCCTTGCAAACAGAGTACGACACGCAACATCGACTAAATCCTCGTCATATAAATATGGATTTGTTGACCGTTTTATCGATGTCAATCTGCAGAGCAGTTCCTATCAAGCACAGCCGGTTGCCTTGCCACGATGTCATGTTCGGGCCTTACGGAGCAGACTCGTTTGATGTCTACCTCTACGAAGAAGTTTCGGCTCATTCGCAGAGAGCCTATAAGCAGACTGATAGCAGCATAAAGTACTTACATAGTCAAGGAAAGATCCGGCGAGTGTATTAGCGTTGATCAAGTCGGAAAGGCTCGCCTAGCTGACAATGTATTTCGCCTCGACCTAAGCGCAAAGAGCCAACGCAAAGGCAACGAACAGTATGAATTCGTCATCGACCGTGGGCGGGGCAGCGGCATCGGACAGGACTGAGAAGGGTCGGAAACTGGACACAGCCACACCTCAATTTCCACAGCGCCGAGTGGTCCGGTTCAAGCAGGCCCGACTTCCGTCGGACCGACAGCATGGAAGATGGAATTAGGCTGAGAGGGCGATGTGCAATGACAAGACCCGATTGTAGCCCTCCAAAATGTGATGGTATTTCATTTGATTGATTTATCTTCTCATATTCCTGATTTCATTTCCCTACATCCTACGGACTCGGAATCGTTTAGTTGACTGAATGGACAACATAGGAGTCAGTAAGCTACCGCAATCACCGGGTCCAACGTAGACCTGGTCTGAGCGACTCACTCTTCAACAACTCGACCTCGAAGACGAGGGTAGAGTTACCAGGGATAACAGGGGGGAATCCTCGCTCTGCGATATCACGATGACCAAATCAGCACTTCTCCACGAAAAGTAAAAAGCTTGCGACTTCAACTCACCGCCGTAGGCGTAGTCGGGGGAACAGATGAGCTTGGCTTTCTCTCCCAAGCTGAGCTGGGGAACACCCTCATCCCATCCCTTGATGACTCGGCCGACACCGATAGGGGTGACGAACGGCTGACCTCGGTCCCTAGAAGGATGTCAGGCAAGAACGTGCGAGGTGATCAGTATAGAAGACGAGAGGTCTCGGTCGTAGAGTCATGGAATAGGAGGTGTGTGGCTTACCTGGAGGAGTCGAACTTGTTTCCGTTGGAAAGGAGAGTTCCGACATCTGTCATACAGGATCACAATATACTATCAGCCTCTCGAATCGAAAGCGGGCTTGAGCACGAGTCGTGGTCGCTGACGTACAGTGCATGTGCACGGTGTCTCCCCTCTGGGGGAAGGTCTTTCCGTCACCGGGAGCAATACGTTCGATTTCGACACCCATGTTGATTGAAGATGTGGTGAATGCGCGTTTAGAGATGGATCGGAAGATGGGAACAGCGGATCTAGCGAGGAGCATCTGATGGACAGTCAAGTTGGGTTTGATTTGGTGGTCGATGAGCTCCGGGTGACGAAGAGTGTCAGAGCTGGTTCGGTGAGAGTCGATCGTTGATGGAGCTCGAGCGCATGGCCACGTCACGGGGGTGGAAGCTTCGAGTAAGCGCGACCGCGGATGAAAATGCGCTTCTAGTTGCGATAGTGCAGCTTTCAGGTCCTTCGGGTGTTTGGCACAATCGAGGTCATCTCCCGCTCTCCACGCGCAATCAGCATCACTGAGAGGCTGTTGAAGTTTCCACTTGCTACTAAACTTCTCGATCTCGTTGATGTGCCATTCCGATCGAGAACAAAAAAAAGGCAAGGAAGCAAGGTCAAGAACTCGCCCTAAACCTGGCACCTGGCTCATCGCCCGTCGAGTCTTTTGTTCCGCGCGTCGCGTTTCATGGCAATGGAATCATTGAGACTCGAATCGGGCGACCATGGTCAAGCCGCTTTCTCTCCTTGATCGTCGGTTTCAGACAATCGCTTCGTTGAGAAGCCTCGGCATGACCCACGTTGATTTTCTGGGGTATGGGATCTCAAGATTCACCGAGCCTGTTCGTTTCATACTCGTGTCAGCGGAATGCTCAATGCTCCGCTCAAGATGTCAATACGCTTTTCGGATCGTCGCTTCATATCGATATTGGTCGATTGAGTATCGAATTGACGATGTCGCTAAGAAATAAGTGAGTAGCTTCGTGACATGAACTCACAGTCATGTAGTCTATATAGTGTGGCTCAGGAAGGTGCAATGATGGATGGGATAGACTCTCGATCAGGATGTTCCCGGAACCCAAACTACCGACTAAGACGCGAACCGCTGAGCTCAATCCTCCACGACCCAATCACTGAACCGGCAACTCAACATGTCTTACTCACCCACCACCTACACCCCCGAGTCATTCAACGACCTCCGAACCCGATCTCGCCGCTCCCCGACCCAATCGCACACCGGTTTGAGCGTCTTTGACCTCTCCCACCGAGCTCAAGTCGGGCACGACCTGATCGACCTATTCCAACGATCCCGTTCGAGCTCCAGCTCCGGGTCAAGGTCCGGATCGTCTTCCTCGTCGAGTTCCTCGGCCGGCGACCGGACACCCTCGAGAAAGTCTGAACGGCGAGATGAACCTGAAGAAATGTTCATCACCTGGCCTGAAACCCGACCTCTCTCTTCGTCCCGCTCGGCTTCTCCCATTCAATCTGAATCCGGGTCCGTTGCGTCTTTCACCTCATCCACCATCTCGCTGCCCGACTACCACTCGCCCAACTCCACCGTCCCTAAACGGACCAAGGGCAAAAGACCCCTCCCCGGACCAACTTCCCTCTCCTCCACTTCCCTCACGGACCTCTTCAAACCCACTACCCCTACGGAACCGGAGCACGGCTACCCCCGAACCCCCAGTCCAGCTTACTCATCATCCAGCTGGAGTCTCTCTCCGACATTAGTCGATCGGGAATCGATCAACGGGTTCCAAGCCGAGGGGATCAAGGTGACAGTGGAGACGCACGTCGAGGTGTCTTGTCAAGCCAAGTGGGAGTGTGATCTCGAGTTGTCTTCGGCTTCGATGAATGGGATGAGGAGGAACGGACCGGGAAGGAAGGGGGATAGGTGGAATGGGAACTGGGTATGAGGCGGCGAAGGAGTGGAGTGGACAGCATTTGCTTGAATGTGCGAAAATTATGATCGGTTGTATTCGGATTTACGTTCCGGCGTTTCGGTTGTTTATGATATAAGTACCGACATCTACGCTTTTGCGGTCTCAACCTGCATATCACAAAGATCACACTCCTGTCCATTGCATCGCCTTGACACTGGGTCTAGTCGACCTCCTTCGCCAAGGCTGCCATTCGTTGCGTACGACCAGATCCATGTTATATTCGTACAAAACGAGATGTTTCTCTCATTGCATGTCACAGCACAACAGGCGGAAAAGACGAATCCAAGTCAGATCACTATTATACAGCAGCGAGCGTGCGGTCGTAGTCCAAGCCGACTGTTCTCCCTAGCGAGGGAGTATGAAAGAGGCCTTGGGCCGGGTGGTGACGTCCGTCTCCGGGTTAATCTTTTTCGTTTGCCCGACCAGTAAAGTCAAGGGCACCGTTACTTGGGCGATTTTCGTCCGACGAGTCCTGCGTGCATCTCCAGACCGTCCCTCGTGCCCCTTTTCTATTCCCTCCATCTCTCCCCATCCCCCTCATTCCTCAACCAACGCTCAAGCGGAAGCTCCGACCTGAGCCGAACCAGACGAAGCCGAAGCGGTCGTGCTAGCCTTAGATCGCTTGGACTTGTAGTCCTTGATCGCGGACCTGATGGCGTCTTCGGCCAACATCGAGCAGTGGAGCTTGACGGGAGGCAAGCTAAAAGCAAGATACCATGGGTCGTAGTCAGGAACAAGGTCGAACAATAAGGAAGTTGCACACTCGAGGCTCACCAAAGCTCCTTGGCGATCTCAGTGTTCTTGATCAAACCCGCATCGTCCAAACTCAATCCCCTGACTCTCTCAGTCATATAAGAGCTACTGGCGATCGCACTTCCACATCCAAACGTCTTGAACTTGACGTCCGTGATGATTCCCTTGTCATCGACCTTGATTTGAAGCTTCATGACGTCTCCACAAGCGGGAGCACCGACGAGACCGGTACCGACGTCAGAATCGTTCTTGTTCATCGTTCCGACCTAGATGAAGAGGGAGATTTTAGGCACAAGGTTAACATTCTCGATCACGATTGCAGATCAGTCAAGCACGTGGTAGATTTACATTTCGAGGGTTCTCGTAGTGGTCAATGACCTTCTCGTGGTATCCCCTCTTGGCGACTCGCGATCCAGCTACTACGGAAGTCCTAGCGGTGGAAGACGAGGCGAGAGTAAGGAGACCTCGTCGAGCAACGACGGGTCGAGCAGAAGCAGCGATGTGGGAGATAGCAGTCCTGAGCATTTTTGTAAGAGTCTATATGTATGTGTAGTTTCCAAGGATACGTGGTTCTAGGTGTATAGATAACTATGTATGGTTTGTCTGACGATTGAAAGGAAGTCAGTATCGATCGTAAGTTGTTATCTGATTTGGAAGACGATCGATTCGTTGAACGTTCAGGTGAAGCTTCGCCGTGGTGGAGAGGCGAAAGTCGGGCGGCGGGTGGAGGTTATCGGTTCGGCATCATCGAGAGTGATGTTAACGCGAGAAGGGTGGGTACTGCACCGCGGGTAAGTGGAGCTACCTCATAGACGGATGACTCATGCCGTGAAACCTCGTGATTTTGATTCGCTCCAGCGGACATCGAGATAGAAGATCGCGGACATTGTATGGTTTACAGGCAGCTCATCTGACCCTCGCTTTTACCCGCGGATTTCTCACGCTCTAGCTTTCGCTTCAAAACCGGGTTTACGTTCGATTCGATTGGCGGGAAACTGACGCGAGCGAATGAACCGACCACCTCGTCGAGGCTCAGCCAGACCTTGTGGCAATTCCAATCTCGACATCGAATTCAGCGTCAAAGCAATATCGGTTCACGCCCGCCACCATACCATTCCGATCTCTCAAGCTAGAGATCTACCAAATCTTGACTTTCGTGCCTTCCCATCCACGGTTATATCGCTACTCCTTCTGGTGAACGGCGACTATCGATTAACTGGGCAAAACACAACAGGACGTAACAAGAGATCTTTCATACCGAGGGATATACCGTAATCAAGATGTTCCGAGCTATTCAACGATCAAGGGGTTTGAGGCAAGGTTAGTATCAAAATACAAAGGGAATGAGCTCAGGGGATTCGACGAGATGAGAGCCCCGGTCTTGGCTCCTGGGTACTGATTCCATCGAGGAGAATATTGAAAGCTGATCTAGCACTTCTTCCTGCTTGCTTACCACCATCGCCACCACGATCATTCCACACCTTCCACATTGCAATTCCCAAACAAACAGCCAGGAGAACCCTCTCTACCACTGCCCCACGATCAGCCGATGTCACTCTCACGATCGATGGCAAATCCGTCACTGTCCCGCAAGGAACCGCTTTGATTCAAGCTTGTGTACGTTCTCCTCCTTGCTACACGTCATGAACTTTTTCAATCCCAGAACTGACGTCTGTTTGGGTCGGAAAATGTGCAGGAGATCGCTGGAGCTCAGATTCCTCGATTCTGTTACCACGACCGATTGGCCATCGCTGGAAACTGCCGAATGTGTTTGGTCGAGGTGAGTCGGCTTGTTCAAAGCTCTGAGATGGAGAAAACTCCGACGCTGATCTTTGGGATCATTGTCGTAGGTTGAGCGATCTCCCAAGCCTGTGGCTTCGTGTTCCATGCCTGCTATGCCCGGTAGCAAGGTCTTCACCAACACCCCCTTGGTTCACAAGGCTCGGTGAGTCTGGTATGCGTGCGTCAGCAGATGACCGGGAACACTGACACGTTCGTCAATTCCTACAGAGAGGGAGTTATGGAGTTCCTCCTCGCCAACCACCCTCTCGATTGCCCCATTTGCGACCAAGGTGGAGAATGTGACTTGCAAGACCAGTCGATGCGATACGGATCCGACCGAACTCGATTCCACGAGATCACCGGAAAGCGTGCCGTTGAGAACAAGGATCTCGGACCTATCGTCAAGACCAACATGACTCGATGCATTCAATGCACCCGATGTGTTCGATTCGCCAACGAGGTCGCTGGTGTTGATGATCTCGGGACGACCGGTCGTGGGAATGACATGCAGATCGGGATGTACGTCGAGAAGACGCTCGATTCGGAAATGTCGGGGAACATTATCGATCTCTGCCCCGTCGGTGCTTTGACCAGCAAGCCTTACGCGTTCCAATCTCGACCTTGGGAGTTGAAGAAGACCGAGTCGATCGACGTTATGGATGCTATCGGAAGCAACATCAGGATCGACTCGAGGCAGGTTCAGGTCATGAGGATCCAGCCCAAGATCAACGATGACGTCAACGAGGAGTGGCTCAACGACAAGTCCAGATACGCCTACGACGGATTGAAGTACCAGCGATTGACCACCCCCTTGATCCGAGATGGAGATCGATTCGTCCCTGCTTCGTGGGAGGATGCCATGTCGAGGGTTTCCGAGGGTCTTCGACAGACCGGTGCCAAGGGTGATGAGATCAAGGCGATCGCCGGAGAGCTCGCTGATACCGAATCCATGGTCGCCCTGAAGGACTTGATGAACCGAATGGGATCGGAGAACTTGACCGTCGACCAGAAGCGAGGCGAGGAGCCTATCGTCACTGGTGTCGATGTCAGGTCCAACTACCTCTTCAACACCCAGATCGCTCGAGCCGAGGAGGCCGATGCGGTCTTGTTGATCGGAACCAACCCCAGACACGAAGCTGCCATCCTCAACACCCGATTCCGAAAATCTTATCTCCACAACGGACTCGAGGTCGGTTTGATCGGAGAGGACTTTGAGTCGACCATGGAGTACGAAAAGGTCGGAACTTCTGCCAAGGACGTCGCTAGCTTCTTGTCCAAGGCCGGAGACAGCGTCTTCGCCAAGGCCTTTGCTGAAGCCAAGAAGCCCATGATCATTGTCGGAAGCGCTGTCCTCGAAAGCAAGGACGGCGAGGCCGTCTTGAAGGCCGTTGCCGAGTACGCTGGCAAGCACGCCGACAAGTTTATTACCCCCGAGTGGAACGGATACTCGGTCTTGCAGAGGGTTAGTAGCCACTATAGATCACTGGAATCGGGATGCCCGAGCTTTAGCTAACCAATACATTACCCTTCTTAGGCTGCCTCGCGATCCGCTGCTTACGACATCGGTTTCACCCCCACCGCCTCGTCCTCCAAGGTCACTCCCAAATTCGTCTACCTTCTCAACGCCGACGAGTTTGACCCCAAGTCGATCCCCGAGAATGCCTTTGTCGTCTACCAAGGACACCACGGAGACGTCGGTGCTCAGTACGCCGATGTTTGTCTGCCCGGATGCGCTTACACCGAGAAATCCGTCACCTGGGTCAACACTGAAGGACGAAGCCAGATGGGTAGGACAGCCGTTCCCCCACCTGGTGCCGCCCGTGAGGACTGGAAGATCTTGCGAGCACTTTCCGAGGTTCTTGGAACGCCCCTTCCTTACGACGACGTCCTTCACCTCCGAGACCGAATGTGGGACATATCGCCAACTTTGGTTCGATACGACAACGTCGAGACCCCGTCGGTCGAGGTACAAAAGCTTGGATTGAAGTCGTTGGCTGAGGTCAAGGCGACCGCGTCGGGCGAGGCTCTCAAGAAGCCCGTATCCAACTTCTACCAGACCAACCCCATCGCCAGGGCTTCCGTAACGATGGCCGCTTGCACAAAAGCTTTCGTAACGAAAGACTACAAGATTCAGGACGAGGACAGCGGGAACAGCCAGGTGAGTTTGCATTTCTGCTCAATCCGTATTTACAGAACGACAACTGACCATGTTACTCCATCTCGCTTTGCTCTTGTCCAGGCCGCTTTCGCATAGACGCGCACTTGCGTGACCTTTTCGAGATAATGACGACCAACCAAGACCCGGCCTGCAGCCATCTATAGCGAAGTATCGACCAGACCCCTCGATATGCTCGTTCGGCCCATTCGTGTAATACCATTCTTCGTTCCGTTTGTTTACTAGTTGTCTGGTTGGGCCTGTTCCATGAGCAGCACCTCATTGTATCATCACAATATGCATAGCATATGACTCGCAATCTGCACTGGTCTGGTGGGCGTTCGTTCGTGATCTAATGGGTTGAAACTGGCTGCAGATTCCACGACCACCTCGCGTTACGGCATCGCTAAGGCATGGGACCGAGAATCAAACGTGATTTCAGTAGCAGATAATCTCTCGCGTTGAAGCATCAGCGGGTAATCACATCAGAGTTGGTTGTAGAACACTGCTTAGAATCCTATATGAATCCTTGTCTAGCCCCTCACGTACTATCTGACCAATAACTCTAAGAAGCGACTACACGACCACAACCACTGGATATTAAAGACCGGTTTCTGCCATGTCTCGACCAAATTTAGGCCCATCGCGGTCAACTTCCGCACTAGGAACGTCTGGTCGACAACCCAGCAATCCCAGCGGAACCTCGAGCCAGCCTCCCCGTCGAAGTGCAGGACCGCTACCTGGTGAGCTTCAAATCGATATTCTCGTCCATACGGAAGGAATCAAAACCTAATCCTCATTGCGTTGCTATGGCTAGGTCTGGCTCGAGCGGCATCTGCCCTTCGACAGCAGGCTCCGGCCATTCAACAATCCGCTCTCCTCTCTCTTCCTGCACACCTGCGAGCTTCTACTGCTCCCCGGATACCATCACCGCTTGGCCGAGGAACTCCATCAAAACCTCAGCCGAAGCAGTCGTTCCCTGTGCGAACGTCGAAGTTGACGCAAAAGCATGTTCTTCTGCCAGAGGAGATTCAAACCCGTCCTCTTGGCTCCGCCAACGTTCCGACAACGCCACCTCCAAGATACTCGTCGAATTCGGAATCGAATACGGGAACGGCCACGACATACGATGAGCATGAGAGGACTGATGCGGAGAAGATGAGCAAGTCTCAGAGACAAGAAGCTGGTCTGCCGAGGCTAACGGCGTATGCTACTGCCGAGAGCTACCGAATCAAGCTGCTTCAAGCATTTTTGAAGCGAGAACATGGGGTTGGCGTGGTTCGAGTTTTTGATGATGCGGTATATGCGGTAAGTGCGGGTCCAAGTGTGGCCAAGAAGAGCCAATGTGCATTGCTTCCTGCTGACTGTTTCCTCATGCTTCGTAGGTTTATACACTTCCTCTTCTGCCGGGATATGGTGCCGGTACCAAAGTCCGATCGTCCCCTGCCGTCAAGTCGCCTGGTGGAGTGTCTCTTTTGGAGCGAATGACCGCTGCAGAAGAAGTCGGTTATCATGACGGTTTCTTCCCGCAACAAGCTCCCGAAGATGGCGGGACGCAAGATCACACACATTCGAACGAGTACTTGCTCTCAACCAGCCCGAATGCTCAAACGGAAGACGACCAAGAGAGATCACCCGAAAATGCTACATTCGATGGCCACAACCCATTGCCGACCGTGCACGAGGACGACAAGGAAACAGACGGCAGCCGCTCATCACCTGAACCACTGGACACCCCAGTCATCGACGAGAGCGTCGTTAAGGGTCTCCCCATCAACTCTGGTGCGGACATGTCGCCTCAGGAACATCTCAATGCTTCACGAGAAGCCGCACTGCGCGCGAGCGAGGACCAAGATCGTCAGGTCCAGCGATACCGAAGCCAATATCAGCGACAGAAACGACGAAAGTCGTCATCGTCGATGAAGGTTGGAGAGGTTGTGTTTTTCGACTACGGCGTTACCGTATTCTTCGGATTGACTGAGAGGGAAGAGCGGGACGTCTTGGAGGATTGCGAGAGTGCCAATGTATGGTCTCGAAGTCTGAAGGAAGAGGATTGGGAGGTGGAAGAGTGCCATTACGTGAGTGACGTCAGGCTGTCATCCGGCCCCCGCAGCACTGAAGCTTCGTTGCCACAACAGATCTATGACCCAGATGCCGACTATCCTCGGATCTACAACGATATGTTTAGTGAGTTCCACGGAATCTCGATCCGATGTAATTGTCTGACCCTGCTTCCTTCTCGCCTACAGCCTTCAAATCGCATTCGCATTTGTTGAAAGTGCGTTCGGACTTTGCTTTGTCCGTCAAGGGTCTCCATCTGATCTCTCTTTACATCAGCTTTCGGTCTCTCACGCGATCGCTCAATCAACGAAACTCAGCGTGTATGAGAGCGTGATGCAGGACTCGCTAGCCTCGACTGCCTCTTTCCCTAAAGAGCTGGCAGAAACAGGGGAGTTGTCGCTTGCACGAAAGGAAGCGCTGAAGATGACTGGACGACTGTTCACGCTGAGAATGGACGTGAACTTGAGTAGCGGAATCCTGGGTAAGTTCAGTTGGTAAACCCGCCGCGGCGACAATCTCCTGATCCTCATATCGTATACCAGACACGCCTGATCTGTTCTGGTCCGAGGCATCCCTCTTACCGCTCTATGAGGCTATCCGGGACTATTTGGAGATCGGTCCTCGTGTCCAGGTCTTGAACGATCGCTTGGCGGTGTCAGGTGATCTGCTCGAGATCATCCACGAGTATATCGCCGAGGGTCAGATGAACAGGATTACCTGGATCATCATTATACTGATCAGTAAGCGTGCCCCATATTTAGCCGCGAAGTAAGCGCTAATCACATGCTCTTCTAGTCATCGCCGTCGCCGTCGCTTTCGGCGAAGTTACGGCTCGAATCATGTTCTACCGGTACGCCCGAGAAAAGGGCCAATCGGCCCTGCTGCAAGGAGTCAAGAGTGGGCTTGGATCGATGCTGGGAAAGAAGAGCCTGCCCCCGATGGCAGAATATATCGCTTTGGATTAGGTGTTGGCGATGTCGATTTCAGATAGTTGTATCATGGACGTGTTTCCTACCGATGATGATCACCAGACCTTCTCATATGTCGGAAGCCGCAACCAACTCCTTCCCTTATCGTTGAAGCGTGGACATGATCTCAATTGTTAGGTAGACCAGTCATAGGTTCGGGCAACCTATGCGACCGAGGCTCTCCCTCGTTCGTTGTGCGGTGATCACTCACCGGCGTTTCCGGACCGTAATAGCTTCCGCAAAGCAAGTCGGAGTGACTCTTTCGTAAGAGTCCACCCTCAAATAGGTTCAACCCCCATCCCTTCATCACCGTATTGTCAGGCATCCATCATCCTAGCATCCTAGTACAATCTCACCAACTATACCCCTATCACCTATCCGAATACACATCGTAGTCTGCCATGTCTTCCCCCTCCGGATCTAAACGGATCGCCGTGATCACCGGTGCCTCCTCAGGTATCGGCCGTACCTCTGCCATTGCCCTCGCCAGAACCAACCAATGGAAGATCTGTCTTTCGGGTCGAAGGGAGGAAGAGTTGGAAAAGACCGCTAAATTGTGTCGAGAGGCAGCTGACGAAGCCCAGGGCGGACAGGATCAGCAGGAGGAAGACTTGACGTTGATCGTCGCCGGAGATGTGAGCAAGGAGGACAACGTCGAGAGGCTGTTCAGCCGGGTCAAAGAGGTATACGGTAAGCCATTCGCTGCCTCCTGTCTCTCCGACATCTTCCGCTCCCAGACCTTTACTTCGATGCCGTACTCATCAATGGATCTGGATCTTTTTCGTTCTAGGTCGAGTGGACATGCTCTTCAACGTAAGTGGAGCTCTCCTCCTCCCAGCTCCCGTTCAGTCTGCTTACGACCTCTCCATCGACCCGTTCCATGTTACCGTCTCACAGAATGCCGGGATCTCGATACCCGAAACTCCTATCGAAGACCTTTCCCTAGACACCTTCTTATCGGTCATGAGCATCAACGTCACGGCCTCTGTTCTGTGCACTAAATACGCCACGAGACTGATGAAGACGCAAGAGCCGAAGGGAGGGAGGATCATCAACAACGGAAGGTGAGTTAGGATCATGGTCGAGTTGAGGCAAGGATTTCATCAACGAGAGAATATCTGACGGAGTACTGCTCGTCCTTGTAGTATCGCCGCATACTCTCCTCGACCAGGTAAGTTTCCCTTCCACCACTCTTCCTCGCACGCTTTCACTGACCCGAAAATTATATTGCTCAATTCGTTCCCACCGTCACTCAGACGCCGCCGCGTACACAATCTCCAAACACGCCATCTCTGGGCTGACCAAGTCGACCTCGCTAGACGGGAGAAAGTACGATATCGCGTGTTGTCAGTTGGATATCGGTGAGTCGGGCGGGTCTGTGTTCGCAACTGACAGGCTCGTCGCTGATCCTTCGACTTGACTATGCCTTCGTTCCATTCTCTTGCTTTCTCCTAGGCAACGCCGCAACGGAAATGGGCGGTGGTGCTGCGAACGGAGTCACCCAAGCCGACGGTTCGAACAGACCCGAACCTACGTTCGACGTCAAACAGGTCGGGGACGCGATCGTCTTCATGGCCGGTCTACCTTTGGGCGCGAATGCTTTCAATGTCACTTTGACGTGAGTTTTGCGGATGTGTGTATTGATCGGAGTGAATTACTCGGGAAGCTAAAATGCTCTCGGATGATGCTCAGGTCGAGTGCGATGC
>Ga0308160_10006000_pt1 | contig 12526 bp, 11 predicted proteins | sample PhyFR1_FD_201036 | JGI IMG/M metagenome (GOLD analysis project Ga0308160, IMG submission 201036) | Phyllosphere microbial communities from UC Gill Tract Community Farm, Albany, California, United States - DLSLF.R1 | ecosystem: Host-associated > Plants > Phyllosphere > Unclassified | place: USA... | reverse complement strand
CCGGTCACCTTCCGGTACGACCACTCCACCCATGTGATCACCGCCGGATAGCGGCGCTGACCTACCTGTCGGCCGGATGGCCGAGGATGCCGAGCAGCCGCCGGATGGCATCCTCGGCCGTGGGCGGCGGGCCGAACACTGCCCGCTGCCGTGTGGTGTTGGCGACGTAGCGGCCGGTCTGGAACCAGCCCATCATGGACGCCATGTCCGGCACCGTCGGGCTCACCCGACCCAGCATCACTCCGGCCGTCTTCAGCACCCTCAAGGGCACTGAGCGGACCCGGACCTTCGATCCGCTGAGCCGGCCCATCATGTCCGCCACGTCCTTCATGCGGACCGGCCGGTCCCAGCCGATGTCGATCCGTTCCCCGTCGATTCCCGGAGCATCGACGGCATCTGCCAGGTAACCGGCAAGGTCAGGGGTGAGCACAAAGGTCAGCGGAACGTTGGGCGAACCGAACCACATGAGTTTGCCCTTTGTCACAGGGTCACCGCCGAACCGGGTGACCTGGTCCAGGAAGGCACCCGGCCGCAGCGCAACGAACGGTACGCCGAGGCCCTCGAGCTTGTCCTCCATGAGCTTCTTGTGCCAGAAGTGCGGCACCTGCGGGGTTTCGTCGCAGGTCAGGATACTGGTGAGGACAAAGCGCCGGACGCCTGCCCGGGCGGCCGCTTCGGCCAGGTTGGCGTTGCCCGTGGTGTCGGTTGCAGGGCTGTCGCCTTTGCGGTGCTTTGTATAGCCGGCAGCTGAGGTGATCACGGCGTCGGTCCCGGCCATGGCCTGGTCCAGTGACCGGGGGTCCATCATGTCGCCCCGGGCAATCTGGACTCCCCGGGATTCCAGCCGCGAGGCATCCGATCCCGGCCGCACCAGGGCGCGGACTTCCTTGCCCCGGCCCAACAGCGCGGTGACCACCTGGCCGCCGAGCATGCCGGTACCGCCAACCACCAGTACTGGTTCGCCGTTCATCGCATTCTCCTCACCGTTGACTAGCCGTGCAGGGCCTCCTCCACCGCCGCGAGCAGCGAGTTGAACCGCGCGTTGGCGGGGAGGTCATCAAGGAACACCGGCTTGCCGTCCGGACCGGCCAGCGGCACCTGCCAATTGGGGTAGAGCTCCTCAGTGGTTCCGGGCTGGTTCTGCACTCTCCGCTCCCCCACCGCATCCACCAGCGCCACGCCCAGCAGCACGGACGGCGTCTGGCTGAGTAGCAGGTGCAGGGCCTCGATGGTCTGCTCCTCCGCGTCTCCGCCGGTGCCGGCTCCGGGCAGGTAGCCGCGTTCGCGGAGCAGCGCGAACATCTTTTCCAGGGACGCGTTGTGCTGGGCACGCTCTTCGGCCTCGGACCGTTCCAGCAGTCCCAAGTGGCTGCGCAACGCCACGTGGTCCCCGGCGAGGTAACCGGCGGTGGGCGGAAGATCGTGGGTGTTGACGCTGGAAAGCGCCTGCGTACGGTACTTTTCCGGCGCAAGGGGGGAATCGCCGTCGTACTCAAACCAAAGAATGGACGTGCCCAGAATGCCGCGTGCGGCAAGGTAGTCCCGCACCCACGGTTCGAACGTGCCCAGGTCCTCGCCGATCACCACGGCCCCCGCCCGGTGCGCTTCCAGGGCCAGGATGCCGATCAGCGCCTCATGGTCGTACTTCACGTAGGCGCCGTCGCCGGGGGCGTTGCCGCTGGGGATCCACCACAGCCGGAACAGGCCCAGGATGTGGTCCACCCGGATGCCGCCGGCATGCCGCAGCACGGTGGCCAGCATGTTCCGGAACGGCTGGTAGCCCGCTTCGGCCAGCCTGGCCGGGTGCCACGGCGGCTGGCCCCAGTCCTGGCCCTGCTGGTTGTACATGTCCGGCGGCGCACCGACACTGGTGGCGGGGGTGAGAACGCCCTTCAGCGTCCAGGCGTCCGCGCTGCTGTGGTCCACGCCGACGGCGAGGTCGTGCACCACGCCCAGCCGCATCCCGGAACGCAGCGCTGCCTGCTGCGCGCCCTCCAGCTGCTCGTCGCAGATCCACTGCAGCCACCGGTGGAATCCAATCCGGTCCGCGAGCCTTTCCCGCAGCGCCTCCGCCTCCCGCGAATCCAGCGAAAACGCCGGGTCGGTCCACATGGGGTCGTCCGGCGCAGCGTCCTCGCGGATGGCTGACCAGAGGGCGAAGTCGTCCAGGCCGCTGCCGGAAATACGGCAGAACTCATCGAAGGCGGCCTGCCGGGACGGCGACCGGCGCGTGTGGTACAGCAGTTCCAGGGCCTGCAGTTTCGCTGCGTAGACCGCGTCCCGGTCCAGCCGTTCGGCGTCCCTGTTGAGCCCTGCCACTTCGTCGCGGAGCTTCTCCAGCGCGGCACGCTTGCGGGGGCGCAGGTAGGCAAGCTCCGGAATGGCCTCGATCCGGATATAGATCGGGTTGAAGAACCGCCGGGTGGACGGCGAGTACGGTGAGGGCTGCACCGGCGGAACCGGTTCTGCGGCGTGCAGGGGGTTGACGAGCACGTAATCGGCACCGCGGGCTCCACTGAGTGCGGCGAGGTCGGCAAGGTCGGAGAAATCCCCGATTCCCCACGAACGCTTCGAACGCACGGAGTACAGCTGGGTGGCCAGCCCCCAGCCGCGCCGCTCCTCAAGGTCCCGGGCGGTATCCAGCCGGGCGGGCGTCACCACCAGGGTTGCGGTGGCGGTGACGCTCCCGGCTTCCGCGTGCAGCGTATGCCAGCCGAGCGGCAGGTCCTGCGGCAGGGCGAAGGTGGCCCGGCCCATGGCCACGCCGTCCACGTCCCGCGGCTGCACCCACACGTCCTGCTGGGCCGCGTCCACGCTCCCGGCACCGCCTTCAAGGCTGATGCGGAGGCTCACCGGGGCGCCGTCGGGAATATGGACCGGTACCTGCGCCGGCTCACCCTGCTGGATGACGACGGCGGGGGGCAGCGTTTTGCGCCAAGGGGCCAGTTCCGCTTCGGCCAGTCCGGCCCGGATCTGTTCATCGGTGTGGGCCGGCACGCCCAACGCGCCCAGGACCTTCGTCAGGGTCTCGAGGGAAACTGCGTGCGGCAATCCGTCCCAGCCCTGGAACGACGTGCCCACCCCATGGGCGTCCGCGAGCTGCTGCAGCAGGTGGGCATCCACGGCCGGTGGTTCCGCAGGCGCGTTCGGCCGTAGTAGGTGCTGCTGGTCTGATGCCGTCATGCGTGTCCGCCTCGTCTGGTGTGATGGGCCTCAACTTACGTGCTGCATGTTGCACCGGGCGTTTGCACCCCCGCGCACAACCGTTGGTTCAGATTATTCCAGTGCTGCCGTGGGACGAAACTGCCGACCGAAACCGGCCTGCCCGCCACAAAACGTCACGCCCGCTTCCCTGCGTTACCTCCCGCGTCGAAAAGAGAAGGAACAAGGCGGGATTATGCCGGGTGGAAGTGAATCTGTGTAGCCTCGTGACGATCGGCGGCACGTAGGCATCACTCGACGTGCGCCGGCACCAGGCAGACAGCAACAGGCATCAGGCATCAGGCAACTGGCACGCAGCCAACAGGAGGGAACCGGGGATGAGCCTCAGCGAACTGAGGGTGTTCGGACGTTCGGGCACCCCAATCAGCCAACTCACCCTTGGCACCATGAACTTTGGCGAAGGCGCCGGCGGTCCGCACGGGGCCCCCACCGGCGCGGACGAAAGCATCCGCATCATCCACGCCGCCCTTGACTCGGGCATCACCGCAATCGACACGGCGGACGTCTACTCCCAGGGCGAATCCGAGCAGGTGGTGGGGCGGGCCCTGCGCGGCAGGCGCGACGACGTTTTCCTGGCCACCAAGTTCCACGGCCAGATGAGCGCCAACCCGGCCCATTCCGGCAACTCCCGCCGCTGGATCACGCAGGCAGTGGAGGGCAGCCTCCGCAGGCTGCAGACGGACCGGATCGACCTCTACCAGGCACACCGGCCGGACTACAACACCGATGTGCTGGAAACCATCACCACCCTCAACGACCTGATCCGGCAGGGCAAGATCCTGTATTACGGCACGTCGGTCTTCACCCCCGCCCAGCTGGTGGAGGCCCAGTGGCTGGCCAATACCAACCACCTCATCCCTCCGCTGGGCAACCAGGTGCCGTATTCCATGCTGGTCCGAGGGAATGAACGCGATGTACTGCCCATCGCCCAGCAGTACGGCCTCGGTGTCCTCGCCTACGGTCCGCTGGCGGGCGGCTGGCTCTCCGGAAGCTTCACCTTCGAGGCCGGCAAGGCCCCCACCCGGGTGCACTCGCTCCCGGGCCGGTACGACATTTCGGGGCCGGCCAGCGAGCGGAAGCTCCTTGCCGCTGATGCGCTGGCCCGGCTGGCGGACAAGCTGGAACTTTCCCTGGTGGATCTGTCCATCGGGTTTGCCCTGACCCACCCGGCCATCAGCAGCGTGATCATCGGGCCCCGCAACGAGGAACACCTGCAGGCCTACCTGCGCGCGGCGGATGTCCGGCTGAGTGAACCGGTCCTGGACGCCATCGACGACCTCGTGCCGCCGGGCACCAACTTCGTTGAGCGGGACGCGGGTGCCATTGTTCCGTCCATCGAGTTCGCGGAATTGCGACGGCGGTAGGCGGCTTCCGATGTAGCGCCCGGGGTGCGCCGATCGCGCAGGCCGCGTCCCGCCGTCGTGCGCTGCATGAAACGTGCGCATTGAACGCGTGCTGAGGCGTGTGCCTGAAACCGGTGGCCGATCCCGCTTCGCGGGCCTGCCTATCATGGCTTGGATGAAGGCGCTTTTCACTATTGGGCACGGGACCGCCGCGCAAGAGGACTTCACCGCGCTGCTGGCATCGGCGGGCGTGACCTCCCTGGTGGACGTGCGGATCGGCCCGGGCAGCCGCAAGCACCCGCAGTTCGGCAAGGACCTGATGTCCATGTGGCTGCCCGACGCGGGGATCAGCTACCGCTGGGAGCGGCGGCTGGGAGGATTTCGCAAGCTGCCCCCGGATTCCCCCGACACCGCCCTGCGCAACGAGTCCTTCCGCGCCTACGCCGCCTACATGCGGTCGCCGGAATTCGGGGCCGCCCTCGGAGAGCTGCTGGCTGCTGCGCAGGACCAACAGACGGCGATCATGTGCAGCGAGACCGTGTGGTGGCGCTGCCACCGCCGCCTCATCGCCGACTACTGCGTCCTGCTCGCCGGGCAGCCGGTGGAGCACCTGATGCCGCCCTCCAAGCTGACTCCGCACATGCCCACCCGCGGTGTCCGGACCGGTACAGGCTCACTGGTTTATGACGTTCCCGGAACGGACTGAACCCGGGATTGTGGTGGGCGCAACGCGAACCCTTGACTCGATGGTGGAAGGCTCTTAGCGTCATAAGCGATACCCGCGTCTCATGGAATCCAGGGGCATCCGATGCCAATGTCCGAAGAGGAGCGGAGGCTGCTCAAGGAGCTGGAGCTCGGACTGATTGCCGACGATCCCCACCTGGCCATGGAGCTGCTCTCCGGTTACCCGTCCCGCCGTATTCCGCCGGGCCTCGTGCCAGGCAGCCTGGTGTGCCTGCTCGCGTTCGCGATCGTCGCCGCAGGCATCGGCAGCCAGGAACCTGCCGCCGTGGTGGTGGGCCTTATGCTGCTGGTGCTTGGCGGCTGCCTCCTGCTGAACCGTCCCGCCACCCGGCGCGGTCCGCAGCGTGGCGGGGCTACGGGCTGACTTTCCGCGGTAGGGCTACCGCTGGGGCGGCGGGCTGCGGGGTGCGCTGGGACGGCGGCGTCAGGATGAACAGGCTGCCCAGGACGACTGCGGCGCCAAGCCAGCCAAGTGCCGGGAGCCGTTCCCCCACCACCAGGACGGCGAGGACAGCTGCCACTACCGTTTCCAGCAGCGAGATACTGGTGGCCGTGCTGGCCCGGATCCGCGCCAGGCCCCAGCCGAACAGGATGTAGCCGGCGAACATCGGGACCAACGCCATGTAGGCGCCCACCGAGAAGTTGGTCCAGGAGTCGAGCAGGGGTTCACCCGTGACGGCCAGGACGGGCATCAGCAACAGCCCGCCCAGCCCGAAGATGCTGCCCATTGCCGCCCGGGACGGGATGCCGCCGCCGATCAGCCGGTGCGCCGCCCACGAGTAGAGGGCATACGTGCCGCCGGCCAGCAGCCCCAGGAGGATTCCAGCCGTGGAACCCCAGGCCCCGGCGGCGTTTGTGCCAGCGCCAGTCGCGGGACTGTGGCCGGCGAACGAGAGGAGCGCCGCTCCGCCCACGCCAAGGAGCGCACCGGTGATCCAACGCCGGGTCAGCGGCTTCCGGTCGGCGAACCGTTCGATCAGTGCTGCCGCAACGGGCGCCGATCCGATGGAAACCACAGTTCCCACGGCCACTCCGGACAGGTGCATGGAACTGTAGAACGCGAGCGGGTAGATGGCCACGGCGGCCGCTCCAACTGCCACGAGCTGCCACCGCCGCAGGATGCCGGACCGCTGCCGCCGGATGGCACGGGCCGCGAACAGCGCCTGCAGCATGCCGCCCACCCCCATGGCCACAGCACCGATGGCCAGGGGGCTCACCCCGGGCGCGAAGGTGGCGGCGGTCCCAGTGGTGCCCCAGAGGATGGAAGCCGCGGCGACGAACAGGGCGCCCCAGAGCGGCGCGTTGGCGTGCCCCGCGTGCACAGTGACGCCTGGTGCGGGGATTCCTGTCACAGTCCTGCCAGCATCCGCTGGGCAATGCGTTTAGCTTCCCGGAGGTTGGCGTCGTCGCCTTCGAGGCCGGCCCTCGCCATCGCCCCCTCGAGGAGGAAGGAGAGGTGCAGCGCGAGCCCGGCAGCCCGTTCGGCCGCGGCTGGTGACTTCGCAGCCCCGCGAAGACCGGCCAGAAGGCCAGCCAAATGTGTGGCCAGTAGGTGTTCGACCTCCTGTTTATGCTGCCGCACCGCCAGCCTCCCGGGATGGCCAACGGGCAGTTCGGCCGCCGCATTCAGCAGGCCGCAGCCGCGGAAGCCGTGCTCGTAGGCGAAGTTGGCGTGGTCCAGGTAGGCGTCGAACACGGCGAGGACCCGTTCGGCAGGGGTGGCGGCAACTGCCACCCGGGCGCGGTACAGGTCCAGCCATTCCTCGTGGCGTGCCTCAAGGTACGCGGCCACCAGCTCGGCTTTAGACGCGAAGTTGTTGTAGAGGCTTTTCTTCGCGACGCCGGCCTCGGTGGTGATGGTGTCGATCCCCGTGGCGCCCAAGCCCTGGGCATAGAACAGCCGGGCGGCGGCTTCGAGCAGCAGTTGCCGGGCGGGTGCCCGGGCGGGCAGCGTTACGGCAGAAGCAGCAGCGGATACGGATGCGGCGGATGGGGCTGTTGCGTTGGCGGGCACGGCACGGCTCCTTGGTAGGTAGACCAGTCTACCTACCCAAGGGAGCGGTTGCGCCAGGTCCCACCAGCGGCGGAGCCTGCGTGGTCACTGCCCGCCTGCCGCCTGCGCGGGACCGCCGCCGTTGAAGCTCAGCAGGACCTTGCCGGAGCTGGTGGAGTCCTTGGCAACCTCGAACGCGTGCAGGGCCTCGGACAGCGGGAACTCATGGGTGATGACGGGCTCGATGTGCAGGCTCCCATCGGCGAGCGCGGCGATGACCGCATCGATCTCGTCGTTGAAGCGGAACGAACCCTTCAAATCCAGCTCCCTGGTGATGGCCAGCGAGATGGGCAGCGGCTGCATGCCGGTTGGCAGCAGCCCCACCATCACCACGGTGCCGCCGCGGACGGCACCGCGGATGGCCGAGGCGAGGCCGTGGTGGTTGCCGGAGGATTCGATCACCACGTCCGCTTCGACAGCGTCAATGGCAGCCGTGTCCGCGGCGTTGATGACCTGGTCCGCGCCGGCGGCGGTGGCGATCTCCAGCGGCTTGGGGTGCAGGTCCACCGCGGTGATGTGCGCGGCGCCGGCACGCTTGAGCACCGCGACGGCCAGCGCGCCGATGGGTCCGGAGCCGATCACCAGGGCGGTCTTGCCGCGGACATCACCCGCCCGGGACACAGCGTGCCAGGCGACGCTGGCAGGTTCGATCAGGGCTGCCGTGCGCAGGTCGATACCTTCGGGCAGGGGCCGCAGCATCCGCACAGGAAGGTTGACGTAGCGGCTGAACGCGCCATCCGTGTGCGGGTAGCGGGCCGCACTGCCCAGGTAGGTGCAGCCCGGCGAGAGATTGGGCCGGTCGGCCGGGTACTTCGCCGCACCGGGTCCGGGGGTGGCCGGGTGGACGGCGACGGCGGTCCCCGCCTGCGGTCCCTCACCGTTGGCCGCGGCGCGGACCACCACGCCGGAGATCTCGTGGCCCAGGACCAGCGGGGCCTTCAGGATGGACTCCCCTGCCGCGCCGTGGAGCCAGTAGTGCAGGTCCGAGCCGCAGATGCCGCCGTACAGCACCTCCACGACGGCCTGGTCTTCGGCCGGATCGGCCAGCGGTACGTCATCGATGCGCAAGTCCCCTGCGGCGTGGGCCACCAGGGCCGGGCCGGAGGCGGGCAGCTTTTCGGTCACAGTGTCCTGGAAGGTGTTCCCTGGCATCAGACCACCACCGTCATTCCACCGTCAATAAAGATTGTCTGGCCGTTCACGAAGTCGGATCCGCTGGAGGCGAGCCAGACCACAGGTCCCGCGAGGTCCTGCGGGGTGCCCCAGCGGTGGGCCGGTGTCCTTCCCAGGATCCAGGAGTTGAACTGCTCGTCGTCCACCAGGTTCTGCGTCATTTCCGTGTGGATGTACCCGGGGGCGATGCCGTTGATCTGCAGCCCGGAGGCGGCCCACTCGGCCGTCATGGCGCGGGTCAGGTTCCGCAGCCCGCCCTTTGCCGCTACGTACGGGGCGATGGTGGGCCGGGCCAGGTCCGTCTGCACCGAGCAGATGTTGACGATCTTGCCACGGCCGCGGGGAATCATGTGCCGCGCCGCTTCCCGGCCCACCAGGAACGCGCTGGTGAGGTCCGTGGAAATCACCCGTTCCCAATCGGCCACGTCCAGGTCCAGCATGGGCACGCGGTGCTGGATGCCGGCGTTGTTGACCAGGATGTCCAGCGGGCCGACGTTCTCCTCGATCCAGGCGATGCTGCGGGCGGCGGCGTCGCCGTCGGTGACGTCGAAGGCGATGCTGGTGATGCGTCCGGGCGGGAAGTCGGCGGCGAGTACCGTTTCGGCTTCCTTGAGCCGCTCCGCGTTCACGCCGTTAAGCACCACTGTGGCGCCGGCGTCGGCCAGTGCGCGGGCCAGCGATGAGCCGATCCCCCGGCTGGAGCCGGTGACCAGGGCAACGCGGCCGGTCAGGTCGAACAGTGCGCTCATGCGGGCAGTCCCTGCTGGGAAGGGACCTGCTGGAACGGGCCCTGCTGGACCAGGTTTGCCGGGGTCTCGCCGGCGGCGAGCGCTTCGAGCTGGCGCTTCAGGAGCTTGAGGATCCTGGGCTCGAACGCGGAGGCGTTGCCGCCCACGTGCGGGGTGATGAGGGCGTTGCCAGTGGACCACAGGGGGTGGCCCTTCGGCAGCGGCTCGGGGTCAACCACGTCCAGGGCGCACTGCAGCCGGCCGGAAACAACCTCGGCGGTGAGAGCGCCGGTGTCGATGACGGGGCCGCGGCCCACGTTGACCACCAGGGCGCCGTCGGGCAGGGCGGCGAGGACCTGTGAGTTGACCAGGTGGTGGGTGTGGTCGTTCAGCGGGAGGACCGAGACCAGGATGTCGTGGTCCCGGGCGAGGGTTTCCAGGTCAGTGGAGGCATGGACCTGGCCGTGCTGATCGGTGCGGGCCGTGCTGCCCACGCGCGTTACGGTGACCTCGAAGGGCTCCAGCCGGCGGGCCAGTTCCTGGCCGATGCCGCCGATGCCGAGCAGCAGGACGCGCCGGTCAGCCAGGGACTGGCGGCGCTGCGGTGCCCAGTTTTCGGTCTGCTGGTCGCGGACGGCCTGGTCGATGCCGCGCAGCTTGGCGAGGATGAGGCCCACCGCCAGTTCCGCTGTGGCGGCGGCGTGCACGCCTGAGGCGTTTGCCACCGCGGCGCCCGGCCCTGCTGCCTCGCGGACGCCGTCGAACCCGGTGGACTGGGTCTGGACGAACTTCAGGTCCTGCACCTTGTCCAGGTTCCCAAGGACGGCCCCGGCGTTGATGTACGGAAGGATGACGCCGTCAATACTGCCGTGGGCCGCGTCGGGTTCGCCCTGCATGTCCCACACCACGCCCCTGAGTCCTTCGGGAAGCGGGGAGAGGTCAGCGAGGAGCTGGGGTTCGGGGAAACTGACGGTACGTATCAACTGCATCGGTGCGGCCTATCGGGTTGGCGGTGTGGATATTGGCTGCCCGGGTCCCGGGCAGTGCGGAGTGGCTGTTCGTCAGTCCTCGCGGCGGTCAAAGGTAAGGCCGCCGGGAACCTGGAACGTGGGCATGAGTTCAAGCATGCCAACATTCACGTGGCGCGGGGTTTCGATGGCGTAATCAATCGCATTAACAATGTCGTCCGTGGTCAGCGACTCGTAACCTTCGTAGTACGTCTTCCAGGCCTCTTCCATGGCCTCGGGGCTGCCGCCCATGTTCCGGCCGAAGATCTCGGTTTCCACGCGGCCGGGGCAGATTTCGGTGACCCGGATGCGCTTGCCCACGGTGTCGTTGCGGAGCTGGCGGGAAATCTGGTGCACCGCGGCTTTGGTGGCGTGGTAGGCCGTGTGGCCGTAGAAGTTGTAGGTGCCGGCGATCGAGCTGATGTTGACGATGTGGCCAAGGTCGCGCTCCACCATGCCCGGCAGGACCAGCCGGGTCAGCTGCAGCAGGCCGCGGAGGTTGACGTCCACCAGTTCATCGATGTCCTCTTCGGACGAGTCCAGGATGTTGCCCGGGCGGGAGACGCCGGCGCAGTTGACCAGGACGTCCACGTTCAGGCCGCGGACGACGGCGGCAAGCGCGGCGGTGTTGGTCAGGTCCACCACGTGCGGGACTGCTCCCGTCCGGTCCGCCAGTTCCGCGAGGCGTTCTTCATTGCGTGCCACGGCGTGGACGGTGAGGCCGCGCTTGGTGAGGCGTTCGGTGATGGCGGCGCCCATGCCGGTGGAGGCTCCGGTGACAAGGGCGGTGGTGTAGTCAGAAAAAGGCATGTGGTTCTCCAGGTGTGGGGAATGGGAGTGCTCCTGCGCCCGGCAGCGGGGCCGGACGCAGGAGCCTGTGGGTCAGGGGTGCCTAGGCATCCCGCAGCGGTACGTGGGCACGGTCCTTGACGGTGCTCACGGCAAGCAGGGTGCCCAGGGCGGTGACTACTGCGTAGAAGGCGGGCATGTAGACGTTGCCGGTGCTGGAGATCAGCCAGGTCATCAGCAGCGGGGCGGTGCCGCCGAACAGTGCCGAGGAGATGTTGTAGCCCACGCCGTAGGCGGAGTAGCGGACCCGGGTGGGGAACAGTTCAACGAGCAGGATGTGGATGACGGCGGTGTGGCCGGCGAAGACCACTGCCATGATGCAGGCGCCGAGGATGGCCAGGCCCATCTCGCCGGTGGCGATCAGTGCGTAGGACGGGATGCCCAGCACTGCCATGGCGATCGCGGAACCGGCGATGACCTTCTTGCGGCCCACGCGGTCGGAGAGGGCGCCCATGAACGGGATGGCGATGCAGATGACTACCAGGCTGCAGGCGGTGACCAGCAGGGCCTCGCCGATGGTGAAGTTGAGCTGCTTGCCCTTCAGGAACGTGGGCATGTAGGAGAACAGGACGTAGTAGCCGGAGCCGTTCATCAGCGGGATGAACAGGGCCAGGAGCATGGCACGGCGGTGTTCCGGGGACTGCAAAGCTTCCTTGAGCGGGTTCTTGGCGAGGCCGCCCTCTTCCTTCAGCTTCTGGAAGTTGGGGGTGTCGCTGATGGCCTTGCGGATGTACCAGCCAATGATGCCCATGGGGATGGCGACCAGGAACGGGATGCGCCAGGCGAAGGCACCGAAGCCGCCGCCGTCGATCGCGGCCTGGGTGAGCCACGGGGACATGGCAAAGGCAACCATGGTGCCGGTGAGCAGTGCTGCGAAGGATGCGATCTGGGCGTAGGAGGTGATGATGCCGCGCTTGCCTTCGGGGGCGTGCTCGGCGAGGAAGGTCATGGCGCCGGCGGCTTCGCCGCCCACGGAGAAGCCCTGCAGGAGGCGCAGGAGGACCAGCAGGATGGGTGCCGCGACGCCGATGGCCGCATACGGCGGCAGGATGCCGATGCCGGCGGTGGCAATGCTGATCAGCATGATGACAAAGACCAGCAGTTTCTGCCTGCCGATCCGGTCACCCAGGTAGCCGCAGACAATGGCGCCGAGGGGCCGGACGAAGAAGGACACCGCGTAGCCCGCGAAGACGAACAGCAGGGCGTTGTCCGGGTTGCCCGGGGCAAGGAAGACCAGGGCCAGGGTTCCGGCCATGAAGGCAAAAATGCCGTTGTCGTAAAGCTCCACGAAGATGCCCACGCATCCGGCGGTGACAACCTTGCGTGTCTGCTTCGCAGTCAGACGGTCCTGCTGCGGTGCTACCGCATTCGTTGATGTTGACATCTTGTTTTCCTTTGTGGGTTTGG
>Ga0308160_10005999_pt1 | contig 12527 bp, 20 predicted proteins | sample PhyFR1_FD_201036 | JGI IMG/M metagenome (GOLD analysis project Ga0308160, IMG submission 201036) | Phyllosphere microbial communities from UC Gill Tract Community Farm, Albany, California, United States - DLSLF.R1 | ecosystem: Host-associated > Plants > Phyllosphere > Unclassified | place: USA... | reverse complement strand
ACCAATGTGACTTGCTCCGCCATAGCCGTGATAGGTGAGGTCGTGGGAGGTGACAGATGCAAGGCCCTTTTAGCCTCGTCGAAGTGCAAGGCCAATACTTGTCGCAGGGCAGGCGGAGTTTCTGGACTAATTGCAGCCTTGGCCGCTGCCCAGACATCGACAGGGGATCGAAGGAGAGGCAATGTAGGCTGGAGCAGCGCCAGCAATGCGAGTGACTGCGCATCGTTGACCGATATCTCCAGGTGTAAAGCAAGATGGTACCGTTCGAAAGCAGACACGGGCGTTACTAATCTTAGCCCCACTTGTAATACTGAACAGAGGACTACTCACCACCTCCGACGACTTGCGCACACAACTGCGTCCAGCTTGTGGCATCCGAGCCAACTTTCTGTCGTCGCCGCATAGAGGCGAGCGCGGCATCCTTGAGCATAGAAGCAGGCTGACCAACAGTGACCCCATATCTGGGAGGTCTGTCAAACCAGCGCACGACGCGACGGAACACGAGAGTAAAGATGTACGCCAAAATCAATCGCCAAGTCCAAGCAACGAGTGTTGTCGGTGCCGGGGCGATGGCGACAGGTAAGATGCGGGTCAGAAGCCTGGATGTGTGCTCGGCAGTGATCAATGGGAAGCGTCGGACGACCTCGCCTGCCGTAGCAGGCTGGTAAATGTGAACAAGCGCATCGGGGCGAGCGATCGAGGGAAAAACATTGGACGCCGAGGGTAGGAATGCGAACGAGAACGCGAATGCAGCGAATGCGCGGACATCTGGGGCCTTTTTCGTCTTGACAGCTCGAGCCTTTTTCCTCTTCGGTTCTTCCTCCTCAGACTCTTCATCGTCATCAGAGAAATCTTCCTCTCTTCTCGCTGCGCGAAGCGCTCCCTGTAGAACTGCTTCTTGAGCGTTGAACTCGTCCCTCCACTGGCGCAGGTTGTCTTGCCCCGCAACAGCCGCGCGGAAGGCTTCGAGCTCGTCCACCTTGCGTTGCAGAGTATCGACACGATTCTGAAGGAGCTCGATGTACATGCGCGCTCCCAAGAAGATCGTCGTCTTCGCGCTTGCGTTGGGCCGGTTGAATTCTCCAAGACCGTCTACGGTACCATCGGGGGCCTTGATATCGGTCGTCTGCTTCTGTTCCTCGGTCGAAGTACCGTACAAGACCCGTAGGGCGGGTACAGCGTCCCGAAGGTCGGATTGAGCGGCTTGAACCTTTTGGCGATACCGTCTCTCGGTCTTGTTGTGCTTTCCGACAGAGCGCGGCTCATCTGCAGCATGGGCAGGTTTCGTGGTACGAACAGTCGCCTTCAGCGCAGGTGGTCTTTTGGCCTTGACCGCTGGGAGCGTCGCGGGTGTTTCTGATCCGTACACTATAGTCAGCCCTAAAGTCCGCCGCGAGACATACTGTCGCTGCCGCTTTGGGCGACCGGCATAGGCGGTACGAAGCCAGTATGACCCCATTGTTCTTCGAGAATATGAGGTGAGAACGTGGCTTGTGGATTGACGGAGGGTTGCACTTTCATAGATTGCTCCGTGGCCTGGTTGACCATGTTGAAGAGGGCGAAGTTGTGCTGAAAGTCTGTGCCGAAGTTGTTGGACGGCATGTAGAAAGACTGGTCGGGTTTTGTCGCTGTAGTCAGATCGGCTTGACCGAAAAATTGATCGAGTTCGGTAGACGAGAAGCTGTTCATGAGGAGCATATCGTCTGTGGTCGAGGTCGAAAAGACGGATCGCGGAGAAGCCGAAGATCGAGGTGAATGCGGGAGATGCAGCAAATGTGCTGATTGAGACGAAGGCGAGAGAGAAGGGGGTCGGGAAAGATATGAGTGCATTTGATGACCGTCGCTGGAGGCAGAGAAGGAGGACCGTTGTTGCATATGATCCAGCGGGATGTCGAACATATTAGGAGGATAGTAGGGATTGTTGGGCGAAATGCTAGAGTCCTCGTAGTTGAGCAGGACGTCCAGCCCGTCATCCCGATTATGATCTACAAACATCGTGGTCATGGTGAAAGTGAAGACTGCAGATTGAATCGTCGAGATGATGAAGTGAGTCGTACGATGTCTCGAAGTGGGACGATGAACAGCACGTGGCGGTGGCAAACTTTTGTTTACATGGTTGATCAAGTTCCACAGTGATGCACCGCATTCGCGTCAACCTGCCCGCATTGCTAGTCACGGCGCGATCCTTTGCCTGATCCCCGCTTCTTCTCCTCAGCCGCAACCTCTCTTGCCTTAGCGCGAGGATCGATGACCTGAAATCAGCATCCCAGCCCCAGTCCCGACTCACCGCATATTCGTCCTCGGCTCTTCTCGTCAATTCTTTCTCGTCGACTAGGAACTTCAGAGAATGTCGTATCCAATCCACATCGTCATCCACTTCCAAAGGCTCATCTCCATCATTTTCAATGCCTTCGAGGGCCTCTCCGTCGTCAATCGCGTCCAGTGGGACGTCGGACACCTTTTTACTGAATTGGGTCATCGCTGCAAGCAGGTCGTCCTCTTCTTCGCGTCGTTTGCGGGTGTTGGCAGATCGCATTATAGCTCGACCCCGACCCTTTTGATATTTGGCGAGCTCTTCTTCGAGGAACGACGGACCTCTTCTCCGCTTGCGACTCTCCTCATCTGATTCGGAATCCGAAGCCTCCCCTGTACGCTTTTTGAGCTTCCGAAGGTTCTCCTGCATCTCCTTGATCTCAGCCTGACGAGCTGCTGAAGAGCTGTCCTTGTCTCTTTGATGCTGTGCTCGAATATCGCGTAGATCTACCGACTGGTCTTAGCTGATCTCCTTCCCGAGTTCAACCAACCTTTTTCGCTTTGGCAGGGTTCTCTGCGAGTTCCTTGACAGATGGAGCGATGTCCACGTATGACGGCGTAGCTTTTGGTCTCTCTTCTTGCACCTCAACCACTGATGTTAGCTAACGGAAGTCAGCACACCTACAATCCTCTCGGCCCATGCCTTTTCTCTTCACGACCTCCACTGGTATATCCTCGGAATCTCCAAAGGACAAAAGACCAGTGTTCCTGCCGTTAGGAAGCCAAGCGGACAACCCACTTTTTAGCCTTTGACCGCTTCTCGCGGATCTCAGCTTCCCGTTTTGCATCCAATTTCGCTTTTCGTTGCGCCTCTCTTTCCTCTCGCGTGATTCGAGGCACAATATCGTCGAAAGGATTCTCAATGATGCGAATTGCGCGGATTTTGGGAGGACGAACGGGTTTCTCTTGCTCGTCCAAGTCGAGATTGCCGATGTTCATGACGTCTGCAATCAGCCAGAGACGGTCAGTACAGCTCACTGTATATTGTATTGCCTGCGATCTTCCCGAACATTGTGTGCTTTCCAGTCAATTCATCGGCCCGATCAAGTGTGAAGAAGAATTGCGAATTGTTCGTATTTCGTTTGCTATTGTTGGCCATGCCCATCAATCCTCTCCGGTTGAACTTGAGGCGACCATGAATCTCGTCGTTGAACGGTTCACCATAAACACTTTCCCCGCCCATCCCGGTCCCGGTTGGGTCGCCGGTCTGAACGATGAATCCGGGTACCACTCGATGAAAGATGACTCCATCGTAGTAGCCTGAGGTCAGCGAGAGAGTTCCTGGCTGTTCCTGAAGGCACTCACCCTCCATAGCGAGAGCCAGAAAGTTTCTGACTGCTAGAGGCGCTTCTTTGCCCCATAGTTCGACCTCTGCTCAGCTGCGCCTGTGTGATCATCTTACCTCTATTTCACCAGCTGTCGTGTCGATAATGACCTTGCCGTTTGTGGCAGGCTATTATTGAGCGAGTGAGTCAGGTCAAGTAGCCAGTTACGCACCTCTGTAACATAACTGTGTCATAAGTCACCGTCAGATAGGCAGACTTACAGGTTGGACATTGTGCTGAGGGTTGTAGAGATAAAGCAATCTGCAAGTGCATGTTGAGCGTGCCTGGATGGAGCGGAATCAAAAGTGCCACTCACGGCGATACCACGCGTCACCAAGCCCACTCGCCCCTTCCTCTGGCTAGCAGCATACTCTGATCATTGACTATCAACAGCATTGCACACATTACCACGTCTAGCACAACATGTCAGGCGAAGGGCTTACCAGACGACGAGCTGGCGGCGCTTCCCCAGCTATTGGTTCCTCTTCGACCGGCGGCTTCGAATCAAACAATGCTCCCACCCCAGCTGCACGGTCGCCCACCGCCCCAAGCTCGGGGGTGGAAGGGAGAGGAAAGATAGCGTACGACCCCAGAGACTTCCAAGATAAAGGAGAATCTACCAAGATGCCCCGGTTGACAATTATGGAAGAGATATTGTTGTTAGGTATCAAGGATAAAGCGGTGAGCCTCAGCTTTGTATAATGCTGACGCTGACAGGGGTACCTTTCGTTCTGGAACGACAACATATCATACGCGTTGCGTGGATGTATACTCATCGAACTCGCTCTGCGACGACGTATCGCCATGGTCCGAGACCCGTCACGTCGGCGACTCGCCCTTGCAGATCGTCTCATCGAGGTCATTGACGACCGACAAACGGGCGAAACCATCCTGGACGAAGCATTGAAAATGATGAAGTCGAGCGAGAAGTACGGAGCCGGAGCTTGGGTTGACCTCATGTCGGGTTTGTCGGACTCTCCAGCCTCGCTGATGTCAGGCGAGACATGGAATGTGATGAAAATCGGCTATCAATTGAAACAGGTCCGGGAGCGCTTGGCCAAAGGTCTGGTTGACAAAGGGATATTGCGCACGGAAAAGCGCAATTTTTTGTTGTTCGACATGGCGACGCATCCAGTAGCCGACATGAACGCCAAAGAAGACGTGATGAAGCGGACCTTGGCATTGTTGACTGCGAGGACTGCGGCGGTCCCGCCACAAGCTCTGCAAAAAGAAGAGGTTCAATACAGGCACACACGCGCGGTTGTGCTAGTCTGTGCCGGTGAGTGATTACCCCTTCTTTTAGCTAAAGCCAGCATATGCTTCGAGTGTCCTGGAAAATGCCCTGCAACGGCTCTCATACGACTCCCGAGAGGCGGCATTCGCCCGCTGTGACGATATCCTTGCCGAATTCAGTACTTGGCCGTTTGGACAGGGCACTTCCAACAGTGCAGGACCTGTGTCTATAGGTGGAGGAACGCGCAAGCGGGAAGGTGGCAGTGGTGGGGCTGGACGTGAAAGCGTGCAAGAACTAGTCAGAGAGGTTCGGAAAGAAATGTCTTCGGGGTCGACGGCGGTCGCTGGAGCTGGTGGGGGTACAGAAGACCAGGAGGAACTGTGTTTTGAGGTCGTCGCAACGGTCTTAGAGATCTTTGGCCGGATGGACAGTTTGGTGAGTCAATCTTCGAGCCGTAAGAGCTATGAGTTGACTTCAGCTTTGACGTGGCAAGGACATGCATTTGTGATTACAACTATGAAGAGTCCTCTTAATATGTTACATATGACCCCGCCAGATAAGATGTGTTCTCGTGAATCCCCAGCCCAACTAGCCCTTTCCCATGAGGGTGTTCTTGAGCAAGGGTGGGCGATGTGTGCTGCAGCTGATAGCCGAGCGGAGAAGGGTACATTTGTTGGTGTTGGTACAGAGGAGGCGTAGGATGAGGAGAACAGTAGGCCGGAGATACCGGTGAGTACGGTGTTCTTGACGCGGCCGGTGTTAGGACTGGTACTCGCAAGTGGTGTAGGCTAGGCGTCGTCCATGCGACGTCTGAGTCACTAGAACCCGAGCGGGAATCAGGCGGTGTCATTGGGGGTAGAGAGGATTGGGCGTGGTAGTGGGGATGAACCGGTTCGAGTACTGAAGGGAATTGGGCGGTTGAAGGCATCGGACCTGTACTTGGGATGGGCGGAGGGGCGTTCCAACCGCTGTACATCCAATTCGATGGTTCAAATGTCGCTGGAGACTGTAGCATCGGCGCGGGGGGCGGAGCCGGAGCCCAGGGCAACGAGTCAAAGTTTGGAACCGAGATTGACCGTCTGTGCATTGGTGGCCGCGGGGCAGGTTGAATGTAGGGTAGTTCAAACACAGGGGACTCGACAAAGTAGGGCGAATATGTCGCGGTGGGCGAAGGGTAAAAGGGGACCCTTGTGGCCTTTGCGACCGCCTTCTTTTCACGGGTCGCACGGTTGACTTCTTCGGGGACCGGTGCGTACTCGCATTCACGTTGGGACCGGGCGCAATTGCGGCATGGCGCACCTCCACAGCAGCGAATCTTCCTAGATGATGAGCTACGGTCTCGACGGTAAGATCTATCGACTCACCTGTGTCTGCAATATTGGCAAGCCATGGAGATTCGTTGTCTTCGGTTTGGTGAGTCGGATCGCTCTGCAGCTGACGAGTTGCCAAAGGCGTCCATCGGGGGCTGGGATGTGTATTCTTGCTTTGGGAAGAAGACTGAGGGGGTGGAAGAGGAGGCTTGCATTATAGCAGCAGACGCGTGGATGATGGTGTGAGTAGGTGCTGAGGGTGATGTTGATGGTGATGGTGATGGGAAAAAAGCCAAGGGAGAAACCAGGGGCGAGTTTTGTATGTCGAAGCTATCGAGGCTGGGCGAGTGTGACAAGTGGGTTACGGGCTAGGGCGTTATGTAACGATGTACGAGTTCTTGTAGATAGCCGTTTTGATGGACCCTGTGGATATTCGCAAGAGGCTACGTACTAAAGGGGATGATGGTGTAGTGTCTTGGTTGGACACTGAATGCGCCGAGGACGGATGATGCGATGCTCTTACCATTGGACGCCACTGCAATGGCCGAGGGATGCAAGGGGCAAGCGAGACGGTGAGACAAGGGCACAAGGCGACCGCTGTTACGTGCGACGTGTCGGATGCCGGGTCGGGTTTACGGTAGATTCATTGGGACGAATTAGTCCGTAGGCCTTGGCCCCTGAACCGCTTGCTCATCATGCCTCTCCTCCTCCACCTCGGTCTGACCCCCGACTCCTGGTTTGTCGTTCCTGTCCCTCGCGGTCACCCCTTGTCACGGCTGTCTAAAGGGACAGGCACCAGCCGATCATCCACTATCTTCACAGGGTCACAGGCCTAAAGCGGTCAATTTAGCATTTTCGTCCGAGACATTCGCTCGCGAACCGACGAGATCTCCGTGACTTACGCACATGTCCCAACTAGGTACCGACCGGACGGCTTGACGGGGCTTGACGTACTCTTCCATTCAATCGTGCACATACCGCTCCCCCTCCACTGTCTCCTCTGCCTATCGTAAACTGCCCTGGTCCACCCGGTGATCTCCGTTTCGGCATTTAAATCTGCCCCCGGGCCAACGCTCTTGTATGGGTGTCGCGTCGATCTCTCTCAATGCGCCTCCGGCAAAGGCTGACCCACGGAACTGCGTGATCTGAGATGCCTCCTCTTCACGGCGCTTCGGGTGAACGGAGCCGCGCTTAACGGAGGCGATATACTACAATGGTGGGCCACACGTGCAGCCGCTCTGTGATCGCCGCTGGCCGCTCTCGTTATTTGCAAGGACATGGCCGGCAATACCATACATAGCGAACCGTTACATACGTGACGTCCAAGGCACGGGCCGAACGAACGCTTGTCGCGGATGAGTGGTAATAGTCTCATATTTGTCGAACGAGTTTTGCCCTTCAGGAATAGTGTCGAAAAAAAACGCTTGGTTCATTTGACAAATAAACAATCGAAGCTCGAGGAGCTAGAGTCAGCCGAAGTTTTCGGCACCCAGAGGCGATTGCACACATACCGCAAGATTTTTGCCGAAACACCCCCTCTGGCCCAAGGAGAAGGGCAGACTCGGGCCTGCGTTGATGTCAAACTGACCATCTTTGTCCAGCCACCTTTCGGGTTGAAATTGCCGACCTGTGCCTGACGCCCAAAATCCGACTTTGCGTACAGCAGTAGGGTCGCGGTCGGCCTGTAGGGCTGCACTGCGGCTAGGCGCGTCGCCGTCGGAGCCAGGAACGGAGTACACTGGGCTCGTTTCGTCCTCCCAACCTGTGACTGTAGGAATAATGATTGTCGTTCCCTTCGGGATTCGTTTGCCTAGAATAACGACGTCTTCTTTCGCTTCGCGGGCATATCCTCCCGCAGTGCGAGAGAGACGGAGAATCTCATGAACGACTGCCTCCAGATATGGCGTGTTGGACGCATTGAGTTCTTCGTACGTCGGCGCCCGGTCTTGAATCTCGGGTATTCGCTCGAGGACGTGCGCCCGAAGTTTGCGTTGGATGTCGGGATTTGCCGTCATGTGCTTGGTCCACTGTAATCAGCGCTGCCAAACTCTTGGCGACTCACCCATGAAAGGGTAGTGGCTGAAGTCTCTGTACCAGCGATGAGGTCTGGCATCAGCACGGGCAAGTAACGCTGATGTACAGAGATACAGCTCGTCCCGCATCTCCGCATCAGACATCCAGTCTTCGCCTCGGAGCTCCCGAGCAACCATCATATCCAGGGTGTTCGTTGCAGTCTCCACAGCAGCATCCGCTCCCAGGTCCTTGGCCCACTGACGGGCTGCAGCCGTTTTTCTCACAAGATAATCAGATAGCCTCTTGGAATGCATGCGATATGTCGGTTTCATGCTGGTGATGAAGTTGCTGAACCAGGGCAGGGCCGCAAAGTTGTCCACCGACTAATATTAGCATCGCTTCTCTCGTCATCTTACGGCGAAGAGATATAGCATCGAATTGTAGAGATCAGGCGATTCCGTTTCAAACACAGCTTCGCCCATTGAGCCCGTTCTGGCTCGCCCGGCAGTTCTGATCTGCTTTTCGTGAGATTGGGTCACCTCCCACGAAGAGCCGAAAGCCATAGCGCAGATCGCGTCCTGAGGTCAGCGCGACTATGGGCCGGGCCTGGCACAAGTCCTACCATTGTCGCAGCCTCCATGTCCTTTTCAACTGCCCAGCTCCTGTCTCCTGCAATCTCCGCCTTAGCTTTGTAGAGTCTGACCAAGTCCATAACCGCTTCATTGGCCAGAGGAGTGGCCAAGCTTAGGTACTTGCTCGTCATTGCTGGCCCAACGATTCGGCGATGGTGCTTCCACATGTCATTTGTGGGCAGACCTATTTGTCCCGTGGGCGTCAGGCCTTTGAATATCTCCGTCGTCTGCGCAGCTCGATCGATTGCTTTGTTCTGCTTGAGCAGAACGTGCTCGATTGTAGGGTAATCGGCCAAAACGATGAACCTGACCCGTCAGCGATCATTGGCGAGCGACATACGTTTTGAAGAACCCCAAGCGAATCTGAGATATGACTCCCAAGTCCTTTGCCATGTCATCGAAACAATTCGAGAACCCGCCGTTCGCCTTCATTGAGGCCTGGAATCGGAGGAGATCACCCCAAAAAGGCTTTGGATCGGGGTAGGCTGGGATGTCTGAGATACCTCGCGGGGTGAGGAGCCGAAGGATGGCATGTCTAAAGATGAACAGCGCGACCGGAACAGCCAGTGTCAGGTAGAGCAACATGATGAGGTGTAAGAAAAGGCCAACGATGGTTGAGCCAGAAGTGATGAGATTGTAAATGACATGAAGCCGCGCGTGACCGAATACGACGTCATGACTGACACGGCGCGCCTCGTGACTTCATGCTCACCCGCACCTTTAGCCAATCCAGCTGGAAATACATCACCGAGCAGATCTCTCGTCCGACGTTACCAACCCGACGATCTCTGCGATTGTGCGGGGTGAGGTTGGGTCCTGTATGCTTAGGATCCCACCGCCCGATGTATTGAGCCAGGTCTCGCATTTGTGCTCTTGGTCCTACTCAAGACTGCATAGGCGTCTAGGCGATAGCCACTTCACTGATGTTGTTGAAGCGACAATCGTGCTTTTTTGCATGCACCCATCGAGGGCTATGCAAGACAAGTGGAAGACCTAGCCTATGGTGAAACGGCAAACAGGGCAAACCTATGCCCCGTGCGGGCGGAACATTCCCAGAGAGGTAAATATATCGCATCGGACAGCGGGGTGTGCACGTTCAGGGTCCAAGTAGAGTGTTTGGTCTGACACGCCACTCTGGTTCGACGCGTTATATCACTTTTGTCAGGCTTCGAGTAGTTGCAGAGGGAAATGAGCGCAGGCTGCATCAACGGCGCGGGGGCTATGCTATGGGGTGGAGCAGCCCAGAAGGATTACAGGATTCATCACACTTTACGACGGGTGGTGAAACGTCACGCGTTTACCTGAGCGGTTCCAAGGGCCAAAGCGAAAGGAGAGTCAAAGCGACCCCAAACCCGCCATCCTAGCGCCAAGGGGAAAGACAACACTTGTCGCATTTCACACTACGCTCCTCTTTCATTCTCTCACATCACTCTGTCATTCAACCCCTTCTTTCATCTTCAACAAACACAGCAGACCTCTGGTTTAGGTTCCTGTTACAAACACTCATCCTACACACGGTAAGTCACCCTGTTCACTCTCTTCCTCTGTTGACTTCTGCAATCTCTCGCACTGTACGTCCACTTACAGACAGGCAATCACAGCCTCCTCGACGTTCATTGTATCACTCGTTCTCGCCCGATTCTCTTCACCGTCACTCTACAATCCCCTCTCTCTGGCCCATACACCCCACCACAACTTCGTGCAATATCGTCATGCTGTTCTCTTCACTTGCCGTTCTCGCTGCTGTCCTGCCTGCTCTCGCCGGACACGCACAGCCCGCTCACGTTCGACACCGACAGCTCGCTGCTCGACAAGGACAAGAGGATACCTTGGCGTCACGTGCCCAAATCGCGCACGACGACACTCTCCGCGCTGTAAAGCGCACGGTCAATAAACGAGGTCAACAATGCCGACCTCGCAAACAGGCCACACAAGCCGCGCCGTCGCTCGCTGCACCTTCCTCGATCGTTGTTCCGGCTTCTGCTACCACAGATTCTTCTGTGGTGCCAGCTTCTGCCACCTCGGACGCATGGACAGAGCCGTCCGCCGCCGCGCCCACCTCCGAGTGGGTTGCGCCCTCCTCGGCCGCCGCCACTCAGGCCCCGACTCCATCTGCTGCCTCGAATGACCAAGGGGACGCTGGGAACTCCGCCCACTGGGGTGTCCTGGCAGTGACGGACCAGACTTGCGGATGGTCCGGCGCCGATGACGACCACCCCAATGGAGCTCAGGATTGGCTCAACTGTGGTATCGACAACGGGGGCTGGTCTCCTCCACACGTCAGCATCGATCAATTGATTGCCGCCGAGCTCGATTCCACAGGAGTCTTCTCCCCTTGCGCTGCTTATATCGACAAGTTTAAGCAATACGGCGCTGAGTTCAATGTTTACCCCATTATGTTGGCCTCTTTTGCCATGCAGGAGTCCACCTGTAACCCTGGAGTCACAGGTGGTGGCGGAGAAGCGGGTCTCATGCAGATTGCTCCCCCCAACTGCGAGTCTTGGGCCAAGTGAGCAGGCAATCTGTGTGAGCTACGACGTACTGATCGACAGCTGCTGGGATGTTGACTACAACATTCGACGAGGCGCCCAATTGTTCCGCCAAATGATCGATGCCAACGGAGGTAACGTCCTGGCTGTGAGTTTGAAGCGCGCGGTGTCCTTTCATGACTGACGCCTAGGCCGTCGGCGCATACAACGGTTGGCGTAAGGGCATGACTGTTGGCGACGCGACTGCCGCGCGCTGGTCTGGTCACTGCCGCAACCAGAACAACCTCGATTACATCCATCAATACTGCAACGGATGGATGCAAAACAAGAACGCCAACAGCATGGGCAAATACTGTGAGTGAGGAGGCTGAGCAGTCGGACTGTACTGATTGTAGTCAACTTGAAGGACTGCTAAACGAATCTCGAGACCGCAATTATTACGACCCTTTCCAGCCTTCGACTCCGCTGTAACGTAATCGCCCGAGGCGTATATACTCGCGACCCGCTTGATGCGGAGTTTATGACAACTTTCAGCCAATTGCATGTGATTATGAAAACAAATCTATCTCTCCCATGCTGCCTTTGTCTTCCACCTGCTTTCGAACCATCCACCCATGATATCCACTACTTCGTCGTAACCAGCCTCAATGTCGTCGTTCAGTCCAAGTATGGACACACGGGGGTTGCTGTCGATTGCTCGGAAGACGTTACGCGTCTGGTCTGGGGACTTGAGCATGTGAAAGTGATGCTCACTCTTAGCTGAACGTCAGCACTGACAGTCGACTTGCGCTCACCGGAAAGATATTGATAACGAGACAGCAACTTCATTGTGTACTCCCTCAAATCCACTTGCTCATTCGGATAGGCCGTGGTGGCCAGAACGGCCTTCAGCGAGAAGTCGGCCTCGTGCCACGTAGACGTCAAGGGGAGATGCGGAGGTGGGAGATACTTGGGATATACCCCTAGGGGAGGGATGTTCGTATGCTTGGCAGTTTTGGCTGGGAAGAAGGCCGATAATCCCAACGGACCAGAAGCTGTGACAAGTGCGGCGATCACTGCGTGTCAATATCCGACGCGCGCATCGGGAACTTACTGCAGTCACCGCAGTCGGGATATTGGAAGGCGAGTCGTGTGAACATGTCGGAGCTGGCTATGTCGCTAGACCTGCTCCAGAATGACCCAAAACATCGATCAAGGTCAATGAGACACTT
>Ga0308160_10005997_pt1 | contig 12528 bp, 20 predicted proteins | sample PhyFR1_FD_201036 | JGI IMG/M metagenome (GOLD analysis project Ga0308160, IMG submission 201036) | Phyllosphere microbial communities from UC Gill Tract Community Farm, Albany, California, United States - DLSLF.R1 | ecosystem: Host-associated > Plants > Phyllosphere > Unclassified | place: USA... | reverse complement strand
GATTGACACGGATACATCATGACATAAGTTGAAAACCTATCAAATCATTCGGAAAACCGGCATTAAGTTTAAAGTCATTGACCTGACCACGAGAAGATATGTTTTAAATGAAGTTGAATTTGATTCTTTTTTTTATAAGTCGAAAATTTCCTTTTCTCTTTTTCCTTTATCCATCCCCATTATCTTATCCTCTACCCTCTACCCTCTGCCTTGTAGCGTCTAGCACTCCATGGCACACACTGGTGATCGGACCTAGTGGCCGTTCCCATTAAGGTGCATAGAGCTTAGAGCTGCATCTGCCTTTTCGAGATCCTTCTCACTCAATTTCCGTCCGCCGGATGGAGTTGCTGTTCCAGAAATGGCGGATGCGAGCGAGTCAGATCGGTTCCTTGGCTTCATGACCTGTTGATTAGCGTTTGTGTACATGATGGAGGTGGGAGAGAAATGGAAAGGGGTGGAGCGATGGGCGAAGGAGCGAAATGGGGGAATAGGTGACCAAGAATGAACAAAGAGAGGAGAGACAAGACTCACAAGTGGGAAAGGGTAATGGTTCTCATCATCATCATCGTTAATACCCCTCCAGGACTTAGCACCCATGTAATCCTGAGTACCCAAATGTTCCATCTCTTCAGTCAACGTAGCATAATCACCAGGAGTCATCATTCCACCCCTCATCCTAGGTGAACCAGGAGCGGAGAGTGGTGCGCCTAATCGTTTGACACCAGTGAAATCAGGTTCTTCATCATTGAATGAATCGGGGTATGCTCGTCGTAAAGCAAGTTGACGGGCTTTGACGTATTCGAGACCGAGAGATTTCCAGTCGAGTAGCTCAGAGAGACGTTCCGTTCGGTTACGCTGGTTGATACGTTGTCGTCGGGATTTGTTGGCGAAAGAGAGGAGTTGGTTAGTCTATAATTAGCCGGGGTCAAGCGTTGAGGGTGGTTACTCACAAGCTCATTAACACTCTCCTCTACACCTTGACCTCTTCGATCAACGATATAACATCCGTAATCCTCTGGAGTCTCTAGTAGGTCTTCCATGAAACATCCGAAACCAGACAAGTTGGTGGTAATGTTGGGGATACCCATGACGGTACATTCGGCGGGAGTGTATCCGAATGGTTCGTCTATTCATTAGTGAGGGTCTCAACAAGCAAGTGGATGAAGCGGGTAGCGGGAGGAAGAGATGAGTAAAGGACAGAAAGGAACATACAGTAAGAAGGGAAAACACCCATATGACAACCCCTAACGAATTCCTCGTAATCAAGACCCAAAATTGGGTTGTTGGAATTCAAGAATTCAGGATGGAAAACAACCTTGACCCGATCAGTCGACCTGTTGAAGAGTTCAACTCGTCGGATCTGGTTCAAAATGGGATCATTGGCGTCATCGGCCATGTTGTGCGTGGTGACGGGAGGGAGCGAGTTTCGCTTGAGGGCAAAGACTCGTCGTTTCAAGAGTACCTTGTCTTCCTTGGAAAGGAGGTCTTCAGCTTTAGGGACTTCAGTTCCGTGTTCACTGGTTGTCAGCTGTGTCATCCGACGATGGGGCAAGGAGAGGCACTCGGAATATGGGGTAAATGATGGCACTGGGACAGTTTGCAGCTGACCCTGGATCAGAGGGATGAAGTGAACAAGATGGGGTAATGGCGGATGAGATGTAGTAAGAAATCCAAAACGTACCCAGAGTACCTGAGCGCATGCTCAAAGATTCTCCTTCCAACCCGTTCCGTGACCTGGCTGACAGTCTCCTTCAATTGAGCCGTAACAGCTTGACCCTTCAAAGCTTCAATAGTGTACGAGTTGGTAGCAGCGGGCATGATGATGAAAGCGACGACGGTAGTCTTGGATCCAGCTTCCTTAAGTCGGGCGTTTAGTCCTGAATATCAGTTGAAGTCGCATTATGCGATTATGTGGAAACACTTGTGGGTGCATGTGCGATGTGCGATGTTGGGGAGGAAGTGAAGTGAAGAGGGGAGGGACTCACGAGCAAGAGACTCGATAAACATATCGACACCTTTGTTCCTGAACTCATATCGACCAGCAGTGAACAGGTAAAGGGTGTTGTCGAGATCGAAATCGTAATGACCGTAGAAATGACCTCGAATAAAGTCGTTGATCTTTTCCTTGGCTTGGACGTGGAGGTTCTGGAACTCGTGCATGGCAGCGAATTTCTTGACGTTGAGACCGTTGGGGAGGACTCCGTCTGGTTGTCAGCGGGTACTCATGAGCAAAGCGAGGAAAGAGATAATTAAATGACGCGAGGAGCGATAAGAATAATCATTGGCAGAAGAATGCACTGAAGTGGAGAGTGTAAGGACGACATACCTGGCTTTCGCTTAAGGAGATGCTCAGACTCAAAGGCGGTAATATGCGAAACGGTAGTGAAGACATCAGCGCAGTGGGTAGCGGATCGTTCAATACAGTATCTGGTAGTCAGCCCTATCCACGACAATGCCAGGAAGGAGAGAAGAAGGAAACGTACCGGTGGTAAATACCCCTCTTGCCAGCTTCATGGTCGACATCAAAGTATTGTAGATTGTTGTAGAAATCTACACTTCCAGCACACAAGTACCTTCCCAACAAAGTAGCGTGGGTGGTAAAGATTGTAGTTACGTCGATATGCCTTTTTCGGCATAGGGCAATAGCGAGACCGGCTTGCCATTCGTGGAAATGAGCTACGATTGCGGTTTTGGATTCTCGAGCAGCGAACTATCATTAGCACATGCTTTGGTGTAAGAGGCGAGATGAAAGACGTACCTCTCCTAGGAACCATGCGACAATGTATCCAAAAACGATAGCTTCGTTGGTCTCGTGATCGTTGGGAGGAGAGGGGATACCGGCTAGGTTCCAAAGATCGGCCTTCCATTCATCCATCCTGGTCGTCAGCGCCTGTTCGTCGGGTTATGAGTGTACACAATAATGACAAGGGGGTGGGACGCGTGTAAAAAAAGACTTACCTGTCGTAACACGATCCAGTGTCGAATAGGAGGACTCGAGGAGCACCTTCAATGAGCCATCGACCATAGATGAGCTTGACACCTCGCTCCTTCATGGCATTGATAGAGTCGGCGAAAGGAGTTCCGGGTTCACTAGTTATTAGCGGTGTAGAGCAATGGGTAGGTGTTGGGTGTAGCGGGGTGGATACAGCATGTACACGTGAAGCAGATTGGAAGGTAGGCATGATGTTGTCTAAAGCCCAAGAAGCGGTCGAAGGAGCGAAAGCGGACGGTTGGTGGAGTTGGGATAGGGTGTAGTATCAGGTAAGAGAGATAAAACTCACGGCTCCTCAGACTCGACCTCCATAGGAGCAGTCTTGTAAGATAGCGGACCAATGAAACAAGCCCTACATATCAGTGTCCATCGCTTTACAACACCACACAATCAAGTGGGAGAAGACTCACCGATCCCCATACTCCTTGACGGTAACGGGAACTTTGGTCTTGATGACGGTATAAATACCTCCGACCTTGTTAGCAACCTCCCAGGCGCATTCGAACAACAATGGGTTCTCTACTGATCTAACCATTGTTATTCTGATTTATCGCTGTGAAGTCAAGAAAGGGATGAAAGAGTAGAGTCGATTTGGCTGGGGGTTTATATGCGTTTGTGCGTTTTGATTTAATTGGGGTAATCGAGACACGACAAACAACTGGAAGCAAGCAGGTGAGGGAAGTGACGTCGGATGATCCGGTGCGATCGAGTTATTTGTTTGTTGGAACGGGGATCGATACTAGGTTTGATTAGCTCAAGATCTTCCAGTTCGTGTGACGAGCAGTGAGGTGGGGGTGGAGCGGTGTAGACCTCTTGATGTCTGTTGAGGGAATGGCAATGGATGAGATAGAATAGGATACGAGTGTAATGAGATGAAGGATGTGAGACTGATCAAGACGGAACGAAGGTTGTGGGTACGTGGAACCGTGAGATGAAAGTTTCGATAGCTAGTGAAACAGGGCAGGGATTTGGAATGGGGACGTGCATGGTGTGGTGAAGTAGAGTTGTTTGATTGAATGACGCGCTGAAGCGGTGTTGCCATTGTTGACTCCTCGATCATCGTAATCCCCCCCCAGATTCATTGATCCACCCATGAACCAAGTAGCCAGGTATCCTCTCTCAAATCCACTCTCCCCAGGATAATCCGACTTTGACCCCCTACTCCTTTCACCCCAGCTACCAATCCACCGCATGGAACTGAACTCAAGAATAGACCAAGACTCACGTATTATTCTCTCTAACCTATCCTTTCCAGTTAGCTATAGTATAGTATAGCTCGAGTTAGGGATATGGTATGGATAGAATGTAATATATAGACAAGTAAGGGAATAATGACATGCCAGACTCTACACCCACTCCCATTTGGCAATGGAGCCAACTGCCGCCCTGAATTCCCGCATGGGGCAATTACTCAGGGTAATTACGGTACAACGTGGAGTCCCGCTTGACGTCACTGGGAATGTGGCACTTTATTGTGGGTTAAGCGAGTACGAGGGGGTGTAGAGTAGGGCATAGAATAGTCTATAGAGTGTGAGTTGTTGGGGGTAGGTTGGAGGATGCAGGTCAGTACAGTCTAGGGCACACCATTCTCTACGATAAAGCTCCAAGTACAAGCCAAGTTCTAGTGACAAACACAGATCGTAATCAAGTCGGAAACCATGACTCAATTGACACCACACATCAACCGCAAACCTCACAGTAGTCGTAACTTTATGCATTCTACTTCTCATCTACCCAAGCACACCGCCACTCCATCAACATACTAATGATCCTCCTTACTGAACCCCTCATTCTTCTTCAATACTACCAATCCCTCCAAGACGGGTTGATAAGGGAAGAACTCATTCGTACCGAGTTCAGCTCGGTCGCCTGTAGCGACTCGGACGGGAGTCTGGTGGGTCTGGAACTGAGAGGGAATTAGCACAGGTCAGGCGGGATTGATTGGGCAGGATGATGAGTAGGAGGGATTGGGACTGAATCGGAAGGGGGTCGTAAATGAGGATGTATAGGAGGTTGAAGGATGGATGAAGGGCGGTCGCGGAGAGAAGGAGGACATCTCGCAGGATCGCGAGGGGCCAAAACCGAATCTCCCGCAACCGCCAACCAAATGCGGAAAGAAAAGACGAAAACACTCACCCCACTAATTCCAGACCTAGTACCAGCTAATCCAATAGTATTAACAGCCTGTCCAACTCTAACCGTTACATCTTGTTCTTCATCATTTTCGTCCAGTGTAATTAGGAATTGAGGGTACATGGCCGTCACGAGCCAGTAGAGCATCCAGTGGTTTTCTTTTAGGATGACTATTTGTTAGTCGAGCACTCGATCAAGCGGAGCGAGGGAGAGTCGTGATAGAAGGTCCAGGACAAAAGTCGAGGCGAAGGAGGATTGCGATAGAATGTATGCACAGGAGCCAGGGGATATTGGAAGGATGAGATGATTGTGCCGCAGGTTCCATGCTCTGGACGGAGATAATCAGACGAGAGATCGTCCTCGATGGGGTATTGCAAGAGTGGGTTTGTATGGAAGGTGATTCTGTACCCTCGCTCAAGAGCAGAGTCAAGAGAGTGAGCGAGGGAAGTGTGAAGAAATATGATTTGGTTTATAAACCCCGCCCAACCATCCCCCGTACTCGCCCACAGCAACGCACAACACAAGACAATGTAAAAGAAAGGAGATGACTCACAAGACTTCGCATCTGTGAAACTGACAATCACACTCAATAGACCAGCCATAGCTCCATGCGACATGATTGTTCGATCGTGATAGAATGGGTTCAACCCGATTGTACCTTTACCCATGTGAACGAGACCCTGTTGATCAGTGACTGCGTGGAAGTGGGACAGGCGGGAGGGGGAGGTAATGTGGAGTAGAGGGAGGGGATAGGGAGATGAGATTTGACGTTGATTGACAGGGGATGAGGATTGATGGAGAATTGGGGAGAGGTTCGGGTTCGGGGCACAAGAGACATAACTTCAGCCCACGAGCGAGAAGAGGTGGTAGCAGACATCGACCGGGGTAGAAGTGGACATACCTGAGCGATCCTAATGACAAACAAACAATCCGGTTCCGTAGCATAATAAACCGCCAACATCCTCAACATCTGAGCCAATCTAGCATTATTCGTTCCAGCCCCAACGAGACCCATTGCGAAAATGGCATTAAGAGCGACATCGAGATCTTGGTCGTGAGAGTATTTGGATAAAGCGTCAATGATGGGGAGTTGGGGTTGAGATGAAGAAATGAGACCGAGAGCTAGAGGAACGCATTTTCGGATTTGAGGTTCGCCGTATGTCATCTATGGGTTAGCGCGGTAATGGGGACGAGGGATGGGCATGGCTAGATCCGAGGCGAAGGGGACGGGTGAGGAGGGGTTGTCGATTTGGCAATAGTCGAGTAGGAAGGGGGAGGTGAGATACCAGAATAGCTAATGATGTGTAGGACAGCAGACCTCCCGGGAAGTAGGGACACAACAGTGACAGCAGGATGATCAAGGAAAAGAAAGGCAAACGTACCAAATGCTGGAAATGCCTCAATACCATCTCTGCACCAACCTCTTCACCCATCGCAACAAGTGCAATTCCAATAACGGCAATACCCTGCTTTCTCAATTCCTTCTCTTGCTTGACTTCCTTCTTTTTCCTCTCTTCCTCCTCATTCTCCTGTGGAGCTGCGGCGCTGGCGGGGGCTTCTCCATTGGCGGCGGCAGCGGAAGCGGTAGCGGCGGGAGTAGAAGGTAGATCCGAATCAATCTCCATACCCGTAAGTGGCGTAGGAGCCGCTGCTGGAGCTGGTGTAGGAGGAGCCTCGACTTCTTCAGTTTCCTCAGATACTTCTTCCTCGACGACTTCTTCTTTCTTTTTGGCGCTGAAATCGACGGCATGCTCGGAACAGATTTGCAGCATTTGTTGAATCTTTAATACGTTTCCTGTTCCTGCCCAGGCGCAGGCATCCACTAGGATCTCGGCAGATCGGGCCATTGGGTGTTCGATAGCGTGAAGGGTCTGGATTGTCGTTTCTGCGTAATCCTGTGCGCCTGTACGTCAGCTCTGGTGCGATCCAGTCAAGATGAAGTGATGTTGATACAAGGCGTGAGAGATATGGGGGAGGAGAGCTTGAATAACGTACCCATAAAGATCAACCCTAGAGCCACACCATAGAAGATAGCCCATTCTGAATCCAATTCTTTCTCTTCCCACTCCATCAGAGCTTGCAGAATCGTGTTCGAAATCTCTCCATCTCCACTACCGACAAACGTAAATCCACAAGTCAAAGCTGCCATTGCAGAGATTTCAATCGACGTTTCCTCGGCGATATGTCCAAGCATGACGGTAGCAATATCTTCTCGTCTCCAATTAGCGTGCGAGACGGCAGTGCCCATCATGGCGGCGATCTTGAGGGATTTCGATTGTGATTGAACGTGATCTTCAAGTAATGCCCAAGCCAAGTCTGGTTCTCCTCGGATTCCAGCGTGTAGAATACCAGTAGCGAGTAGAGCACCTGCTTTAATCTGTTCTTCGGATGAATAAGAGTATTTATCGATTTGATCAATCCCATTCTCTCCATCCCAGAGTAACGACATTCCAATAGAAGCTGTTGCGGCCTTCATACCGGTGTCTTTATTCTTGTAGATCCAACTCTCTCCCTCGGCAGCTTCGACCAACAACTTGTCGTTTCCGAAACCGGCATTGACGAATGCATTGACATAGGTCGTAGCGAGGTTTTCTCGGTACGAGTTCATGGTAGGTGCAGTTGCGGAAGATCGACCAGCTTCAAGATGGAGTTTGTAGATATCTTCGGCTGATTTGGGTTCAAAGACGCCAACGGCTTTACCGAAATTGCGGAAGTGTTTCGATAGACTCTGGTTACCGAGAGCGGCGAGGATATCGTCAGGTTGGACAGGAGGGGGGACATCGGGTTCAGATCCTTCTTCAGCGATATTTTCGGAAGGAGCGTCGCCGTTCGAGTGAACCCATTGGAGAGGGATCTGGGATCGGGCGAGGAAGTAGGATAGTTGTTTCCGCATCACCCTAAGCGTTAGCTGGAGGCAGGGCAGGGTGGGGAAACACCACAATTGGACTTACGGGTTGGTAGGGGCCGAATAGTATTTCTGGACCAAATCCTTGTTGTTCAGCCTGACCGCTAGAGCAAGCGCTTCCGGGTATCGATCATGTTTCGAATAGATATGAGCGGCACATTGCAGGAACGCTTCGTCATCGGGTGGTGTGAGAAGGGGGACACAGCTGACAATTAGCTCTTTTCGTATACTGATCGAGAAAGAGCGATGACCTACCTGACGAGGTACTGACAGACCCTAGCATACGTCTCGTCGTCCGTCCATTTAGGCAACTCTTCGATCCTTTCCACTTCCATCAACAGGTCAACAGCATCCGCCTCGGCATTATGCGATAAAAAGAATCCAACACAATCCTCGGCTGCTTTCTGTAATATCTCTGCTGTAAACGTTCTTGATTCCCCATGTTGTTCTTCAATCGCTTCTTCCTCTTTTGCCTTTTCGTCCTTTTCCTTTGGCTCGGTGCCTTCCGTGAGGTGAGAGTATTCGGTACCAATCTCTGCAGCTAGGTGACGAACGTATTCGTGGCCCCAGTCGCCTGCGTCTTCGGTTGATTTCGATATCAGGCGGTAGTAGAGGGTATCGCGTTTGCCGTTGTCCGAGTAGGTCATGGCGAGGACGGATAGGATGGATGCGAGGAGTGACTGGATGTTAGCGACCGAGAGTCGATGTGGTCAGAGAGGAGTGATCGGAATGAGTCATCGACCCTCGAATTCGATGAGTCTCTGACCATCCAACCCTTGACAAATTACGACGATTTGGTTGAGATCACTCACCCTCTCTTCGACCATACTAGCGTGCCAGACTCTCCTGATCTTTCCCAACTCCTCGTAGAATGGTCGTAGAAATTTGAGTGGTTTGGGTACACTGGTCATTGAACTTGTCGATGTCCTGATGAATGTTCGTAGAGCTTCCAGGGCGGGCATCATTAATCTGTAGTCGTCCTCCTGGTTTGTCAGCTCATGGGCGGTATGGCGTATGAAAGAGCGAATCGAGCTCGCTCGCCCGTGACTGGGTGAACATACCCGTAATCGTGAAACGAGCAGTTCCAACTCTGCCTTTAACTGCTGATCCTCCTCCGACTGCCTGTCAGCTCGGCCTTTATGATACCTCAACAGCTGGTAGCTCACCATATCAGTCAACTCGCCCTCGTCCTTCTTGCCATCCTTGCCATTACCATTAACTTTCTTGTCATCACTACCATCATGCTTCGGCTCCTCCTCCTTTTTCTCTGGATCTTTCGAGAGAACGGGAATAGACAATTCTCCTGCTTCCCTATTACCTGACATCTTTGTGTAGCTACTTGTGGTCTATGTAGCTAGCTAGAGAAGGGTGGGTATGGTGGTTGAGAGAGAGAAAGTATGAGTAGAGCTGACGGTGACGATTGAACGCGCGTTGTGAATATGGCGAGCCTACCCCTTTGTGCGGGCGCCTATCACCAACACATCGTGTTCAGTCTCTCCATCTCTATGTATACAGGCCTACGAACCATGAACGATCACCCATGAGACCGGTGATGAGGGAACGCTGCCACCCTGACAGCTTCGCATCGAATGACCTATCCAAAATAAGAAACTCACGGCGCTATACCTATCTCGATTGACCTTTAGGTATTCCTGATCGATAGTGAGATCCTCGTCTCTCTAGCCTGAACCGTGAACAAGGTGGCATGCTACAAGCTGTGGTACTAACCGAGATGGCATGCGGTCTCAGGCGGATCTGATTCCTTCGAAGGAATACCATGCGATGGTTTCATTGTGCATATCCGGAAGAAGACTCGCTTTACGACTACACAGTACCGGATCTGACCACGACAAGCAGGCCTGGCGTGATGTCGATACAGTATTCAATCGCCACGAACTATCATTCAATGATCGGTCACATCAGGGATTGTAAGACAACTGCGACAACTCGAATAAAGACTGTTGCACCGAGTAAACCGATCAATTCCTGAACATCGATTGTTTGAATCTTCCACTCGACTTGGTATAAAAACACGGATGGTTCACTGCGCCATTCATCATTCCTTTTCCTCTTTCACCATGTCGCAAACATCGCCACAATCCCGAGCGGTTCAAGAGGTTCTGGAAAACCCAGCTCTACTAGGGCAGATCCTGGGATATCTGAATAACGGTGAAGCTCGAGACCTCGTGTCGACACTTCCGGTTTCGCGCTCGTTTTTTCACGCGTCCGCTGCCACCCTTTGCCGCCGAATCGAGGTCCCGCAATACGAATACAGCTCGACGAAAGCCCGACACGAGGACCACTATCCCAAAGTTTGCGGCTGGTGTTACGACGACGGACCGAAGGCCCGTTATCGAAGACCCAAGGGAGTCACTGCTCATCGATCAGTGGAGCCTGGCTTGACAAGGCGACACACGGCACGTATATGGCCCTACCACCGACATTTCCATCCTTCGACGCCAACAATGCGGGAACTCTATTCGCATGTACACGTCGTCTCTATCGAAGAGCACGACCACTGTGATGAATTGGCGACAACTCATCCTTTACCGTTGGTCAGGACGGTCGTAGTCGGCGGCGGCCACAAAGAAGTTTGTAATCCTTCTCGACCCGGTTTGCAATGTGGATTTCTACCTTCTCAACCTTTCCGCCTGATTCTCGATGGTCTGTGTAATGCCATGCTATGCAATGACTGTACCTCTCTGCGGATCTTATCGCCAAACGTGGAAACGCTTGTTTTACGCATGCGATACAAACTCGAATCTACGCAATGCATCAAGTTGAACTTACCCCGCGACTTGAACCCTTCCCATTTGGTCTTCTTTTTCCCGCCTGAAGTTCCAGAGAATTTGCTCATAGCGTACAGCGACTCGGCGTACAGGGGATCCTCGTTATCCCATTTGTGGGTGTTGGGACCAGGGGATCTCGCGTTCCGTGGACCGGCAGGTTATACAGAGTGGAACGACAGGAAGTTGAACATGTTGTCAAATACCTTTTACTGCATGGCTAAACTCTGCCTCGCCGTAGGAAACGACTGCAAGATCTCAATCGTCGGAGCGGACCACGGTGCCCTGCACATGCGGGGTTTCGAAGTATACGACCCGGAGCTCGAAGCTTTCGAACCCCTCCACCCGAGACCTTGGGGCCCTGAGGACGAGAGCCAATACACAGGTTGCGACTCGACCGATTCAGACCGGGCGAATCCTGACGCCGATGAAAGATTCAACAAAGATGGATTCGAGTCGAACGTCCGGCTTATGTCGACTCCCTACGCCTGCTACGATCAGTGTGGTCGAATCCTATCAGCCCATCGACGTTTCGGACCAATTCCATCAACCCACGTTGCTTCGGCAAGGGACTTGGTCAGGAGGCGGATTGCAATCATGGAAAGGATACTTCATCGATGGATTGATTTCATCTTGGATTCCCGACTACCCATTGCCCACTGGGAACACGAAAAGGACAACTTTGCAGATAGGGAGGCTTTCGAGCAACACTTGATGAAATTGAAGGATGAGAAACTGGAACGAGATCGAGAAATTTGGCACCAGAGTCACGAATGTGGAGATCACTGCCGCACGTACAGGCCCGAGGTTCCAGAGAGTGAACACGGAGACACCACGCTTGAAGATCAAGACCGGTCGGAGGACGAATCGGAGGCATGGGCAGAGACGCGTTTGAGGCGTTACGAGTACATTGCAGAAGAAGAAGCAAAAGACGATAATGATGATGATGAGGATGATGATGAAGAGAAGGAAGACGATACACTAGGCTTCGAGAAGCTAGGCATCTGCGAGGACTCGTCTACGCTACCGGACAAGGGAGCAGTTGAAAAGGCTAGAGAAGAGATTGAGTACAAGAGGATGAAGAAACACAGGAATATCAGTTTCATGACTACACACCAGTACCATCTCGTCGAGGGGAACAATGACGAGATGGATGATCCCGGTAGGTATCTGTAGTGTGCCGTCTTGTAGTGATGAATGTCCTGCGGCTTAGTCTTGATCTTCCGAGCAACATCTATCCTCAAAGCCAGAATAAGCCAGAAGGGAATGAAAGTTCGAAAGCCCAGAGAGGAGCTAGAGAGTGAAAGGAGTAATATACATAACCATATCAGGTTCATAGCGACCCACCAATATCATGTGATGGAGGGCAACAATGATGAGAAGGATGTCCCGGAAGATTATGTCTAGAGGCTCTCGAGTGTCGTTGATAGTTCCTGTACGCGAGCGGGGCTGCGCAAGCAGCCTCGCGAGACATGGTCTTTTCCGAATTGGTCCCGCTCAAGTTGAAGTTACTGCACAGTCAAGTAGTCAGTATCGCGTCAGAAACTTTCAGCTGGTAGGCGACATTTCAATAGTATGGATCACTCGTTCTCACGCCCAACCACTGCCATTCACCAAAGCTGACTCATCCATTACAACAAAACCCTCTCCGTCTACAATCCCCCCGTAGGTACCTCTGCAGCCCCACTCCCTCCCCCAACGCCGTGCCAGAC